>PPYF01016673.1_pt1 | contig 354402 bp, 321 predicted proteins | sample 1559871 | NCBI WGS metagenome assembly PPYF01 (sample SAMN08240021, study PRJNA423297) | Human gut metagenome, whole genome shotgun sequencing project. | reverse complement strand
ATTCGAACCCTCGATGCAGCTTTTGACCGCATACTCCCTTAGCAGGGGAGCGCCTTCAGCCTCTCGGCCATCTCACCATTGTTCCAGACCACACAACGATGATTTCCGTTTCCGTCATCTCGTCGTCGTGTGGCGCACATATTACTTTCCCCCACTGAGAAGTCAAACAATTTTTCCCAACTTTTTAAGATCTCACGATCGTTTGCACAATTACCGCGCACTATGTTGATTTTCACAACGATACGTGTGTTTTTACGGCAACAGGATCCACGTCAGCATAACGCGGCGGTGAGGAAAAAATCCGGCAGTGAGCAGAGAAAGTAACAGAATGACGGGCGATTTTTGCAGGAAAAAAAGTGAGGAGCCGGGATAATAGCGGCAGGAAGAAAAGAAGAAGGCGCCCGTCGCGGTAACGAGCGCGCCTCACAACTTAATAGTTATTGTTATTGGGTTGAGATTTTTCAGCCTGGATCCGCTGGTAAATTTCTTCACGGTGAACAGAAACCTCTTTGGGGGCGTTGACACCAATTCGTACCTGGTTTCCTTTAACACCCAGTACAGTCACTGTTACCTCATCGCCTATCATGAGTGTTTCACCAACTCGACGAGTCAGAATAAGCATTCTTTGCTCCTTGAAATATTAAAAGAGTCGGGCCTCTGAGTTTACCCGCCATTATCCATCCAACACCGTGAAAGCGTATAGCAATGATTATTTGTAAACTATATGTAGTTTTAGACACATTGCAATATTTAGTGTAGTTAAAAATTGCGACCTAACGTTAGTGATACAAAGACCTTATCACCAATATCAGGAGCACGCCGGAGCGCGCTCCTGTTCAGATTTACTCAGACTACAGGTGAGATGCCACCCAGCTTTCAACGCTTGCCATAGCAGCAGGTAAAGCAGCGGTATCTGTCCCGCCGGCTTGGGCCATATCCGGGCGACCGCCCCCTTTACCGCCGATTTGTTCAGCAATAAAGGCAACCAGTTCGCCGGCTTTGACTTTGCCGGTCAGATCTTTCGTTACACCTGCAATGAGGCTAACTTTATCATCACTGATAGTTGAAAGCACAATAATTCCAGAGCTTAATTGATTTTTTAGATCATCAACCATCGTGCGTAACATTTTAGGTTCAGCGTTAGTCAGTTGTTTCACCAGGAGTTTAACACCGTTCACTGAAACGGCATCTTTGGTCATGGAGGAACTTTCCTGCGCAGCCTGCTGTTCTTTGAGTTGCTGTAACTCTTTTTCCAGGGTGCGGATTTTATCCAGCGCAGCTTTGACTTTTTCGCTCACACCGGCTTCATCACTTTTCACCAGCTGAGCCACCGCAGAGAGTGCATCAGACTGCTGATTCACGCTTTCCAGTGCGCCGCTACCGGTGACCGCTTCAATACGGCGGATACCGGCCGCTGTGGCGGATTCACTGATAATACGGAACAGACCGATATCACCGGTGCGTGCCGCGTGAGTACCGCCGCACAGCTCGGTTGAGAAGTCGCCCATGCTCAGTACACGGACACGTTCATCGTATTTTTCACCGAACAGTGCCATTGCACCTTTGGCTTTCGCTTCTTCCAGATCCATCAGCTCGGTCACGACCGGCTCATTTTTGCGGATTTCGGCGTTGACCAGAGCTTCCACTTCACGGATTTGTGCCGGTGTCATGGCTTCAAAGTGAGAGAAGTCAAAACGCAGGTATTTATCGTTTACCAGTGAGCCTTTCTGTGACACATGCTCACCCAGAACCTGACGCAGCGCGGCATGCATCAGGTGTGTTGCCGAGTGGTTTAGGCGGATAGCATTACGGCGCTCTTCGTCGATTTTCGCGGTGATTTTGTGGTTCACCGTCAGTTTGCCGCTGTCCACACGACCGGCATGGCCGATAGCCTGACCGTATTTCTGTGTGTCCAGAACGCTGAACTGCGCATCGTTGCTCGACAGCACACCGGTATCACCGACCTGGCCACCGGATTCCGCATAAAACGCGGTTTTATCCAGGATCACCAGACCTTCATCACCGGCATTCAGCTCAGTAACCGGCTGACCTTCTTTGTACAGTGCAACAATGGTTGCCGCCTGTTCATTGTGGTCATAACCGGAGAAGTCACTGCGCTTGTCCACTTTGATGAGACTGTTGTAGTCCGCACCAAAACCGCTGTTTTCACGGGCACGGCGGCGCTGTTCTTCCATTGCCGCTTCAAAACCGGCTTCATCCACTTTCAGGTTGCGCTCACGGCAGACGTCAGCGGTCAGATCCAGCGGGAAACCATAGGTGTCGTAAAGACGGAATGCCGCTTCACCGCTCAGGGTATCCCCGGTCAGTGAGGCTAATTCGTCATCCAGCAGTTGCAGGCCGCGTTCCAGCGTACGGGCAAACTGCTCTTCTTCTGACTTCAGTACTTTCTCCACCATCACACGCTGGCGGGCCAGTTCTTCACCGGCAGAGCCCATCACGTCGATCAGCGGCGCAACCAGTTTGTAGAAGAAGGTGTCTTTCGCGCCCAGCATGTAGCCATGACGGACAGCGCGGCGGATGATACGGCGCAGCACATAACCGCGGCCTTCGTTGGACGGAATAACGCCGTCGCAAATCAGGAAGGCACAGGAGCGGATATGGTCGGCGATCACGCGCAGTGATTTGCTGGTCAGATCGTCAGCACCGGTCACTTTCGCCACATCGGCAATCAGTTTGCGGAACAGGTCGATATCATAGTTAGAGTTTACATGCTGCAGAACAGCGGTAATACGCTCCAGACCCATACCGGTATCAACGGATGGTTTCGGCAGCGGCTCTAATGTGCCGTCAGACTGACGGTTGAATTGCATAAAGACGATGTTCCAGATCTCGATGTAACGGTCGCCGTCTTCTTCCGGTGATCCCGGAGGGCCGCCCCAGATGTGGTCGCCGTGATCAAAGAAAATCTCAGTACACGGACCGCAAGGGCCGGTATCGCCCATCTGCCAGAAGTTGTCAGAGGCGTATTGGGCACCTTTGTTATCACCGATGCGGATAATGCGCTCAGCCGGAACACCGACTTCATCTTTCCAAATGTTGTACGCTTCGTCATCCGTTGCATAAACAGTAACCCACAGCTTTTCTTTCGGCAGGTTAAACCATTCTTTGCCGGTCAGCAGTTCCCAGGCGAAATTGATGGCATCGTGCTTGAAGTAATCGCCGAAGCTGAAGTTACCCAGCATTTCGAAGAAAGTGTGGTGACGTGCAGTGTAGCCGACGTTTTCCAGGTCGTTGTGCTTACCGCCGGCACGGACACAGCGCTGTGCTGTGGTGGCACGGGTGTAAGGACGCTTATCCAGACCGAGGAAAACATCTTTGAATTGGTTCATCCCTGCGTTAGTAAAAAGCAGCGTTGGGTCGTTGTTCGGAACCAGCGAACTGCTCTGGACAATCTGATGTCCTTTTGTATGGAAAAAGTCGAGAAACGCTTGACGGATCTCAGCGGTGCTTTTGCTCATATTTATCCCGAAATCAAGCTGAAATAATAAGATTTATGAATTGCGAAACAGACTGTGAAGCCGCTCCGATTCAACCTTCGGATCAATCAAGGCGGAGAGAAATTTAAGGGTTTCCCTTGAACATTAATTCCCAGATAAATCCATTCGCTGTACCCATTGTAAAGCGAATAAACTTTTTCTGAAAGTCTGTTCGTACAAACGGCGTTCATCCGGCCGGGAGAGGGGTTTTTGTATAAAGAACACGGTATGAAGGACAGAGACAGGTGGTTGTCCGCAGATAAAAAGAAAGCCGTACCCGTCACGGATACAGCTTTCAGAATAACTCAATGATTTTATTACTTTAAATCTTAAAATCAGTGTGGTTTTACGAATTAAAACTCTTCGTTGCCCGCATCTTCAGTTTCACTTTCTTCGTTGAAACTTTCTGCTGCGGTACTGAATTCACCACTGTGATTCAGTAATAACTCACGTAATTTTTTATCCAGTTCATCCGCCATTTCCGGATGTTCTTTCAGGTAAATTGTGGCGTTTGCCTTACCCTGACCGATTTTTTCACCGTTGTAGCTGTACCATGCACCGGCTTTCTCAACCAGTTTATGTTTCACACCCAGGTCGATCAGTTCGCCCATGGTGTTGATACCTTCGCCGTACATGATCTGGAATTCAGCCTGTTTGAACGGTGCAGCCACTTTGTTTTTCACCACTTTCACGCGGGTTTCGCTGCCGACCACTTCATCACCGTTTTTCACCGCGCCGATACGGCGGATATCCAGACGGACAGAGGCATAGAACTTCAGTGCGTTACCACCGGTGGTGGTTTCCGGGTTACCGAACATCACACCAATCTTCATACGGATCTGGTTGATGAAAATCAGCAGTGTGTTGGAGTTTTTCAGGTTACCGGCCAGCTTACGCATCGCCTGGCTCATCATACGGGCAGCCAGACCCATGTGTGAATCACCAATTTCACCTTCGATTTCAGCTTTTGGTGTCAGTGCTGCCACGGAGTCAACAATGATGACATCAACAGCACCGGAGCGGGTTAAAGCATCACAGATTTCCAGTGCCTGCTCGCCGGTGTCCGGCTGGGAGCACAGCAGGTTATCAATATCCACGCCCAGTTTCTTGGCATAGACCGGATCCAGTGCGTGTTCCGCATCGATAAACGCACACACACGGCCCTGACGCTGTGCAGCGGCAATAACCTGTAATGTCAGCGTGGTTTTACCGGAAGATTCAGGCCCGTAGATTTCAACAATACGTCCCAGCGGCAGACCACCTGCACCCAGTGCAACGTCCAGTGCCAGAGAGCCGGTTGAGATAGTTTCCACATCCATGGAACGGTCTTCACCCAGACGCATGATCGAACCTTTACCGAACTGCTTCTCGATCTGACCTAAGGCTGCTGCCAGTGCTTTCTGTTTGTTCTCATCAATAGCCATGTAAACTCCCTTCTCAACCCCTGAGACACCGCCAGGGTTATTAAAATGGTTTCAACTGAATCTGTTGAACTGATTATACTGTATAGTCATACAGTATCAAGTGATTTTTTCGTCAGAATTGCAATTAATCCGTCGAGCCCTTTCAGCACCGCCTGACAGCGCACCGCATTACGATCGCCCGGAAAACACCAGCTGCGGGCCGCGGTTTTTATTCCTGTTTTTTCCCGCCACGCCCAGCCGAACCAGACTGTGCCGACCGGCTTTTCATCACTGCCGCCATCCGGCCCGGCAATGCCGCTGACAGAGACGGCTAAGTCCGCACCCGCGGTGTCCAGCGCCCCGGCGGCCATTTCGCGGACCACCGCCTCACTGACCGCACCAAAAGCGGACAGTGACTGTTCTGATACGCCGATCATACTGTGTTTGGCATCATTACTGTAGGTGACAAACCCGCGCTGAAAATACGCCGAACTCCCGGCGATATCTGTGATCACCTTGGCAATCCACCCGCCGGTGCAGGATTCTGCCGTTGTGACACTCAGACCAGCTTCAAGGAGATAAGATCCCAGTTCCGTACTTCGCCGGGTCAGAGCCTGTTCATCATGCATCGGTCACTCCTGTTGTGAAATCTGTTTTTTGCGGCGGATATCCCAGAGCCATAATCCGCCGATGGCGAGGGCAAACAGGCTGCCGAACGCCGCACCGATTACCACCACCGGCACACCTGCTTTAACGGCCAGGGAGTAGAGCCCCAGCATCAGCAGCATCGCACCGTTTTCCCCCATATTCTGTACCGCAATAGCGTTCCCCGCCCCGACAGTCTCTTTACCGCGCTTTTGCAGCAGGGCATTGAGCGGCACCACAAACAGGCCGCCGAATACACCGAGCATAATCAGCGTGATATTGGTCGGTACCACCGAGGTCTGGAAGGTGAAAATAATGACCATCACCCCGATCAGGATCCCGGCCGGCATGCAGCGGCGCACGGTTTCCAGGGTGATAAAGCGGGCAGCCAGCCCCGCCCCCGCCACAATCCCGATAGCAACCATGGCGTTAAGCAGTGTCGGCATGGTCTGGCCGGTAATACCCAGCGCCGCCGGAACCCACAATACCAGCATCAGCCGCAGTGTCACGCCCGCGCCCCAGAACAGACTGGTACCGGTCAGGGAAAAACGGCTTTCCTGGTTTTTCCACAGTGATACTACAGCGCGGAAGAAAGTGACCACCATCGTGCGCGGATTGCGGCTCAGGCCGGTTTTCGCCGGCGGCAGCCGCGGAATATAGATATTGGTCACTGCCGCCAGTGCGTACATCACCGTGCATAAAATCAGTGCCATTGTAATATGGTAATCAGACAGAAAGCCGCCGGTTACCGAGCCCAGCAGAATAGCCACAATCGTCGACGCTTCAATCAGCCCGTTGGCTTTCACCAGTTGCTCACCGGTGGTCAGCTCACCAAGGATCCCGTATTTTGCCGGGGAATAGGCCGCCGCCCCGACCCCGATCAGCCCGTATCCCAGGAACGGATCCGCGCCGAAGCAGATCACCACCGCGCCGAACAGCTTACAGGCGTTCGACAGCAGCATTACCCGCCCTTTCGGGAAGCTGTCGGCAATCTGTCCGACAAACGGTGCCAGCACAATAAAAGTCAGCACAAAGACCATCTGCAGCATCGGCTGGCTCCATTCGGGATAGTGCCGGGCGCTGAGCTGTGCAAGGATGGCGAACAGAATCGCGTTATCCGCAAATGCCGTAATAAACTGGGAAACCAGTACCGCTTTCATGCCTTTGTTCAGTAACGGGGCGGATGCTGTCATACCTGCGGCTCCTGTAATGCCTGTTGTTTCAGTGTGACAAAATCCGGTTTACCGCTGCCGAGCACCGGCAGCTGTCTGATATAACGGATATCACGCGGAACAGCCAGTTCCGGCAGCCCTTTCGCTTTCGCTTCTGTCAGCAGTTGTGTGCGATCCAGTTCACTGTCAGTGGTAAACATCACCAGTGCTTCGCCGCGTTTTGCATCCGGCTTCGTCACCACGGCATGCAGTTTATCCGGCGAAACACTCAGTGCCAGCTGCTCAACACTCTCCAGCGAGATCATCTCACCGGCCAGTTTGGCAAAGCGTTTGACCCGTCCGCGGATAGTGATAAACCCGGCTGCATCCTGTGTGACGATATCGCCGGTGTCATACCAGCCGATCTGAACCTCGCCCTGTATATTCTCCGCTGACGGCGGTTCAATCTGCCCCGGTTTTTCCACCCGCAGATACCCTTTCATCACATTCGGGCCGCGCACCTGCAGCAACCCGCCGTTTTCAATCCCGGCAACCGGCAGCAGCCGCGCTTCCATCCCCGGCATCAGCCGTCCGACAGTACCGGTACGGGCGGCCATCGGCACGTTAATGGAAATCACCGGCGCACACTCAGTCACCCCGTAACCTTCCAGAATGCGCAGGCCGAATTTATCCTGCCAGACCTGTTTGGTGCCTTCCGCCAGCTTCTCCGCCCCGGCCACAGCATAGCGGACACGGGCAAAATCATACGGATGAGCAAAACGGGCATAGTTGGCAAGGAAGGTGGATGTCCCGAAAATGACGGTACAGTTCTGATCGTACGTCAGCTCCGGCACCATGCGGTAATGCAGCGGGCTCGGATAGAGGAAAATCCGGCTGCCGCACAGCAGCGGCGTGATAAGCCCGGCAGTCAGACCAAAGGCGTGAAACAGCGGCAGTGCGGACATAAAACGGTCTTTCGGCGTGAAATCCGCCACCGTTTTAATCTGCTCAACGTTCGCCAGCAGAGAGTCGTGGCTGTGCACCACACCTTTCGGTGTGCCTTCTGAGCCGGAGGTAAAAAGAATAATCGCATCATCTTCCGGCTTTTGCGGCAGCAGTGCCGCCTGCGGCGTGACCAGGTGACGCATCACCCACAGTTTGTCTTTCAGGGTAACGGATGCTTTTGCCTCTTCCAGATAGACCCAGTTGGCTTCTGTCAGCTGCTCCGGCAAATGTGTCATCTTGCCCTTTTCCAGAAACTGGCGCGAGGTGATGATGGTCGTGATCCCCGCTGCTTTCATAGCATTACGCAGCCCGGCGACGCCCGCCGTGTAGTTGAGCAGCGCCGGAATACGGCGGCGCATGGAAGCACCGAGGATCGCCGCCCCCATCACGGTGGCATTCGGCAGCAGGAAGCCGGTGCGCTCTCCCTCTTTGGTATAGTGGCTGATAATGCAGCTCAGTCCGAGGGATTTTTTCAGCAGCCCCTGATAACTGTCCTCGCTGAAATTGATGTCATCAATGATCCGCTGGAAACGGCCGTAACGTTTTACCGCGCCGAGAAATGCCTGCGGCAGTGTCAGTGACGGGCGGCACGTCATGCGTGCATCCATCATAATGTCGCGCAGATGTTCCCCCGCCAGACGGCGGCGCTCTGCGGCACGCGGTGCCTCCGGCATCGGAATGGTCTCCGGCGGCAGAACATGAATGGTGATGGCCGGGAAAAAGTGACTTTTGATCACTTTCCGCATCCGGCTGAAATATGTCAGTTCCGCGCCGTCAATCCGCACCGGGATCACTTTCGCGCCGGTTTTGGCGGCAATAAAGGCAGCGCCGTCGTAAATTTTCATCAGGGAATCAGTGATCGTCACCCGTCCTTCCGGGAAGATCACTATCTGACGCCCTTTTTCCACTTCGCGGATCAGATGCCGCAGTGCCAGCGGATTACGCGGATCCACCGGAATAATATCGGCAATAGGTTTTAAACAGCGGATGAAAAATGGCGTGGCATAATTGGTGTACATCGCGAACACCGGCCGGGTCGGCAGGAATAACCCCAGCAGAACACCATCGATAAAAGAGGCGTGGTTCGGGGTGATAACACTTCGCGGTTGATTAAGATTACTCAGGTCACCTGTAACACGAATGCGGAATAATCCGCGGAGTAGTGCACGTAACACATTCATCAACATACTGAATTCCCTGTGTATTTATTATTCCGCCAATCAGTTCGGCGGGCAGACGCTTTAATAATAACACAGCGGATTGATTAACCAACTGACAGAGCGGTACGGAATTACCTTTAATTCGATTTGTGTCACTGTTCACAATAATACAGTAGCAGGCACTATACTGCAGTGTGGATACGGGTGCAGATCTGACTGATGAGTTCCGGTACCGGACAGGTGGCATCCACCACGATATCCGCGCATTCCAGATAGAGCGGCTCGCGCTTGCTCAGCACTTCCGCCATCTCCTCCACAATGCACTTGCCGGTCAGGCTCGGGCGCTGATGTGCCTGAGGGGTGTGTGACAGCCTTTCCGCCAGGGTTTCGGCACTGGCGCGCAGATATACCACTTTGCCGGAGGATTGCATAAACGCCCGGTTTTCCGGTGCCATCACAATACCGCCGCCGGTGGAGACCAGACGGTGTGGTTTACTGACCTGACGCAGCACATCACTTTCCAGCTCACGAAAACTGCGCCAGCCCGATTGTTCCACCAGTTGGGAGATAGACATCCGGCACTGTTCTGTCACACAGGCATCAGTGTCAATAAAATCGTACAGTAATGCCTGCGCCAGTGGTTTACCCACCGTGGTTTTGCCAGCCCCGCGGGCGCCGATAAGATAAATAATCGGTTTTTCATCCTGATGATTCATACTATCCGCTTTCTCCGCAGGTGTTCATAATATTTTACATAAGTGTAAATTAAGATGACCTATCATAGCGTACTCAGATAAAAAGCTAAAGCGCGATCCGCAGAACGTGGCTGTCATCTGACAAAAAACGTCCTGCGGATGCATAACGGCCTGTTTATGAACGGATCGTGTGGTCACCGACCCCGATCCACTTATAGGTGGTCAGTGCCGCCAGCCCCATCGGGCCGCGGGCATGCAGTTTCTGGGTGCTGACCGCGACTTCCGCGCCCAGTCCGAACTGACCGCCGTCAGTGAAACGGGTGCTGGCGTTAACATAAACTGCTGATGAATCAATATTTGAGACGAAATAATCAGCCTGAGACATGGATTGTGTCAGAATCGATTCCGAGTGCTGAGTGCCGTAATGACGGATATGCTCAATCGCCCCGTCAATGTCCTTCACAATCACCACATTCAGATCAAGTGACAGCCATTCATCTGACAGCTGTGCTTCTGTTACTGCTTCCGTCTTCGCCGGGCCGTTTTTCAGCAGCGCCAGCGCGGCAGGATCCGCATGCAGGGTAACATTATCCGCCGCCATGTGATCACTCAGCAGCGGCAGGAATTCTGCAGCCACTTTTTCATGCACCAGCAGCGTTTCCACCGCATTACAGACACTCGGACGCTGCACTTTGGCATTGCGGATGACCGGCAGCGCTTTATGCAGATCCGCCGTCTCATCGATAAAAATATGACACACGCCGATACCGCCGGTGATCACCGGGATCGTGGACTGCTCACGACACAGACGATGCAGACCGGCACCGCCGCGCGGAATAAGAATATCCACATAGCGATCCATCTTCAGCAATTCATTGACCAGCGCACGATCCGGGGTATCAATCGCCTGGATCGCCGCCTGCGGCAGGCCACACTCACTGAGCGCCTGCTGAATAACACTGACCATCGCCACATTGGTATTGTGTGTCTCTTTGCCGCCGCGCAGGATCACCGCATTACCGGTTTTCAGGCACAGCGAGGCAACATCCACCGTCACATTCGGGCGTGCTTCATAAATCACACCGACCACACCGAGCGGCACACGGCGGCGCTCAAGGCGCAAACCACTTTCCAGCACACCGCCGTCGATCACTTCCCCGACAGGATCCGCCAGCTGACAGACCTTACGCACGTCCGCAGCAATACTTTCCAGGCGTGCCTGCGTCAGCAGCAGGCGATCAAGCATCGCCTCTGAGGTACCCTGCTCACGGGCTTTGGCAATATCAAGTTCATTGGCAGCAAGGATCGGCGCACTGTTCTGTTCCAGCAGATCGGCGATGCGGGTCAGAGCCTGATTTTTCTGTTTTCCGGAAAGCTGAGCCAGTGCCCAGGAGGCGGCTTTGGCCGCTTTACCCATTTGTTCTAACATATGCTGATATCCTTAACTGACAATCATATCGTCGCGGTGAACAGCCACTGCGCCGTATTCATAACCTAAAATCGTGCTGATTTCCTGTGACTGCCGTCCGGCAATCAGGCGCAGTGCATCGCTGTTATACCGGCAGACACCGTGTGCCAGATCCCGCCCGTTCAGCGCGCGGATGCGGACAACCTCACCACGGGAGAAATTGCCGTTCACAGTACGGATCCCGCTCGGCAACAGGGAACTGCCCTTATCTTTCAGCGCTTTCTCCGCACCGTCATCCACAATGATCTCGCCGGCAGGCGGTGCCCCGAAGATCCACTGCTTACGCGCTTCCATCGGCGCTTTTTTCCCGAAGAACCGGGTGCCGACCGGAATATCATCAATCACATCACAAATCACCCCGGCGCGATCGCCGGCAGCAATAATGACATCAATTCCCGCGCGTCCTGCGACCGTCGCGGCCTGGAGCTTGGTGGCCATTCCACCGGTGCCCAGCCCGGAGACACTGTCGCCTGCAACACTGCGCAGTTCATCGCTGATGTCATGCACTTCAGAAATCAGGGTGGCGTCCGGGTTGCTGCGCGGATCGGCAGTATACAGCCCTTCAATATCGGTCAGCAGCAGGAGCTTATCCGCCCCGCCGAGGATCGCTGCCAGCGCGGAGAGGTTATCGTTATCTCCGACTTTAATTTCTGCTGTGGCAACCGCATCATTTTCATTGATGACCGGCACAATGCCGTTATCCAGCAGTGCGGTCAGCGTGTCACGGGCATTCAGGAAACGCTCGCGATCTTCCATATCCGCGCGGGTCAGCAGCATCTGGCCGATATGGATACCGTAAATCGAGAACAGGCGCTCCCATAACTGGATCAGGCGGCTCTGACCAACGGCCGCCAGCAGCTGTTTGGACGCAATGGTGGCGGGGAGTTCCGGGTAACCGAGGTGTTCACGACCGGCGGCAATCGCCCCGGAAGTCACAATAATAATACGGTGCCCTTTTGCATACTGCTGCGCACACTGCCGGACCAGTTCAACAATCCTGGCCTGATTTAAATGTCGTGATCCGCCGGTCAGCACACTTGTGCCCAGTTTGACAACCAGCGTTTGGCTGCTATTCATTGCGTTCTACCATTCATTTTGCGGGATAAGAAAAGATGACCTGTTTTAACAGGTGATGCGCGCCATGCCAACAGGCACAACGCAAAACCGGACATTAATCCGGCTGCTTTCCGGGGGGCGGTGATACCGGTGACGGGGTCAGGGACAGATCCAGTTCCTGAAGAACGGCCTGTAAGCGGGGATAAAAATCAGTCAGGGTTTTGCTGACCGCATCACGGATCTCTTTGTCAGACAGGGATTTTTCCTGCCAGAGCCCTTTTTTATCAAATACCCCGGTATGGTATTCTGAGACAAACCCGGTTTCCTGCGGGATCAGTGTCAGCCACCAGCCAAAAAACTCACGTTTTTCCGGCGCGACCCCCGCATTCACACACACCGCCAGGCAGTCAAAAAAATAGTGCCCCTCCTGACACTGCGGCTCACGGATATACGGACCCAATGCAGTGAAACATCGCAGCAACCTGCCGCGTGTGTAATCTGAAACCAGTGCCATCATTAAGCCTCCTTTCAGCGAAGGCTTAGTTGTAGCAAACAGACAGGAATTATCAATGATTATTATGCTGTTCAGGATAAAATTCTGGTGAGCCAGCGGGTGGCCTCATCCAGCGATTTGTGGAAAGTGTCAAAAACCGGCGTATGGCCGAATTCCACCAGCTTACCGTCAGCGCTGGAGCGGACAATCAGCTCCGATTCACTTTTCGGGCTGAACACATCCTCTTTCCAGCACATGCTCAGCACCGGCAGTGAACAGCGGCGGCCGAGCAGTCCCTGATTTTTCAGAGATAAGCAACCGAGCCGGGTGCGGACAGTATCAAGGTCAGTACAGCGCGCCGCCGCACGGCTGGCCAGCACATCCATATACATGCCGGGAATTTTATCCTGCCGCTCCGGGCTGACAAACAGATCATGCACCACCGGCCCGAACAGCACGGCCCCCCGCAGCTGATGTGCGGACAGGTATGCCATACGCATCGCCACATTGGCACCGAAACGCAGCCCCATCACCGCCACACGGGTGTGGTCAATCCACGGCACATTGCGCAACTGATCCAGCACCTGCTGGTGCATCAGGCTGCTTTCCTGGCCTAAAGTCTGTTTTGAGGAATAACCGATTGACGGCATATCCAGCGTCAGCAGTGCAATGCCCTGCGGTGCCAGATAGTCACGGAAGTAGCGGCAGTAATCACTTTGCAGATTATCCAGACTGCCGCACATCATCACCACCGGAAACGCACTGCCTTTCCCCGGCGGGAGGTGCAGGAAAGCGCAGATGTTTCCGCCGCTCTCCATTTTGAATTCAATTTTTTTCAGTTCATATGCGGCAAACCGGGCGGAGTTTTCATACGCCTGATTTGCCAGAACGGTAGCCTGATCCGCCAGCTCATCCCCTTTTAAATGGGGATATCCCGCAATACTGTACAGATTTGCGGCAAGCAGCCAGGCTTCACAGGCTTTTTCGCCGGATTCAAATTCCAGCGCTTTGCGCTGCCACAACATCGCCTGCTGAGACCATTCATAAGCCCAGTTACCGCGGCGGTAGCCGATCACCGTATCCAGCAGTGCATCATCACTGCGGGGGGCATCAGATGCCGCTATCCGGCTGAGAACTTCTTCGGTTTCCAGCGGCGGGATCCCCCGCCAGGCCCACATTAAGCGGTTAATCATGCGATACCAGCCCGGATGTGTACATCCGCTCAGGACGCTGCCCCTGACTTCCTTCATCCCGGAACGGGTAAAGTTCACCAGTGCGGATGTCTCAGGGTGCTTGATTTTCGGCTTAAACAGTTTCTCTGACAGGTTCTGTTGTGTCATGGCATTCGCTTACTGATCGCAGATTGGTTTAACAAAACTGACGGTCATATCCCACGGCTGTTCGATCCAGGTATCCTGCGGGATATCAACCACATAATCGTCAACCAGCGGACGTCCGGCCGGTTTGGCAAAAATAGTGACGAAATGCGCTTTCGGATACATATCGCGGATCATCTGAGCAGTACCGCCGGTGTCCACCAGATCATCAACAATGATAAATCCTTCGCCGTCACCTTCGGCTTTTTTCAGGACTTTCATATCGCGCTGATGGTCATGATCATAGCTGGAAATGCAGACAGTATCCACATGACGGATACCCAGTTCACGAGCGAGTAAGGCACCCGGCACCAGACCACCGCGGCTTACGGCGATGATGCCTTTCCATTGTTCGGTTGGCATTAAACGCTGTGCCAGTTTACGGGCATGCATTTGCAACATATCCCACGTTACGACGTATTTTTCGCTCATATCAGATTGATCCCGGCTTGATGATTTACAGAAAAGAGTCTTTTTTGCGGAAAAAAGGTTGCGCGAGATTATAGTGACTTGAGCCGCCAAAGACCAGAGTATCTGACAAATTCATCATAATTCCCTGTTATGACACACGCACTTTGCGTAAGAATTTGCTATTCTCCGGACATCGGATATTCGCGACCGCTCATTTTAAACAGCGTTACCGGCCGCCTTCGGGTATCCTCCCCCTAATAATGAAAAATGCAGTAACAGGAGATCGAACGTGTCTGAACTATCACAATTATTTCCGCAGCCGCTGTGGGATATTTTTGCCAAAATCTGCTCTATTCCTCATCCGTCCTACCACGAAGAGCAACTGGCTGCACATATTATTGAATGGGCAAAAGAAAAGGAATTCCACGTTGAACGCGACAGCGTCGGTAATATCCTGATCCGCAAACCGGCCAGCAAAGGCCTGGAAAACCGCAAAGCGGTCGTTCTGCAGGCGCACCTGGATATGGTACCGCAGAAAAATAATGATACAGCACACGATTTCGAAAAAGATCCGATTCAGCCGTACATCGACGGCGACTGGGTAACCGCGAAAGGCACCACATTAGGTGCGGATAACGGCATCGGTATGGCCTCCGCGCTGGCAGTACTGGCTGACGATTCAGTCAAACACGGGCCGCTGGAAGTTCTGCTGACCATGACAGAAGAAGCCGGGATGGACGGCGCATTCGGTCTTCAGCCGGGCTGGTTACAGGCTGATATCCTGATCAACACCGACTCGGAAGAAGAAGGTGAAATTTACATGGGTTGTGCAGGCGGTATTGACGTCACCACAACACTTGCGCTGAGCCGTGAAGCCGTTCCGGCCGGTTACAGCACCTTCACCCTGACCCTCAAAGGTCTCAAAGGCGGCCACTCCGGCGGCGATATTCATCTGGGCCTCGGCAATGCCAACAAATTACTGGCCCGTTTCCTGGCCGGTCACGCCACAGAACTCGGCGCGCGTCTGGTTGATTTTCAGGGCGGCACACTGCGCAACGCGATTCCGCGCGAAGGCCACATCACTCTGGCAGTACCGGCAGATAAAGCCGCACAGCTGAAATCGCTGGCACAGACCTTTGAAGCGCTGCTCAGAGAAGAGCTTGCGCAGAAAGAGAAAAACCTGGTTGTCACCCTGGAAGCTGCAACCGCTGCTCAGGGCGCTCTGACCGCTGATGTGCAGTCCCGCTTTATCAATATGCTCAATGTGATGCCGAACGGCGTGATCCGCATGAGTGACGTGGTTCCGGGCGTGGTCGAAACCTCACTGAACGTGGGTGTGGTGAAAATGAGTGACGACCGTGTGCAGATTATCTGTCTGGTACGTTCCCTGATTGAATCCGGCAAATCTTCTGTGGTCAGCATGCTGACCTCGCTGGCGGCACTGTCCGGTGCGGATATTGTTGCCGAAGGCGGCTATCCGGGCTGGCAGCCGGATGCAGACTCTCCGGTCATGCATCTGGTCAGCGAAACCTATCAGCAGCTGTTTGACAAAACCCCGAACATCATGGTGATCCACGCCGGTCTTGAGTGCGGTTTATTCAAAAAACCGTATCCGGACATGGACATGGTCTCCATCGGGCCGACCATCACCGGAGCGCACTCCCCTGATGAACAAGTACATATCAAGAGTGTCGGGCAGTACTGGCAGTTACTGACCGCTATCTTAAAAGCGATCCCTGAAAAAGCGTAATCGCCTTATTCAGCTCAGCGGCGGGATAATTATCCCGCCGTTTTTATATGTGATTCAGAACCCGAGCAGCAACTGCCGCTCAAGCTGCGGATCCCGCAGTGTTACATGCAGCCCCACCAGCCGTACGCCGCGCCCTTCCCGGCGGCTCTCCCAGGCCAGTTCCGCCGTTTTCAGCAAATCCGCTTTATCCAGCACCTGATGGACATGTTCCTGTGTGGTCTGCTGAAAGTCCGCAAACTTCAGTTTAATGCCCTGACGGGCGATCCGCAGATCCGGTGACACCTTTGTCAGACGACGCTCCAGCTCCGGAAACAGCTCATCAATAATCGTCTGACACTCATCCCACGAGGCAATATCTTCCGCCAGTGTCCGCTCGACACCGACAGATTTCCGTTCCCTGTCCGGACAAACCGGCCGCTCATCGCTACCGTGACTGCGCTGCCAGATGATCTGCCCGAACTTTCCGAACTGTTTCAGCAGCGATATCTGATCATAATTCTGCACATCCCGGCAGGTCTCCAGACCGAGATCAGCCAGTCGCTTTGCTGTCACCTTTCCCACACCGGGAATTTTACGCAGTGGCAGTGACAACACAAAATCCGTCACCTGCTCCGGCGTGATAATGTACTGCCCGTCGGGTTTATTCAGATCAGACGCAATTTTGGCAAGGAATTTCACCGGTGCCACACCGGCAGATGCGGTCAGCCCCAGCTCGGTAAAAATGGTTTTGCGGATCTCTTCCGCCATCAGTGTGGCTGAACCCCGGCACTGCGGGCTGTCCGTCACATCAAGATAAGCTTCATCCAGTGACAGCGGCTCAATCAGTGAAGTATAACGGGCGAAAATCGCATGCAGGTGGCGGGAGGTGGTTTTATACAGCTCCATCCGCCCAGGGATCACTTTCAGATGCGGACACAGCAGCAGTGCTTTTGCCGTTGACATCGCGCTGTGCACCCCGAAGCGCCGCGCCGGATAATTGGCGGTCGCAATCACACCGCGCCGGTCGGAACTGCCGCCGATAGCCAGCGGGATATCGCGCAGACGGGGATCGTCACGCATTTCAATCGCCGCATAAAAGCAATCCATATCAATATGAATTATTTTACGCATCCGCCTCTCCTGCTCACCAACAATACTGTTTAAATATACAGTTAAAATCAATGCAATTCAAATCGGTTAATTTGCTTATTATTCACCAAATCAATCAGTGGGCTGAAATTTGCAGGTTTGTACTTTTTTTCTGTGATTACATCCGGTTGTCATGTTACTCCGCTACAACAGCGTGACATCACACCTGGTCTCATTCTTTCTGACGGACGGATTATGAAAAAAATACTATCAGCCCTTTTCCTGAGTGGCATTGTTATGACAACCCATGCAGCACCGCAGATTATTGCCCATCGCGCCGCCACGGCGGACGCCCCTGAAAATACTCTTTATGCCATCGATAAGGCGCTGAGTAACAAAGCCGATGCCATCTGGATCACCCTTCAGCTCTCAAAGGACAACCAGGTAGTGTTATACCGCCCGTCTGATCTGAAATCCCTGACCGACAAAACCGGTCCGGTTTCCGGTTACAGCGCCGCAGAACTGGCACAAACCGATGCAGCCCGGGATTATAATCAGAAAAATAAAACCCATATCAAGGCTTCTGTTCCGGCACTGGATGCCGTCCTGAGCCGTTACCCGGATACTTTTTTCTACCTCGATATCAAATCTCCGGACGCCTCACCGGCGGTTTTTGCACAACAGCTGGATTCAGTACTGACCCGTCATAACGCCAAAAACCGTGTCCGCGTCTATTCAACCGGTCAGGATTATCTGGCTGCCCTGCCGCCGTCAATCCCCGTTTTTGAAAGCCGTGATACCACCCGTAATGCACTGGCCGGCAGCCTGATCACACACACCTGTGACCTGGCAGATAATCCGCAGCCGCGCTGGTATGGCTTTGAACTGCACCGTAACGTGGATGTGGTTGAAACCTTCACATTGGGTGAAGCACGCTCTCCGGTTGTGCTGACCTGGGATAAAACCGCAATGGATTGTTTTCGTAAAAATAATCAAAACCATGTTGTTCTGTTCGGTATAAAAACACCCGCCGATTTACAACTGGCGACAGAATTGGGTGCAGATGGCGTGATGGTCGATTCGCTGCTCAATATGAAAATAAAATAATTAATCAAGGTATTATTACTTGGTAATTTTACCCGCCTGAAAAATAAGAGTGAGATTTAACAGATGATGAATATCACTCTTATTTAATACATTCTGTCTCTTCCTGCCATTTACTCTGTAATCCTTACATAATATTTTATAATCTCAGCAAACCTAATTAATTATAGTAATTTATTTATCAGGCCACTTTTGTTATAACTATAAGAAACATCCGGGAGGCTATGCGGTGATAAGTAACCTGTTCTTCGATTTAAATTCACCCCCAAAATCCCTCTTTGTTTTTACGGGATTATTTTTTCTGTTATTCAGTGTTTATTCTTATGCAGACTGCGATTTGTATTCAGATGAAACACGCAGCAGTAACTTTATTATTCTGGGTGCCGGTATGATCAACGGCCCGGTAAAATCCGTCATCACAACAGCACATTCCCCGGACAACAAAAACAGCAATATTATGATTAACGGGCAATATGACCTGACGCCGTGTGGTGAACTGAGTTACTTTTCGCTGGAAGTTACCGAGCACTACCCGGGGTTGCAAAACCGGATGTATTCCGAAGGAAAGAAGACGGAACAGGGATATACCTTATTATTCACGTCACAACTGCATGGCAGCGGAAAAGCACCCGTCACGCTGATTCATGCCCGAAGCCGCCTTTTCTATAATAATCAGAAGCAAATCGTCCGTGCCGAATCTGAAAGTAACAGTGGCGGCAATACCCAAAAATCGCATATGGAAACCGATTTTTTTTATGAAAACGGTTTAATCTCACATGCGGTATCCACAGGGGATTCCGCGGACACCGGTGGTGAAATCCGCTACGACTGGCGTCAGGATCGGCAGATAAATGCGATTATGTCCCAAAGTAACGGGCTTCCTCAGCTGAACTATGAATTTGCGTATAATGATGATGGTCAGGTTATCCGGCAGACACAGACACAACATACGCCGCTGGGCCGGGTAAAAGCTATTTATATCTGCCAGCAGACAGATACTTACGGGAATTGTGAAAAAGCACTCTGGCAGAGTATCTCTGAAGGGAATCAGGCCAATAATATTATTGTGATAAATACCACTATTGTGACATCAGACTATCGTTATTACTGATTCCGTATTGTTGTCCTGCCATTAATAAACAAAGGCGCTTTAAGGCGCCTTTGTTATATCTTCCGAATCTATACAATCCGGTTTTTATTCAGTTTCTCTTCGCGGGCAGCTTCACGTGCCATTCGTTTTTTCCGGGCATCACACGGTTCAGGACAGTCACAGACTTTCTCGACACCAATGCTGCTCAGCCCGCCGCAGCTTCCCTGAATGCTCTTGCGCTTAATAATATACCCGAGAGACATTCCCAGAAACGCGACCAGAAACAGGATAAAGGTTGCGATAAATACTTTTATCATCATATCAGCCACCTCCTTTTATTTTTGCTGCAAATAGGGCTTAAATGCCTCACTGTAGCGTTCTTCAAATCCCTTCTCTGTTTTGACAATCATAAAAACAGGGATATTTTGCGCATTCGCCACTTCAAGCCCGCGCTCCGGCCCGAGCACATTCAGTCCGGTAGAAAAGCCATCCGCACTCATGCAATTATCAGCAATCACCGTAATCGATACCAGATTATGGTTAATCGGACGTGCTGTTTTCGGATCAATGGTATGTGAATAACGGACATTATTCTCTTCAAAATAATTCCGGTAATCCCCGGATGTCGCCACAGAGGCATTCCCCGGCTCAATGATTTCCTGTGCAGACTGGCTCAACCCCTGTGACGACGGTTTTTCAATCGCAATACGCCACGGTTTGCCTTTGCCGTTAATGCCCTGTGTCCGGACTTCGCCGCCCACATCCACCATATAATTACGGATATTCTGTGATTCCAGGTATTCTGCCACCGCATCCACCCCGTAGCCTTTGGCAATCGAGGACAGATCCACATACAGTTCCGGCACTGTCTTAATCAGATTATTACCTTCAACCTTCAGTTTATCAATTCCGGTCCACTGACGGCGGGTTTCGATATCCTGCTCTGTCGGCACATGGGTCACGCGCCCTTCCGGACCAAATCCCCATAAATTGACCAGCGGGCCGACGGTGACATCCAGTGCGCCGTCTGTCAGCTGATTAATACGGATAGCCTCACGAACCACTTTTGCAGTCGCGGCAGAGACCGGAAACGGCGTATTCACCTCACGGCTCTGATTAAAACGGCTGAGTTCAGAATCCGGCCGGTAGGTGGACATCTGGTCATTGACCTCTTCCAGCACCACATCAATGCCTTTCTGCAGTGATTCCGCCGACGGGCCTTTCGGGTCAGCGACATATTTTATCGCGTAATAGGTGCCCATCGTTTTGCCGTTCAGGGTTACCTGCTGTGTTTCCGGAGTGTTATCACCGCACGCGCTCAGTAACAATGCCATCAGTGCCAGCGGCAGGAAAGCCCGTTTTATTTTTACCATATACAATCCAGTCTGATTTCAGATCATCTGCGCCCACAGGTGTGGGCGCAGTTTCGTTATGACAGGGGCGGAAATCAGCCGCCGAAGTCATCCAGCATAATGTTCTCGTCTTCCACACCCAGATCTTTGAGCATCTTGATCACGGCGGCGTTCATCATCGGCGGCCCGCACATGTAGAACTCACAATCTTCCGGTGCCGGGTGATTTTTCAGGTAATGCTCATAGAGAACATTATGAATAAACCCGGTGTATCCGTCCCAGTTATCTTCCGGCAGGGCATCAGACAACGCCACGTTCCAAGTGAAGTTTTCATTCTCAGCCTGAAGCTGGTCAAAATCTTCCTCATAGAACATTTCACGTTTTGAACGCGCACCATACCAGAAAGACATCTTACGTTTGGAGTGCAGACGCTTGAGCTGATCGAAGATATGCGAACGCATCGGCGCCATCCCCGCACCACCACCAATAAAGATCATTTCCGCGTCGGTATCTTTCGCGAAGAACTCCCCGAACGGCCCGGAAATTGTCACTTTATCACCCGGTTTCAGTGACCAGATGTAAGAGGACATAATCCCCGGAGGCGCATCCGGCACACGCGGAGGCGGTGTGGCGATACGCACGTTCAGCATGATAATGCCGTGCTCTTCCGGATAGTTCGCCATAGAGTAAGCACGCACTGTCGGCTCTTTCACATCAGACACATAGCGGAACAGGTTGAACTTGTCCCAGTCCTCGCGGTATTCCTGCGGCACATCAAACTCATCATAGCGGACCACATGCGGCGGACATTCAATCTGAATATAACCACCGGCACGGAACGGCACACTTTCGCCATCAGGAATTTTCAGTTTCAGCTCTTTAATGAAAGTCGCTTTGTTATCATTGGAGATAACTTCGCACTCCCATTTTTTCACCCCGAAGATCTCTTCCGGCAGCTCAATTTTCAGATCCTGCTTCACATTCACCTGGCACGCCAGACGGCAGCCTTCACGGGCTTCGCGTTTATTAATGTGAGACATTTCTGTCGGTAGAATATCACCGCCGCCTTCTTTGATCTTCACGCGGCACTGGCCGCAGGTTCCGCCGCCGCCGCAGGCCGAGGAGACAAAAATCCCCTGACCGGACAGCACATTCAGTAACTTGTCACCGGCCGGTGCGTCGAAGCTTTTCTCCGCATCGCCGTTGATTTCAATCTTAACGTCCCCTGTGTTCACCAGTTTTGATTTTGCAAACAAAATCAACGCGGTCAGCGCCAGAACAATCAGGGTAAACATTGCCACGCCTAAAATAACGATATCCATAATTGCGTTTCACCCTTATAACTGTACGCCGGAGAAGGACATAAAGCCCAGAGCCATCAGTCCGGTGGTCACGAATGTGATCCCCAGCCCTTTCAGGCCGGCCGGTACGTCAGAGTATTTCATCTTCTCGCGGATAGCGGCCATCAGCACGATCGCCAGCAGCCAGCCGATACCGGAAGCGAACCCGTAAACCACAGACTCCGTAAAGTTGTAGTCGCGCTGCGCCATAAAGGACACACCACCGAAAATCGCACAGTTTACGGTGATTAACGGCAGGAAGATCCCCAGCGCGTTATACAGTGCCGGGAAGTAGCGATCCAGAATCATCTCCAGAATCTGTACCAGCGCCGCAATGACCCCGATAAAGGTAATGAAATTCAGGAAGCTTAAATCCACACCTTCCATCAGTGCGCCGTCGCGCAGCAGCAGGTTGTACACCAGGTTGTTTGCCGGAACCGAAATCCCCAGCACCACGGTAACCGCCACGCCGAGACCAAACGCCGTTTTGACGTTTTTCGACACCGCCAGGAACGTACACATCCCGAGGAAGAAGGCCAGTGCCATGTTTTCAATAAACACAGCCCGCACAAAGAGACTGATATAATGTTCCATATCTTAATCCTCCTCGACTTGTGACGGTTTCAGGGTACGGATCCCCCAGATAAGCATCCCGATGATAAAGAATGCACTTGGTGCCAGCAGGAACAGTCCGTTCGGCAGATACCAGCCGCCGTTCTGTACCGTTTCCAGTACCGTCACGCCAAAGAGTTTGCCGGAGCCGATCAGTTCACGGAAGAAGCCCACCAGCAGCAGGATCACACCGTAACCCAGGCCGTTACCGATACCGTCCATAAAGCTTTCAAGCGGCGGCGCTTTCATGGCATACGCTTCCGCACGACCCATCACAATACAGTTGGTAATGATCAGACCGACGAACACGGAAAGCTGTTTGGAGATACCGTAGGCATAGGCCCGCAGGATCTGGTCAACAAGAATAACCAGCGAGGCGATAATTGCCATCTGAACGATAATCCGCACACTACCCGGGATAAAATTACGGATCATCGAGATAAACATGCTGGAGAATGCCGTCACCAGGGTTACCGCGATGGTCATAACCAGTGCAGTTTCCAGTTTGGTGGTCACCGCCAGCGCCGAACACACCCCCAGTACCTGGAGGGCAATCGGGTTGTTATCTAATAACGGTCCGAGAAGAACGCGTTTAATTTCTTTACTATCAGCCATGATTCAACGCTCCTTCGCGTACTGTTTTCAGGAACGGGCCAAAACCGTTGTCGCCCAGCCAGAAATCAAACATATGCTGGATGCCGTTTGAGGTCAGTGTCGCACCGGATAAACCATCAATGCCGTACGGGCTGTCAGTGGCGCCGCTGCGGACGATTTTGATAGCCGGCATACCTTCTTCATTAAACAGCTTTTTACCAATCCACTGTTTACGCCATTGCGGGTTATCCACCTCACCGCCCAGCCCCGGCGTTTCACCGTGCTGGTAGTAAGTGATCCCCTCGGAGGTGATACCGTCGACATCAATCGCGATAAAGGCATACATCACCGACCACAGACCGGAGCCGTAAACCGGCAGAACAATCTTGCTGGTTTCACCCTGCTCATTCTGTACCAGATAGATTTCCGCGCTGTTGGCACGGCGGCGGATTTTCGCCAGATCTTCTTCCGGTGACAGGGCAATACTGCTCTCATCACTGCGCAGTTCATCGTTGAGATCGTACTTGCCGGTGCTGTCGCTCATCTGACCGGTTTTTAAATCCACCATTTTTGCTCTGATGAATTTTTTATAGACAGCATCGATTTCGTCTGCCGGCATGGATGGCGTCAGTAACCCGGCCACATCCAGAATGTTACGCTGCTTATCCAGCATAATCTGGTTCTGCTGCGTGGACTTCAGCCCCACAGCAGAACCGGCCACGACTATTGAACACACAAGGCAAAGGACGAAGACAACGATAAACGTTCTTGCGACACTGTCCTTGTTTTTCGTTTTTTCATTAGCCACGTGCTTTTCTCCGTTTAATGTTTGCCTGAACCACCAGATAATCAAATAACGGGGCGAATAAGTTGGCGAACAGGATAGCCAGCATCATCCCTTCCGGATATGCCGGGTTTGCCACACGGATCAGGACACACATCACCCCGATCAGGATCCCGTAAGCCCATTTCCCTTTGTCGGTAAATGAGGCTGAAACCGGGTCCGTCGCCATGAAAATCATACCGAAGGCAAAACCGCCCAGGACCAGATGCCAGTACCACGGCATAGCAAACAGCGGGTTGGTGTCCGAACCAATCATATTAAAGACGGCGGACATTGCGATCATCCCGACCATCACACCGGCCACAATACGCAAAGACGCAATACGGGCAAACAGAATGACTGCACCACCGATCAGAATCATCAGCGTGGAGACTTCACCAATCGAGCCCGGCACGTTACCGATAAAGGCATCCATCCAGGAGATCGGCTGATTGGTCATGGTATTAACGAGCTGATGCTCGCCACCGACCGCCCACTGTGACAGCGGGGTTGCGCCGGAGAAGCCGTCAGCGGCAGTCCAGACGGTATCACCGGAAATCTGAGCCGGATAAGCAAAGAACAGGAAAGCACGGCCGGCCAGTGCCGGGTTCAGGAAGTTGCGTCCTGTACCACCGAAAATTTCCTTTGCGACCACCACACCGAAGGTGACAGCCAGCGCGGCCTGCCATAACGGCAGCGTCGGCGGAACAATCAGTGCCAGCAGAATGGAGGTGATAAAGAAACCTTCGTTGATTTCATGCCCGCGGATCATCGCAAACAGAACTTCCCAGAAGCCGCCGACGATAAAAATCACCCCGTAGATCGGCAGGAAATAGACGGCACCGAACAGCATTTTGCTGACCCAGCCCGCATCCTGAGTGAAGGACACCCCGATAAGCTCCGCCAGACGATAATGCCAGTCACCGGCAATCACCTGCTGAAGCTCCGCACCGCTGTACATATCCAGCAGTACCGGCATTGCCTGGTTACCGACGTTATACATCCCCCAGAACATGGCCGGGAAAACGGATAACCAGACCAGGATCATCAGACGTTTAAGGTCGATGGAGTCACGGACATGTGAACGCCCGCGGGTAACTGTCCCCGGGGTATAGAAGATGGTGGCGGCTGCTTCATACAGTGCATACCACCTCTGTAATTTGCCGCCCGGTTCAAAATGCGGCTCAATTTTTTCGAGAAATTTTTTCAGACCCATGATTATCCTTCCTGCTCAATCCTGGTCAGTACGTCACGCAGCACCGGGCCGTACTCATATTTACTCTGACAGACATAGGTACACAGCCCCAGATCTTCCTCATCCAGCTCCAGCGCACCCAGTGCCTGGGCACTGTCAGTATCACCCGCCAGCAGATCGCGCAGGAAATGTGTCGCCATAATGTCGAGCGGCATCACACGTTCATAACTGCCGATTGGCACCATAGAACGTTCGCCACCATTCATTGATGTGGTGAATGAGAACAGTTTTTTCTTAAAGAAATGACCCAGTGTGGTGCGGGTAACCGTGTATTTGTCTGTGCCCGGCATAATCCAGCCGAACAGCTCTTTCTCCCGGCCTTCTTCCAGAACAGAGACCTGATTGGTAAAACGGCCCAGATAGTGATGAGCATCATCACTGGCCACGCCCCACAGGACCGAACCGGAAATAATGCGGTTTTCACCGGCTTTCAGCTGCCCTTCGGTCAGTTCATACAGATCTGCGCCGAGGCGGGTTTTCAGCAGACGCGGATTTTCCACCTGCGGGCCACCGAGCGCCACAATACGGTCGGTATATAAAAAGCCGGTCGTGAACAGTTTACCGATGGCGATGACATCCTGGTAATTCAGAGACCAGACGGTTTTCGTTGCGCTGACCGGTTCCAGGAAGTGGATGTGCGTACCGGCAAGGCCTGCCGGATGCGGCCCGGTAAACTGCGTGTAACTAACACGATTGTTATCGGTAACTTTTGCGAAGTCATCTGTACCGTGACAAACATGAACCTTCCCTTCCGTCAGGCAGCTCAGTACCTGTAAGCCGTCATCAAATGACGCCTGTTCCTGACGGATAATCACCAGCGGATCAGCCGCCAGCGGATTGGTGTCCATAGCAGTGACAAAAATAGCAGCCGGCACAGAGCCTAATTTTGGGGTATGACTGAACGGACGTGTCCGCAGCGCGGTCCATAATCCGGAGGCCACCAGGTTTTTCTCTGCCTGTTCACGGGTCAGTGACGGCAGCTCCCGGCGGTCATAACTGTCAAATGTTAATTGCTCGTCTCCCTGTATCTCAATCACCACAGATTGTAATACACGACGCTCACCACGATTGATGGCTTTTACCACTCCGCAGGCGGGGCTGGTAAAAATCACACCGGGGTTCTTTTTGTCTTCAAAAAGAGCCTGTCCTTTCTTCACTGATTCACCTTCCTGAACCAGCATCGACGGACGCATCCCGATGTATTCCTCACCCAGCAATGCTGCGTGGCGGACTGAAGGGCCATCTTCTGTGACTTGAGCAGGTGCTCCTGCGATCGGCAGGTCGAGTCCTTTTTTAATTTTAATCATAAAATTTGCACAAGTTTTTGTTAAACCCACGTCATCACTGCCGCAGCAGCGTATGACAACTCAACAATAAAAACACTCCGGGCCGTTATTGTCGCCCCGGGCTGTTTTCTCTGATGTATGTCACGATTTTGCGTAAATCAGATCCGCATTATTTTACCACTTCACAACAATTCTGTCCGGCGAAACGAGTGACCTGGTTCAAGCAAATGGGATTATTGTGATCAGAAAAAGCCTAATAACTCGCCTTTACCGAGTAGTTAAGTCATCTTTACCGATTGCTGTTTATTTTTTAACCACAACAATATTTGTAACAACCGATTTTATTCTCACAGGAAACCATTCACAAATTATCTGCATCATGGCAATCTGTTGTTACTTTTTTCACCAACCTATTGCCACCCTGAATATTAAGAATGCGACATATCATTTTTATGATGATCGGCCTGCTGTTTTTTGCGGGACAATCATCAGCAAACACGGAAAAATCCGCGTCATTATGGCTCACAGCGCCGGTGAGTGATGTCCGGAACAGCCAGGTATTCATACAGATATTTAAAGAAGAAAAAGAGCTGGAGCTTTATAAGCGGGAAAATAACGGACGTTTTAAACTGGTAAAACGCTACCCGGTTTGTCAGTTTTCCGGCGGCCTCGGACCAAAGCAACTGACCGGTGATTTAAAAAGCCCGGAAGGATTTTACCGCATCAGTCTGTCACAGCTTAACCCGAACAGTCGGTTTTACCGAGCTATCAACCTTGGTTTTCCCAATGAATTCGACCGTGCGCACGGCTATACCGGGGATTATCTGATGGTTCACGGTGACTGCAAATCCGTCGGCTGCTACGCCATGACAGATGCTTATATTGATGAGATTTACCGCTATGTGGAAAGCGCCCTGCTGAGCGGACAGACAGATCTGAATATCGCGATTTACCCTTTCCGGATGACGCCTGAGAACCTGAACCGCCACCGGAACTCCGCACATCTGGCGTTCTGGCAGCAGTTGCAGCCTGCTTATCAGTATTTCGCTGAAAATCAGATACCGGCAGTCGTTGCGGTTGTTAACGGCCGTTATGTAACCGCTGCACATTCAGCTTTACCGGCACCGGCAGCGGATACCGGTTTGCTGACTCAGAACACGGACTCATCCCGTTCGCCGTAATAAAAGAGAACGGCTTCGCCGGGCCCGATTTTCTGCCACTGTTCATTGCCGGTCAGCGGTTGCGTGGCAATCACAGACACCACATCATCCGGCCGGGTATGCTGTGAGAAATCAATCTCCACATCACTGTCCACCAACCGCGCCTTACCAAAAGGTGCGCGGCGGGTGATCCAGTGCAGATTCGTTGAACAGTACGCCAGCACATAGCTGCCGTCTGACAGCAGCATATTAAAGACACCAAACTGCCGCAGCACATCCGCCAGCCGTTTAATTTCACGGAATACTGTCTGCAGATCCTGCGGCGGCTGTGGGTATTTTTCTTTCAGCTGATTCAGCAGCCAGCAGAATGCATGCTCGCTGTCAGTCTGGCCGACCGGGGTAAAAAAACCGGTCGGCAGATGCTCATAGCCGCTGAGCTGCCCGTTATGGGCATATGTCCAGTTCCGCCCCCACAGTTCGCGGGTAAAAGGGTGGGTATTTTCCAGTGATACCACCCCTCTGTTTGCCTGGCGGATATGGGCGATCACCGCTTCGGATTTGACAGGATAGTCACGGACAAAACGGGCAACGGGGGAGTTGCAGCAGGCACGGGCGTCTTTGAATGTCCGGCAGCCCATTCCTTCATAAAACGTAATTCCCCACCCGTCTTTATGCGGCCCGGTTTTGCCGCCGCGCGGGATCAGGCCACTGAGACTGAAATGAATATCAGTCGGGACATTCGCACTCATCCCCAGCAATTCACACATCGCCTTTCTCCCTTACCCGTTTTTGTGATGACTGAGGACTATTGTTACCCGCAATCTGATAGTTTCACAATCGCGAAAATATCATTCTTTTAGATGATTTAGTTATATGTAAGGTGATTTATGCTTATGGTGAATAAGACAGGCATTACGCCATAAAAAAGCACTCAACCGGCGGCAGAGTGCTTTTTCAGGATCCGGCTTATATCCGGTTATTTGGCCATTTCTTTTTCGATCAGCATGATCAGAATATGAATAACCTTAATATGGATTTCCTGAATGCGATCCGCATAACCAAAGTGCGGAACACGGATTTCAATATCCGCGCTGCCTGCCATCTTACCGCCGTCTTTGCCGGTCAGCGTGATCACTTTCATGCCTTTGGCGCGGGCTGCTTCAATGGCTTTAATAATGTTGCCTGAATTACCGGATGTGGAGATACCGAGTAACACATCCCCTTCACGGCCGACAGATTCCACAAAACGGGAGAAAACATATTCATAGCCAAAATCATTGCTGACGCAGGATAAGTGGCTGACATCTGAAATGGCAATCGCCGGATAGCCCGGACGGTTTTCACGGTAGCGCCCGGTCAGTTCTTCCGCAAAATGCATCGCATCGCAGTGTGAACCGCCGTTGCCGCATGACATCACTTTGCCGCCCGCTTTAAAAGAATCAGCCAGCATGACAGCAGCCCGGCGGATAGCATCGATATTATTCTCATCTTTCAAAAAGTTATCGAGGGTTGCCGCTGCTTCGGTCAGTTCACCGCGGATAAGTTCCTGGTACATAGAGATAGGCTCCTGAAAATGAATCGGATTTGTCTGTCCTGAGTGTAACGGATCTGCCGGGGTGAAAGAAGTCACAATCCGTGGTATCTGCAAATAAGACACATTGAGATTGCTGACAAAGAAGGATAAAACGTGGTTTTTCCTGGTTTATTTTTACAACCTCTGTCGGTCGTCGCCAACCCCTGCGGGTTTGTCAATGGCCGGATTTTATTTTGCTAATTTTGTGAGCTGAGTTGTAAATAAAATGTGAAATCATTGAAGTTATTCCGCCGTTGCGCTAAATCTGAACACAACAGGTCAGACCTCTGATGACATCATATTGTGCTGACACGAATATCCGCCTACGGAGGTTCATCATGTTACTAATCAGCATTATTCTGTTTATCGCCGTCACCGGGTTGCTCTCATTTCACCGGGTCAGCCTGAAGTACAGTGTAATGACACTGGTACTGTTCAGTATCGTCATGAATATCTTCCGTTTATGGCCGTTTACTGTCACCGTTTTACTGGTGCTGGTTACCCTGCCGTTTGTTATCACCCCCGTCCGTCAGGCATTGTTCAGCAGCCGTCTGATGCAGCTGTTCCGCAAAGTAATGCCGCCGATGTCACAGACAGAAAAAGAAGCAATCGATGCGGGTACCACCTGGTGGGAAGGTGATTTATTCCGCGGGCAGCCGGACTGGCAGAAACTGCACAGCTATCCTGCCCCGCAACTGACAGCAGAAGAACAGGCTTTCCTCGACGGCCCGGCAGAAGAAGCCTGCCGGATGGCCAATGATTTTGAAATTACCCACGAACTGGCGGATCTGCCGCCTGAATTATGGCAATTCCTGCGCGAGCATAAATTCTTCGCCATGATCATCCGCAAAGAATACGGCGGCCTGGCGTTCTCCGCCTATGCCCAGGCGCGGGTCCTGCAAAAACTCGCCGGGGTTTCCGGTATTCTGGCCATTACTGTCGGCGTGCCCAATTCGCTGGGGCCGGGCGAGCTGTTACAGCACTATGGTACTGATGAACAGAAAAAGCGCTGGCTGCCGGGACTGGCCTCCGGGGAAGAGATCCCCTGCTTTGCCCTGACCAGCCCGGAAGCCGGTTCAGATGCCGGTGCCATTCCGGATACCGGGATTATCTGCACCGGCGAATGGCAGGGTGAACAGGTTCTCGGCATGCGCCTGAACTGGAATAAACGCTATATCACCCTGGCACCGGTCGCCACCGTGCTGGGTCTCGCCTTTAAACTGTATGATCCGGATAAACTGCTCGGTGAAAAAACCTCGCTCGGGATCACCTGCGCACTCATCCCGGTAAATACCCCGGGGGTTGAAACCGGCACCCGTCATTTCCCGCTCAACGTCCCGTTCCAGAACGGCCCGACACGCGGTAAAGATGTCTTTGTGCCGCTGGATTATATTATCGGCGGCCCGGCAATGGCCGGACAGGGCTGGCGCATGCTGGTGGAGTGTCTGTCGGTCGGGCGTGGTATCACTCTGCCGTCCAATGCCACCGGCGGGCTGAAAAGTGCGGCCATGGCAATTGGCGCTTATTCCTACATCCGTCGTCAGTTCCGGATGCCGATCGGCAAAATGGAAGGGATTGAGGAGCCGCTGGCGCGGATTGCCGGAAATGCCTATCTGATGGATGCCGCCGCCACGCTGATCACCACCGGTATTATGCTGGGAGAAAAACCGGCGGTTCTGTCCGCGATTGTGAAATACCACTGTACCCACCGGGGACAGCGCGCCATTATTGATGCCATGGATATTGCGGGGGGTAAAGGTATCTGCCTCGGGCCGTCCAACTTCCTGGCCCGCAACTATCAGGGGGCGCCTATCGCGATTACTGTCGAAGGTGCCAATATTCTGACCCGCAGTATGATTATCTTCGGTCAGGGCGCTATCCGCTGTCACCCGTATGTACTGACTGAAATGGCCGCAGCGGCGGATAATCAGCTGAATGACTTCGATAACGCACTGTTTTCTCATGTCGGCCATATGTTAACCGCCGCCACCCGCAGTTTCTGGCTCGGATTATCTCGCGGGCATTTCAGCCCGTCACCGTTCCGGGATGCCACCCGCCGCTATTATCAGCATCTCAACCGGCTGAGCGCCAACCTGGCACTGTTATCTGATATCGCCATGGCGACACTCGGCGGCAGTTTAAAACGCCGTGAGCGGATTTCCGCCAGACTCGGCGATATACTCAGCCAGCTTTACCTGGCATCCGCCACCTTAAAACGCTTTGATGAAGATGGCCGTCCGCAGGCAGATTTACCGCTGGTGCACTGGGCAGTACAGGATTGCCTGTATGAAGCCGAAAAAGCCATGGATGAACTGCTGACCAACTTCCCTGACCGCAGAGTCGCCGCCCTGCTGCGCCTGACTGTCTTCCCGACGGGCCGCCATCACCGTCCGCCGTCAGACAAACTGGACAGCAAACTCGCCCGTCTGCTGCAGGAACCGTCAGAGACCCGCGACAGAATCGGACGCGGGCAATATCTGACACCTGAGCCCAACAACCCGCACGGGCTGCTCAATGCCGCCCTCAGTGATATTCTCGCCGCTGAGCCGCTGGTGGATCGCCTGAGCCGCATGGCTGAAAAACACATTGATTTCACCCGGCTGGATAAACTGGCAGATATTGCCCTGGAAGACGGAAAAGTCACACCGGAAGAGGCTGATATTCTGCGTAAAGCGGAAGCCAGCCGTCTGCGCTCGATTAATGTGGATGAGTTTGCACCGGAGATTATCGGCTTAAAATCACACGCTAATTCTCACCGTTACCGCAAAGGTGAAAATCCCGGCGCATAAATAACACGGCGGAGCAGTTCTCTGCTCCGCCATTACTGTGCTCTGTATTACCGTCCTGTGCTGCTGTTGCCGGTCATATTGGCATCCAGGCTGAGGATCTCCCGCATTTGTGCGTCTGTCAGATCGGTATCAAAGAACTGCTTAAAGAACTGACGGATATCCTGCTGTATTGCCGCATCATCTGCCGGTTTACGCTTAACCCGCGCTTCAATCCATTTCATCATCAGCGGCGTTTCTATCCCCGGTGCATCCCAGCGGTAAATACCGATAGGCGCTTTATAGACACGTTTATTCTTCACGGCTGAAATCGTTTCTGTCCCCTGCCAGCCGACCGTATTCCGGTACACATCTTCCGGCACGAATGAATCAAACTGGCTCAGAATAATAATTTCCGGATCCAGGTTAATCACCTGCTCTGCCGACACCGTGATCCAGTTTGGTTTAACCGGCATATCATCTGTCAGGTTAATACCCCCGGCCCGGTTGATCATCAGGCTGTTTACCGAGGTCTTTCCGGCCACCGTCAGGTTTTTATCTCTGACATACAAAATGCCCGGCTTTCCGTACGGCATCTCGCGAATGGTCACCGGGGTTGAGTCTCTTGTCACCGTGTTCACTGACTCAATCTGATGATCAAAAAAAGCCAGTAAATCTGCGGCCCGCTTTTCTTTGCCCAGAATATCGCCCAGCAGCCTGATCCCGTTTTTCACATCATCCAAATCACCGTATCTGATTGCCACTGCCGGGATGCCGAGTTTATCCAGTTTCTCTTTTTCTTCTTTCTGGTAATCCCAGATAATCACCAGATCCGGATTTAACCTGACCAGCTCTTCGCCGTTAATCGTGAAATCTTTATTCACAAAGGTGCTGTTTACCTTCTCAATACCGGGAGCCAGTGTTTTTAAAATACTGTTGCGGTAAGCCTCTTTTGCTGACGGATGCATCCCCGCAATTTTTGCATCTGAACCATCCACCACATAAATCATCGACATCCACGGAATAGGCACAACCGCAATCCGCTGTACCTTATCCGGAATAGTGACCCGGTTCCCGGCGAGATCGGTGATTTCTTTTGCCCCGGCACAATTGAAAAACAGCAGTAATACACCGGCACTGAAAATACGTTTTAAGGCTGATATTGCCATGTTATCTTCCTGTCATTGTATTTACTGTTATCAGCGAAATGCCCGGATATACGGACGGGGAATTAATTTACGATCATATTTCAGTAAATATTCCAGATACCAGTTAGGATTGCGTAATAACCCGCGGCCGACAGCAATTAAATCCGCATACTGATGTTCTAATATATCATCGGCCAGTTGGTGATCACGAATACCCCCGACAACAATAACCGGTTTTTCACAGCCTTTTTTTACCCCTTTGGTATCTTCCAGCTGATAAGCAACACCTTTGTTTGTTCCGTGCATCTGACTGCCGCCATTAGATATATGTACAATATCGATAAGCGGATTAATATTACGCAGAATTTTTTGTGTAAATGAAATACTGTCTTCTTCGCAGTAACGGGTGCCGATACGTAAAATAATCGCTTTATCTTCCGGCCAGGATTTTCGGATTGCGGTCAGTAATTCAGTCAGGAAAATAACCGGATCGGCATATTTATCGCTGCGCTGATTTGTCCGCCGGTCAATAAACTGAGAAATTAAAAACTCATGGGATGCCATAATTTCCAGGGCATCAAAACCAGCTTTATCTGCCCGTGCCGCCGCGCGCGTATAACAGTCAAATAATGCCGTAATATCTTCTGTTGTTAATGCATTAATATCCTGAATAATATTGCCGGATTCCAGCCGTGACTTGCTGCCTGCATGATTAAGCTGAATTGCCACTTTACTGCCTTCATTTTGCAGCATTGCCACAATCTGCGCCAGCATCGCAACATGCCCGTCCTCATATAAACCCAGGGCACCACTGCCCAGGCGGCCGTCAGCGGTAACCGCGCACTCTTCCATAATAATCAGCCCGACCTGGCCGACAGCAAAAGACATATAATGCGCCAGATGAAAGTAATCCGCGTAGCCGTCAGTGGCACGTTTTATTCTGACCGGCGGATAAACTAATTTATTTTTAAGTGTTAATTTCTCTGATACAAATGGCTGCATTAAATTCATAATACACACGTCCCCGGAAAAAGCTGACCGGCACTGTTATATAAAAACTGTACCGGTGATAAATAATAAAGTAACTGAAGAGATAATAGAGGTAACAGTGCGGGGACTCTATGACAGGCCATCTGTTTTATAACGTCTGTCACACTCTGCCGGGATACCGCCTCCGGATGCAGTTATTGCGTTAATAATCATCATTATATTGTTATCTTTATGTGATAAAAAATAACAATAATATACTCCTGGGGAGTATAAAAATAAAATCCCCGGGATGTTATTTCCGGGGATTTTAAATATCAGATAAAAACGATAACGGATAATATATTATTCCGTAATTTCCAGCGCCATCAGTTCATCAATGGTCTGACGACGGCGGATCAGTTTTGCCTTTCCGTCAGTAAATAAGATTTCCGGTAATAACGGACGGCTGTTGTAATTCGATGACATCGACGCACCGTATGCCCCGGTATCGTGAAAGACCAGAAAATCATTCACACCGGCTTCCGGTAATGCACGCGGCACCACCATTCCGCCTTCCAGCTGGGTAAACACATCCCCGGATTCACATAACGGCCCGGCCACAATCGTTTCCCGCACTGTGCTGTTTTGCAGCTCTCCCGCTGCCGGTAACACAGAAATATGGTGATAACTGCCGTACATGGCCGGACGCATCAGGTCATTAAAACCACTGTCCACCAGCACATAGTGACGGCTCCCCATACCTTTGACCGCCCGCACCTGTGCCAGCAGAATACCGGATTCCGCCACCAGATAACGACCCGGTTCAATTTCCAGGGTGATCTCACGGCCGAGATGGCGGGCAATACGTGCCCGGGCGGCATCCCAGAGTGAAAAATAATTATCGATATCAATAATTTCATCCCCTTCACGGTAAGGGGTCGATAATCCGCCGCCGGCAGAAATCGCGCTGATATCCAGATTATTAGTGATCACCAGTTCGGCCATGGCATCACAGACCGTAGCCAGGTGCTCATAATCCACACCGGAACCGATATGCATATGGATGCCGGTTAATGTCAGCTGATAATGGCTGATCTCCGCCAGTGCTTCACCGAGATCCGCAAACCAGATCCCGTGTTTGCTGTTCTCGCCACCGGTATTGGTTTTCTGGCTGTGGCCGTGACCAAACCCCGGATTAATGCGCAGCCACACCGGATGTCCCGGACGACGGGCACCAATCTGGCGCAGCATATCCACCGAGCCGGTATTCACCGCAATGCCGAGTTCCAGCACACGATCCAGCGTTTCTTCTGTGATCATATCGGCGGTAAAAACTATCTCATCCGGACGGTAACCGGCTTTCAGTGCCCGTTCAATTTCCCCGGCAGATACAGAATCCACTTTTACACCATGCTCATGCATCAGGCGCAGAATATGAATATTGGAATTGGCTTTCTGCGCAAAACGGATCACATCAAAGTGGTTCAGCCGTGCAATACGGCTGACAATCACCTCACTGTCATACAGCCACAGCGGGGTACCGTACTGCTGAGCCAGGCTGCGCAGGGCATCCGGGGTAAACGGGGCGCGGAGTGTTTTGGTTGCGATGGTCATGATGTTGTGCTCTTTTTGATCGTGATCTCATTTTTTTCCATCGTGACAAAAATTCTGCGCGATTTAAAATATCTGATTTGCTAAGATCTATTCATTACTGATATGGACTTGATGAATAATGGAACACTACTCCTGGCGTCACATTGATATTTTCCACGCGGTTATGACAACAAAAAGTCTGACGGATGCCGCGCAACTGCTGCATACCTCACAGCCGACGGTCAGCCGGGAGCTTGCCCGTTTCGAAAAAATCCTCGGGTTCCGTGTTTTCGACCGCATCAAAGGCCGCCTGCACCCGACAGAACAGGGGCTGCGGTTATTTGAGGAAGTGGAGCGATCGTATTACGGGCTTGAGCGCATCAGCCGGGCAGCGGAGAGCATCCGCCAGTTTCAGCATGCCCAGCTGGCAATCACCTGTCTGCCCGCCTTTGCTCAGTCATTACTGCCCGCGGTCTGCCGCACATTTCATGCGCAGTATCCGGATGTGAATTTTGAAATCGCCCCGCAGGAATCACCGCTTCTTGAAGAGTGGCTCTCCGCCCAGCGTTATGACCTCGGGATCACCGAACATCAGCTGACACCACCCGGCACCCTGCAGGAAACCCTGCTCACGCTCAGTGAAGTCTGTGTGCTGCCGGAGTCGCATCCGCTGTGCAGCAAATCAGTACTGACCCCTGCTGATTTTGCGCAGCAGAATTTTATCAGTCTGTCCGTTGCGGACAGTTACCGGCAGAAAATCGATACATTGTTCAGTGAAAAGCAGATCCCGCGCCGGATGATCATGGAAACACACAGTGCGGCCTCGGTATGTGCCATGGTCAGGGAGGGGCTGGGGGTGTCTGTCGTTAACCCGCTGACTGCCATGGATTGCAGCGGAATTTGTGTCCGCCCGTTCAGTGAGGATATTCCGTTCACCGTGAGCCTGATCCGCCCGCTGCACAGGCCGCATTCTGTACTGACAGATATTTTTATCACCCATCTCCGCCAGCATATGCAGGCCGTTCTGCGGCAGTTAAAGCGGGTTACCGGTTAGTTTTTTCATCCAGCAGATACGGCAGCCAGTCCGGCGAATGCGCAAACCACTCCGCCAGAAAATCCAGCAGCAGGCGCAGCGGCCGCGCCATATGCTCGCGGCTGGTATAAATGCCATAAATGCCGAGCGCAGGCAGCCGGTATTCAGGAAACAGACGTACCAGTCGCCCGGTTTTCAGATGTTCATACACCGAACAGTAAGGCTGCAATGCAATACCTTCCCCGTTCAGCGTTGCTTCCAGCAGAAAAGTGGATTCATTGGCACTGAGCGCCCCGCTTACCGGGACAGAAATCACCTGTTCATCCCGTTCAAACAGCCACAGACTGCGGCCGTAAAAATTATAGGTCAGACAGGTCAGTTCACTGAGTGCTTCGGGTGACGGCGGGTACCCGTGTTTTTCCAGATAGGCCGGTGATGCACAGACCACAGAATCACAACGGGAAAGCGGCTTCGCGATCAGGTTTGGTTCGAGATTGTTGGTGATGCGGATCCCCAGATCAATGCGCTCCTCCACCAGGCTGATCGCCTTGTTTGTGACCTGCACATCGACAGCAACAGCCGGATAGCGGGCCCGGAACTGCACAAGCGCCTTTGACAGTGCCACCATCGCCAGTGACTGGGCACAGGTGACACGCACCAGGCCGCTGACCGCCTCATCTTCCGTCACCACCGGACGGGCAATCGCCGTTGCCAGTGACAGCAATTCCCGGCTTTGCGTCAGCACCGCTTCACCGGCGGAGGTCAGCGTCAGACTGCGGGTTGTCCGGTTCAGCAACCGCACACCGGCCCAGTTTTCCATTTCGGCCAGATAGCGCGTGACCATCGCGCGGGACATTCCCAGCATATCCGCAGCTTTGCTCATGCTGCGCTGTTCGGTAATGGCAATAAAAACCTGAGCGGCAGTGATCCTGTCCATTTTATTTGTCCGGTTTATGCAACAATGAAGACCGGATTATGGGGTTTTTCCGGCGGATTATGCAACTTATTATAGCGTCATCTTAACGATTCACCTGCAAAAAGGATAACACCATGACTTCTGCAATCCGTACCTCACTGGTATTCAGCGCCCTGATGGGGGCTTCTTTTGTTACTGCCGCCGCACCGCTGTCGCTGGAAGTGTATAACCCCGGCGAAAAAAGTATCTTCCCGGTTTCCTCGGAAATCATCAGCGGCAAAAATGAGGTGGTTCTGATTGATGCCCAGTTTCAGAAAGATGATGCTCAGGTACTGGCGGATAAAATCCGTGCGACCGGCAAAACGCTGACCACCATTTATATCAGCCATTCTGATCCGGATTTCTATTTCGGTCTGGATGAACTGAAAAAAGCCTTCCCGCAGGCTAAGATTGTCGCCACTCCGCAGACCGTCGCACTGATTAAAGAGAGCAAAGACGGCAAACTGGCTTACTGGGGACCGGTTCTGAAAGAGAATGCCCCGCAGAGTATCATTGTGCCGGAACCGTTAGAAGGCAACCGCATTATGCTGGAAGGGGAAAGTATTCTGATTGAGGGACTGAACAGCCCGGCGCCGGAGCGCAGTTATGTATGGGTGCCGTCACTGTCCGCAGTGATGGGCGGCGTGCTGGTTTCAGAGAATATCCATGTCTGGCTGGCGGATACGCAAACCCCGGAATCCCGTCAGTACTGGCAGCAGTCGCTGAAAAGTATGCAGGACAAACATCCGGCCACCGTGGTGCCCGGCCATTATGTCGGTAACAGCCATTTTTCACCGGCTGCCATTACCTTTACCGCAGATTATCTGACCCGTGCGGAAACCGCTCTGAAAGAGAGTAAGGACTCACAGCAGATGATCAGCACACTGAAAGCCGCTTACCCGGCCCTGGCGGATGAGTCAAGCCTCGAACTGAGTGCCAAAGTGCTCAAAGGCGAAATGCGCTGGCCGCAGTAATCTGATTTAAGGAAAACAGAATGTCAGTAAAAACGCTGCACTATATTTATGATCCGCTCTGCGGCTGGTGTTATGGTATCGCGCCGTTTATTCAGGCAGCACATAAGCAGGGCGTGACGATCGCCCTGCACGGCGGCGGAATGATCACCGGTTCACAGCGCCGCCCGGCAGATGACAGCATGCGGGAGATGATCCGCAACCACAATCAGCGCATCACTCAGCTGACCGGACAACCGTTTACCGATGCCTTTTACACCCTGCTGAAAAATCAGGAGTGGGTGATGGATTCCGTGCCGCCGATTGCCGCTATTCTCAGTGCACAGGCGCAGTCCGGTAAAGGCATTGACATGCTGGAAGCCTGCCAGAAAGCCTATTATCAGGACGGGCTGCCGCTTAACCGCGATACTTTGCGCAGACTGGCGGATAAACTGGGTATCAGTGATATTCAGTCTGATAATACTGAGCAGCATATTCATGAGAGCCGTCAGTTATTTGTGCATAACCCGACCGGCGGCTTCCCGACCCTGCTGCTGGAAGAGGACGGCGCATTTCAGCACATCCCGAACCAGGCTGTACTCGGTGCGGAATCACACTGGGAAAGGCTGATCCCGTTACTGAAAACGACTGCCTGATATCATTCCCATCACCATAATCATCCCCGCAATTAAATGCGGCCCGAAGGCAATAATGCGCGGGCCGCATCGCGGGTGATGATGACAGCGGTGACGTAAATATTGCAGCCCGGACACCACCAGCGCGGACACACAGGCCAGCATCAGCAACAGCGCGAGCTGTTCCGCCCCCACCCAGGCACCGGAGGCAGAAAACAGTTTGATATCCCCGCCGCCCAGGCCGCTTTTTTTCCGGCACCAGGCATAGCCTTCCGCCACACTCCAGAGCAGAAAAAAACCGCCGATCACCCCGTACAACGCGGAAGAGATCGTCACCAGCCGGACCTCATTCTGAAACAGCAATCCGGCCCACAGCACCGGAAACACCAGTTTATCCGGCAGATAAAATACCGAGTTATCAATATGAAACAGCATCACCAAGCACAAAAACAGCAGTGTCAGAAACAGGACATACACACCCTGCCCGTCTGACCAGAACACTATCAGCACGCCGGATAACAGGCAGTGCAGATACAGCCACCCGCCCGGTAACCGCTGCGGATACTGATAGTAATGGCGCAGAATATATTCCGTCCCGGCTTTCAGCGGCGGCGGCAAAAATACTCCCCAGATAATCATAATCAGCCAGTCCATGTTTCCCCCGCGCCTTTCTCTGTTGCGATATCCGCAGCCTGCCTGACCGTCCCGGGAAAGACACGTTTTTTTCCCTGATTACAGCCGAATTACATTTTTTTTCGATCCATCACGCAATATTGACAGTTACCCCGGCATGTAATGATCCCGGCTGATGCTTGCAGTGAGGATCCCCCCTCTATTATCATGGGGCAATGTGTATCAACCGGCAGCGTGCCGGCAGAACGTAAAGGATATTTTCATGCGGATCCCGCGCATTTATCACCCCGCCACTTTAACCCCCGGCATGGTGACAGAACTGACAGATGACGGCACCAACCATGTTGCCCGTGTGCTCCGGATGAAAACCGGCTATTCCCTGATCCTGTTTAACGGCACCAACCGGATTTTTAATGCCGAAATTACGGATATCAGCAAAAAAAGTGTGTCCGTCCGTGTAACAGATGAGCAGGACGACAACCGCGAATCCCCGCTGTTCATCCATCTCGGACAAGTGATGTCACGCGGCGAAAAAATGGAATTCACCATTCAGAAATCCGTTGAACTGGGTGTTCAGATTATTACCCCCCTGATCTCTGAACGCTGTGGTGTTAAACTGGACGGTGAACGGCTGGACAAAAAACAGCAGCAGTGGCAGAAAATTGCCATCGCCGCCTGCGAGCAGTGCGGCCGCAACGTGATTCCGGAGATCCGCCCGGTGCAGAGTCTGGAAGCATGGTGTGCGGAAAATGATGATGCCCTGAAGATAAATTTACATCCGCGTGCATCACAAAGTATCAATACACTGCCCGCAGAAACCGCTAAAGTGCGATTGCTGATTGGCCCGGAAGGCGGGCTGTCGGCAGAGGAAATCGCGATGACCGCCGGTCATCAGTTTACCGACATATTATTAGGGCCGCGTGTATTACGCACAGAAACCACCGCGCTCACTGCAATCACCGCATTGCAGGTGCGTTTCGGCGATCTGGGTTAAGGAGAAAAAATGATCAAGCTCGGTATTGTGATGGATCCTATCGATTCCATCAAAATCAAAAAAGACACCAGTTTCGCGATGCTGCTCGAAGCACAGCGCCGTGGTTATGAAATCCATTATATGGAGATGAATGACCTTTATCTGCATCAGGGCGTTGCCCGTGCCCGTACCCGCACTCTGACGGTGAAAGAAGACCCGGCAGGCTGGTATCAGTTCGGCAGTGAGCAGGATATCGCGCTGGGTACACTGAATGTCATTCTGATGCGCAAAGATCCGCCGTTTGATACTGAATTCATTTACGCCACCTATATCCTGGAGCGTGCGGAAAGTGCCGGTTCCCTGATCGTCAACAAACCGCAGAGCCTGCGCGACTGTAACGAAAAACTGTTCACCGCCTGGTTTGCCGATCTGACCCCGGACACCCTGGTCACCCGCAGTGCACAGCGTCTGCGTGAGTTCCACAAAAAACACGGTGATGTGATTTTCAAACCGCTCGACGGCATGGGTGGTGCGTCTATTTTCCGTCTGAAACAGGATGACCCTAACGTCGGTGTGATTATCGAAACCCTGACAAATCACGGTCATACTTTCTGCATGGCGCAAAACTTCCTGCCTGCCATCAAAGACGGTGACAAACGTATCCTGGTGGTGGACGGCGAGCCGGTTCCTTACTGCCTGGCGCGCATTCCGGCCAAAGGCGAAACGCGCGGTAACCTCGCTGCCGGTGGTCACGGTGAAGTGCGTCCGCTGAGTGAGAGCGATTGGGCCATTGCCCGCAGCGTGGCACCGGTCCTCAAAGAAAAAGGTCTGATTTTTGTCGGCCTCGATGTAATCGGCGACCGCCTGACTGAAATCAACGTAACCAGCCCGACCTGTGCCCGCGAAATTGAAGCCGCACAACCGGATGTTTCTGTCACCGGCATGCTGATGGATGCCATTGAAAAACGTCTCGGCCGGTAACAGCCGGCGCTGTGTCTGTACATTCACACCCGCAGGCTGTTTTTTCCGGTCTGCGGGCAGACTGAAAAGAAGGTTATGAACTTACAACATCATATTCTCATTGCTATGCCCTCGCTGGATGATCCGTATTTTGCGCGTTCAGTTGTGTATCTGTGTGAACACAATGAAAACGGGGCGATGGGACTGGTGATCAACAAACCGATCGAACAGCTGTCTGTCGGTAAAATTCTGCAGAAGCTGAAAATCTCCCCGGACATCCGTGATGAAAATCAGTCGCTGGAAAAACCGGTTCTGGTCGGCGGTCCCGTTTCCGAAGAGAACGGCTTTGTTCTGCACTCCGGTGATAAAAAGTACGCTGCCAGTACCCGCCTGACCGATGACCTGTTTCTGACCACCTCAAAAGACGTGCTGGAAACGCTGGGAACCGCAGAGCAACCGGAGCACTACCTGATGACGCTCGGTTACTCAAGCTGGACGGCCGGTCAGCTGGAGCGGGAAATCATGGAAAACAGCTGGCTGGTGGCGGATGCCAGCGAGCGCCTGCTGTTCCGTACCCCGATGCCCGACCGCTGGCGCGAAGCTGCCGCCGGTATCGGCGTGAATATTTACACCATCGCACAACAGGCCGGACACGCATAATGAGCAGCAATACTGTGATTGCCTTTGATTTCGGCACCAAAAGCATTGGTGTGGCTGTCGGTCAGACCATCACCGGCACCGCCCGCCCGCTGGCGGCACTGAAAGCCCGTGAGGGAATTCCTGACTGGGAGCTGATCGCCGCTGTGTTCCGTGAATGGCAGCCGGATTATGTGGTTGTCGGCCTGCCGCTCAATATGGACGGCACGCCGCAGCTGGTCACTAATCAGGCGAAAAAATTCGCCAACCGCCTGCACGGGCGTTTCGGGATCCGCGCTGAACTCCATGACGAACGCCTCAGCACAGTGGAAGCCCGCGCCAATCTGTTTGCAGACGGTGGCTACCGCGCCCTCGGCAAAGACAAAGTGGATTCCGCCTCTGCCGTGATTATCCTTGAAAGCTGGTTCGAACAGCTTTACGGCTGATTATCCCGCACCCGGCGCGCGGTACTGTTTACCATACTGGTACCGCGCCCGCCTCCCCGGCTATCTCTCCTCTGCCGCGCCGCCATTGCAGGCACTGCTCCTCCGTCATCATCCCGGACTGTGAGCCTGACTGCTGGTGAGAGGCAATCTGATACGCTTTATTATCACGGATAAGGCTCGCCACCGCCGGGGTATTGATCAGCACATCAAACAGTGCACAGCGTCCGCCCCCCTGTTTAGCCACCAGATGCTGGCTCAGCACGGCCACCAGACTGCCTGCCATCTGGCTGCACACACGGTTTTTCTCCGCACCGCTGAACACATCCGTCAACCGCTCAATCGCCGCAATCGCGCCTCTGGTGTGGAGCGTACTCAGCACCAGATGCCCGGTTTCCGCCGCCGTCAGGGCAAGCCGGATAGCCGCCTCATCCCGCAATTCCCCCAGCATAATCACATCCGGATCCTGTCTCAGCGCGGCTGTCAGCCCCTGCTGATAATCCTCACAATCACGGCCGATTTCCCGCTGGCGGATCAGCGACTGCCTGCTGCGGTGACGGAACTCCACCGGGTCCTCGAGGGTAATCACATGCCGCCGGAAATGCTGATTGATATAACTGAGCAGCGCCGCCAGCGTGCTTGATTTTCCGCTGCCGGTCGCCCCGGTGACCAGAATCAGGCCGCTTTGCGTTTTTGACAGCAGCCCGGCAAACACCGGCGGTGCCAGGATATCCTCCAGAGAAGGAACTGCGGGGCTTATCAGCCGCAGTGCGGCGTTCAGCAATCCCCCCGCCATAAAAATATTCACCCGCAAAGGTTGATCGCGGATAAACAACGCAAGATCCGCCTGCCCTTTTGTCATCAATCTGTGGTAATTTGCCTGGTCGAGGATCGTCTTTACCCAGCCGCGCAGTGCGTCATCGGTTACCGCCGCACAGTGTGTCTGCGAAAAAAGCTCTCCATCCACCCGTAACACCGGCACCTGACCAACACAAAGGTGCAGATCGGATGCATTATGCTTTACACTAAGGGCGATTAAATTATCCATATTCATTAGGTTATCTCCCGGATCATCATGAAACCAATAAAAGACAATCTGACAGAAATCAGAGAACGTATAACCGCTGCGGCGCAAAAATGCGGCCGCGATCCACACACAGTGACCTTACTTGCCGTCAGTAAAACCAAACCTGTGAGCGCGCTCGAAGAAGCGATAGCTGCCGGACAAACCCGCTTTGGTGAAAACTACGTCCAGGAAGGCGTTGAAAAAATTCAGTATTTCTCTGCGAATCAAAATCTGGAATGGCACTTTATCGGCCCGCTGCAGTCTAATAAAAGCCGTCTGGTTGCGGAGCATTTTGACTGGTGTCATACCATCGACCGGCTGAAAATCGCCCAGCGCCTGAGTGACCAGCGTCCGGCAGATAAAGCACCGCTGAATGTACTTATCCAGATCAATATCAGTGATGAGAACAGTAAATCCGGTATCACCCTTGCGGAATTACCGGCGCTGGCGGAGCAGGTTGCCGTACTGCCGAATGTCTGTCTGCGCGGACTGATGGCAATACCTGCACCGGAAACGGATCCTGAGCGCCAGTCTGCGGTTTTCCGTCAGATGGAAACGGCTTTCCGTGAACTGCAGGGGAAATACCCGCAGGCGGATACGTTATCGATGGGCATGACCGACGATATGGATGCTGCAATTACCTGCGGTTCGACCATGGTACGCATCGGCACTGCAATTTTCGGTGCGCGTAACTATTCTGTATCCTGATCATTCGGTATCATGACCTTCCGGTACCTTAGTGCGTTATCACAAACCGGTTAATTTGTTTTCTGTTAAGGATTTCACCGATGCAAACACTGAATTTTGTTGTCACCACGCTCCTGCATGCCTATGCCACGATTTTACTGCTGCGTGTCTGGATGCAATGGGCGCGCGCGGACTTTTATAATCCGTTTGCCCAGTTTGTCGTGAAAGCCACACAGCCGGTTGTCCGTCCGCTGCGCCGTATTATTCCGGCTATCGGCCCGATTGATACGGCTTCTGTGCTGGTGGCCTATGTTGCCGTACTGCTGAAACTGCTCTTTCCGTGGTTTCTGGCCGGTTTTCAGGGACAACTCGGCGGGCTGATGCTGTTAGTCGCTTTCTTTAATCTTCTTTATCTTGCAGGTATGACGGTATTCTGGGTGATCCTCGCCCGCGCGCTGCTGAGCTGGTTCAGCCAGGGCCGCAACCCGGTGGATTATGTACTGATGCAGCTGACCGAGCCGCTGATGTCGCCGTTCCGCCGTATCATTCCGCCGATGGGCGGTATTGATTTCTCTGCAATGATTGTCATTTTTATTCTGTATGCACTGGGCTATCTCTATAACGATATTGTTCAGTGGATATTTATGTAATCAGGCGCTGATATGACCCGCAAAATTGTTTTAGCTACCGGCAATGCCGGAAAAGTCCGCGAAATGGCCTCACTGCTGGCGGATGCCGGTATGGATGTGGTGGCACAGACGGAACTGGGAGTCGGCTCCGTTGAGGAAACCGGCCTGACCTTTGTTGAAAATGCCATTATCAAAGCGCGTCACGCAGCAAAAGTAACCGGTTTACCGGCTATTGCGGATGACTCCGGGATTTCCGTCGATTACCTCGGCGGTGCGCCGGGGATCTACTCCGCCCGCTATGCCGGAACTGACGGCAACGACGGCGCCAATATCGTAAAACTGCTGGCCGCCCTTGACGGCGTACCTGTGGCGCAGCGTCAGGCGCACTTCAACTGTGTACTGGTGTATATGCGTCACGAAAATGACCCGACACCGATCATCTGCCACGGCCGCTGGGCCGGTGTGATTGCAGAGCAGGCGCAGGGCGAAGGCGGTTTCGGTTATGATCCTGTCTTCTGGCTGCCTGAACTGAATAAAACTGCCGCGCAGCTGCGTCCGGAAGAGAAACAGGCTATGTCTCACCGCGGCAAAGCGCTGGCACTACTGTCGGAAGCCCTGCGTAATGGGTAAGCTTCCCCCGCTCAGTCTGTATATTCATATCCCGTGGTGTGTTCAGAAGTGCCCTTACTGTGATTTCAACTCTCACGCGCTGAAAGGTGAAGTGCCGCATGATGATTATGTGGCACATCTGCTGGCGGATCTGGATGCCGATCTGCCGCTGGTTGCCGGTCGCGAAATCAGCACTATCTTTATCGGCGGCGGCACCCCCAGCCTGCTGAGTGCGGAAGCGATGCAGACACTGATGGACGGCGTACGTGCCCGTATTCCTGTCGCAGCAGATGCGGAAGTGACCATGGAAGCCAATCCGGGCACTGTGGAAGCCGATCGTTTCAGCGGCTACCAGAAAGCCGGTATCAACCGCATTTCCATTGGAGTGCAGAGCTTCGGTGATGACAAACTGATCCGCCTCGGGCGTATTCACGATGCCGGAGAAGCCAAACGGGCTGCCCGGCTCGCGGCGACACTCGGACTGCGCAGTTTTAACCTCGACCTGATGCACGGGCTGCCGGAGCAGCATCTCGGCGAAGCGCTCAGTGACCTGCGCCAGGCGATTGAACTCGCCCCGCCGCATCTTTCCTGGTATCAGCTGACGATTGAACCGAACACCAGTTTCGGCTCCCGCCCGCCGGTGCTGCCGGATGACGACCTGCTGTGGGATATTTTCTCACAGGGCCATCAGTTACTGACACAGGCCGGTTATGTGCAGTATGAAACCTCCGCGTATGCAAAACCGGGATTTCAGTGTCAGCATAACCTCAACTACTGGCGTTTCGGGGATTACCTCGGGATCGGCTGTGGTGCGCACGGCAAAATTTCGTTTGCTGACGGACGCATTCTGCGGACAGTCAAAACCAAACATCCGCGCGGTTATATGGAAGGGCGCTATCTTGATCAGCAAAATGAGGTGGCAACGGAAGACCGGCCGTTTGAGTTCTTTATGAACCGGTTCCGCCTGCTGGAAGCGATGCCGCGCCGAGATTTCACCAAAACGTGGTTTTTCCTGCTTTGTGTTATCAGCCGAAAATCAATAAATTGATTTTCCTGGTTTATTTTTACAACCCCTGGCGGTCGTCGCCAACCCCTGCGGGTTTGTCAACGGCCTGACCCGGCCGTTTTCACGTCCGGGTTTTTATTATTTATCTGAATCAGCGGATTACAGCGCGCTTTCCACGGCCTGCACCTGACGGTTCAGACTGTCCAGCCCGCCGCCGGAGAGATACCAGAGATCCGGCTGTAACACGATAATCTTGTCATTTTTAAAGGCATTGGTCTTTTTCACACCATCGGTTTCAAAAGCCGCTTTATCCCACTGCCCTGCACCAATCGCCGCGCTGCGGTCAATCACCAGAATCACATCCGGATTCAGCTCTGCCACCATTTCCGGAGTCACCAGCGGGCGTTTATCTTTCTCTGCTTTCGGGTCAACCGGAATATCAACAGCAGCCGCTTTCACCACCTGATAGACAACCGGCTGTTTATTCGGGAATAATTTACCGTCATTATGCAGCATCACCAGCACTTTCTTACCGGATTTGGCGGCTTTTTCCTGAGCCTGAGCAACGGTTTTATTCAGTGCGGCCAGTTCTTCTGCGGTTTTCTTCTCAATATCATAAAGCTGACCGATCAGAGTAATATTCGCCTCTGCCGCAGCCAGATAATCATCACCGCCGGTACCGAGGTTCACTGTCGGCGCGATTTTGTTCAGTTCATCAAATGATTTGCCCTGACGGCCGGTGATCACAATCAGATCCGGCTTCAGTTCTGCAATTTTTGCCAGGTCCGGCGTTTTCATTCCGCCTGCATCAGCGACTTTGCTGTCCACCTGACCTTTCAGATATGACGGCAGATTGCCCAGCGGCAGCGCGACAACATTGTCAGCCAGTCCCAGCTTATTCATGGTGTCGTACACACCAAAGTCAAACAGCACCACGCGGGATGGCTTTTGTGCCACTTTCGCAGAGCCCGACTGATGTTCGATGGTCAGCAGCGGGCTTTTATCCGCCACGGCGGCAATATGATTCGGGGTATATTTCGGCGCGGAGTCAGCCAGCGCAGAAGCGGAGGCAAAGCCTAAAAACGGAATTAACACTAACGGAATGATCTTTTTCATGTTCCTGCCTGATTAAATGCGTTTAACGTCGCAGTTCATTCTAGGCAGAAGCCGAAACATGTCAATCAAATAAGAATCATTATCATAACAATTACCATTTATTTGAACCTGATCGGTTAAAAAAGCAGTTACCGGCACAGAATGTACCGGTAACCTTATATTACTTAAGGGAATTTATCAGCTGAATACGCTGTTGTTCCAGGGTAGTGACTTTGCCGCACACCTGTTTGCTGAACTGTTTAAAATCATCTTCCTGTTCACGCACGGCCTGCTGTAAGGATTTCTGTAACCCGTCCAGCCCGCTCAGTGCCGCACCGGCGGCGCTTTTGTCACCGGTCAGCCCGGCAAGCAGCTGTTTGCGGCCGATTTCATTGATAGCATCCTGAAGCATACCGCCGAGGCGCTGCTGGATCTGCGCCCGTCCGTCCTGCTCCACCTGCTTAATCGCCTGATGATGGAAGGCATAACCATCCGGACGGGTTTCAATGATCCGATCAACCTGTTTATTCAGATCCGCTTCCAGGGTTGTCAGATGGCCGCGCAGTTTGCTGTCCTGCCCCATCTCTTTGATCAGCACTTTATCCACAGCCTGACGGGATTTACCGATCCGGTTTACCGCCTGCTGTTTTATCCACGGCACATCCTGACGCACACCTGACTGGTAGCGTTTTGCATCCGCACTCTGTGCGGCGCTGAGTGTCAGGGATTTGCCGTCGCGGGTGATCTGCCCGTCAGGGGTGATCTTCATTTCCCCGCTTTTCCCGATCACCTGCACATAGGCCGGTGTGATAACCAAATCATCCTGCGGGGTGACACTGCACTGATACCCTTCCGCCGATGCCAGTGACGCGGCACCCAGACTCAGAACGGCAATCCATTTACGTAACATAAACACTCCTGATTCTCAGACAGCGGACGCTGAACCCGGCGGGTTCAGAAAATAGAGCGCCCGATTTTTGCGGATAACATTTCTAAGGCAGCGCAACCGGCCAAAGAGTTCCCTGAATCATCCAGTTCCGGAGACCAGACCACCACAGAAAACTCACCCGGCACCACACAGACGATCCCGCCGCCGACCCCGGATTTACCGGGCATGCCTATCCGGTAAGCAAATTCCCCGGAACCGTCATACATCCCGCAGGTCAGCATCAGGGCATTTATCTGCCGTGACTGCAACGGCGTGATCACAGGCTCCTGACCGCCCAGCGGCACACCGCCGTTGGCCAGATAAGCAAAACAGGTTGCCAGTTCAGCACAGTTCATTGAGAGTGCGCAATAGTGAAAATAGTTCTCCAGCACAGTCAGTACATTATTCTCAAAATTGCCGAAGGATTTCATCAGGAAAGCAATAGCCGCATTGCGGCTGCCGTGCTCCAGTTCAGAACGTGCCACCTGCAAATCATAAGTGATATCCTGACTGCCGGTCAGTTTGCGGACAAACTCCAGCATCCGCTGACGCGGCGCACTGAGGCGGGACTGCAGCATATCCGCGATAATAATCGCCCCGGCATTTATAAAGGGATTGCGCGGAATACCCTTTTCCATCTCCAGCAGCACCAGTGAGTTAAACGGCAGACCGGACGGCTCTTTGCCGACCCGCGACCAGATCTCCGATTCCTTATAACGCGTCATCGCAAGTGTCAGACTCAGCACTTTGGAAATGGACTGCACCGAAAAGCGCTGATACGCATCACCGGCGGCAAAAATCTCCCCGTCCACGGTACACACCGCGATCCCCAGCCAGTCAGGTGAGACTTCCGCCAGCGCCGGAATATAATCCGCCACTTTACCGGAGCCAATCAGCGGCCGGACACGGTGTAAGATATCGTCCAGCAGTTCATTACTAAAGTGTGTGGTCAAGGTTGTTACTCCAAAACACGGCACGCCACAACTCCGGAGGCCGGAGAGAGATAAGGGCACCTTTTCAGGTGCCCTTATTAATAATTAGCGTGGTAAGAAATTTATCTCAGTCCCACCAGATATCGAACAGTTCAGACATCTGAATGTTCTGCATCCCTTTGGCTTTCAGCCAGTCACCCACCAGCTTACGGTGCTCATCGGTACATTCACCGATTTTCTGTAAACAGACCATGGCTTCCCAGCTCAGGTAACCGCTGGCATCCAGCGCCAGGCCGTTCGGCTCGATCACTTCCTCAACCAGCTGGTCAACGGTGCGGTCGATAGTGTCGACATCAGTGCCTTCCGGGAAGTCCCATTTGAAGGAAAAACCGAGTTCGCGGAACTCATCGATACGCATTTTTTTCCGTAAACGACGACTACGTTGTGTTGCCATTATTTCATCCTCTCAAACATCAGATCCCAGACGCCATGGCCTAAGCGATGGCCGCGTTTTTCAAACTTCGTGACCGGCCGGGTTTCCGGGCGCGGTACATAATCCTGTGTTGCTGACAGATTGCGGTAACCCGGTGCCTGAGTCATGACCTCAAGCATGTGCTCCGCATACGGCTGCCAGTCTGTCGCCATATGGAAGATACCGCCCTGCGTCAGTTTTGTCCGCACTTTTTCCGCAAACGGCAGCTGAACAATGCGCCGTTTATTGTGACGGGCCTTATGCCACGGATCAGGGAAGAACAGCTGCACCATATGCAGGCTGTTATCCGGGATCATTTTATCCAGCACTTCGATGGCATCATGGCACATCACCCGCAGGTTCGTCACCCCGGCTTCCTGCGCATCCGCCAGACAGGCACCGACACCCGGAGCATGCACTTCAATCCCCAGATAGTTTTTATCCGGATTCTGTTTCGCCATCTCCACCAGAGAGGCGCCCATGCCGAAACCGATCTCCAGTGTGACCGGTGCATCACGCCCGAACAGTGCGGTAAAATCCAGCAGTTCCGGGGTAAAATCCACCCCTGCTGACGGCCACAGGTCTGTCAGGGCATCTTCCTGACGTTTGGTCAGCCGTCCCTGACGGCGCACAAAACTGCGGACACGGCGCAGGGCTCTGCCGTCTTCATTAAATTCCGGCGAAATTACATTGTTGATCATAAGGTTTGCTGTCAGTATCCCGGCAAAAATAAATCATAATGTGTCCGGCACAACGGGCTGCGCTGCGCTGACACACGCAAAGTGCGGCAAGTTTAGCAAGAGACAACCGACTTCGCACCGGTTAATCATCCTCTTTCGCACAATTTCAGGCAAAAGTTGGTTTACAGTCGCAAAACAGTGTGCTGGAATTCCCGTCAATTAAAACTATTCAATTATTATTTTATTCTCATGGAAGCACAGCAATTTTCGCAATCGGTTCTGACGTGGTATCACCGCTACGGCAGAAAAAACCTGCCCTGGCAGCAGGAGAAAACGCCTTACCATGTCTGGCTCTCTGAAGTGATGTTACAGCAGACCCAGGTGGCAACGGTTATTCCTTATTTTAACCGTTTTATTGAACGGTTTCCGGCGGTCACAGACCTGGCTGCCGCCCCACTTGATGAAGTGCTGCATTTATGGACCGGGCTCGGCTATTACGCCCGTGCCCGCAATCTGCATAAAGCCGCGCAGACTATCGCTTCTGAATTCGGCGGACAGTTCCCGGTCACGTTTGAGGATGTGGTTGCCCTGCCCGGTGTCGGGCGCTCAACCGCAGGCGCGATTCTGTCCCTCTCTCAGAATCAGCATTTCCCGATTCTGGACGGCAATGTCAAACGGGTGCTGGCGCGCTGTTACGCCGTCAGCGGCTGGCCCGGTAAAAAAGAGGTGGAAAACCGTCTCTGGGCGATCGCCGAAGATGTGACCCCGGCTGACGGTGTGCAGTATTTTAATCAGGCGATGATGGATCTGGGCGCGATGGTCTGCACACGCAGCAAACCCAAGTGCGAGCTGTGCCCGCTGCAGTCCGGCTGCATTGGGTATGCAGAGCACAACCCGGCGGCGTATCCCGGCAAAAAACCGAAACAATCAATTCCGGAAAAAACAGCTTACTTTCTTATCATTCAGCATGATAATGAGATCTGGCTGGAAAAGCGCCCGGCAAAAGGGATTTGGGGCGGATTATACAGTTTTCCGCAGTTTGCAACGGAAGACGCCATGCACGACTGGCTGGCACAGCGCCGTATCAGCCACTCACCGTTGCAGCAGCTGATTGCCTTCCGCCACACATTCAGCCATTTTCACCTGGATATTGTGCCCGTTGCCGCAAACGTCACCGATCGCACAGCAGTCCATGACGACAGCGACGGGATTTGGTATAACAGCCAAAATCCGCCGGCGATCGGCCTGGCCGCCCCGGTGGAAACCTTGCTTAAGCAGATCGGGTAAAGAACCCCATTTTTGAGGATGTTACATGAGCAGAACAATTTTTTGCACTTTTCTTCAGCGTGAGGCTGACGGCCAGGATTTTCAGCTCTATCCGGGCGAATTAGGTAAACGTATTTTTAATGAGATTTCCAAAGAAGCCTGGCAGCAGTGGATGTCCAAACAGACCATGCTGATCAACGAGAAAAAACTCAGCACCATGAACCCGGATGATCGCAAACTGCTGGAACAGGAGATGGTCAAATTCCTGTTTGAAGGCCACGATATCCACATTGAAGGCTATACACCGCCTGAAAAATAACCCTGTCATCAGAGCCCTTTCCCGGCTCTGATGTTGTATCTGAACCCGGATCACACCGTATTTATACCCATGAAAAAACTTGCTGCACTGATCATTATTGCGCCGCTGCTGGCTTCCTGTACCGGTTCACAGGAACAGACGGATTACCGTCCTGAATATGTTAAGGATACCAACGGATTTGATATTCTGATGGGTCAGTTTGCCCATAACATTGAAAATATCTGGGGTATAAAAGAAGTTCTGATCGCCGGTCCGAAAGATTATGTCAAATACACCGATCAGTACTACACCCGTTCCCATATCAACTTTGATGCCGGTACCGTCACTATTGAGACGCTGGCGGGGGTTGAGCCGGAAGCGCATCTGCGTCAGGCGATTATCAATACCCTGCTGATGGGAGAGGATCCGGGCTCGGTTGACCTCTATTCTGATGCCAACGATGTCACCATCAGTAAAGAGCCGTTCCTGTTCGGCCAGGTGCTGGATCATACCGGACAGCCGATCCGCTGGGAGTGGCGCGCCACCAAATTCGCGGATTATCTGGTGACCAACCGTTTACAGCGCCGCCAGTCCGGCTCACAGATGATCACCTATATCACCCTGAAACTGGTGCCGAACCATCTGGATCAGCGTGCTCACAAATACCTGCCGCTGGTTCGTCAGGCATCCGCCAAATACGGGGTGGAAGAGTCTCTGATCCTTGCGATTATGCAGACGGAATCCAGCTTTAACCCGTATGCGGTCAGCCGCTCTGATGCGCTGGGACTGATGCAGATTATGCCGAACACCGCCGGACGTGATGTGTTTAAATCACAGGGCCGCTCCGGTGTACCGGGCCGCAGCTATCTGTTTGACCCGGCAAGCAACATCGATACCGGTACCGCATATCTGGCGATTCTGCAGAATACCTATCTCGGTGAGATCAGCAACCCGACATCACGGCGCTATGCGGTGATCACTGCCTACAACGGCGGTGCGGGCAGTGTGCTGCGTGTCTTCCACAGTGATAAGAAACAGGCCGCCCGCATTATCAGCGGTATGGAGCCGGGTAAAGTGTATGAAACCCTGACGACAAAACACCCGTCCGGCCCGGATAGCTCAGTCGGTAGAGCAGGGGATTGAAAATCCCCGTGTCCTTGGTTCGATTCCGAGTCCGGGCACCACTAATTCATGTCAACGGATCTCTACGGAGGTCCGTTTTCGTTTATAAAGCCCGCCAGATATCTACTTCTCCGTAGTTCTTCATTCAACCCAACTCAACCAAATTCTACCCGCATCAAGTCACTTGCGCGGGTACAAATGAGGGTATAGCCTGATTCGACAGGAATTTGTACCCTCTCGTCTTCCGGAGACCCCTTTTATGGCACTTACTGACGCTAAGATTCGGGCTGCAAAACCGCAAGAAAAACCCTATAAACTTGCTGATTCCGGCAACATATTTTTACTTGTTCATCCCAACGGCTCACGTTACTGGCGACTCCGTTACCGCTTTCAGGGAAAAGAAAAAACATCGGCTCTGGGAATTTATCCTGAATTATCCCTTTCTGACGCACGTGATAAAAGAGACAGCGCACGTAAGCAGATTGCTGAGGGTATCGACCCTTGTGAACAGAAACGGATAAAGAAAGTGTAAGTATCCCGGAAAACGAACCATTAACTTTAACAGATATGTCGATTTCAGCTTTTCATTCACACTAGGCTGTCAGGTTGGATTGTATTCTATCGACGAAACCTGTCAGCTTAAGTCTGAGCTGATACAGTCATGCTACGATCTAATGTGTCTGGCAGATGTACATAAAATGATAGGTGCAGCAGTATTCTGCGCTATTTAATGAGTCCTATCCGGAATACGGAAAGAAACCCGGAGCGGTATATTCAACTATGTCGGAATGTTTTATAACAGTAAGCGTTAGCATAGCTTGCGTGTTCTTATATCACCAACGCAATATAAACATCAATATTATCAATTAGTAACCAGTATTTTTATCGCTCACATTAATTCAAAATTAAATTAAGACTGACCTTCAGGTAAGGAAAAAACATAGAGTTTAAAAAGATAACTTGATCATCTTCACATTTTATAAAACCTCAATTTGAAGTTTTGCTCCATTTTATGTTTTATGTTGGAATTATATTTTAAATTGAAATCTCACTTATAACCACCACAAGAGTGAATGCATATGAAAATAATAAATAAAATACCTTATCTCTTTTTCACCATAATACTGTCTTCACCAATATTCTCATCGACCAGCTTTGCTGATAAACTCCCTGACCTTCCTGTGGCATTAAAAAATGGAACCGGAGTAATTAGCCAAAACATTATTTACATAGGTTTAGGTAGTACAGGAAACTCATGGTATAAACTTGATCTTAATGAAAATAAAAAATGGGAAAAAATAGCTGATTTCCCGGGTACGCCAAGAGACCAGGCTATAGCAATTAATTTAAATAATGATATTTATATATTTGGCGGAGCGGGAAAAGAAAATATTGAGAGTGAAACAATAAGCTCATTAACAGATGTTTATCGTTATTCACCAAGTGAAGACAAATGGAGAAAAATAAACACCAGCTCACCTTATGGCTTGGTTGGTCATGCAGGAGTTAGTATCAGCACCAATAAAGCCATCATTCTCGGAGGAGTAAACAAGCAAATATTTGATAAATATTTCATTGATTTAAATAATACTAAAAACAATTCACCCATGAAAAATAAAGTTATTAATGATTACTTTAACAAACCTATAGAAAGCTATTTTTTTAATAGAGTAATACTAACTTATAATGCAGATAATAATCAATGGAATTCATTAGGTACTATTCCTTTTAATGGAACTGCGGGTTCTTCATTAGTAAAAGATAACAATACAATAACCTTGATTAACGGCGAATTAAAACCCGGGTTACGTACCAGTGAAATACAAACGGCTCTATTAGAAAATAATCAACTACAGTGGAATACTACTGTACAGAAACTTCCTCCACCATCACCTGAGCAGCAGCAAGATGGCTTAGCTGGTGCATTTGCAGGTTATAGCGCTCATACTTTACTTGTTGCTGGTGGTACTAACTTTCCGGGCTCTCAGGCTAAGTATTCACAGAAACATTATTTTGCACATCAGGATTTAGATAAAAAATGGCACAAAGAAATTTATGGGTTGATTGATGATCAATGGAAAGTAATTGGTGAACTGCCGATCCCTCTTGGTTATGGAATCACTATTGAGCATGATAATTCACTATATTTAATCGGTGGTGAAACTACAAAAGGTGAGGCAGTTAATTCTGTAATCACTTTAACAATAAAAGATAAAGATCTAATTATTAACTAAACCAATCCCATATATAAATTATAATAATCAACCAAGAACTCTATATTAAATTTATGGCATCCTATCCACTCAGGTAAAAATTATGCTTAATAATAAAATATTGCTGGCATGTTGTACTTTTTTTATATCACTTCAATTAAATGCGACTACACTAGACTTTTGTCATGAATATTCAGATTCATCGAGAATAAATAAAGACCGCATTGCGTTTATTCATTCATTTTCAAATGGCATAGGTTTTTATATTGATGCCAGTATAAAATCAGGTGGTGTTGATGGTGAAAAAGATAAAGTATTTAGTGATGTTGTTAATAATGCCATCGAAATGGGGCTGAGTTACAATCATAAGATAAATAATAATATAACGTTACAACCAGGCTTAATATTCGAAACAGTTACGGACACATCAATTTACAAACCTTATTTAAAGGCACAATATAATTTTGATAATGGTTTATATATTGCTGGTCGTTATCGTTTTGATTATGCCAGAAAAACAAAACAAGGTGTTGACGACGAGAAAACAAATCGCTTTGATACTTTTATTGGTTATAAATATAGTAAATACAAAGTTGAATATGACTATACACAAATGTATAGCGATGCTATAAAATATGATAATAAGAAACGTAATTATGAACATAATGTCTTTTTTTCTTACCAATTGAATGACACATTTACTCCTTATATTGAAGTTGGAAATGTTGCAGTGAGACCGACCAGTGACGCCCGTCAAACCCAGTATCGCTTAGGATTACAATTCCACTTTTAAGTCCTCTATAACATAATACCAAACCTTGTAGTGAATAATCACCCCATTATTCACTACATTATTTTATATGTTTATCAACCAATTAAATGCAACACTCTATTATTTGATCTCCTTCACAAATTACACCTTTCTCAATTGAGAAATTACACTCCATAAAATAGTATCAAATGGAGTTACATTTCAAAAAAGAATGGTGAATTCAAAATGGCATTAATTGAAAAAATGACTAAGGATATTCAACAAAAAGGAGGGCTGATCGTTTCTTGTCAGCCTGTCGATAATAGCCCTATGGATAAGCCAGAAATTGTGGCAGCAATGGCCCGGGCTGCTGTAAATGCAGGTGCCGTAGCAGTACGAATTGAGGGGATAGATAATTTAAAAGCAACCCGCCCCCTTATTGATGTACCAATTATCGGTATTGTCAAACGTGATTTACCGGATAGTCCGGTCAGGATCACGCCTTGGTTAAGTGATGCAGAAGCATTAGCGACAGAAGGTGCCGATATTATCGCTTTTGATGGTACGGATCGTGTACGTCCAGTTCCAATTAATGAGTTACTGGCTTGCATACACCACCTTAATAAATTAGCGATGGCAGATTGCTCCACATTTAATGAGGGAATGCATTGCCGGAAATTAGGAGCAGAATTTATTGGTTCAACAATGTCGGGCTACACAGGTGGCGAAATACCGAAATTACCTGATTTACAATTAGTCACTGCATTGGCTGAAAATGGGTGTCGTGTAATAGCCGAAGGCCGTTATAACACCCCAATAATTGCAGCAAGAGCCATACAAGCCGGAGCCTGGGCTGTCACTGTTGGTTCCGCATTAACCCGACTTGAACATGTTTGTGGTTGGTTTACTCATGCGCTCAAGTTACAGCAGGAGTTAGTTAAATGAATATATTAGCAATTGATATTGGAGGAACAAAGATTTCGGCTGCATTAATCAGCCGGGATAATCAACTTACACAGCATACTCAAATTACAACCCCTGCAAGTGCATCACCAACTCAGCTCTATGAAGCGCTGGCCGCGATAACAACACCACTAAAAGCACATGCAGATGGTGTCGCCGTAGCCTCTACAGGGATCATCTGTGATGGTGTATTAACGGCATTAAACCCCGATAATCTGGGGGGATTAAAAAATTTCCCGTTGAAAAAAATACTCTCTGCATTAACGGATCTGCCTTGCTGGTTACTCAATGATGCTCAGGCTGCTGCATGGGCTGAATATGATTACCGCCATGAAAATATCTCTGATATGGCATTTGTTACAGTATCGACAGGTGTTGGTGGCGGCTTGATTCAGCAAGGACAATTACAGGCAGGAAAACGAGGTATTGCAGGCCATCTTGGCCATACCATTGCTGATCCTCATGGCCCTCTTTGCGGCTGTGGTCGTTATGGATGTGTCGAAGCTATCGCTTCCGGCCGTGCCATTGCTTCACAAGCTGTAAATGAACTTGCAGGGAAAGATGCGAAAGCTATTTTTGCTGCCTATCACCAGGGAAGCCTTCAGGCGAAGACAATAATTGAAAACTCAGCAAATACTATAGCTAATTTAGTTGCTGATATTAAAGCAACAATAGATGCCGACTGTGTTGTTCTTGGTGGAAGTATCGGGTTAGCAAACGGATATATTGAGCTCGTTCAAACAGCTATCAGACAACAACCGGAGGCATTACAGGTGCCTATTTTAGCAGCTCACTATCATCATGATGCCGGACTTTGGGGTGCGGCTCTCTGGGCCAGAGTAAACTAAAAAACTGTCGTACTTCTTACCTTTTACCTTACATATGGCAGGACTAAAAAAATGCAACTACATGATTTTGGTTTCGTTAATTATGCAGTGCTGTTTGGTTATTTAGCAGCAATGCTACTCGTTGGTGTTTATTTCTCTAAACGCCAGAAAACAGCAGATGATTATTTTCGTGCCGGGGGACGGGTTCCCGGTTGGGCTGCCGGCGTTTCTGTCTTTGCAACTACATTAAGCTCAATTACCTTTATGTCTATTCCGGCGAAAGCTTATACCTCTGATTGGACTTTTATTATTGGCCAATATTTAGCGATCGCCATTTTGCCATTAGTATTTTATTTCTACATCCCTTTCTTTAGAAAATTAAAAATCACCTCTGCTTATGAATATTTAGAAGCCCGTTTTGATATACGAAGTCGTTTATTCGCCAGCCTGTCATTTATGTTATTTCATATTGGTCGAATTGCAATTATCACTTATTTGACCGTACTCGCATTACGTCCTTTCATAGGGATAGATCCGATTATATTAGTTGTACTGATTAGCCTGTTATGTATTATTTATACATGGATGGGAGGGATTGAAGGTGTTATTTGGACTGATGTCATTCAGGGATTATTACTTTCAGGTGGTGCTGTTTTAATCTTTATCATGATCTGTTTTAAAGTTGATGGAGGAATTAGTGAGATTTTTACCACAACAGCACAAGCTGATAAATTTTTCCCAGAAGCACAGTTACGCTGGAGCTGGACTGACAGTACTATTCCTGTATTAATGATTGGTTTTTTATTTGCCAATATTCAACAATTTACTGCAAGCCAAGATGTTGTCCAGCGCTACATTGTGACTGATTCTATCGAACAGACTAAACGTACTTTAATCACAAATGCTAAATTAGTTGCTGTTATTCCTGTTTTCTTTTTTGCCATTGGTTCAGCCCTGTTTGTGTATTACAAACAAAATCCAGGTTTGTTACCTGAAGGTTTTAATACCGGAGGTATCTTACCCTTATTTATTGTTACAGAAATGCCAGTGGGTATTTCCGGGCTAATCATTGCAGCTATCTTTGCCGCTGCTCAATCGAGCATTTCCAGTAGCTTAAACAGTATTTCAAGTTGCTTTAATTCTGATATCTATATTCGCTTAAGTAAAGTTGAACGACGTTCAGAACAAAAAATGAAAGTCGCCAGATTAGTTATAATTATTGCTGGAGTATTCAGTAGCTTAGCAACAATTTGGTTGGTTTTATCTGACGAATCTGAAATATGGGATGCTTTTAACAGCTTAATCGGTTTAATGGGTGGTCCTATGACCGGACTATTTATGTTAGGTATTTTTGTTAAACGTGCTAATGCAGGTAGTGCGGTCGCAGGCATTATAGTAAGTATCATTGCTGTATTAGCAGCCCGTTATGGCAGTGACCTTAACTTTTTCTTCTATGGTGTAATTGGTGCTATGTCAGTAGTTATTGTTGGTACAATTACTGCGCCATTTTTCTCCGCAGCAAAACAAATTTCATTGGATGATAGTGAAATATCCGGGAACTAACAGGAGGTATCTATGTTATTTGGTCATATATCTGACGTGGCAATAATGCCTGAAATGAATTTGGTATTACGTAATATAATTGAAAAGGCACTCGCACTCGATCCATTATCTTTAGAACCCGGAAGCTATCCTATTGATGATAATGATGTATTTATGAACGTAATGTCATTTGAAACACAATCCCGGGAACAAAAATGTGCAGAATTACATCATCGCTACATTGATATACAAATATTACTATCCGGTGAAGAAGTTATAGATTATGGCGTTCGTCATTCAGCTAAAAATGCCACTGTTTATCATAAAGATGATGACTATCAACTCACTGATACTATTGAAAATAGTCAAACATTATCTTTAACCCCCTCTATGTTTGCTGTTTTTATGCCTTACGAGCCCCATAGACCCGGAATAGCTTCAGAACAAGGAAATAGTATCCTAAAAAAAGCCGTGATTAAGGTAAACCCTGCCCTGCTGGAAAATTAATTTTTGCCGATTAAGTTAAACGCTTTATTCTAAAATATCAGGAATTTTCACTTTGATATCAATGGAATAAAGCGTTTTTCCATTATCACATAATTATCAGAGCAAGGCTTTTTTTAACCCGCCAGAATTGGTACTCTTGTTAGCAGAATTCCACTCCCTTTGAACTTCAGCAAACAAGGATAATTTTCATGACAAAACAGTCAGTTACCAGACTGAAGCCAGGTAAAATACTCGACACACTGGGGGCAGTGAAAAATAGCCTGACGCGAGTATCACAGCGTATTGCTGAATATATCCTGTTTCATCCTGTTGAAGTCACTCAGCTTTCCATCGCACAACTTTCCCGGGCGACTAAAGCTGGCGAAGCAACTGTAGTACGTTTTTGCCGCACTCTGGGCTATAAGGGCTTTCAGGACTTTAAAATGGATTTAGCCATTGAAATGGCGACATCGGATAGTGAAGAATCACCAATCCTTGATGCTGAAGTTAACCATCAGGATGATATCCATACTATAGGTTTAAAATTACAAGCAACCATCAATAATGTGTTATCAGAAACATTAAATTTACTTGATATGACGCAAGTTAAAGGCGCTGTAAATGCGTTGCTATCATCGAATTATGTTTTTATCTGCGGCGTGGGTTCCTCGGGGATCACAGCAGAGGATCTAAAAAATAAACTGATGCGTATTGGATATCGGGTGGATGCTGTTACCAATAACCATTTTATGTATATGCAGGCTTCCTTATTGAAACCGGGTGATATCGCGATCGGTATCAGCCATTCCGGAAATTCACCGGAAACAGTTCATGCACTGAAACTTGCAAAAGAAGCAGGGGCTACCACAATTGTGCTAACGCATAATTTAGGTTCACACATTATGGAATATGCCAATTATTATCTGATTAATGGTAATCGCCAGGGGAAATTACAAGGTGATTCTATTGGTACAAAAACAGCACAACTGTTTGTTTTAGATTTACTATATACCCTACTTGTCCAGGCTCAGCCTGAAATGGTCAAAGAGCAAAAACTGCGTACACTAAATGCATTGAAAAGTACCAATTCAGCATGAGTTTATAATTAGTGTTATGTGGTCTTGAATAAAACCAGCTAAAGATCACACTTTCATTTTTCTCTTTCTTTAACGCTAATTTCATTATTGCGTTCTGAACGATTGAGTCTTAATATAGAGTCAAACTCCATTAAATAATCAATAAAGAAACATGGCTCCAAAAGGAATAATAATGAAAAAACTCTCTGGGTTAATCGCTGCACCTCATACACCTTTTGCTGCCGATGGCAGTGTTAATTATCCTGTCATTGATAAAATTGCAGAACATCTTATTGCAACTGGTGTTACAGGTGCTTACGTATTAGGAACAACAGGAGAAGGTATCCATTGTTCTGTCGAAGAACGCAAAAAAGTCGCTGAATACTGGGCTGCTGCCAGTCAGGGACAATTAGATATAATTGTTCATACAGGTGCTCTCAGTATTGCAGACACTATAGAGCTATCCCGTCATGCTGAAACATTAGATATTCAAGCTACATCAGTGATTGGCCCTTGTTTCTTTAAACCGGGCAATGTAGATGACTTAGTTGAATATTGTCGTTTAGCAGCGATGAACTCGCCTTCTAAAGGCTTTTATTACTACCACTCTACTATGTCGGGACTAAACATTGACATGGAAAAATTTTTACAAGCGGCAGGAAAAACAATTCCGAATTTATCCGGAATGAAATTTAATTCTCCTGATATGTACGAATTTCAACGTTGCTTACGTGTTGATGGCGGTAAATACGACATTCCATTTGGTGTAGATGAATTTATACCGGCAGGGTTAGCGTGTGGGGCGTTAAGCGCTGTAGGAAGCACCTATAACTATGCTGCTCCTTTATATCTTGAAATAATTGATAAATTTAACAATGGTGATTACAAGGGGATCACTGCGTGTATGGATAAAGTAATTGCAATTATTCGTGTGCTGGTAGAATACGGTGGTGTTGCTGCAGGTAAAGTTGCAATGCAATTACATGGCATTGATGTTGGTGACCCCCGCCGTCCACTACGCCCATTAACTGCAGCACAAAAAACGGATGCACTGGCAAAATTTAAAGCAGCTGGTTTCCTATAATTAACCTTACTCTTGTTCAGTATTAACAATACAAGCTTACTTTTTTACATCTCCCCCATTTTATGATGACAGTGGCTTTCGAAGTGAAAGCCACCTTTTATTTCTTAAAATATTCTCCGGTCAGTCATCCGATTAAGCTGAATAACATCATGTATAAAACAAAAAAGAATATATTGTCACCTGTATAAGAAATTTGCTTTTATTACAGATAATTATATTTTACTACACTTTATTTTTTATTTTTAGCAGTGAATAATGCAACCGTACCCTGAATATTAACTGAAACATCTTCAAACAAAGACGAAAGCATAGTTTCAAGTGAATCCGCAGAGTCATAAACGTTGCTAAAAATCCCTTTTTTGTTATAGACTGACATTAGCTTACTTCCAAAACGGTTATGCTTAACCCCCTCTCCAAGAATAGTCGCGCCATATAAAATCCCATCATCTTTAAGTGTTTCAGTGATATTTATTATCGCTTGTTTCTTATCACTCATTTTCCCCGGCAAACAATGTAATAAATAAAATATGGATACTGAATCAAATCCCCCCCTCAACTCATCAGTAAATCTATTGAAGATATCATGACATAAACAAGAATTTAATTTTTCATCAGAAATATATTTTTTAGCACATTCCAAACTATGAACATTAAGATCGGAAAGCGTTATTTTATTAATTTTATCTGCGGATTTCTTTAAATAAAAACCAGTTCCAACACCAATATCCATATGGTTGTTACCAAGATGAAATTTAAAGTGAGGAATTAAAAATTTATCAGTATTACAATGCCATGCATAGTTATTAGATATCTTTAGCACCCACCAGTCATATAGAGACAAAGAGAGAGGTGTATATACTTTAGAACCATCGTTTGTGTTCAATGACATAAAATCCCCAGAATGGAAAACATATATATTATTTTTTTATTATTTGTTTTAATAGTCGAAAATAATGAGTAATAAATCAGGTTATCATATGTTATAAGTGCATGATAATATACCTGATATTATTCAGAATTATTTATATCACATACCATCCCTGGTATGCTTCATCCGTAATAATCATAAATCACATGTTTTTCTAAAAATTTCTCAGAAACCATTTATACAGATACTGAATAAAAACCACGAGGTCACGAAATACAAAATAACCAAACGCAATTATAACGATTAAAATTAACACCATTCACACAAGTAAATTAACAAGTTATATTTTCATTATCTTTTTATTTCTTTCGAAGTATTTTCATTGAGCTAATACTGTGTGGAAAATCATCTGCATTTCCCTTTCCTGAAGAGCGGGTATAATAGTCACCCTGAAAGTTTTTTTCTTTGAAAAACCGCACTGTCCATCCATCCGGAATATCAAACGACATGATCTTGTTATCAAAATTATATGTACTAAAATCATCAATACTTTCATTGACCAGCAAATGCTGACCTGTTTGATCAAATCCATTAAATAATACAATAGCAGAGAGCCCCTGGTGACGACTATCTCCATTACTCAGTATCACCGTTGCTGTAGTACACATGGCATCTTTTGGCGTACAAAAAATACTATTACTACCCTCTTTATTTTGACAAGACTGACTGGCGTTGAATTGTGCTTGTGTTTTTTTCACATCAACACCGGCATACATCTTGTTAAATGGGGTTAATACACATACATATACACTTTCTTTAAACTCCCGATTATCAGGGTAAGAGTACACAGGGGAATTCACCGTCACGTGAATATTATCAGCTATAGCAACCAAAGGTAGTCCTATCAATAAAAACAAACCTATAACTCGTTTTTTCATATTAAATTCCAAATCTATTTTTACCACTGCGGATCAAAAGGGTCTGTATCCGGGCTATACGGAATCAGATGTCTTCCCCATATGCTTTGCAGCTTTCAATTGAAAATCTTCCCTAAAAGACTATCCTGTAAAGATAAATAGCACATATGCCCCGTTGCGGCAAACCAGAACAACACAGGGAAAAGAACGGTCAGATGGTACAAAAAATAAAATCGTAGTATCAACTTCCCGTGCACTATTTATCTCATTTTTTATTTTAAGTATTTCTGATTTTGGTTTTCTCATCATTCTGAATTAATCTGCCATTTTTCAGGTAGTTAATTTTGTCAGCCATCAATTGTGCTTCATCTTCGCTGTGAGTCACTAACAGTGCTGTTTGCCCGGCTTCCCGTAAAATATCTCTCACTTCCAGCCCTAAACGTTTACGGCTATCCGGATCTAAGCTCGACAAAGGCTCATCTAACAACAATACTGCCGGCTGTGTCGCCAATGCACGTGCTAAAGCAATACGTTGCTGTTGCCCACCAGACATTTCATGTGGATAACGCCCGGCAAGTTCTTTTAATTCTACTAAATCCAGCAGTGTTTGAACTCGTGTTTGCTGATATCCTTTCGGTTGTTTTCTCAGACCGAAAGCAATATTTTGCGCTGCGGTTAAATGGGGGAACAGCGCGTAATCCTGAAATACCATTCCCACATTGCGTTGTTCCGGCGGAAGATGAAGGCCCTCTCCTGCAACACAGCGGCCACCAACATGGATGGTTCCCTGCTCTGTACGTTCAAACCCTGCAATAGCACGTAGTGCAGTGCTTTTTCCGCAGCCGGAAGTACCGAGAAGACAGCCGATCTCCCCTGCATTAATGTGCAAAGAAAAGCCTTTCAGAACATGATTACGTTGATGTTTACTCCCGTAAGAGACATGCACATTATCAAGAACTAACGTTGTGTCTGACACCTGATGACGACTCCCTTCTGATTATCGTTGTTTTGGCCCGGATGAAGATAATTGACTACGTGCTAATAGTATTACCGGGAGCGTTCCGGCCAATACAATCAGTAATGCTGCAACAGCCCCCTCCTCATAGGTACCTCTCGCCGCTTCTGCATACAAAGATGTTGCTAATGTTTCAAAGTTAACCGGACGAAGTAATAAAGTAGCCGGTAACTCTTTCATCACATCAGCAAAAACCAGCAAAGCACCTGTCACTAATGCCGGACGCAATAACGGTAAATGTACGCGGAAAAAGGTTCCCGACTCACTTTCACCAAGTAATCTTGAGGCCTGTTCCATGCCCGGCGGAATACGGGTTAACCCGGCATCAATCGCCCCGACTGAAATCGCCATAAAGCGGATAGAACAACAGATAACTAATAAAACCCCCGAAGAGAGCAGCGGTAAACCGCGATAATTGAACAATTCGGCCAGTATATTATCCAACGACATACCCGGTGTTAATAACCCGATGGCCAATACCGTTCCCGGCACCGCATAGCCCAATGAGGCAACTTTCATCAATGTACGTCTGGCCTCCGGAGCCCCCCCCGAAATCGCACTTGATCTCGCATACCACGCCACAATCAGGCTGACAAAAGTCACCACAAGGGTAACTCCTGCCGCTAATAATAATGAGTTTTGTAATGATTGCAGGAGGCTGGCAGAAATTTCCATACTATCACTAAAACGCCTGATACTTTCCCAACCCAGAAATAGTGCAGGGGCAACAAAGCCCAGTAAAACAGGCAGAGAAGTCAATAAAGTCGCCAGGCATGCGTGAATTCCCGTTAATCGTGCCGGTAAAATCCCCCGCATTTGCCGGCCGGAATTATAACGCTGATTCTTGCGCCCATAATATTCCAGGGCCAGCAACAGAATAATTACCGTCAACATGGAGCACGCAATTTGCGCTGCTGCCGCCAAATCAGAACGCGTCACCCACGTGGTATACACTGTGACTGTCAGAGTATTCACGCCAAGGAATTCGGATGCGCCAATATCATTCAGTGTTTCCAGTAATGCTAAGCTTGTTCCTACCACCAGTGCGGGACGTGCCATTGGCAGCGCCACCCGGAAAAATGAGCCGGTTGAACTTAAACCAAGTGTGCGGGCTGCTTCCAGTAAATGCGCCGGCTGGCTCATAAACATCGCCCGCATGGTGAGATAAACATACGGATATAACACCAGACCCAATAACAAAATCGCGCCGGTCATGGAGCGAAGATCCGGAAGCCTGAACTCACGGGGGTTGCTATAGCCCAACAGGCTGCGAATGACTTCCTGAACCGGCCCGATGGGATGCAGTAAATCAAGCCAGGCAAATGCCACTATGTAGGTTGGCATGGCGAGGGGAAGCAGCAATGCCCAACTAAATAGCCGCTTTCCCGGGAAATCGAATGCAGTGACTAACCAGGCGCAACCCGCACCAATAAGCATGACCAGTACGCCGACACCAAGTAATAAAATCAGGGTATTGAGTATCGCATCAGGCAACACATACTTCAGTAAATGTTCCCAATGACTGACACCTGAGCTTACCGCGAGCCATAACAGGAATAACAAAGGGGTCATTACACCAAGCGTAATGACCACCACAGTAAGACTTAAAGGCGAAAAACCGAAACGCGGCGCTCCTGCGGCGCCACGTAAATCAGATAAGCCTGTTTTATTGATCGAATCCAACTTTATCTACCAACTGGCTGGCTTGTTTACGGTGTTTAACGATTTCAGCCAGTGGAATGTTATCAACATTGATTTCACCAATCGCACTGTTGATCGTCGCATCCAAAGGAACCCCTTTACGGATTGGATATTCGTAGTTAGCTTGCGCATACAGCTGCTGAGCAGGAACTGAAACTAAATACTCCATCAATTTCACAGCTTGTTCTTTATGTGGCGCATTGCGGGCAACTGCAGCACCAGTGATATTGACGTGCGTTCCGCCACTGGTAAAGGTTGGCTGAACGACTTTAATGGCATCCCCCCACTGACGGGCATCAGTGCCTTCTTTCGCATTTTTCATATGACCAACATAGTAGGAGTTCGCTAAGCCAACATCACAGATACCACCGAGGATGTCACGGGCAACATCACGATCGCCACCAGCAGCTTTACGGGCTAAGTTATTTTTCACGCCACGTAACCACGCTTCTGTTTTCGCTTCACCATCATGAGCAATCATTGCGGCTACTAATGCTGTGTTATAGGGGTGTTGTCCCGCACGAATACAGATTTTGCCTTTCCATTGCGGGTCTGCCAGGTTTTCATACGTGATGCTGTTTAATGGTATGGATTTTTCTGCATACAACACACGTGCACGCATTGACAAACCAAACCATTGGTTGTCTTTATCACGTAAAGAAGCCGGAATAACTTCTGTTAATACTTCGGATTGAACAGGTTGAGTTACACCTGCTTCAACTAAATCGATGAGGTTACCTGCATCAACTGTCATTAATAAGTCAGCCGGAGAGTTTTTACCTTCGGCTTTTACTCGTTCTAACATACCATCTTTGATATAGACAGTATTTACATCAATGGCAGTTTCTTTCGTAAAGGCATCGAGAAGAGGCTGAATTAAGCCCGGTTCACGTGTGGTATATAAAGTGAGGGAATCTTTTGCCATCGCTGGTAATGCACAGGTAACCATAAGCGATGATGCCAACGTAATCAAACGAGTCTTATTACATAAAAAAAACATTTTTTTCAACATGTTGCGATCTTCTCCATAGTGAAGTGATGCTTAATATAATCTATTGAATATCTTGCAGGCTGTAAAAAAGTATATATGATAATAAGTCTCGTTTGCAAATTAGTTTCATTAAAAAATAGTAAAGTTAAGTTATAACTAAAATGAATGCATTCTAAGGTAATCGAAGATCTCTGTTCGGGCCAAACTCCGGCCTTATAAATACGCTTTCTGATGCGCTCTTTTTTCAGTAAAACGATTAGATCAAAGCGTTATCGCGGCAGTTGCCACTCCGGCTGATACTCTGTACCAGGTTGTTGGCCCGGCAGAAGCGCAGCCAGTGCCAGTTTGCGTGAGAGGGTAGGTTCCATAGCCCCCCTCACCCAGGCTGAATTATCTGCTGTGGTGGGGTGTCAGCTCAGAACATAACGGTCAATGTATAAAAAGGGGCATATTGTGGGTCCTGACAAAAAGATATCCTCAACACTACTCCGCCGCAACGAATATTATAGAAATAACGTAGCACTTGTAATGTGCACCATAAAACACCTTACTTCATTCAATATCCGAACCGGAATATTTTTCATTGCCTCTGAAAGTAATTTATTAAAATAGATACAGCCTGATAAACCATCCCGTATTTTTCACCTGTCACTGTTATTCCCTTACTATTCTCAAATTGTTACACATTACCGCCTTATTACAACACAGGTGAGTAGAGACATACGCGTCTGAGTGGTATTTTTCTTATTAACGAGCTGTATATCCGAATTAATTCCGGTAGACGGTATTTACCGGCTGTTTCATTATTTTATCACCTGTTAAAAAATAATATTCCGTTTTATTTCCGGACGATTTTCTTACAGCTCACAGCACCACATTCAATCTGATAAATAATTTTAATTCGCTTTTTAAAGCAAGGATTTGGATATGACATTTAATAATTCAGTGCTGATTGCACTGTTTTCCGCTTCTTTCAGCGCTTATGCCACGGAACCACCACCACCTTATCAGTCAGAAGTTGAAGTTCCTGATATTAATACCATTCTCAGCAGTGCCACTGATGGCTGGCCGACCGCAAAAGATAAGTGGGATAATAAATATCAGTCAATTATCACCGGTAACCAATATATTAATGGTCAGACATTAACCAGAACCTGGTTCCCGGAACAATTTCTTTATGTTGAGAATAATTCTTACAGCCTGAATAACACCATTGATTCCTTCCAGACCACATTCCGGAGCGGCAGTGTCGCTATCGGAAATATAGTCAAAGGCGGAATTACCAATCCGTCCGATCCTTCCAAAGTCTATCGCGGATTTATGTCGATGATGGAAGACTCCATAGCGTATAACACTATTGTTGAAGATAACGGCAGCCTCAGCCTGGGGAATGACGCCAAAGCGTATAACACCACAGTGAATACCGGCGGCAGAATGGTTGTCGGTACACGGGGCTATGCACAGGCAATTTTGATCGACGGCGGTTATCTGGAGCAATCCGTTACCAGCACCTCAAATACCAAAGATGTGATTGTCGTGAATGGCGGACAGCATATTATCTACGGCGGTACGGCAACCAACAGCCATATCGGCAGCGGCAGCTATCAGATGAGCAGCGGCAACACGATAGATACCGTGCTGTATGACGGTGCAGTTCAGCAGATTTATGCCGGGAAAGATGGTGTGACTGACCGCAATACCATCGTTAACCACGGTGCATTACAGTTTGTGACCCACGGTAATACAGAAGATACCCGTGTTTACGGTACCCAGATTATTACCGGTGTTGACGGGGAATGGGAAAACGGCGAGTGGACATCCGACGATTCTTTCCGGATTGATGATCAGACAGCCAAAAATGCCACCATTTATGCCGGCGGTGTGCAGCGTATTCAGACTGGCGAAGCCATTGATACCCAGGTTTACGGACAGCAGATTGTCAGCGGCAAAAAAGGCGGCTGGAGCGGCGGGCAATGGGTTGAGCAGGATGCCTGGATTGGCAAAGATCAGGTTGCCACCGGCTCAGTGATCCACCAGGGCGGTGAACAGATTGTTGAATACTATGCCGATGCGGTTGGTACGCTGGTTAACGGCGGTACACAGCTGGTCAAGGAGTTTGGTCATATTCAGGATACTACCGTTGAGAACGGAGGTTCATCCTTTATCGCTTACGGTGCCTACTCCACCGGTGACCTGAATGTTAATGACGGTTCAGTAACGATGGAAGGCGGTAGTCTTCACAGCTGGACCGGAGCTCTGGACGGCAAAGGCGCTTATGTTACCCGTCTTAATCTGGCCGGTGACAATGCGTTTATGTATCTGAAGCATAATGACACCACCAGCGAATCCGAAGCAACGATTGAAACACTGGCTAACAACGGTACCGTGGTATTCGGCAGCAGCGACGGCACTGACGCCGGTAAATACAGCCGGTTACAGATTTCAGATCTGACCGGTTCCGGCACCTTTGTGATGAACACCAATATTAACGGTGGTACCGGTGATTTCCTGAATATCAGCAACAGTATCAGCGGTGAGTTTAATGTCAGAGTAATGGATTCCGGTCAGGAGCTGAAAAGCCGCGGCGGTGTGAATCCTCATCATCTGATCTTTGCCAACGGCAGTGACAGCAACAGCTTTGCGCTGGTAAACGGCAGTGTTGATCTGGGTGCTTACAAATATTACCTGGTACAGGGTGATGAGCAGGACAGCGACAACTGGTATTTATCACCGAAAGCAACCGATCCGGTACCAAATCCGGATCCGGAGCCGGGCCCTGATCCGAAGCCTGAAATCTCCGAAAGCGGGAAAAACGCTATCGCGATGGCCAACGTGACGCCAACTATCTGGAACAGCGAATTATCCACACTGAGAACCCGGCTGGGCGATCTTCGTGATAACCAGACGGCGCAGGATGGTGTGTGGGGCAAATATATCGGCAGCCGTAACCGCATCTCAACCGGCAATGTCGGTTACACCCAGGATATGAACGGGCTGATGCTGGGCGGCGACCACACGATTGCGCTGGAAAACGGCCGCCTTCTGGTCGGGGGAATGTTCTCCTATACCCATTCAGAACTGGATGCCCGCACCAGTGACGGCAAGGTGGACAGCTTAGGTCTTGGTGTCTACACCACCTGGATGCATAACAGCGGTTACTATGTGGATGGCGTGCTGAAAGCCAACCATTTCAGAACCAAAAACAGCGCACAGTTTAATGACGGCAAAACCACCGCCAAAGATAACACCAACGGCATCGGTTTCTCTGTGGAAGGCGGTAAACACATCACCGCAGGCAGTTACTTTATCGAGCCTTATGTACTGGGATCTTACTTCCGCGGCGAAAAAACAGCCTACCGTTTTAGCAGTGACATGAAAGTGAAAGCGGATGCTGCAGAATCTGTTAAAGGTGAAATCGGTACCACCTTCGGTAAGACGTTTGTCACTGAAAGCGGCGGTCTGATTAAACCTTATGCCCGCCTGGCGGTCAGCCACGAGTTCAAAAAGAACAATGATGTGGTGATTAATGACACTGAATCATTCAGCAATGATATGTCCGGAACCGTCGGTAAATACGGCGTGGGTCTGACAGCGCAGATGAATAATCAGTGGTCCGCCTATGCAGAGTTCAACTATGCCAAAGGCAGCCATGTGGAAACCCCTTACAGCGGCAACCTGGGTATCCGTTACAGTTTCTGATAACCCATACAGTACAGAATGACAAAACCGGCCCTTAAGGCCGGTTTTTTTTATGCTGTTTCTTTATACCACCGCTTTTTCTGCGGCTTTTTCAGTCCTATGGTCATAGCGGAAAGTGAACTGGAAAATAATCGCCAGCACCACAGTATAAGAGGCGAATATCAGCCAGATTGACTGCCAGTCTTTCACGCCGTCCACCGTGAACATATCCACAACCTTACCGCTGACAATCGCACCGGCATAGGCTCCCACACCGTTAACCATCATCATGAACAGTCCCTGCGCACTGGCGCGGATTTTGGAACTGACGGTTTTTTCAATGAAAATCGAGCCGGAGACATTGAAGAAATCAAATGCACAGCCATAAACAATCATCGACAGCACGAGGAAGAAGAAACCGATTGATACCGGCTCACCAAAGGCAAACAGACCAAAACGCAGTGTCCAGGCAATCATACTGATCAGCATGACAGTTTTGATACCGTAGCGTTTGAGGAAATACGGGATCGCGAGGATAAACACCACTTCAGCCATCTGTGAGACAGAAAGCAGCACAGACGGATACTGCACCACCAGCGTGTCTTTATATTCCGCGATACGGCCGAAATCATGCAGAAACGGGTTACCGAATGTATTGGTGATTTGCAGCACTGCGCCGAGCAGCATGGCAAACAGGAAAAACACCGCCATGACCGGCTGTTTAAACAGCACAAAGGCATCCAGGCCGTAACGCTGTGCCCAGGTGGTCGTACCGGTCTGTTTTACCACCGGAATTGCCGGCAGTGTCAGTGAATACAGTGCGAGCAGCAATGATGCGCCGGCGGCAATATAAAGCTGCATATTGCTCAGCTCGAATTTCATCAGACTGACCGCCCACATCGCCGCGATAAAACCGACAGTACCGAACACCCGGACAGACGGGAAATGCGTAACCGGATCGAGGTTATATTTTTGCAGGCTTGCGTAACTGACGGAGTTTGACAGGGCAATGGTCGGCATAAAGGCCATCGCATTCAGCAGCATCACCCAGAATAGTACATTCACATCGGTGACAGTTGCGGCATAAAAGAGTGCACCGGCGCAGATCAGGTGACACAGGCCGTAAAGCCGGTTCGCCGGAATGAATTTATCGGCAATAATCCCGACCAGGCCCGGCATAATCACCGCCGCCAGCCCTTTGGTGCTGTAGATCCAGCCCACATCAGCCCCGGTAAATTTGAGGGTTGCCATCATATACGAGCCGAGGGTGATTAACCACGCGCCCCAGATGAAATACTGGAGGAACAGCATCGCTTTCAGTCTGACTTTTATATCCATGGGTATCTCCGCTGAGATAAAGAAAAAAAGGCCGCCGACGTCCCATGATGTCAGGGCGGCCTCTGAACGACGGTTTTCTTAATGTTATACTGAGAAAAAGAAAACCACACTTAGCTGATGATTATCTGATTAAAAACGGGAAATAATACCGGTAACCAGCTTCAGGAAAGTGCTTTTCACCCGCTCAGCGGTTTCAATCACTTCGTCGTGGCTCAGCGGCTGGTCGAGAATACCGCACGCCATATTCGTCAGGCAGGAAATCCCCAGGGTTTCAATCCCGGCGTGGCGCGCCACCAGTGCTTCCGGAACGGTGGACATCCCCACCGCATCCGCGCCCAGTGTGCGGATCATCCGGATTTCCGCCGGTGTTTCATAAACCGGACCGGTCCACCAGGCGTAGACACCTTCGCGCATGGTCACACCCTGCTCTGCGGCTACCGCTTTGGCGATACCGCGCAGATTTTTGCTGTACACTTCACTGACATCCAGAAAGCGCACACCGAGATCCGGATTATTCGGCCCGATCAGCGGATTATTTGCCGTCAGATTGAGGTGGTCCGTGATCAGCATCAGGTCGCCCGGGGCAAAACCGGTATTTACTGCACCACAGGCATTGGTGATGATCAGCTTTTCGACACCCAGCGCTTTCATCAGACGCACCGGGAAGGTAACCTGATCCAGCGACACGCCTTCGTAATAGTGGAAACGGCCTTTCATCGCCACCACGGTTTTGCCGCCCAGCGTGCCGATAACCAGCTCATTGGCATGGCCGACAGCGGAAGAGCTGGCGAAATGCGGAATATCGTTGTACGGAATGCGGACAGCATTCTCCAGGGTATCGGCAAACGGTCCCAGGCCGGAGCCTAAAATGATACCGATAGTCGGTTTAACAGTGATCTGCGCTTCGACGAACGCTTTGCTTTCTGCGATATCAGCGGTGAGATGCATTATTTATCTCCTGAATTTATCCGGGATGTAACAATTGATGAAATGTATGCCACGATTGTAGATCAGATGTAAACACGGAAACAGGATCTTCTTCTCAATATGAGAAAAAGGATCCGGATACAATGATGAATAACAGACAGTGCCCCGTGATAAAAGGAGATTCGGGCTTATGACGTTATCCGGCATACTCAGTGAATTCCGGTCATCCAAAAACTCCAAAACCCGGAAACTGAAAACCCTCTGGCAGCTGATTCTGAATGACGGGCCTATCCGAGCGGAAACGCTGTCAGAAAAAGCCAACATGAATGGCGCCACCTGTGCGCGGCTGCTGGATGAGCTGAGCAGGCTGGGCCTTATCAGCGCGGCAGAACTGGGGCAATCCACCGGCGGGCGCAAACCGATTCTCTACAGTGTCAATCCGGACAGAGGGCGGCTCGCCGGGATTGAAATCAGCAATATCTATTCCACGATTGTGCTGCAAAACCTGAAGCTGGATGTGCTGGCGACCTGTAAAATCAAAGCTGCCGGACAGGAAACGCCGCAGGTGCTGCTGGAGCGTCTGCTCACCCGGCTGTTATCACTGCTGGAGGAACATCACCTCAGTACGGATGATCTGCTCGGTATCGGCATTGCGGCGGATTACACCCTGCCACCCGGCAGTGACCGCCGCGCCATGAACGATTATCTGATCCCGTTACTGCGTGAGATGGCGGAAAGCCGCACCGGATGTCAGGTGACTATCGGCAGCGGGGTGAATTTTGCCGCACTGACAGAATACCGGCTGCGCCACAAAGAGAGCCGCCGCCTGTTTTTCACCACCTGTGACGCGGAGATCCGCAGCAGTACCATTCTCAGCGAGCCTGTCCGCTTTATGCCGCCGGGCTCGGAAAATGCGTTCGGGCATATGACGCTCGATCTCCACGGCCGCACCTGTGAATGCGGCTCGTTTGGTTGTCTTAATCAATACAGCTCGCTGGAAGCTATCCGCAAAACCGTGATTCAGCATCTGCGGCGCGGTAAACCCTCCGTCATCACCTCGCTGGTCAGTGATGAGCAGGAGATTGATTACCATGTGATTTTTAAAGCCCTTGAGCTGGCCGATCCAATCTGTACCGATGCACTCGAAGAGGCTGCTTATTATTACGGCCTGGCAATCGCCAATACCATCCTCTCCTTCCAGCCGGATGTGGTGGTCTGCGGCGGGACACTGACCCCGAAACACACTTTCTTTGCCACTGTGCAGAAAACCGTGGCGCAAAAACTGGCCGGATTCCCGCAGATTAACACCCGGATAGTGCCTGCGTTTGATTCCTATGAAGTGGTTTCTCAGGGAGCCGGTGCCATGGTACTGGAGAGTCTGCTCAGTGATACGCCCTGATAATCCTCTGCCGGGGTTTTCCTGAACAGGTATCCGCATAATAACCTGCGCAGTGTCGCCCTCATTGCGCTATCTTTCCCTGAATCCGCCGTCAGCGTTATATACAGGATTGCCAAGCCGCCGGATGTCCGTATACTGCCGGTATTTTCATCAGAAAATAATAAAAACACCTGTTGTCTTTTAAAGGAAAAACTATGTTTAAAAAAATCGCCCTCACCCTGATGCTGCTGGCCGGCAGTATGATGCTGACCGCCTGCGGCAGTGATTCCCCGCAGGATGTTGTTAAACAGTTCTACAGTGCTGTTGAGAAAAAAGATGCGGATAAAGCTTATGATCTGCTCGCCATCCCGGAAAAAGATAAACAGAAAAATGAGATGGAAATCAAAGGCAAAGTACAGATGATTGTCGGTGATATGGCGCGCCGCATTGAAGGCAACGGCGGCGTGGAAAGCACAGAAGTGAAATCCGTCGATATTGATGAAAGCAAAAAACGCGCAACCGTCATCCTGACAGTCAATTTCAAAGACGGCAAACAGAAAGATGAGCGTTTCATGCTGACAAAAGATGAAGGCGACTGGAAAATCATCCTGCGCTGATGAGACATACACTCTGCGCCGGGTTTCTGCTCCCGGCGCTGCTGACAGCCGCACTGCCGCTGCAGGCAGCAGTACCGCCGCCCGGCATTCAGAGCGGTGACCTGGTTTTCCGTGACGGCGGCGAAGCCATCAGTGATATTGTCAGAAGTATCGATAACAGCGGTTTCAGCCATGTCGGTATTGTTGATATCACACCGGAAGGGACTTATGTTATCCACTCCACCCCGCAGGAGCACCCGGACGGTATCAGCGGCGTGAACCGCGATCCCCTTGATTTCTTTATTGAACACGCCAAAGACGGACAGGTTGCCTGGTATGCCGTACAGGCAGACAGCGAAAATCACCGCCGCGCCCGAGATAATGCCCTTGCGCAGCTCGGCACGCCTTTCAGCATCAACCCGCAGGACGGGCTGTACTGCACACAACTGGCAGCAGATACCTGGCAGTCGGCCGGGGTCACGATCATCACCGGCAAAACCCGTCTGAGTTTACCGCTGGCGGAAGAACCGTTAATCTTACCGGAAAATATTACCCGCTCGCCGCAACTGCGCCGTATTCCGTAATACCAGCCTCCGCGCGGCGGCAACTGCAATACAGGGAACAACATGGAGTTAATTTTTCTGGGCACCGGTGCCGGTGTTCCGTCGAACAACCGCAACGTCAGCAGCCTGGTGCTGGATCTCAAATCATTACAGCGCGGCCTGTGGATGTTTGACTGCGGCGAAGGCACTCAGCATCAGATCCTGAAAAGTCCGGTCAAAATCCCGAAACTGGAAAAAATCTTTATCACCCACCTGCACGGCGACCATATTTTCGGCCTGCCCGGCCTGTTATGCAGCCGCTCCATGGGCGGATGTGAGGAACCACTTACTCTCTTTGGCCCGCAGGGACTGGCGCAGTTTGTTGAAACTGCACTGACACTCAGCGGCTCGTATCTGACTTTCCCGCTGGAGATCATTGAGATAGATGAGGAAGGGGTGATTTACGATGACGGACAACTGAAAGTCAGCGCTTACTCACTCAAGCACCCGGTGATCAGCTACGGCTACCGGATTGAAGAGCATGACAAGCCCGGCGCACTGGATGCACAGCGTCTGAAAGCCGAAGGCGTGCCCGGCGGCCCGTGGATGCAGACCCTGAAACAGGGCGGCGAAGTGACACTGGACGATGGCCGGGTGATTTGCGGGGCGGATTACCTCGGCGAACCACAGCGCGGACGTCATCTGGTGATTTTCGGAGATACCGCGCCGTGTGAAAATGCGCTGAAACTGGCACAGAATGCAGATGTGATTGTGCTGGAAGCCACACTTGACGGCACTATGACAGAAAAAGCCAACAGCCGCGGACACTCCTCCACCGTGCAGACCGCCACTCTGGCGCGTGATGCCGGGGTTGGTACGCTGATCGCCACCCATTTCAGCGGGCGCTACAGCGAAGAAGATTGTGAGCGTTTACTTCGCGGGTGTCAGGCGATTTTCCCGGCCACAGTGTTTGCCTTTGACCACATGGTGTACCCGCTTTAACCTGCCTGTCTCCGGCGTGATTATCACTGTTACACAGATTTTGATATAGTGAATGCTGTTTATTATTTCATTCACTGCCGGAGGTTTTACCATGCTGCCCGCCCACGAGTACGCTAATGATCTGATTTTATTTGCGCTGATTGTGGATTGCGGCTCATTCAGTAAAGCGGCGGAAATGGCCGGTGTCACCGGCTCTGTGCTCAGCAAGCGGGTAGGACGGCTGGAAAAAGCCCTCGGTGCCCGTCTTCTCTACCGCACCACCCGCAGCCTGTCTGTCACGGAAAACGGCCGCGTACTGTATCAGCATGCCAAATCCCTTACCGGCCAGGTTCACAGCGCATTACAGGCAGTCAGTGCCAACAGTGATGAGCTGACCGGCCTTATCCGTATGTCAGTACCCACTATCTCCGGAGAGCTGGTTCTCAGCGACAGCGTTGCGGAATTCTGTGAAAAATACCCGAATGTGAAAGTGGAAATGCATCTGGAGAACCGGTTTGTTGACCTGGTGAATGAACGGATTGATCTGGCTATCCGTACCGGGATGATGAGTGACTCCAGCCTGATAGCCCGTCCGCTGATTGATTCTCACTGGGTGATCCTCGCCTCCCCCCGCTATCTGGAAAAACACCCCGCGCCGCAGAATCCGGAAGATTTACTGACACACAACTGCCTCACCTACACCTATCAGCAAAGCGGTACCTCAAACTGGCTGATGCGCCGCCCGGATACCGGTGAAATCTATGAATTGCAGGTAAGCGGTAATATCGCTTTCAATAATGCCCGCGCCATCCGCAAAGCACTGCTCAGCGGCCACGGTATCGCCATGGTGCCGCGCTGTATGGTGCATGAGGATCTGGAGGCCGGGTTGCTGACGGAAGTTCTGCCGGGTTACAGCGGCAAAAAACTCGGCGTGTATGCCGTATATCCGTACACCCGCCATCTGCCGGTCAAAATCCGCCTGCTGATCGATCATATTCAGGCGTCATATCAGGCAATCAGTCCTTATTTCGGCTGACAGATTCAGGATTGTTATCTATCTGTGATATTGATTAGTCGATTTTTGGAATTTCTCTATTGACCATTGTGGCCTAATTAATGTGACCCTGTCCTTTTATCATACAAATTAACCCATTAATTTACTGATAAATAACATTTTTTTATTTCCTTTTTTCACCTGATTTTCTGCGTTTTTCGTCATTTCCCGTCCGCATTCAATTGTTAAAAAAATGCAGCATAGATAATTCTTTTTGGTTGTGATTAAAATAATTCCGTAATGAAAATTTAACGAATCCTGCATACAACATTTATTTTTAAAACAATAATAATGTCAGAGGGCTTTATGGCTATTTTTTTCAGTCTTGTACCGATCGTGATGTTAATCTGGATGATGACAAAACGCCGCAGTATCCCTTCCTACATTGCATTACCTTTCACGGCCGCTGTGGTGTTCTGTATCCAGCTGTTCTGGTTTAAAACGGATCTCACACTGCTGAGCGCCAATATTGTCACCGCCTTTATTTCTGTGCTGACACCGATCACCATCATTGCCGGGGCGATTATGCTCAATAAGCTGATGCAGGTGAGCGGCGCGGAAAACGTGGTGCGCAGCTGGCTGGAAAATATCAGCCCCAATCCGGTGGCACAGCTGATGATTATCGGCTGGGCATTCGCCTTTACCATTGAGGGCGCAAGCGGGTTCGGAACGCCTGCCGCTATCGCCGCACCGATCCTGGTCGGTCTCGGTTTCCCGGCCATGCGGGTTGCCCTGCTGACGCTGGTGATGAACTCCGTGCCGGTTTCGTTCGGCGCCGTCGGTACACCGACCTGGTTTGGTTTTGCCAACCTCGGGCTGAGTGAGGAGAGTGTTTATCAGATAAGCCACTACTCCGCGCTGATCCACTTTGTGGCTGCATTTGTGATCCCGCTGCTGGCGCTGCGTTTTATTGTCAGCTGGCAGGAGATCCGCCGTAATATCGTGTTTATTCTGATCAGCGTGCTCGCCTGTACCGTGCCGTATCTGCTGCTGGCCCAGGTCAACTATGAGTTCCCGGCACTGCTCGGCGGAGCAATCGGCCTCGGGATTTCTGTCGTGACCGCCCGTGCCGGTATCGGCCTGACCCGTACTGAACAAAAAACAGAGAAAAAAGTGATCCCGTTCGGGCAGGTTATCAAAGCGATGACCCCGACCCTGCTGCTGATCGGCATTCTGATTGTCACCCGTATCCACCAGCTCGGCCTGAAAGGACTGCTCAACAGCACTAACGTGATTTGGGAAGGTACTCTGGGTTTCCTCGGCCATATCACACTGAGTGATGCACTGATTGTCCGCCTGAGCAACGTATTCGGCACCCCGGCGGCGGCAGATTATAAAACGCTGTATGTCCCGGCGCTGATCCCGTTCTTCCTCGTGGTGTTTATCGGTATTTTCCTGTTCCGCCTGAAACGGACTCAGGTAAAAACCATGTTTGTGCAGACCGCACAGCAGACCAACAAGCCGTTTATTGCCCTGTTCGGTGCACTGATTATGGTAAACCTGATGATGCAGGGCGGCGAAAATGCGCCGGTTTACATTATCGGCCGCTCACTGGCGGGAGCCACCGGTGAGAGCTGGATCTATTTCGCCTCTTATCTCGGCGCACTCGGCTCGTTCTTCTCCGGCTCCAATACCGTGTCCAACCTGACCTTCGGCGGGATCCAGCAATCCATTGCCCAGACCACCGGCCTGAATGTCAATTTAACCCTCGCGCTCCAGTCTGTCGGCGGTGCCATGGGGAACATGGTGTGTCTGAATAATATTATCGCTGTCTGCACCATCCTCGGCATTACCAACGCCGAAGGATCCATTATCAAAAAGACAGTGGTTCCGATGTTTATCTACGGCGTGATTGCCGCCGTGATGGCACTGATACTGACCCTGTAACCGGGCACAGTGCTGAGTTTGTTACATACATATACAGGTACTTAAGATGATTATTTCCGCTTCAACAGACTACCGGGCGGCTGCCGAATCCAGACTGCCACCCTTCCTGTTTCACTATATTGACGGCGGGGCGTATGCCGAGCATACCCTGAAGCGCAATACGGCGGATCTGGCGGATATCGCCCTGCGTCAGCGGGTGCTGCGCGATATGTCGTCTCTCAGTCTGGAAACTGAACTGTTCGGGGAAAAACTGGCGATGCCGGTTGCCCTGGCGCCGGTCGGGCTGACCGGGATGTACGCACGGCGCGGTGAAGTGCAGGCGGCGAAAGCGGCAGCCAATAAAGGCGTTCCGTTTACCCTGTCCACGGTATCCGTGTGTCCGATTGAGGAAGTTGCTCCGGCGATTGAGCGCCCGATGTGGTTCCAGCTCTATGTACTGCGCGATCGCGGTTTTATGAAAAATGCCCTCGAGCGCGCCAAAGCCGCCGGGGTCAAAACCCTGGTCTTTACTGTTGATATGCCGGTGCCGGGTGCGCGTTACCGTGATGCCCATTCCGGGATGAGCGGCCCGAATGCCGCCATGCGCCGTGTGTTACAGGCGATGGTTCACCCGCGCTGGGCGCTGGATGTCGGCGTGCTGGGCAAACCGCATGATCTGGGTAATATCTCGGTCTATCGCGGTGCACCGACCAAACTGGAAGATTATATCGGCTGGCTGGGGGCAAACTTCGATCCGTCCATTTCCTGGAAAGACCTGGAATGGATCCGCGAGTTCTGGGAAGGTCCGATGATTATCAAAGGGATCCTGGATCCGGAAGATGCGAAAGATGCAGTGCGTTTCGGTGCGGATGGCATTGTGGTCTCCAATCACGGCGGCCGCCAGCTCGACGGTGTGCTCTCCACAGCTCGCGCTCTGCCTGCTATTGCCGATGCGGTGAAATCGGATATCACTATTCTGAGTGATTCCGGGATCCGCAACGGCCTTGATGTGGTGCGGATGCTGGCACTGGGAGCAGATTCTGTCCTGCTCGGCCGTGCTTTTGTCTATGCCCTCGCGGCGCAGGGACAGGCGGGTGTCGAAAATCTGCTGGATCTGATTGATAAAGAGATGCGCGTGGCAATGACGCTGACCGGCGCAAAAACCATCCGCGATATCACCCGCGACTCGCTGGTTAACCTGCCCGGCTGATCCATTTTTTATCTTTATTCTGAAGCCACTCCCCGGAGTGGCTTTTTTGTTTTATGTGGTTTTTCTGTGTTATTGGTACGATTAATTATGATCAAACTCACACAAAACAACATAAAGCAAAATAATTAGCTAATAATTAAACAGCATTAAATAAAATAAAATCCCGACATTACCAGCTAATCACACTACAAAAATCACATTTCCACACTATTTTACCCGAAACGAATCAATTCAGTGATTATTTCATAAACAATACGCCCTATTTTGATGTGTTGATTTACGTTGTTATACCAAGCAATATCAACAAAAAACAACAATAAGTCGTTACTTACCCTGAACCCCCTGAGGTCCGATTATGAAAAAAATTGTCATACTGGGCAGTAGTGGCGGGAACCTGTACAACCTCGGTGGTGCAGATCCTGAAAAACTTCTGAGCGAAATCTACACACAATGTCAGTCCGCCGGTGTTTCTGTTGCTGCAGTGCAGTTTATTGCAGCACAGGCGTCGATGGATGTTGCCAAACCCTCTACCGCTGCCGCGGTCTACACCCTGACAGAAGCAGATGCCGTGCCAGCGGTGACGTTCTCCGGCACCCTCGCAGAAGTCAATGATGCCGTGCGCGGCAGTGATGAACAGATTGCCCGGCTGATAGAACAGGGCGATATCGACGGCATCATTATTATGAGCGGCGATCCGCACAACGCCAACCGCCTGGCACTTCAGGCCGCAGCGGAAAAGAAAGTGCCGATCGCCGGTACCGGCGGCACCTCGATGGCCCATATCGCCGCCGCCGGTGCCAATGTGATTGCCACCTCGGGTACCACCGGCACCACCAGCAGAACCCGGGCTATCTCGTTTATCTCCTCCCTGTGTAAACACTGGGGTATTAAATTCCGTCCGGTTCTGGGCAGTGCAGGCAGCACCGGCGGGCCATCCGATAAGAGTCTGCTTAAGCGGATGAATATCCGCGGCATTATGATCCCCGCGCTGCCCGGCTTTATTGCCATGGCGATTGTACTGGCGCTGAGCCACATCCCGGGACTGGAAAGCCTGGATGCGATTTTCCAGCTGCTGCTCAAAGGGCTGCCGGTGATTGTGGCGGTGATTGCCGCCAAACAGGTCTCCGAACTGGATGAGGTTTCGATTGTTTCCGGGGTTGTCGCCGGGGTGCTCTCGGTCGAGGGTGGTCTGATCGGCGGGATCGCCGGCGGGATCATGGCGGGTATTTTTGTCCGTTACCTGTTTGCCCTGTGCATCAGCTGGAAATTTCCGATGACCACCGTCAACATCGTGGCGGGCGGGATTTCCGGTCTGGCCGCCGGTCTTATCATGTTCTATTTCCTCAGTCCGCTGGCGCTGCTGGCCGGTAACCACATCAAACTGGTGCTGGAAAGCACCCTCGCCTTCAGTCCGGTTCTGGCGGGACTGCTGGCTGGTCTGGTTATCTGGCCTGCGATCCTCGGCGGTGTGTATCACGCGGTGATCCTGCCGCTGGTACTGCTCGAGATGGAAAAAACCGGTGTCAGCTTCCTCGGCGCGGTGGATATGGTCGGGCTGGTGATGGTTGCCGCCGGTATTAACCTGGCAAACGTCATTGCCCCGCGTGAACGCAGTGAGGCCGCTGTCGCCGCCCCGGGACTGCTTATCAATCTGGGATTCGGCACCTTTGTGGAATCGGCGTATCCCTTCATGTTTGCCAACAAAATCGTGTTCGGCGGTGCCATTCTCTCCGCCGGGATCGGCGGCATGATGCTCGGCATGTTTAATGTCAAAGGGGTGGCGTATGTCCCGGCGTTTGCCTCTCCGTTCTTATCCAGTAACGCACTTTACATGGCGCTGACCATGACCGTGATTCTGGTTTTAACCTGCGCCATTACTGTCATCGCCAACCGTTTCAGTGCCGTGACAACCGCGAAAGCCGCAGGCTGATGCAAAGACAACACAGCAATGAATAAGTGTGAAAAATATCACACGCCAACACCAGGGCTTTATAAAAACGGCACCTCCGGGTGCCGTCATACAAAAACACAAAAAAAGTAATAAGAGGTTGATATGTTTATAGGTGATATGAATAAAAAACGTGAACAGGCCATGGCGAAAGTCAGAAATGCTATTGCGCTGCACAACGGGCAGACTCTGCTCAGCACAGGTATCACCGGTGATGACGCGCGACTGGCGAAAGCAGTGTGTGATGCCGGGGTCAAAATGCTGGAGCCGAACCATCCGGCGCTGGCGCTGGCACGCGGACACAGAGGCGTGAATAACATGCACGCCGCCGAGCAGATCCGCCATGAGATCTCCACCGCGCAGATGGCGGAAGCCGTCAACGGTATCCGTAATGTGATCCCGGATGATGTTTTTATTACGGTCGGGATCGCCGGCGGATTCACCGAAACCATCCCGGTGCCGGTGACAGAAGAGGATATTTTACAGATCGCCCGTGCCGGAGCTGACGGCCTGCACACCCATAAATCCACTTTTGAGGATCTGGCAGATATTGTCAGTCTTGCGCACCGCTTCGGCCTGACCGTGGATGCCTACATCGGCCACCCGGACGATCTGCATACCTTTGGTATCCCGGCGGAAACCCCGGAAGAAGTCGCGGAAGTGGCGAAGAAAATGGAAGCCATCGGCGTGGATATGATCGGCCTGATGACCGGTATGAGCTACGAGGGCGTGGCCGCCGGTGAAATTCCGGAACAGATTAAAGCCCGGCTGAAAGCGCTGGTGGGCGCGGTCAGTGTTCCGACACTGGCGGAAGGCGGTATTAACGTCGCCAATGCCAAAGCGTTTAAAGAAACCGGTGTGAATATTTTAGTGGTCGGCACCGCGATTGATAACGTGGTATGTCAGGCGGCCGCACAGGTCACCCAATCCTTTATTCATCATAACTGACGGTATTCCCGGGCGGGGGCACAGCTCCCGCTGAGGCTTTTTATGACCACACTGGCTATCGATCTCGACGGCACGCTTTTACATCCGGATAACCGTATTTCAGAGGGCAACCGCCGGGCACTGCTGGCGCTGCCGCCGGAAACGGATATTGTTATCTGCTCTGCCCGCCCGCTGCGGGCGATTTTGTCTCTGACGGACAGCGCCGGGCTGCTTCCGGTGCTCCGCGCTATCGGCGCCTGTAACGGCGCGGTGATTTATGACTGCCGCACACAATCCGTTCTCAACCGGGCAACCCTCTCTCCGGCCGTGTTATCCGCACTGCAAAACCTGCTCACCACCGGCTGGCATGCTTTCGGGGAGGATGCTCTGCTCTGTCCGCCGGGGGAAATATCAGAATACACAATTCATGAAGCTGAATTATTCGGCCTGCCAATACAGACACTCGCGGCAGACGATATTTTCAGCCGGACAAATATCATTAAAATCACCCTGTGCGGGGAAGCGGAAGCCCTGCGGCAACGGGCTGAAAACCTTCGCCCGCAGTTACCGGCAAAGGTCAGCGCATTCTTTACCGATCAGCACTATTTTGAACTGGTTCCCGCATCCGTGAGCAAAGGCAGTACCCTGCAAATACTGGCGGAGCGCGGTATTCTGCGGCCGGGAACCATCATGGCCATCGGGGATCAGGAAAACGATCTCTCTTTATTTGCCGCAGCGGATCTGCGCGTGGCAATGGGCAATGCCGTACCGGCACTGAAGCAGGCCGCCGGGTATATTACGGCTGACTGCCGGGAGGATGGCGTTGCTGCCGCACTTCATCATTACAGAGCGGCATTCCGCAACGACACATAATGCGCTAATATTGTTCATGTTTACGAGTGTGATGAGAACGGTCATGAATCCGATAAAAAGAAAGGAATACATCCTCGATCTGCTGAATCAGCAGGGGGAAGTCAGTGTGCAGGATCTTGCTGATACACTGAATGTCACCTCTGAGACGATCCGCCGTGATCTCTCCATTCTGGAGAAAGAAGGCGAGATCATCAAAATTCACGGCGGGGCGATGAAGAAAAAGAGTGTCAGCGAAGGCAGCTTTGAACAGCGGCTGGAACTGAACCGCGAGGAAAAAATGACCCTCGCGCGCTACGCTGCCGGGCTGATTTCCGAGCACGACACACTGTATATCGATTCCTGTTCGACAACGCTGCTGTTTTCCGCGCAGTTACCGGCGATTGCATTTACCGTTTTCACCAACTCCGCCCTTATCGCGGATAAAATCGCCTCGCAGAACCCGCTGGCGAAAGTGTATGTGCTGGGCGGTGAATACAGCCATGAATTCCGGGCCAATCTCGGCGCGAAAACCCTGCATGAAATCGATCATATTTATGCGGACTTCGCCTTTGTTGGTGCAGGCGGTGTGCGCGATGAAGGTATTCTGGTCAAAAGCGTTGAAGAAGGCATGATTGCGCGGAAAATGCTGGAAAAAAGTAAGCAGAAAATTATTCTGGCCGACTCCAGCAAATTCGGCCAGCAGGGGATTTTAAAGATCGCGGAGATTGCCGTTATCGATAAAATTATCTGTGACGATAAATGGCAGAAAGCGCACGAATTCCGTGAGAAATATCCGGAAAAAGTCGTTATCGTGCCGTAAGAGAAAAAACCTTACGGCTGTGACGGCTCGCTGTGATGGCTGGTCATCCGCCCGTCCTTCATCACCACATTGAGGTTGCCGTTATAAAATTCCGCCAGGAATACGGTCTCAGGATCGTCAATTCCCTGCTGTTTCAGGCACTCTGCCAGCCACGCCTCATCATGACCAATCTGTTCCAGCTCATATTTACGCGGTACGCCGTCTTTCATCACAATAACTGACGGCATCTGTGACTGGTCACAAATCACCGTCAGCTGGCCGTCCGGCTCTATCTGCGCATAGTACACATCGCGGTATGAATAGATCCCCTGTGCATGCATGCGGGAGGTGATATTCAGAATATCGATTTTATTGCGCTTCTCATGAATGCTGTCCATGATAAACGCCCCGTTTTTAATAATGGGGATCGGGTTACCGATAGTCACCGCGCGCAGCACACTGATATGTTTGCTGACCCAATTGATTATGCTGATAAAACTCACCCCCATCAGCAGAATAATAATATATTGCGTCAGCGGAATAGTATCACTGTAAATAACACCGCCGATAATGCCGCCCAGTACAAAGTTTCCAATAAAATCAACCGGTGTCATTTGTGATAATTGGGTTTTCCCGGAGATATTCATGTGCGTTAACACAATAACAAAGCCGATGATAAATTTAACGATAACCAGCAGATAATATGTCATGGTATTTCCTTACACTGACAAGCAACGCTAACCAACTGAAATAAAACATGTTACTATGTTGCGCTTATAAGACTGCATTCTGTATTGATATTACCGGATATTTTTATGCAGCGGGATATTATTTTATGCCGTTACTGATAAATCCCCCTCAGCACTATACAACCGGCGCTTCATTTTCTATGCTGAAAGGGATAACCCTGACAGAAAATTATATCTGTCAGCAGACTGCCTGATTTTATTATATAATCAATAATCGCGGACACGATGTTATCCGGTTATTTTACTCAGTATTGCTGAAGAGGAGTTAATCATGAAAAAAGCATTATTAAGTTCACTCATCCTTGCGGGGGTATTTGCACTGGCCACCGGGTGTGACGACAGCAGCAAAACGGATCCCGCCGCACAGAAAGCACAGGAAGGTGCCGCGCAGATTAAGGAAGCCGCAGAGCAGAAAGCGGATGAAATAAAGCAGGATGCCAAAGAGGCAGCGGATAAAACAGAGCAGAAAGCCGCTGAACTGAAACAGAATGCAACTGAAGCCGCCGGTGATGCCAAAGAAAAAGCCGGCGCGGTGATGGCTGACGCCAAAGAGAAAGCTGCCGAAATCCGTGACAGTGCCGATGCCAAAGCGGATGAACTGAAAAAAGAGGCTGATGCCCTGCTGGCTGATGCCAAAGATAAAGGTGAAGATGCCAAAAAAGCCGCGGAAGAAAAAGCCGCAGAGCTGAAACAGAAAGCGGATGAAGCCAAAGCCGCCGCTGATAAAAAAATTGATGAGCTGAAACAGGATGTCAGCGGAAAACCCGCAGATGCTCAGTAAACCTGAACAGGTAATATCCCGTATCAATCCGTAAAACAGCCGTCAGCCGGAAACAATGACTGTTTCCGGCTTTTTTATTGTGTTATTTCAGGCAATTTGTCAATTACCGCAAATAAAATTCACAGATAAAAATATCTCTTTTTCCCTCAAAAATACCCCGTGACTTGCCGCAGAGTGACATTTTTGGCACTATAATCCTCTTTTTTTCACCAACCGGGGGAATAAAATCTAATATCACCGCTTTTTTTCCGCAGGTTTAGCCTGTATTTATCTCCGTTTTTTCTGATCTCCCGCTGATACTATTTTGCCGGGGTTTCTATTTACCGCTGCGCAGCCGCGTACCGTTTTCAGAAGGAAAATCTGACGCTTTGATGCAGTTCTCCCCTTTTTACTGCCGGCGTTATCTGCAACTGATAAAAGGAATAATTCATGAGTCATCAGGACACTGAACAATCCGCAAAAAAAATGAAGATTAACCCGCCGGTTTTTTATATTTCGGCCCTGGTTATTCTTCTGATTGTCGGCTTTGCCGCCCTGTTTCCCCAGACGGCGGACATACACCTCAAAGCCCTTCAGACCAGCCTGTTTAAAAATGCCAGCTGGTTCTATATCCTCGCCGTCGCCCTGATTTTACTGAGCGTCACCTTTATGGGGTTGTCCCGTTTCGGTGATATTAAACTCGGCCCTGATCACGCCCGTCCGGCATACAGTTATATTTCCTGGTTCGCCATGCTGTTCTCCGCAGGGATGGGGATCGGGCTGATGTTCTTCGGTGTCGCCGAGCCGGTGATGCATTATCTTTCCCCGCCTGTCGGCACACCGGAAACGGTTGAAGCGGCAAAAGAGGCCATGCGCCTGACCTTCTTCCACTGGGGGTTACACGCCTGGGCTATTTACGCGGTTGTGGCGCTGATCCTTGCGTTTTTCAGCTACCGCCACGGCCTGCCGCTGACACTGCGTTCCGCACTCTACCCGATTATCGGTGACCGTATTTACGGCGCAGCCGGTCACGCGGTGGATATTTTCGCTGTGGTCGGTACGGTATTCGGGGTCGCGACCTCCCTCGGCTTCGGCGTGTTACAGGTGAATGCCGGGCTGAATCATCTGTTCGGCCTGCCGCAGACAGAAACTGTTCAGGTGGTGCTGATTGTGGTGATCACCTCACTGGCCACGCTGTCGGTTGTGTCCGGTCTGGATAAAGGCATCCGTTTTCTGTCAGAGCTGAACCTCGGCCTGGCGGTTCTGCTGCTGATTATGGTCGGTGTATTAGGCCCGACCGTGCTGCTGCTGAAATCCTTTGTTGAGAACACCGGCGGCTATCTTTCTGAAATCGTCAGTAATACCTTTAATCTCTTTGCCTATGAGCCGAAGTCAGACGACTGGCTGGGCGGCTGGACCCTGCTTTACTGGGGCTGGTGGCTGTCGTGGTCGCCGTTTGTCGGGATGTTTATCGCGCGGATTTCACGCGGGCGCACCATCCGTGAATTTGTTTTCGGCGTGTTGTTTGTCCCGGCGGGCTTTACCCTGCTGTGGATGACCTTCTTCGGTAATACCGCCATTGATCTGATCAAAAATCAGGGTGCAACCGCCCTCGCCGCGGTGGTGAAAGAGGATGTGTCACTGGCACTGTTCCAGTTCCTCGAGTATTTCCCGTTCTCCACGGTGCTCTCTTTCTTTGCCATGCTGATGGTGATTGTCTTCTTCGTCACTTCCGCTGACTCCGGCGCGATGGTGGTGGATACCCTGGCCTCCGGCGGGGATACCCACACGCCGGTCTGGCAGCGGATCTTCTGGGCCGGACTGATGGGCGTGGTGGCGATCACTCTGCTGCTGGCCGGGGGATTATCCGCCCTGCAGACCGTAACTATCGCCAGCGCCCTGCCGTTTGCGGTTGTGCTGCTGTTCTCGATTTACGGACTGATCAAAGCCCTGCGGATTGATGTGCATAAACGCGACAGTCAGCAACTGGCGACCATTGCACCGACCGCCAGCCGCAACCCGATCCCGTGGCAGCGCCGTCTGCGTAATATCGGCTATTTCCCGAAACGTTCGCTGGTCAAACGCTTTATTGATGAAGTGGTGTCAGAGGCGATGGACATGGTGTCTCAGGAGCTGGAAAAACAGAGCACACCGAGCCATATCGACCGCAGCCGCGACGACCGGATCACCTTTGAGGTCGATCTGGGGGATGATATGAACTTTATCTATGAAACCCGGCTGCGCTATTACAATCAGCCGTCCTTTGCCCTTTCCGGTATGACCGACGAGGAAAAAGATGAGGAACACCGCTATTACCGCGCGGAAATCCATCTGAAAGAGGGCGGACAGGATTATGACATTATGGGCTGGAACAAGGAGCAGATTATTCATGACATCCTTGACCAGTACGAAAAACATATTCACTTCCTGCATCTGCTCGGCAAGAAGTAAGCCTGTCACTGTAAAAATGCCGCTCATCTGAGCGGCCTTTTTTTATTCTTCTTCGTTGTCGCGCTGCGGCAGTGCAACCAGCTCATCCAGCAGTGCATAGAGCTGGCGTACCTTCTCCGGTGTGAACTGTAATTCCAGCGCCTGATAGCCGGTCTCCACTTCCGCCTGCACACGGTGATACAGTGCCATGCCTTCGTCAGTCAGGGAGAGGTAGAGTTTGCGCTGATCACTGAGGGGCTTGAGGCGGTGGATAATGCCCGCTTTTTCCATCCGCGTCAGAATACCGGTCAGGCTGGGACGCAGAATACAGCTTTTCTGTGCCAGAAGATGAAAATCGAGCGACGGGGTCTTAGCCAGTATGCGAATGATCCGCCACTGCTGCTCCGTCAGTTGGTGTGCTTTCAGGGTCGGGCGAAAGTAGCCGAGGACCACTTCACGGGCCTGCAAAAGGGCGATAAGTAATGATTCATGCATAATGGGTGATTTCTCCGCGATGTACTCACATCATAAACATCGACGTTATCAAAAAAAGGCGCAATTTTATCGGGAAAATGCGCAATCAGACATCCTCTGTTAGAATAAAAAGCATATCAGTCACGAAGACCCAAAGGACTCTCCTTTTATTAACGCCATATTAACAATAAATCAATGGTCTTCTGCTGATATCTCAGTGCCCTCATCACTTTTTTGAGAAAACGCAACGGAGCTCTCTATGTTCACCTCATCGTTAACCAATCCTTCCTTTTCCCTGCTGCGCACCGGCGGCTATATCAATGGTCAGTGGACCGATGCACAGGATAAGGCCACGTTTGATGTGACCAACCCGGCCACCGGCGGACTGATCACCCGCGTCAGCGACCTCGGCGCACACGAAACCCGGCTTGCCATTGCCGCCGCTGAAAATGCCCTGCCGGGCTGGCGCGCCCTGACCGCCAAAGCCCGTGCGCAGATCCTGCGCCGCTGGTTTTTTCTTGTCATGGAGAATCAGGAGGAACTGGCACAACTCCTGAGCCTGGAGCAGGGCAAACCGCTGGCAGAATCACGCGGGGAAATAGCCTACGGTGCCAGCTTTATTGAATGGTTTGCCGAAGAAGGCAAGCGCGTGTACGGCGAAACCATTCCGGCCACACAGAGCGGACAGCGGATCGCCACCATACGCCAGCCGATCGGGGTGGTCGGTGCTATCACACCGTGGAACTTCCCGAATGCGATGATCACCCGCAAAGCCGCTCCGGCACTGGCGGCAGGCTGTACCATGGTACTGAAACCGGCCGCGGAAACCCCGCTTTCCGCTCTGGCGCTGGCGGCACTCGCGGAACAGGCCGGTATTCCGGCCGGGGTATTCAATGTTGTCACCGGGCTTGATGCGGCGGCTATCGGCGGCGAACTGACCACCAGCCCGGTCGTGCGCAAGATCTCCTTTACCGGCTCCACCCGTGTCGGCAAGTTGCTGATGGCGCAGAGTGCGGAGACGGTTAAAAAGCTCTCTCTCGAACTGGGCGGTAACGCACCGTTTATTGTGTTTGATGATGCCGATCTCGATGCGGCGGTTGCCGGTGCCATGGCCGCCAAATTCCGTAACAGCGGGCAAACCTGTGTCTGCGCCAACCGTCTCTATGTGCAGGATGGTGTGTATGATGCCTTTGCCGGGAAACTGGCGGAGGCTGTCAGTGCCCTGCATGTTGCGCCGTACACCGACGAAAAAGCACAACAGGGGCCGCTGATTAATGAGGCCGCTATCCGCAAAGTCAGTGAGCATATCGCCGATGCGGTCAGCAAAGGTGCGACTGTTGTCAGCGGCGGGAAACCGGCGGCACAGGGCGGATTATTTTTTGAGCCGACAGTCCTGACCGGTGTGACTTCAGACATGCTGGTGACCCGTGAGGAGACGTTTGGCCCGCTGGCACCGCTGGTGCGTTTCCGCGATGAGGAAGAAGCCATCCGCGCGGCAAATAACAGTGAGTTCGGTCTTGCCGCTTATTTCTATTCCCGCGATATCGGCCGGGTCTACCGCGTGGCTGAAGCCCTGGAAGCCGGAATGGTCGGTATTAATGAAGGGATTATTTCCACGGAAGTGGCACCGTTCGGCGGTATCAAGCAATCCGGCCTCGGCCGTGAAGGCTCCCGCCACGGTATTGATGACTATCTGGAAATCAAATACCTCTGCTTCGGCGGGATCCGTTAATCCCCGCTGACCACCGCCTGCGGCTGTCCTTCCGGCAGCCGCATTTTCTGACTCTCCCTTGTATTTTTCCCCGGCTATCATTAGACTGCGTATCATTCGCAAATAAGCAACAATTGCGTCACATTTTTTATCCCACCGGGAGTTGGTATGTCTTTGGATAATTCACAGCGTCTGTTGTTCCGCGACGCAATGGCGACACTCTCCGCTGCCGTCAATATCGTCACCACCGACGGCGACGCCGGGCGCGGCGGGCTGACCGCCACCGCGGTCTGCTCTGTCACGGATACGCCGCCGACCCTGCTGGTGTGCATCAACCGCAGCAGTGCGCTCAGTGAGGTGTTCAGAGCCAACGGACGTTTGTGTGTCAATGTGCTCACCCATGAACACCAGGCACTGGCGTGTGATTTTGCCGGGATGACCGGCCTGAGTATGGACGCGCGTTTTGCCGGTGATCACTGGCAGCCGGGAGCGCTGGGACAACCTTGTCTGCACGGCTCACTGGCCTGTCTGGAAGGCGTGGTGACTCAGGTGCAGGAAATCGGCACACACAATATCTTTATGGCAGAGATCAGCAATATTGATGTCCGCGACGAAGGTCACGGCCTGATTTACTTCCGCCGCGATTTCCGCACTGTCGAAACCGGTGATATCCCCGCTGCTGCAGTTGCCTGATCCTCTTTCATTATTGTCATAATATTCGTTAACACATCATGTGTTAACGAATCATTATTCATCAGAAAAATACCTGTTACAGTTTGTCATATTTAATTCCGCCCCCCTCCGGACAACAGAATAAATAACCATCAATCTGCTCAATACGCCATCAACAAAACCATTGCGGACTAATTATTGATGTCAATCTAATGAATTTTATTTCAATTATGATATTAATTATTGCAGTAAGTGTGATCTGTCTTTGAGATGCTCAGACAGCAATATATTAGTCTGAGCCCTTTGGCAAATACCCTGACAAATACGCAAACACTCAACCTTACGCAAGAGTTTATCTTTTAGCTTTGCCTCCGCGATGCCGGGAAGGCTTTTGCGTGATGAATAATTATTAATAAGAGGCATTAAACCATGAGTAAACCCGCGCAGGTTGGTTTGTTTAACCAACCCAAGCCATTCTTCATGATTTTTATCGTGGAGCTGTGGGAACGCTTCGGCTATTACGGTGTGCAAGGCATCCTGGCCGTCTACTTTGTTCAGAAACTGGGATTCAGTCAGGAACAGGCATTCATCACCTTCGGGGCATTCGCCGCGCTGGTATACGGTCTGATCTCCATCGGTGGTTACGTCGGTGACCACGTCCTCGGGACCAAACGGACCATCATCTTAGGGGCCATCGTGATGGCTGTCGGTTATTTTATGACCGGCCTGTCTATCATGCACCCGGACCTGATCTTCTACGCACTGGGTACCATTGCTGTCGGTAACGGCTTATTCAAAGCCAACCCGGCCAGTCTGCTGGCAAAATGCTATCCGCCGAAAGACCCGCGTCTGGACGGGGCATTCACCCTGTTCTATATGTCGATCAACATCGGCTCTCTGATTTCCCTGTCACTGGCACCGGTTATCGCGGACAAATACAGCTATACCGTTACTTATAACATCTGTGGTATCGGCCTGCTGATCGCCCTGGCGGTCTTCCTGTTCTGTCAGAAAATGGTGCGTAATATCGGTTCCGAGCCGGATCACAAACCAATAAAATTCGGCAGCCTGCTGGTCGTCATCGCCGGTAGTGTGGCAACTGTTTTCCTGTGTGCATGGTTACTGCACAACGTCATTATTGCCAACTATGTGTTACTCGGCGTCACCGCTGTGGTTATCTTCTTCTTCTTCCGCGAAGCTTTCAAACTGAAAGGTGTTGAGCGGAACAAGATGTATGTGGCGTTTGTTCTGATGCTGGAAGCGGTTATCTTCTATGTGCTGTATGCCCAGATGCCGACTTCACTGAACTTCTTCGCTATCTATAACGTGCATCACACCATTATGGGTATTGATGTGCATCCGGTCAGCTTCCAGGCACTGAACCCGTTCTGGATCATCGTGCTGAGCCCGGTTCTGGCTTACTTCTACAGCAAGATGGGCGCACGCGGCAAAGATTTCTCCATGCCGGGTAAATTCACCATCGGTATGTTCTGCTGCTCCGCCGGCTTCCTGACAGCCGCTGCATCCGGTATGTGGTTTGCCGATGCGTCCGGTCTGACATCACCATGGTTTATCGTCCTGGTCTACTTCTTCCAGGCCGTCGGTGAGCTGATGATCAGTGCGCTGGGTCTGGCGATGGTGGCTGCGTTCGTTCCGCAGTACCTGATGGGCTTTATTCTCGGGATGTGGTTCCTGACCCAGGCAATGGCAACACTGCTGGGCGGTTACGTGGCGACCTTTACCGCACCGCCGGAAGGCGTGACTGATCCGCTTCAGACTCTCGGTATCTACACTGATGTGTTCGGTAAAATCGGTATCGCAACGGCAGTTGCCGGCCTGATTATGTGGGCTATCGTACCGAAACTGAACAAAATCATGAAAGAAGAAAAAACAGCCTGATTGTGTTAACCGGTGCGGCGGCACCGGTTTTCCGTCTCGTTTGCGTAATGACACGCTGTTCTGCATAACCCGGGCTATCCGGGTTTTTTATTATCTCCCCGTCCTGCTTTTCTGCCCGGTTTCACATTTTCCCGCACGCCATTTCTCAAATATTGGTATCCCTGCTATACGTTAATTAACTATTAATTAACAAATAGTCAATCAATCCCTCATACAAAACCCTGCACGATCAACGGAGATAATAATGATAACCCCATGGCGAACACCTGTTCTTCTGCTCTCTCTGCTGCTTTCCCCGCAATTGTATGCCGCTTCCGAACCCGCCGCTGAAGCCCGCAACGGGATGGTGGTCTCTTCCCAGCATCTGGCGTCACAGGCCGGGGCTGATATTCTGAAAGCCGGCGGTAACGCGGTGGATGCTGCAGTGGCTGTCGGCTACGCTCAGGCGGTGGTGAATCCCTGCTGCGGTAATATCGGCGGCGGCGGCTTTATGACCCTGCATCTGGCAGACGGAAAAAATATTTTCATCAATTTCCGCGAAACAGCCCCGGCGTCCGCTTCTGCGGATATGTATCTCGATAAAGACGGCAATCTGATCAAAGATGCCAGCCTGTACGGCTATCTCGCCGCCGGGGTGCCGGGTACGGTAAAAGGGCTTGATTATGCCCTGGAAAAATACGGTACCATGAAACGGGAGCAGGTGATGGCTCCGGCGATCAAACTGGCCCGTGACGGTTTTATCCTGACCCGCGCAGATACCGATGTGCTGGACACCACCACCGCCCGCTTTAAGCAGGATCCGGAAGCAGCGCGGATTTTCCTTAAACCTGACGGCTCCGCATTCCAGCCCGGCGACCGGCTGATTCAGACCGATCTGGCCAATACCCTGGAGCGCATCGCCAAAGAAGGCCCTCCCGCCTTTTATGAAGGGGAAACCCCGCAAATCGTGGAAAAAGCCTCTCAGGCAGGCGGCGGTAAGCTGACAGCCAAAGATTTTGCGGATTACACTATTTCTGAGGTTGCGCCGGTCACCTGTACCTATCGCGGCTATGAATTTATATCTGCCCCGCCGCCGAGCTCCGGTGGTGTGACTATCTGCCAGACCCTGAATATTCTGGAAGGTTATGATCTGAAAGCAATGGGCTTTAACTCGGCGGATTATATCCATACTCTGACAGAGGCGATGCGCCATTCTTATATGGATCGCAACACCTTCCTCGGTGACCCGGCGTTTGTGAAAAACCCGACCGAAAAACTGACCAGCAAAGCCTATGCAGAAGAGCTGCGCAAAGAAATCATTCCGGGTAAAGCCACACCTTCCGCTCAGGTGCAGCCGGGTACAGGCCCGCATGAAAAACCGGAAACCACACACTATTCCGTGGTGGATAACAAAGGCAATGCGGTTTCCACCACCTATACCATCAACGGCCGTTTCGGTGCGGTGGTGATCCCGCCGGGCACCGGTTTCTTCCTCAATGATGAAATGGATGATTTCACCACCAAAATCGGCGAGAAGAATATGTATGGCCTGGTTCAGGGCGAGCGCAACGCGATTGCCCCGGGCAAACGTCCGCTTTCTTCCATGAGCCCGACCATTGTCACCAAAGACGGTAAGATTTTCCTGGTGCTCGGTTCGCCGGGCGGCTCACGGATCATCTCTATCACCTTACAAACCGCACTGAATATTATCGATCACGGTATGGCACCGCAGGAGGCCGTGAATGCACCGCGTATCCACCATCAGTGGCTGCCGGATGAGGTGTATTACGAGCAGCGCGGTGTGTCAAAAGACTCACTGAATCTGCTGGATAAAATGGGTTATAAGATGGTTGAGCAGACACCGTGGGGTGCCGCCGAGCTGATTATGGTGGGGTTACCGGGTGCCGCCGGAGTCAGTGCGGACTCTTCCGGCAATGATGCCGCCGTGTCCGGTAAGGTGCGGGAAGGCTATTTATACGGTGCCAACGATGTGCGCCGTCCGGCCGGGGAGGCAGCAGGAGTCGAGTAATCTCCCGGCCGGATTTGTAACGCAGTATGCCCTGTCCGTCACGGACAGGGCATTTTTTACGGCAACCAGCTGATATCAATAATTAAATATTAACACCGTGCTGAGACGCTAATGCAGACAGACCACCGGCGAAGCCCTGGCCGACTGCTTTGAATTTCCACTCTGTACCGTGACGGTACAACTCACCGAAGACCATCGCGGTTTCTGTTGATGCATCTTCAGACAGGTCGAAACGGGCAATTTCACTGCCGTTATCATTGTTACAGATACGGATGAAGCTGTTGCTGACCATACCGAAGTTCTGTTTACGTGCTTCCGCATCATAAATCGTGACGGAGAAGACCAGTTTTTTCACATCTGCCGGAAGGGTGTTCAGGCTGATTTTAACCTGCTCATCATCACCGTCGCCTTCACCGGTGCGGTTGTCGCCCTGGTGCTCCACCGCGCCGCACGGGCTGGTTTTGTTATTAAAGAAGATGAAATGGCTGTCGGATAATACTTTTCCGTCGTCACCCACCATAAATACAGATGCGTCGAGGTCAAAATCCTGACCATCAGTCACACGCGCATCCCAGCCCAGACCAACCATCGCCACGCTCATTGACGGGGCTTCTTTGGTCAGGGAGACGTTACCACCTTTTGTAAGAGAAACTGCCATTTTCGGACTCCTGCTGCGGATTATAAAGAGGGCTGGTTATCAGCCCGCTGAAAAAAAATACTCAGGACGCGTTGATACCGTACTGTGCACAGACTGATGACAGACCACCGGCATAACCCTGGCCGACGGCACGGAATTTCCACTCGGCTCCGTGACGATAGAGTTCACCGAACAGCATCGCGGTTTCAGTGGAGGCATCCTCAGTCAGGTCATAACGGGCGATTTCGGTATTGGTATCATCATTGACCAGGCGGATAAATGCGCCGGATACCTGGCCGAAACTCTGACGGCGGGTCTGCGCGTCATGGATAGTGACCACGAAGACGATTTTGTCGATCTCCGCCGGAATCATATCCAGTTTGATGATCAGAGATTCATCATCACCATCGCCCTGGCCGGTGCGGTTGTCGCCGGTATGGGTGACTGAACCGTCAGATGAACGCAGGTTGTTATAGAAAATAAAGTCTGCATCGCCACGCACTTTACCGGCGGCGGTCAGCAGAAAGGCAGAGGCATCAAGGTCGAAATCCTGACCATCTGTGGAACGAACATCCCAGCCTAAGCCAATCAGGACGTTTTTCATTGAAGGGGCTGTTTTGCTCAGCGACACGTTACCACCTTTAGAAAGAGAAACGCTCATTTCACTTACTCCTTAGTTAAATCAGTGACGGGTGGCGGATAATTACTTATCCGCACTTTCCGTTTTTTCCGGGAAAACAAAGCTGGCGATAATACCCAGTGCCAGGACCCCGAGCACCACGAACAGGCTGCTGGTGGCCGAAATATGTAATCCGTGACCCCAGAGGCTGTCTGTCGCATTCAGACCCAGTTTCACCGCGATAAAGAACAGTAACGCAATAACCGCTTTTTCCAGGTGAACCAGATACTGCTTCAGTGCTTCCAGGACAAAGTACAGGGTACGCAGGCCGAGGATCGCGAACATCATGGCGCTGTAAACAATCAGTGGCTCACGGCTCACCGCGATAATCGCCGGTACGGAGTCAAACGCAAACATCACATCGGACAGTTCCACCACGGCCACACACAGCATCAGCGGTGTGGCATACAGAGCGGCTTTTTTACCGCGTCCGATAGTGACGTCCTTGTTCTCCGGTTTTGCCAGCTCGGCATCCACTTCTTTCTGGGTCAGCAGGAAGGCGTGTCCGCTCAGTTTCGGCCAGATCGGGAACAGTTTTTTCACCATCCGGTAAGCAATGTGCTGCGAGTAATCTTCAATCTCTTCCTTCTCTTCGCGGTTACGCAGCATCATGACAGCGGTCCAGGCGACGATCAGGGCGAAAATCACTTCCACATACGGCCCCAGGCTCAGCAGACCGGTACCTATCGCCACGAAAATCCCGCGGAAAACGATAGCCCCGATAATGCCCCAGTACAGCACCCGGTGGCGGAAACGATCCGGAACCGAGAACCAGGAGAAAATCGCCATCATCACAAACAGGTTGTCGACCGACAGCACTTTCTCAAGCGCATAGCCGGTGACGAACAGGCTCGCAACTTCCGAACCGTGGTGGATATAGAGAAACCCGGCAAAACCCATTGCCACAGCCACCCAGAAAACAGACCAGATTGCCGCATTTTTCAGTGAAACCGGCTTATCGCCCCGGTGCATAAACAAATCAATAAAAATCGCACCGATTGCGAGGATGACGAAAACGGTGACTGTTTCCATCGGAAAACCGATATGTGTTGATTCCATAATTAACCCTTAGGTATAAAAATCAGAGACCGAACTCTGCCGGGTCAAACCCCAGAGCAGCGGCGATCTCTTTTACTGCTTTCTGCTCATCCTGATCGAAGTTACCGTCACTCTTCGCGACTGCAATCCCGACACGCACCGCTAACTGCGCTGCTTCCGGCTGATCCTTCAGCGCCAGGATATATTTCATGGTTTCACCTTTGCCGATTTCCATGTCGAAATCGAAACTGGTGACCAATTTGTTGAAAAATGTAATGACTTCTTCGGTTTCAAATACTTTCAGTTCTTCAGAGGATTTCAGAAAACCGATCATTTTCTGTTTTTCTTCCGCACTGACCCCGTCACTGGAAACCGCAATGCGGGCACAGACAGCGATTGTACCTTCCATAAACTTACGGTTTCTGAAACGGCTGACCTGTTTTGTCAGCTCTTCGCGGCCTGAATTAAACGCACTTTTGACCCGGTTAAGTATACTCATTGCTGTATCCTCACTTAAATTATTTCGAGCCGGCTTTCCAGCGGAAACCCCACCCGAATGCTTCATCCATATCGCTTTGATTTTTAAAGAAACGGTTAAGACGTTCGACTTTTATCGCCCCGTTTTCATTGACCAGGCGGGCAATCGCGCACATGGTGCGGCGGTCGTCCCCTTCTGTCAGCCGGGTTTCCACCGGCGGCTGTTCCGGTACAAAGACCGTCACCACGCCATCTGTTTTGTCCCAGCTCGGTACGCCCTGATAAATAAAGGCGTAGATGAGAATTTGGCGGATGTGTTTCCACTCGCCGCCGTTGATATGCAGCCACTCACCTTCTGAAACCGCGCCGGTACGATCATCGCCCTGCAGCTGAATAAAGGGTTCACGCCGGTAATCACCAAATGCATTACCCAGCGCCTGAATCACCGATTTCTGACCATTCTGTAACTCAACGAATGCGCCCAGATCCAGGTCAATCCCCTTGTTGCCGCCACCGAACACATTGCTGAGGAAGCCCCCGGAGTTGCTGCTCTGAGTGTCCCGGTGCCAGTTCAGATTAATGCGGATTTCACCGAAGTTATCCCGCTTGCTCAGACTGATTGACGGCTTTTCTTTGCTCAGCGATATCTTGCTTAAACTGATTTTACTTTCTGCCGGTTTTGGTGCAGGCGCTGCTGCCGGTGCGGACTCTGCCGCCACATCCACCCCGAAGTGCTCCGCCAGCGGTTTCAGTCCGCCGTTGAAGCCCTGGGCAACAAAGCGGAATTTCCACTCATTATTACGGCGGTACAGTTCACCGAGGATCAGTGCCGCTTCCTGACGACCGGCGGTGTCCACAATGCCGCTGAGCAGTTTTTCATGATCCGCCTCAACCTGAACTTCCAGGCTGCGCAGACCGGCAACAGTCTGCCCGCCGTCACAGGTGACCACAAACGCAACTTTCTGCACATCCTGACGCAGACGGCTGACATCCGCCGTAAAGACGGTATTGTTGCCGTTCTGCTGCCAGCTGATGGTGTTGTCATCATTCTGCGGCTGGCCGTAGAAGACCATGTCCGGATCGCCCTGCACTTTGCCGTCAGCATACAGACGGAACGCAGAGGCATCCGCCGCCGCACCGGACAGCACCGTAATCCGCAGTGTTTTCAGCGGTACGGGCGCATTCGCCCCGGGCGTCATGTTCATCAGCGCACCACCGTACTGACTATGTCGGAAGACATGTCGTCAATCGTGCGGCCGCGGCATGCAGCACCGTGGGCGGTAAAGTTCCACTCACCGCCGCTGCGGCACAGAGAGGCGATCACGATACCGGTGTGTGAGCCCTGTTCATTCAGCTGATAACGCACCAGCTCTTTACCGCTCTGATCCAGCACACGGCAGAAAGCATTTTCCACATCGTTAAATGTCTGACCACGGAAGCTGTTCACCGTAAAGGCCAGATATTCGGTATTCTGCGGCAGACGGTTCAGATCCACACGGATCACTTCATCATCGCCGTCACCCTCACCGGTCAGGTTATCCCCTTCGTGGATCACGGATTTACAGTCTGATTTCAGTTTGCGGAACCAGATGGTGTCGAGAATACGGCCGTTTTTATCCAGCAGAATGCAGCTGGCATCCAGATCAATGGAGTCGTTACCGCCGCCGAACAGCGAACCGAGAAAACCTTTCTTTTTCTGAACAGGATCCCAGCCGAGACCGAAATGCAGCTGATTTAATGCGGCAGATGCCTTGCTGAGAGATACCGTCTGATTCTTCGTCAATGAAACCATATTTTCATTCCTTAAACGGGAGATAAAACCCGGCAACAGGTGCTGGTGATAATGAATTTTAAAAAATCATATCATGACGGAGTTCTTTGGCAAGATATATTTAAAATTAAATTAATAATGCAGATTAAACATATAGTTAATATAGAAATAATGACATTCACAGTTATAACCAATGTCAGGTTTCGTCAGCGGATTGTCAATTTAAACATAATCATAATATGATTGACATGTAAATTAATCCTAAATAAACTCGATCTCAATCTATCGGATAAAACAGAACAGGAATAAACAATAATGGCGCATGCGATCTGGCTGACGGAAGGGCTCTCTTCCCAGCGTGATTTGATCCGGAATATCAGGCTGTTCGCGCAGACATTACAGGTTGATCTCACGATTTATGCCTCTCACCGGCAGCCCCGCCATGAGATCCTGTCAGAGGCGGATTTTTCCCTGACTGAACCGGCTGATGAAAATGAGCGGCTGGCGTTTATCCTGTCTGTTACGGAGAAATACGGTATTCAGGTAATCCACGCCGGGCGGAATATCCCGTGGTTTGAAACGCACAGAAACACTATCACGGCTTCCGGCCCCCGGCTGATAACCGGTGTCGCCTCTCTGTCTGATTACGCCGTGGCGGATGATAAAGTCCGCTTTGCTGCTGAGATGGCATCACACGGCCTGCCGGTTGTGCCTTCTGTCCAGATTACCTCTGCGGCGCAATTGCGTGATGCACTCGCTCATTCCCCGTTTCCGGGGCTGCCGCTGTGTATTAAACCGGTTCAGGGTATTTACGGTTCCGGTTTCTGGCAGTTTGATGACAACGCACAGCCGATGGCCATGTTCACAAACCCTGAACGGCGGATCACCACACCGCAGCAGTATTTGTCCGCCCTTGAAAGCGCTGACAAATGCCCCGCGCAGGTACTGATGCCTTATTTGCCCGGCCCGGAGTATTCCGTGGATATTCTGGCGGATAACGGTGAGGTGCTGGCTGCTGTTGCACGGCGCAAAGAAGGCTCCCTGCAATACCTTGAACATGACGGTGCTGCATTTGAGCTGGCCTGCGCCTGTGCGCGGGTGATGAAAGCCGACGGACTGGTGAATGTGCAGACCCGCCATGACCATCACGGGCAGCCGCTGCTGCTGGAAATCAATATGCGGCCGTCCGGTGGTATCGGTTATACCGCGCTGAGCAGGGTGAATCTGCCGGGCCTGTTTGCCCTGTACAGTACCGGGCTGCTCAGTGCGGATGAGGTCAGAGAATATAACCGCACTGCATTCCGTCCGGCAATTGTCCGCCCGCTGACCGAAGCCGTCAGCTACCCGTCTTCCCTGAACAATGCAATACACTGAGGTCACTATGCCCGGTTTTTCCCGTCCCGGTCACCACCGGTTCACCCTGACCACCGGCACGCTGGAAGTCCGCAGCGACGCCAGCCCGGAAACCCTGAACGCCCTGTTCGGGATTGCGGAGCGGCGTAACCCGAAACGGGCATTTCTGTTTGTCAGCAAAGTGCTGGGCCGTCATATCCCGGTCGAGCCGGAAATCATGCGCGGTGTTTACCGCCGCCTCAGTGAGCAGTTTCCGCAGGATCTGCCGCAGCCGCTGCTGGTTATCGGTATGGCGGAAACCGCTGTCGGTCTGGGAGCCGGCGTATACAGCGAAATCCGCCGTCAGTACCCGGAATCCCTGTATCTCTCTTCCACCCGCCATCCGGCGGACGGTGAACTGCTGTGTGAATTTAAAGAAAATCACAGCCACGCCACGGATCATCTGCTCTATTTCCCGGCCGATCCGCAGCTGAAAACCCGGCTGCAACAGGCAAAAACCCTGGTGCTGGCAGATGATGAAGCGACCACCGGCAATACGTTTACCAATTTGCTGACTGCATTGCATGAAAGCGGTCAGCTGCCTGATTTACAACAGGTTGTGACTGTCACACTGACGGACTGGCGTGAGGATCCGGCCACTGTTCAGCACGGGCTGCCGTTGCGGCATGTCTCTCTGATCAGCGGCAGCTGGCGCTGGGAAGCTGATCCGGATGCGGCCCTGCCGGAGATGCCGGATGTGAATGTCAGCGCTGCGGGAGCCGTACCAATCCGCCGTCCGCTGACGCGGGTACGGCTCGGCCTGCATGATCCGCACACCGGTTTTGGCAGTACGGTGACGACCGCACCCGGTGAGCGGCTCCTGGTGCTCGGCTCCGGGGAGTTTGTCTGGCAGCCGTTCCTGCTGGCCGAACGGCTGGCAGAGGCCGGAGCGGATGTAAAATTCAGCGCCCTGACCCGCTCCCCGATAGCCCCGGGCGGTGCCATTGAATCCGTTATTTCCTTCACGGATAACTACGGGCTGGGGATCCCCAATTATCTCTACAATGTGGCACATCAGTCATTTGACCGCATTCTGCTGTGCACAGAAACGGATCCGGCGGCGTTTGATCCGCAGTTATTACAGGCGCTGGCCCGCTGTGCGCCGCTGACGGAGGTGATTTATGACGACTAAACCGGTGATCCTGAGCGACCTGGATGACACCCTGTTCCAGACAAAACGCAAAATGACACAGGAGCAGGCACTTACGCCGTTTCGCGCCGGTGCGGTTGACCGCACATTACAACCGCGCAGTTTTATGACGGAAGAACAGGCCATGCTGACAGACTGGCTGCTGGCGCATGCCGATCTCATTCCGGTTACGGCACGCGGTACGGAGGAACTCCGCCGCGTCACTATCCCGTTCCGCTCTTATGCGATAACCACGCACGGCGCGGTGATCCTGCGACCGGACGGTTCGCCGGAACCCGGCTGGCAGTCTGAAATGCTGACTGCCCTCGGCCCTTACTGTGAACGGCTGTTGTCACTTCAGCAGTTTTGTACTGAGCGGATGACAGAGCGCGGTATTGATGCATGGGCGCGCATTAATTATGAATACGATGATGTGCCGGTCTATCTGGTGATGAAACACACTGACAGTACCCGCACAGCGGAACTCTATGCCGTTGCCGCAGAGATTGAACAACAGTTTCCGGCAGACGGATTTTACATCCACCGCAACGGCAACAATATCGCCTGGCTGCCGGATCCGGTAGAAAAAGGCCATGCTGTTACGTACCTGCTGACGTTATTACGGGCAGAGCGCGGCACCTTTCCGGTTATCGGCCTCGGCGACAGCCTGAGTGATTACCGCTTTATGAAACACTGTACCTGGTTCGGGATGCCGTCCCGCAGTCAGTTTGCGGAGGCAGTCGCCGCCCGGATTTTCAGTGAGGTATCCGATGTATAATTTCCTGCCGTTCTCAGGCAGTTATCTGCCGGATGATGTGCAGTTTCTGCTTCGGCCGGTCACCATTGATATGACCCCAGTGGAACTGAAAGAGCAGCTTATTCAGTCCGGACAGAAACACTATTCCGATATGCTCAGCCAGGAGCCCGCTCCCACAGACTGGCATCTTGATCTGTTTAACCGCGCACTGAAAAAAGGTGCACCGCGTCTGGCGCGGGATGTGAGCGCCCTCGCCCGTACACTGGGTGACTATTTTGCAGATCAGCCGGTTGTGCTGGTCAGCCTGGTCCGCGCCGGTGTGCCGTTAGGGGTGATGCTGCATCAGGCGCTGCGTGATGCGGGAAAAATCTCACACCATTACGGCATCAGTATTATCCGCGATCGCGGTATTGATACGGCGGCGCTGGAGTGGATCGAACACCATCACGGCACCGCCGGTATTGTGTTTGTTGACGGCTGGACAGGTAAAGGCGCCATCACCGGTGAACTGATCCGCTCCCTGAAAGACAGACCCGGCTACCCGGCCGATCCGCGCCTGGTGGTGCTGGCCGATCCTGCCGGATGCGCCTGGCTTTCCGCTGCTGATGATGACTGGCTGATCCCCTCCGGGATTATGGGGGCGCCGGTTTCCGGGCTGATCTCCCGCTCTGTCTGGTCAGATACCGGTCCGCACGGCTGTGTGCATTGTGAGCATTTACAACCTTATGAGTGCAGCCGGACACTCACCGATACTGTTGCCGCGCTGCGCCGTCAGGAAACCGCGGCTCCGGCTGCGGCCTTCCCGGAGCCGGACACCAAAACAGCACTGCGGAAAAAAAGCCGTGCGGTGATCACTGCACTGGCTGAACGCTGTGGTGTCAACGATCTGAACAGAATCAAACCCGGTATTGCCGAAGCCACCCGTGCTGTCCTGCGCCGGGTGCCGGATCACGTCTTTGTGCGCGACTGCACAGAGCCGGATGTGGAATTGCTGCTTTATCTCGCCCGTCAGAAAGGGATCACTATCACGGAAGCCGGCGATGCCCTCGGGCAGTACCGCGCCGTCACTATTATCAGGAAGGTATCACCATGACCCGACGTCTCTCCCCGTGGAATTTAGGGGCTTCACTCTATATGCCCGCCACCCGCACCGATATCACGGATGCGATTATCAGTAATAAAATCAGCGGACTGCGTTCACTGATTATTTGTCTGGAAGATGCGGTCAGTGAGGCGGATATCCCGCAGGCACTGGAGAATTTACAGGGCATCCTGGCCGCGCTGACAGCGGAAAAACAGCGTGCCGGAAACCAGAACTGGCCGCTGGTGTTTATCCGTCCGCGTCACCCGGAAATGGGATTGTGGCTGCGCGAGCACTGCGATCTCAGTGCCGTTGACGGGCTGGTGCTGCCTAAGTTCACACAGAAAACGCTGCCGGTCTGGTGGCTGGTGGTGAAAAACACCCCGCTGTGTATGATGCCGACCCTGGAAACAGAAGAAGTCTGTGATGTGGTGCAGATGCGGGAACTGGCGCAGGTACTTAAATCCCATCCCTGCCATGACAAAATCATCGCACTGCGTATCGGCGGCAATGATCTGATGAATGTGATTTCCCTGCGCCGCCCGCGTCATCTCACCCTGTATGACGGCCCGATGGGTTATGTGATTAAAATGCTGGTCTCTGTTTTCGCCCCGCACGATTTCGCCATGACCGCACCGGTCTGCGAGCATATTGATGATCACGATGTCATGACACGGGAACTGGCGCTGGATATCGCTCACGGACTGGTGGGTAAAACTGCTATCCACCCGAATCAGGTGGCAGTGATTGAGCAGGCGCTGCGGGTCTCCGCTGATGAGCACGCGGATGCACTGCGGATCCTCAACTCCACACAGGCGGTATTCAAGTCACTGGGAGCTATGTGCGAACCGGCGACACACCGGCGCTGGGCATCTGCCATTCTGGCCCGTGCACGGGTGTACGGGATCGCACAGCGGAAAACAGACGGACAGCCGTTTAAAACACAAAACGGGTGAAACTGAGGACAGAAATATCATCAGACTGAATATCCTGCACTATTATATCTGAATGCCTTGATATATCCTGATCAGCTGATTAAATAGAACTGTTATGCGGAACAGCCGTTTCCGGCATAACTGCGGCTTTGTCTCTTTGTTTTTATACAGGTGTCCCCAGACTATGCAATTAAGCACACGACAGGTTCGTTTATTCACCCTGGCAACCCTGCTCGGTACCGGAAAACCGGTTCCGTCAGATGAAATCCTGGCGACACTCCGCTGCTCAGAGGCAACTCTGACCCGTACTTTCAAAGAGTTACGTGATACCTGGTCAGCGGAAATCCGCTACCGCAAAGCCTCACATACCTATGAAATGACTGACTCCGGCACACTGGATCGCAAAACACTGAAAAAGATGAACGAAGAGCTGGAAAACCATAACGGTCAGAAATCGGTGTATTACAGCGGGAAAGTGTCACTGGATAAAGAGAAGAAGAAGGCGGTTTCGCTGTCACTGACCGGCACAACCGTCCGGAAAATAGCGCATTTATCTATGCTCTCCGGCAAAACCCGCAGTGACGCGGTAGAGATGCTGGTCAATCTTCATATCGATGAGTTAATTGAATCGATAATCCGGCGGAATGAAAGCCAGCAGAAAAAATAATCCGTAAAAAAAATCGCCCGGCAATACCGGGCGATTTTATTATTCACGCAACAAATTACAGAACGTTAACGCAGTTCAGTTCTTTGAATGCTTTTTCCAGACGTTCGATCATTGTCTGCTGACCGGCACGTAACCATGCACGCGGGTCATAGTATTTTTTGTTCGGCTTGTCTTCGCCTTCCGGGTTGCCCAGCTGGCCCTGCAGATAACCTTCATTTTTCTGGTAGTAGTGCAGGATACCTTCCCAGGTCGCCCACTGAGTATCGGTATCGATATTCATTTTCACCACACCGTAACCCACTGCTTCTTTGATTTCTTCCGCAGTAGAGCCGGAACCGCCGTGGAAAACGAAATCCAGGCTGTTGTGCGGCAGGTTATATTTCTCAGAGACGTAGTCCTGAGAGTTACGCAGAATTTTTGGTGTTAACTGCACGTTACCCGGCTTGTATACACCGTGTACGTTACCGAATGACGCCGCGATAGTGAAACGCGGGCTGATGGCATTCAGTTTTTCATAGGCATACGCCACATCTTCCGGCTGGGTGTACAGCGCGGAGTTATCGAGGTGGGAGTTATCCACGCCGTCTTCCTCACCGCCGGTGCAGCCCAGTTCGATTTCCAGGGTCATACCGATTTTCGCCATACGGGTCAGGTACTTGCTGCAAATCTCAATGTTTTCTTCCAGTGACTCTTCTGACAGATCGATCATGTGAGAAGAGAACAGTGGTTTACCGGTTGCGGCAAAATGTTTTTCACCGGCATCCAGCAGGCCGTCTAACCACGGCAGTAATTTCTTCGCACAGTGGTCAGTATGCAGAATGACCGGCACGCCGTAATATTCTGCCATCTGATGCACATGATGCGCACCGGAAATAGCACCCAGAACAGCGGACTGCTGGCCTTCGCCTTTGAAACCTTTACCGGCGATAAATGCGGCACCGCCGTTTGAGAACTGAACAATAACAGGCGCACGGACTTTGGCCGCTGCTTCCAATACGGCGTTGATCGAGTCTGTCCCGACGCAGTTTACCGCTGGCAGTGCAAAATTATTCTCTTTGGCTACCGCAAAGATTTTCTGAACATCATCGCCAGTGACGACACCGGGTTTTACAAAATCAAAAACTTTAGACATGTCAAATTTCCTGTATTGGTCTTTCGGAAGTTGTCACGGGCAGCTCGCACCGCCCGTTGTTGTCATCTGATTATGACTGTTACTGTTTTGCACGTTCTTCGAGCATGACAACGGCTGGCAGTTTTTTGCCTTCGACGAATTCCAGGAATGCGCCGCCGCCGGTAGAGATGTAAGAGATTTTGTCAGCAATGCCGAATAAATCGATAGCAGCCAGGGTATCACCGCCGCCTGCGATAGAGAATGCGTCGCTGTCAGCAATGGCGTTAGCCACGATTTCAGTCCCTTTACGGAAGTTCGGGAACTCAAATACGCCGACCGGGCCATTCCACAGAATGGTTTTGGCATTTTTCAGGATTTCAGCCAGGTGCAGTGCGGATTCATCACCGATATCCAGTACCTGCTCGTCATCTTTGATGTCATTGGCTGATTTCAGCACCGCTTCTGCGGTTTCTGAGAACTCAGTCGCCACACGGACATCAACCGGTACCGGGATATCACAGCTGCTGAGTAATTTTTTCGCTTCCGGAATCAGGTCATCTTCATACAGTGAACGGCCGACATTGTGCCCTTCCGCTGCGATAAAGGTGTTGGCGATACCACCGCCGACGATGATCTGATCCGCGATTTTGGACAGAGAATCCAGTACGGTCAGTTTGGTGGAGACTTTAGAACCGCCGACAATCGCCACCATCGGGCGCGCCGGATTATCCAGCGCTTTGCCGAGTGCATCCAGTTCCGCCCATAACAGCGGACCCGCACAGGCAACAGGGGCAAATTTTGCCACGCCGTGAGTCGATGCCTGGGCGCGGTGTGCAGTCCCGAATGCATCCATCACGAAAATATCACACAGTGATGCATACTGTTTTGACAGGGTTTCGTCGTCTTTTTTCTCGCCTTTGTTAAAGCGGACGTTTTCCAGCACCACCAGCTCACCGGCGTTCAGTTCCAGACCATTGAGGTAATCTTTTTCCAGGCGCACCGGGCAGCTCAGTTTATCTGCCAGATAATCAACAACCGGTTTCAGTGAAAACTCTTCGTTGTATTCCCCTTCAACCGGACGGCCGAGGTGAGAGGTCACCATGACTTTGGCACCCTGTTTCAGTGCGGCTTCGATTGTCGGGAGCGAGGCACGGATACGTGCATCAGAGGTAACTTTGCCATCTTTGACAGGAACGTTCAGGTCAGCACGGATAAAAATACGTTTACCCGCCAGATCCAGATCGGTCATCTTAATTACGGACATGGTGAATCCTCTTGTTGATTCTCTTATCAGTTAAATTGTGTTCAATTTTCTGCCGGGGCACGCCGTCCCTCAGTGAAAACCAGCCTCAGCCATTGCCAGAGTGGTATCCAGCATACGGTTCGCAAAGCCCCATTCGTTATCGCACCAGACCAGCATTTTTATCAGATGCTGTCCGCTGACGCGGGTCTGGGTGCCGTCAACGATAGCACTGTGCGGATCATGGTTAAAATCCGCCGAGACTAACGGTAACTCTGTGTAGTCCACTATACCACGAAATGCCCCCGTCGCTGCGTTTTGCAGAAGGCGGTTTACATCCTGCGTGGTGACATTACTTTTTACGGTGACGCTCAAATCAATCGCCGTCACATTAATTGTAGGCACCCGGACTGAAATCGCCTCAAAATGATCTTCAAATTTCGGGAAAATCCGCCGGATCCCCGCAGCCAGTTTGGTATCCACCGGAATGATGGAGTGCCCGGCCGCCCGCGTGCGCCGCAAATCACTGTGATATGCATCAATCACCGGCTGGTCATTCATCGCCGCGTGAATGGTGGTCACTGTACCGGACTCGATGCCGAATCCCTCATCCAGTAATTTTATCACCGGAATGATGCAGTTGGTGGTACAGGACGCATTCGATACAATTTTATCCTGCGCCGTCAGTGTGTCATGGTTAACGCCGTAGACAATGGTGGCATCCAGGTCGTTACCGCCGGGATGGGAAAACAGCACTTTTTTCGCGCCGCCGGCGATATGTGCCAGCCCGTCATCACGGGAGCCGTACACGCCGCTGCAGTCCAGCACCACATCCACACCGAGTTCCGCCCAGGGCAGCTGGTGAATATCCGCTTCATGCAGGATGCGGATAGTGTCATCACCGACTTTCAGCACATTTTTTTCTTTCAGTTGTACCGGTTTAAAAAAGCGTCCGTGGCTTGTGTCATATTGAAGTAAGTGTGCAATACCTTCGGAATCCGCCAGCTCATTAATAGCAACAACGGTAATCTGCGTGTTACGCCCGGTTTCATACAACGCCCGCAGCACACTCCGCCCGATTCGCCCAAACCCGTTGATTGCAATTTTTATTGTCATAGTATCCTCAGAAATAGCCAAATTATCAGCGGACTAAGAATAACGGACTCACGGGTTTTTGTACGGGGTATTTATCATAGAAACCGCAATCTTTTTTATCCTCTGCGGTACATTCAGCACACCCCCAAAACTGAAACGGTTCAGCTCAATAAAGACAGGTTATGCTAAATGAAAAAAGATCGCAAGACAGTCAGAGAAGCAGATATAAAAAAAGCGCATTCGGTCAAAAAAACCGGAATGCGCTTTCAGAATCTGTATCAGCAGATTATTTCAGCAGAGCTTTTGCCTGAGAAACCACGTTTTCAACAGTGAAACCAAATTCACTGAACAGCTGACCGGCTGGTGCAGATTCACCGAATGAATGCATGCCGACGATGGCACCCTGCATACCGGTGTATTTGAACCAGTAATCCGCAATACCCGCTTCAACAGCAACACGCGCGGTCACGGCTGACGGCAGAACAGATTCACGGTAAGCAGCATCCTGTTTGTCGAATGCATCGGTGGACGGCATGGAAACCACACGCGCTTTACGGCCTTCGGCTGTCAGCTGCTCGTATGCTTTCACGGCCAGTTCCACTTCAGAACCGGTGGCAATCAGGATCACTTCCGGCTGACCTGCGCAATCTTTCAGGATATACGCCCCTTTTTCGATATCTGCCAGCTGCTGCGCGGTACGCGGCTGCTGTGCCAGATTCTGACGGGAGAAGATCAGGGATGTCGGGCCGTTTTTACGCTCAATCGCGTATTTCCAGGCTACCGCAGATTCCACCTGGTCACACGGACGCCATGTGCTCATGTTTGGTGTCACGCGCAGGCTGGCGATTTGCTCAACCGGCTGGTGAGTCGGGCCGTCTTCACCCAGACCGATAGAGTCGTGAGTGTAAACGAAGATGCTGCGGATCTTCATCAGTGCCGCCATACGCACCGCGTTACGGGCATATTCAACGAACATCAGGAAGGTCGCGCCGTAAGGAATGAAACCGCCGTGCAGGGCGATACCGTTCATGATGGCAGACATGCCGAACTCGCGCACGCCGTAGTGAATGTAGTTACCCGCTTTGTCTTCATTGATTGGCGCTGAGCCGGACCACATGGTCAGGTTACTCGGTGCCAGGTCAGCGGAACCGCCCATAAATTCAGGCAGTACTTTACCGAACGCTTCCAGTGCATTTTGTGATGCTTTACGGCTGGCAATGCTGGCCGGGTTGTCCTGGAGGTTCTGAATGAAGGCATTTGCATCCGCTTCCCACTGCGCAGGCAGCTCACCGTTTACACGGCGGCGGTATTCACGGGCCAGTTCAGGGAAGGCTTTTTCGTAGTGAGCGAATTTCACATCCCACTCAGACTCAGCAGCGGCACCGGTTTTCTTCGCATCCCACTCAGTATAGATTTCCTGCGGGATTTCGAACGGCGCATACGGCCAGTTCAGTGCTTCGCGGGTAGCGGCGATTTCCGCATCACCTAACGGAGAACCGTGTGCATCCGCAGTACCGGCTTTCTTCGGTGAACCGAAACCGATAACGGTTTTGCACATCAGCAGGGATGGTTTGTCAGTAACCGCTTTGGCTTCTTCAACGGCTGCTTTGATCTGGTCAGGGTTGTGACCGTCAATGCCGCGCACGACGTGCCAGCCGTAAGCTTCAAAGCGTTTGGCGGTATCGTCAGTGAACCAGCCCTGAACATTACCGTCGATAGAAATGCCGTTGTCATCATAGAAGGCAACCAGTTTACCCAGTTTCAGGGTACCGGCCAGAGAACAGGCCTCGTGGGAGATCCCTTCCATCATACAGCCGTCGCCCATAAAGACGTAGGTGTGATGATCAACAATATCGTGCCCCGGACGGTTGAACTGCGCCGCCAGTGTCTGTTCCGCAACAGCAAAACCGACTGCGTTTGCGATACCCTGGCCTAACGGGCCGGTGGTGGTTTCCACACCCGGTGTGTAGCCGTATTCAGGGTGACCCGGGGTTTTGGAATGCAGCTGACGGAAGGCTTTTAAGTCATCCACCGATACATCATAGCCGGTGAGGTGCAGCAGGCTGTAAATCAGCATTGAGCCGTGGCCGTTTGACAGCACAAAGCGGTCACGATCACTCCAGTGCGGATTGGCCGGGTTGTGCTTCAGATAGTCGCGCCACAGTACTTCCGCGATATCAGCCATGCCCATTGGTGCGCCGGGGTGTCCGGAATTTGCCTTTTGCACCGCGTCCATGCTCAGGAAACGAATCGCATTAGCAAGAGTTTTACGAGAGGTCATTGTCTACTCCAGGTTCGGATAAAAAGCAGATACAGGCTATTTTCGCAGTGCCGCGCACGGATGGCAATCCTTATCACCGGTCAGAGGCAAAGGGTCGGGGCTGAAAAGGCAACAATGAGACGTCAGGCGAGGCGTGTCTGAGGACAGAAACAATACTTCGCACAGGCGGCATTTTCGCTGACTAAATCGTTTTAGCACCAGGTATTGCGCAACAGCGGAAGTGACCTATTAAACCCGATTACCACAATGAATAGCAAGCGGAAATACCGCATTCTGTGCGCTTATCCGGCGGATGGCGGGAGTTTCCTGCCGGCAGCAGAAAAATTCCGCTTACCGGCAGACGAAGATATTACGGTTTCGCTTTTTTACCGACGACACTGTCAAAATTGAATAAAAGATTCAGCACGATAGCCAGAACAAAGGTCACTATCACGCCCTGGGAAAGAATAATCCGCAGCATTTCCGGCAGCTGAGAAAGGGCTTCCCCCTGACCGTTAAACATCAGCCCGACACTGACTGAAATCCCGACCACCATCATATTGCCCATTTTGGTCATATCGACAGATTTTGTCAGTGTGTCTATCCCCGCCACCGTAATAAAGGCAAAAATCACCAGGGTCGCACCACCGAAAACCGAAGCGGGGATCATGGTCGCAATTGCGGAGAATTTGGGAATAATGCTGAGGATAATCAGGATCACGCCGCTGCACGCGGTTACATAACGGCTGCGCACACCGGAAATAATAATCACCCCCGCATTGTTAATAAAAGAGGTCAGCGGCGTACAGTTAAACAGCCCGGAAATGGTCACCGCCACCCCTTCCCCGCGCATCGGAGAGTTCAGGGCATTACCTTCCATAGAGCGGTTACACAGGCGGCCGACAGTGGAGAAAGTACCGACAGAATCCAGAGTGGCCATAAAGGTACCGAGGAACATCAGAATAATGGCGGTCAGATCAAACTGAATGCCGTAATGGGCGGGACGAACAAACGAAAACCACCCGGCACTGCTCACAGGGCCGAAATTGACCATATCCATCACCACCGCGACCAAAGTGGCCACGATCAGGCCGATCAGAATCGACATTTCCCGCAACGCGCCTTTACCGAAGCGGTTTAACAGCACAATTACCGCGATAGTCAGCACACCGAGAAAAATACCGGCCGGGTCGCCGTAGGAGGCATCCCCCGGATAGCCGACAATGCCGGAAAACGAAACCGGCAGCAGGGAAACACCGAGCATTATAAGATAACAGCCGATGACTATCGGTTTGAATAAGAAAGCGATTTTTCCGTACAGCGGCGCGAGGAAGAACAGCAGCACCCCGGAGACCAGGGTTCCGCCGAAGACATAAGGCAGCGATTCAAGCCCCCCGCCGAACCGCGAGGCGATAATAAAAACCGGCGGCATCGCCACAAACGAGGTGCCGAGGATCAGCGGCAGACTGACGCCGACGTATTTGGTGATACTCAGTGACTGGATAAGTGTCCCCACGCCGGAGACAAAAATCGCGGCGGCAATCAGCAGTGTGGTATCTTCCTGCGACAGTTTCAGAACCTGGGAAATCACTATCGGCACAGCAATAGTGCCGGTAAACATGGCAAAAATATGCTGAACAGCATACGGAAACAGTTTCCGCATCGGCATCATTTCATTGACTTCATCACTCCCGGTGTTTGTTTTCATAAATACAACCTCTGGATTGGTTTTATTGTTTTTACCGGCACAGCGGCGACGGCCGCGCAACCGGTTACGGAAAACAAACAGCAAGATATGTGCCAGCACCTGAACATTATTTATTCACATAAACTGGCGGAACGGACGGGACTCGAACCCGCGACCCCCTGCGTGACAGGCAGGTATTCTAACCAACTGAACTACCGCTCCGTGTGTTCCTTTTCGGGAACGGTGCGGATAATACGATGCCGGTTCCCGTTCGTCAATACCTGATTTGTGTAAATCCATGCAATTGCACAGTTTTTCACCTGAATATACTGTTTTATACGGGGCACCGCACACGACACACGATTTCCCGCAACGCGCTCATCCGGTTTCAGGGCGCGGTTTGTTTTTCCAGATCAAGCAGATAAATCATGGCCTCATCCCGGCTCTCCCCGCACATTTCCCGCGAGGGCTGTAACCCGGCACAGACTGATGGACGCAGCGGTGAGCCGAAAATCAGGCACAAATTCTGCTCAGATAACTGCACGCAGCGCGTGTTGGCGGGTTTACCGTCCGGCATTCCCGGGATCGGGGATGAGATGGACGGCGCGGTGCAGCAGGCTCCGCAGTCACTGCGGCAGGCAGTCAGCTCCGCCAGATGCACGGGTTCGCCCCTTTTTTCTCCGCCAGATCCAGACGCGCCTCGTGCGCGGCAATTTCCTCATCCGTGGCATATACCACCCGCAGACCGCTCTGCGGGCGGGTAACGCGCTGAATAGTCTGAACGTTCTCTTCGCCGCTGCTCTCATTATCCGCTGAAAAAGCCAGTGATGTCTGGCCGCCGGTCATTGCCAGATAAACATCCGACAGAATCTCGGCATCGAGTAACGCGCCGTGCAGCAGACGTTTTGAGTTATCTATCTGATAGCGGTCACATAAGGCATCGAGGTTATTACGCTTGCCGGGGAACAGCTGTCTGGCGAGCGTTAAGCTGTCAGTGATGGTACAGAATTCCGCGGTCGGCGGGATCCCCCGGTTCAGCTTGCGGAATTCATAATCCATAAAGCCGATATCGAAGGGCGCGTTATGAATAACCAGTTCTGCGCCACGGATAAATTCAATAAATTCATCCGCAATGTCAGCAAAAACCGGTTTGTCCATCAGGAATTCATCACTGATCCCGTGCACACCAAAGGCTTCCGGGTCCACCAGCCGGTCAGGCCGGATATAGAGATGGAAGTTACGGCCGGTCAGGCGCCGGTTGATCACTTCAACCGCACCGATCTCAATAATATTGTGCCCCTCGTAGTGGGCACCCAGTTTGTTCATACCGGTGGTTTCGGTATCGAGAACAATTTGTCGTGTAATATCAGTGCTCATAATGGCGTTTTGTGTCAGACTCAGGTAATTGCCAATCAATCAGAGGAAGAGTCTACCAGAGATGAGTGACAAGGTAGAAATTTTCACCGACGGCTCCTGCCTCGGAAATCCGGGCCCCGGCGGCTACGGCGCGCTGCTGCGTTATAAAGGCCATGAGAAAGCACTCAGTGAGGGCTTTTTTCTTACCACCAATAACCGGATGGAGCTGCTGGCCGCTATTGTGGCGCTGGAAACCCTGAAACGTCCGTGTAATATCGTGCTGACCACCGACAGCCAATATGTCCGTCAGGGCATCACGCAGTGGATCCATAACTGGAAGCGGCGCGGCTGGCGCAAAGCGGATAAATCTCCGGTGGTGAATGTCGATTTGTGGCAGCGCCTGGATTCCGCCATCACCCGCCATCAGATTGACTGGCAGTGGGTGAAAGGCCACGCAGGGCACCCGGAAAACGAGCGCTGTGATGAACTCGCCCGTGCAGCGGCAGAATCTCCGTCACAGGACGATACCGGTTATCAGCCGGCAGCGGAATAATCCTCAGCGCCGTTTCAGACAGCGCGGCGGCGTCTGCTGGCGTGTCGCGCCCACCACATTGTTCAGTTTCGGCCGCAGCAGGCGCAGCTTCTGCGGTGTGAACGTCAGCGGCACCGTGCGTTTACGGGCCACAATCACCCCCAGACAGCCGAAAATCCGCGCATGCCGGTTGCCGAAACTTGCCGGATCACACCAGGGGATCGGCGTGGTCAGCCGGTGATACATAATTTCGTAATTGAGCAGGCTGAGCCAGTCGAGCATACGGAACTGTGAAAACATCCGGCTGCACTGCGGCTCCCGGTTCAGACGCCACGGGATCAGTTTACGCGCCCCCAGCAGGCTCAGCGGGTTAAATCCGCTGATAATCAGCCAGCCGTCCTCAATCAGGACACGGTCAGCCTCCCGCAGCAACCGGTGCGGATCACTGCTGTAGCCCAGATTATGTGCCAGCACACAGACATCCGCGGATTTGTCCAGAAACGGCAATTGCGCCGCCTCCCCGAATACCTGTAAGGTGTTACCCTGCGGTGCCACATTCACCTGATGCGGGATCATGCAGCTGCTGCTGTCAATTTCACAGCTCAGCGCGCCGATCTTAATCAGATGAAAACCAAACATTTTCGGCCACCAGGGCGCCAGCTGTGCTTCCAGCGATTGCCGGAAGCGGCGTCCGCAGGGAATATCGCACCACGAGTCCGGCATCGTCAGAGTTTTTGTCGCTCGTGCAGAAAACATGGCTTTATCCTTGGTTCACACTCAGAAAGGTGAGGTATCTATGGAGCTTATCAGAATTTCCGCGTTATCAGATAACTACATTTGGCTATTACGGGATAATGCGCACACCTGTGTCATCGTTGATCCCGGCGTCAGTGAGCCGGTACTGAATACACTGCGGGAGCGGGGACTGACCCCTTCAGCCATCCTGCTGACACACCACCATGCGGATCACACCGGCGGCACGGCGGAGATTGTGTCACATTATCCCGGCCTGCCGGTTTACGGTCCCGCCGAAACCCTGCCGAAAGGCGCAAATCACTGCGTGCAGGATAATGACACGATTACCTGCGGCGGGCTGACATTTCAGGTCATGGCAGTGCCGGGGCATACACTCGGTCATGTGGCTTATTATTGCGAACCTTATCTGTTTTGCGGCGATACGCTCTTCTCCGGTGGCTGCGGCCGTATTTTTGAGGGCACACCGGCACAGATGTTCCGTTCGGTCAGCCGCCTTGCAGCGCTGCCGGATGAGACGCTGGTCTGCTGTGCGCATGAATATACACAGTCTAACCTCGCCTTTGCGCACGCTGTCTGGCCGGAAAACAACGATATTCAGGCATATCAGCAATATATTTCTGAATTACGTCAGAATCATGAAGCTACACTGCCCGTCACACTGAAAACAGAAAGGAAAATTAATGTTTTTCTTAACTGTGATAATATTGATCTGCAACATAATTTATCAGTAAGTAAACATACGGCGACGGCTGAGGAAACTTTTACGTCTTTACGCGCAAAAAAAGATCAATTTTAGCCGTAATCGTTGTCAGGGCGGAATAACACCAGTATGATTGCAAAACCTACAGACTGAAGAATAATAATGCTGATTCCGCCAACATGAAAATCAAAGCTACACTCCTTGCCGCCGCAATTTTGCTGGCGGGGTGTCAGACTGCGCCGCAGAAAACTGCACAGGACCCTCATTATCCTTCCGGTAACGGTTTTTTACTGACTGCCCGGCAGATGAACGCAGCAAAGGCATCCTCCGTCAGTCCCGAAGATGATATCTGGGGTTATATCCGCGATGAAATGAAAATGAACATCCCGGACAATGACCGCATACGCGCCGAAGAACTTTCTTACCTCGCCAAAAAGAGCTATCTCCACGATGTGACACTGCGCGCAGAACCTTACATGTACTGGATCATCGGTAAAATCGATGAACGTAACATGCCGATGGAACTGGTTCTGCTGCCCATAGTGGAGAGTGCTTTTAATCCGCATGCCACCTCACCGGCCCAGGCTGCCGGGTTATGGCAGATTATCCCGAGTACCGGCAAAGCAAGCGGGCTGAACCAGAACCAGTGGGTTGATGACCGCCGTGATGTGGCTGCCTCCACCACTGCCGCGCTGGATTTACTGGAGCGCCTGAATAATATGTTCGGCGGAGACTGGGCACTGACCCTGGCCGCGTATAACAGCGGCGAAGGCCGCGTGCTGCGCGCGATGGAAGCCAATGCTGCCGCCGGAAAACCAACAGATTACTGGTCATTATCCCTGCCAAAAGAGACCATGGATTATGTGCCGCGTATTTTTGCCCTGAGCAATGTTATCCGCAACAGTGACCGTAACGGTGTGAATTTACCGGTACCGGATGCAGAGCGCGCCCTGGCACGGGTGAATATCGGTCAGCAGATTTCCCTGGATGTCGCGGCACAACTGCTGGATATGCCGGTTTCCAGACTGAAAGATTACAACCCGAGCCTGAAACGCGGTGTAACCTCACCGGCCGGTCCTCACTATCTGATGCTGCCGAAAACCAAAGTCGACCAGCTGATGAGCGCATTATCTGATGACGCGGTACTTAATGATATCCGCACAGCGGTCGCGAGAAACAATCAGCGTACTGAACAGCTGAGTTCACCGGCAGGCCGTGCGCAGGCCGCGAAGTACAAAGTGAAAAGTGGCGATTCATTCTACGCCATTGCCAACCGCCATAAGATGACCGTCGCTGAACTGAAAAAGCTGAACGGACTGAAAAGCGCTGCGGTTCTGAAACCGGGACAAACGTTGCAGGTGAAAGGCAGCCCGGTGGTGAAACCATCTAAAGCCGCCACCAAAAATGCTATGCGTCTGGCGAAGTATAAAGTGCGTCAGGGTGATTCTTACTACAGTATTGCGCAGCGCCATGGTGTGACACTGAAAGAGCTGATGTCCTGGAACAGTAAAGTCAAAATGAAGGACTTGCATCCGGGTATTGAGCTAACGGTTTATGTTGCCAATAAACGCGGCTGATAATCACTGAATCACCACGCTTTATCTGAAGCCCTGCATGACGCAGGGCTTTTTCATATCCGGTGATACCTGAATGTCTTTCCGGCTGCTCTTCTTCTTTCCCGCACTTCTGCGATATCAGTACATCCGCACCGATATTCTTTGTTGCCGATATAAAAAAACCCGCTGATAAATCAGCAGGTTTTCTGTGTTGAACTTTGCTTTCGTGTTTATTATCAGCTGTGCTGTTATACCCAGAACAACCAGGCAAAGGCTGAGATAACAATGATACAGGCGATATTCAGCACACCACCGACCCGCACCATCTCAGACTGTTTGATAAACCCGGTCCCGAACACTATCGCATTCGGCGGCGTCGCCACCGGCAGCATAAAGGCACAGGATGCACCGATACCGATAATCATGGTCAGTGCCATCACCGGCATTCCCAGACCATCTGCCACACCGGCAAAGATAGGTACCAGCAGTGCAGCACTCGCGGTGTTACTGGTGAACTCCGTCAGCACAATAATAAAGGTGGTGACAGCGATAATAATCACCAGCCAGCTGCTGTTACCAAAGGAGGTTTTCATCCAGTCCGCCATCACTTCACTGGCACCGGAATCTTTCAGGATCATACTCAGTGTCAGACCGCCGCCGAACAAGAACAGAACGCCCCACTCGGTGTTGTTCTGAATCTGTGACCAGCTGGCCACCCCGGTAATACCAATCAGCGCAGCGGCACTCAGGGCGATAATAGTATCGAAATCTTTGATTTTACCCAGCAGATCACTCAGCGGTGCACTGCCGATCCAGCAGATAACGGTCAGACCGAAAATCGCCAGTGTCAGCAGACGTTTTGGTGTCCACTGAACCTGCTCCACTTCAATTTCAAAGCGGGCACCGAGCTTCGGACGTAACATCAGGTACATAATACCGAACATAATCGGCATCAGGATCAGCACCATCGGAATGCCGTATTTCATCCAGGTGAAGAAGTCCATTCCCAGCTGGTTTGCGGCAATAATGTTCGGCGGGCTGCCGACCATCGTTCCCAGGCCGCCGATACTGGCGCTGTAGGCCACGCCCAGCAGCATAAATACGAACGTGTTACGGTCGTGACGGATATCGAGGTTCCCCAGAATACCCAGCACCAGCGGTAACATCATCGCGGCGGTAGCGGTGTTACTGATCCACATGGACAGCGCGCCGGTCACACTGAACAGCAGAATCACTGCCGCCCATAAACGACCGCGGGCAATCAGCAGCAGGCGGTTAGCAATCAGGCGATCCAGCCCCTGAATATGCAGCGCCGTCGCCAGTGCAAAACCGCCGAAGAACAGGAAAATGGTCGGACTGGCAAAAGACTGTAATGCCTTACCTGCGCCCAGTAATCCGAGAAATACAGCCAGAATCGGGATCAGTAACGCGGTCAGCGTGACATGAATCGCCTCAGTCAGCCATAAAACAGCGACGAACACCATCAGCGCCAGCCCGGCATTCTCTTTGTCGCTGTAGGGCAGATATTTCAGCAGCAGTATCAGCAGCACAATGTCCAGAGCCAGTATGATGAGTCCCTTTGTATTAAAAGAACCCAGCCCGGTGGATTGGGTGAGCGTTTCTGAAGCGTCCATGATAATTCCCTCAGTAGGATGAAAAAGTATTCACGAAACCGATTGCTGTCATAGTTTAATAACCGGCATTTTTGCGTGAATGCTAAAAATGTTAAACAATTTATCTTCATGTGAAATATAAAAAGTATTAATAACAAAATACATCACAAATCGTCCGTTTTGCGATCTGAGGCAACAGAATAAGTAAAAAAACTTGTCATAGCATGGTAAACAACCAGTTTTAGTCATTGAGGGAACGGATAAAAAGCGGGGAAATATTCGTAAGATAAGATAACGCGGACATAAAAAAAGGTGTGTCCGCCGGACACACCTTTTTTAACATTTACAGTAACAATTACTGACCTTTGATCTCTTTGCGGCCGTGGAACGGAGCACGTTCGCCCAGCGCTTCTTCGATACGGATCAGCTGGTTGTACTTGGCAACACGATCAGAACGGCTCATAGAACCGGTTTTGATCTGGCCTGCTGCGGTACCGACAGCCAGGTCGGCAATTGTGGCATCTTCGGTTTCACCGGAACGGTGAGAGATAACGGCAGTGTAACCGGCGTCTTTCGCCATTTTGATAGCAGCCAGTGTTTCGGTCAGTGAACCGATCTGGTTGAATTTAATCAGAATGGAGTTAACGATACCTTTTTCGATACCTTCTTTCAGGATCTTGGTATTGGTCACGAACAGGTCATCACCGACCAGCTGGATTTTATCGCCCATGACTTTAGTCTGATACGCGAATCCATCCCAGTCAGATTCGTCCAGACCATCTTCGATAGAAACGATCGGATACTCTTTGGTCAGCTCTTCCAGGTAGTGAGTGAATTCCTGAGAGGTAAAGGTACGGCCTTCGCCTTTCAGTTCATACATACCGGTTTCTTTGTTGTAGAACTCAGATGCTGCACAGTCCATCGCCAGGGTAACGTCTTTGCCTAACTCGTAGCCTGCTGCTTTAACGGCTTCTTTGATGTCAGCCAGCGCTTCTGCGTTAGAACCCAGGTTTGGTGCATAACCACCTTCATCACCCACAGCGGTGTTCATGCCTTTCGCTTTCAGCACTTTTGCCAGGTGATGGAAGATTTCAGAACCCATGCGGACAGCTTCTTTCAGAGAAGGCGCGCCGACAGGCTGGATCATGAATTCCTGGATGTCCACGTTGTTATCAGCGTGCTCACCACCGTTCAGGATGTTCATCATCGGCAGCGGCATAGAGTATTTGCCCGGAGTGCCGTTCAGTTCTGCGATGTGTGCGTACAGAGGTAAACCTTTTGATGCGGCAGCAGCTTTGGCGTTTGCCAGAGACACAGCCAGAATCGCGTTTGCACCGAAGTTGGATTTGTTTTCAGTGCCATCCAGGTCGATCATGATCTGGTCAACTTTTGCCTGATCTTTGGCATCCTGACCCAGCAGCGCCTGTGCGATCGGACCATTTACCGCGCCGACTGCCTTCAGAACACCTTTACCCAGGAAACGTGATTTATCACCGTCACGCAGTTCCAGCGCTTCACGGGAACCGGTAGATGCGCCTGACGGAGCAGCCGCCATACCCACAAAACCGCCTTCCAGGTGTACTTCAGCTTCTACAGTAGGGTTACCGCGGGAGTCGATGATTTCACGGCCGATCACTTTAACGATTTTGGACATTAGGTTTTCCTCAGTACAAGTTAAATTTTCAGATAAGTAACCGGCACTTACAGCCGGTCACTCACCTCACATCTTATTTTAGCAGACCTTTCTGGTTATCAGAGGCTGCCTTGACAAAACCTGCAAACAGCGGATGACCATCACGCGGGGTAGAGGTGAACTCCGGATGGAACTGACAGGCCACAAACCACGGATGGTTCGGGTTCTCGATGATTTCCACCAGTTTGTTGTCCACTGAGCGGCCCGCAACCAGCAGACCCGCATCTTCAAGACGCTTCAGTAACATGTTGTTCACTTCATAACGATGACGGTGACGTTCAGTAATCGCATCTTTGCCGTACAACCGGCGAACCAGGGAATTGTTCGTCAGGTGGCATAACTGACCGCCGACACGCATTGTACCGCCGAGATCACTCTCTTCGCTGCGGACTTCAATATTGCCGTCTTCGTCGCGCCATTCGGTGATAAGCGCAACGACCGGGTACTTACAATCAGCATCAAATTCCGTGGAGTTCGCGTCATCCATACCGGCCAGGTTACGGGCAAAGTCAATCAGAGCCACCTGCATCCCCAGGCAAATGCCCAGATACGGAATGTTGTTCTCGCGGGCATAGCGGGCAGTCATAATCTTGCCTTCCACACCACGGGAACCGAAGCCGCCCGGTACCAGAATCGCATCCAGACCCTGTAACAGTTCTGTACCACGGGTTTCCACATCCTGAGAATCAATCAGTTTGATGTTCACAGTGACGCGGTTTTTCAGGCCGCCGTGTTTCAGTGCTTCGATAACGGATTTATAGGCATCCGGCAGTTCAACGTATTTGCCGACCATCCCGATGGTAACTTCACCTGACGGATTGGCTTCCTCATAAATCACCTGCTCCCATTCTGAGAGATCTGCCTCAGGAGCATTAATGCTGAATCGTTTACAGATATAATCATCTAATCCCTGGGATTTCAAGAGGCCGGGGATTTTATAAATGGAATCTACGTCTTTCAGACTGATCACTGCTTTTTCAGGAACGTTACAGAAAAGCGCGATTTTGGCGCGTTCGTTAGCAGGAATCACTCTGTCTGAACGGCAAATCAGCACATCCGGCTGAATACCGATGGATAATAATTCTTTCACTGAGTGCTGAGTCGGCTTGGTTTTTACTTCACCGGCAGCCGCCAGATACGGAACCAAAGTCAAATGCAGATATAAGGTGTGTTCACGGCCGACTTCCGCCGCCATCTGACGGATAGCTTCCAGGAACGGCAGTGATTCGATATCACCGACAGTCCCGCCGACTTCCACCAGCACCACGTCATGACCTTCACCGCCACGGATGATACGATCTTTGATTTCGTTGGTGATGTGCGGGATAACCTGAATGGTGGCACCGAGATAGTCGCCGCGGCGCTCTTTGCGCAGAACTTCAGAGTAAACACGTCCGGTGGTGAAGTTATTGCGGCGGGTCATTTTGGTGCGGATGAAGCGCTCGTAGTGACCTAAGTCGAGATCAGTTTCAGCGCCGTCGTTGGTGACGAAAACTTCCCCGTGTTGGGTCGGGCTCATGGTTCCCGGATCGACGTTGATGTACGGATCCAGTTTCATCATGGTGACATTGAGTCCACGGGCTTCGAGTATAGCCGCTAAAGAGGCTGCGGCAATGCCTTTACCCAGAGAGGATACGACCCCGCCGGTCACAAAAATATAATTAGTTTTCATGCTGAACCTGAAAGTTTAGGTGTAATAGATGATGGATATAACAGGACGGGAAAATAGTATACCCTAACCTTATTTTGGCGACAAATAATCTCGTCACCTCTTTTCGGTTATCCGTCGCTCCCGGGGCGGTAAAAACCGCCTTTTTACACTAACTAATCAACGTCTTACATTTTATAAAAAACTTTTCATTCTCCGGTAAAATCATTAGCTGAAAGCATTAAGCTTACCCCTCACGGGATTTAACATCCTGCCAACTTTTCTCCATTTCATCAAGTGTTGCTGATTCCATGGTCAGTCCGCGGGCGGCAATATCGCTCTCCACCTGACGAAAACGGTTCTCAAACTTACGGCAGGCTTTTTGTAACACCATTTCCGGTTTATGTCCCAGATGACGGGAAAAATTCACCACTGCGAACAGCAAATCACCCAGCTCTTCAGCCACGCGCTCATCATTCACCTGCGGCTGATTCACTTCCTCCATCACCTCATCCAGTTCCTCATACACCTTGCCGAGCACCGGCGGAAGTGTGTCCCAGTCAAATCCGGCAGACGCACAGCGTTTCTGGATTTTATAGGCCCGCATCAGGGCAGGCAGTGTTGCCGGGATATCATCCAGCAGGGAATACTGTGATTTTTCAGCGCGTTCGGCACTTTTTCGCTGCTCCCAGCCGGAAATGGCCGCTTCCGCGCCGATCCCCTGCTCACGGGCAAAAATATGCGGGTGGCGGCGGGTCAGTTTGTCACTGACGGCGGCGGCGATATCCTCAAAATCAAAACGCCCTTCTTCTTTCGTCATCTGCGCGTAAAACACCACCTGGAATAATAAGTCACCTAACTCACCTTTCAGATCGTCAAAATCCGCCCGCTCAATAGCGTCCAGAACCTCATAGGTCTCTTCCAGGGTGTAAGGGGCGATAGTGGCATAGGTTTGCGCTTTGTCCCACGGACAGCCGTTTTCCGGGTCGCGTAACTGCGACATGATCGCCAGCAGGCGCTCAACTGATACAGACATGTGATTAATTCCTGAATATGATTTCCGGGAGTGATAAAAAAAGCAGACCGGAGTCTGCTTTTCAGTGTAACCGATTTCCGGCCGTTTTACTGAGTGTGACGTTTTGCCTCAATCACATCCGGCAGCTGGTTCAGTTTTGCCAGCACACGGCTGAGGGTCTGGATATTGTAGATTTCCATATCCATATCGATGGTGGCAATCTGCTGTTTTACATCACTGTGGCTGCGCACCCCGAGAACATTCACTTTCTCGTTGGCCAGAATGGTGGTGATATCGCGCAGCAGGCCGCTGCGGTCATTTGCCACCACCCGCACCACCAGGGAATAGCCGCTGGAGTAACTCGCACTCCAGACCGCTTCCACCAGACGTTCCGGTGCCTGCTCCTGCAATTCCGCCAGCTGTTCGCAATCCGCGCGGTGGATAGAAATTCCCCGGCCTTTGGTGATAAAGCCGACGATATCATCCCCGGGAATCGGCTGGCAGCAGCGGGCGATGTGATGCATCAGGTTACCGACGCCCTCAACCACAATACGGCCGCTGCTCTGGTGAGCCGGTGCCGGTTTGGCCGGCGGGGCTTTTTCCAGGGTTTTCAGGGCCTCGCGGTCAGCTTCTTCCGCAGTCGGCTTGTTCAGTTTGCTTTGCAGGTAGTTCGACAGCTGGTTGATGCGGATATCACCCACACCAATACCGGCCAGCACTTCATCCAGCGAGTGAACGTTATAACGGGCGATCAGCAGTTTTTCCGCCTCTTTCAGGCTGATATCCTGCGCGGCCAGTTCGTTGTCCAGCATCTGCCGCCCGGCGATAATATTTTTATCGCGATCCTGCTTGCGGAACCAGTTATGGATCTTGGCGCGGCCCCGGCTGGTGGTGACATACCCCAGGTTCGGGTTCAGCCAGTCACGGCTCGGGTTCGGCTGTTTCTGGGTGATCACTTCAATCTGATCGCCCATCTGCAACTGATAACTGAACGGCACAATACGGCCGCCGATTTTCGCGCCGATGCAGCGGTGACCCACATCGCTGTGGATATGGTAGGCGAAATCGAGCGGCGTGGAGCCTGCCGGTAAATCCACCACATCCCCTTTCGGGGTAAAAACGTAAACGCGGTCATCAAATACCTGACTGCGCACTTCATCCAGCATTTCGCCGGAATCGGCCATCTCTTCCTGCCACGCGATCAGTTTACGCAGCCAGGCGATACGGTTCTCGTAACTGCCGGTTTTGCCGCCGCCTGCGGTACCTTCTTTGTATTTCCAGTGCGCGGCAACGCCGAGTTCCGCATCCTCATGCATCTGCCGGGTGCGGATCTGAATCTCCAGGGTTTTACCCGCCGGCCCCAGTACCACGGTATGAATCGACTGATAGCCGTTCGGTTTCGGGTTCGCCACATAGTCATCGAACTCATCCGGCAGATGACGGAAATGGGTATGAACAATCCCCAGCGCGGCGTAGCAGTCCTGAAGACGCTCCACCACAATCCGCACGGCACGGACATCAAACAGCTCATCAAAGGAGAGCGATTTTTTCTGCATCTTGCGCCAGATACTGTAGATATGCTTCGGCCGTCCGTAGATCTCGGCCTGAATGCCCTCTTCTTTCATGTCGTTGCGCAGGGTCGTGACAAAGTTATCAATATACTCTTCGCGGTCAAGACGGCGCTCATGCAGCAGGCTGGCAATGCGTTTGTAATCATCCGGGTGCAGATAACGGAAGCAGTAATCCTCCAGCTCCCATTTAAGCTGCCCGATCCCGAGGCGGTTCGCCAGCGGGGCATAAATATTGAAACACTCTTTGGCGGCCAGAACGCGCTCATCCTCACCGGCATCTTTCACTTCGCGCAGATGGGCTATCCGCTCTGCCAGTTTGATAACCACGCAGCGGAAATCTTCCACCATGGAGAGCAGCATACGGCGGATGTTATCCACCTGCACCGAACTGGTTTCGTCGTTATGGGTGGCTTTCAGCTGACGGATAGCATCCATATCCATCACACCTTTGACCAGCAGCCAGATAGCGGAACCAAAGGCTTCGCTTATCTCTTCCTCTCCGAGGATCTCCGCTTCGGCCAGCGGAAAAAGCAACGCTGCGCGCAGACTGTCAAGATCCATACTGAGGGTGGATAAAATCTCCACCATCTCAATACCGCGCCCGAGCAACAGCGCCGCATCCTGATGTCCATCAACCTTCTGATGACAGTAATGCCAGACCTCTTCCAGTTTTTCACCCGTCACCGGGTTATGCAGCCCGAGGCTGTTAATCCAGTGTGCCGGGTCAAACTCACCGGCCGGTGTTAAATGCGCACTTCTTACCGCGACCATACATTCTCCCTACTGACTGACCGGTGGTGTCTTTGTGAAAAGCACCATCGACTCCAAATGGCCGGTTTGCGGAAACATATCCAGCATACGGACAGCATTCCGGTGATACCCGGCACCATGCAGAACCTGACTATCCCTTGCAAGTGTTGTGGGATTACAGGAAACATAAACGATGCGCTCAGGGGAAAGCGCAACAATATGCGGCATAATCTCAGCCGCCCCGGCACGCGCCGGATCCAGTAATACTTTGTTAAACCCGGAAGCCGCCCACGGCTCCCCGGTAATATCCTGCGACAAATCCGCGTGATAAAATGCGGCATTCGCCAGATTATTGAGACGGGCATTCTCCCGTGCCGTGCGGACCAGCGCATCCACGCCTTCCACCCCGACAACCTCACCGGCGCGTTCCGCCACCGGCAGCGTAAAATTACCCATCCCGCAGAAGAGATCTAACACGCGATCGTGTTTTGTCAGCTCCAACCAGTTCAGCGCCTGTGCCACCATCAGCTCATTCAGGGCACCGTTCACCTGGATAAAATCCTGCGGACTGAACTGTAATTTTAACCCGGCTACCGCGTAATGCGGAGGATACGGCGCACAAACTGCCACAGGCGGTGCACCGGCACTGCCCTGCAGATAAAGCGCGGTATTGTGTTCAGCACAAAACGCCGTCAGTGCGGACAAATCCGCATCACTGAGCGGTGCCAGATGACGCAGTACCAGCAGCGGTCCGCTTTCGGTATCTGCCAGTTCCGCGTGACCGAGTTCCGGTGCGGCGGCCAGAGACGACAGACAGCGCTGTAAGGGTACCAGTAATGCCTCCAGACGCGGAACCAGCACCGGACACTGTGTGACAGCAACCGTTGATTTGCTCTGCGCCTGACGGAATCCCATGGTCAGCTGTTTTGTTTTCGGGGAATACACCAGCGCCAGCCGCGCCCGGCGGCGGTAGCCGTACTCTTCCCCGCTCAGAACAGGGATCTCCCCGCACGCCTCACCTGTTTCGCGGGTCAGCAGATACGCGAGATACGCCGCTTTGGTTTCCCGCTGCATGGCAACCGGAATATGCTGCTGCTGGCAGCCGCCGCACTGTCCGTAATGACGGCAGGCTGGTTTGCGGCGCGCCGGGTTATCAGACAGGCGTTTCACCACACTGCCTTTGGCATAGTGACGCTTTTCTTCCGTCAGCCTGACCTGTGCGGACTCACCCGGCATCAGATCCGGGATAAAAACAGTTTTTCCCTGAAGGCGGGCAATGCCCTGCCCGAGGGCATCGAGAGAGTCAGCGGTGACTGTGACAGTCCGGGACTGCCGCGGGGTCTGACGGGGCTGAGAATAAAATTGCGCCATAATGATAAAAAACGTTGTCTGTGAGGCCGGTGATTTTCCCATAAAGCAGCGTATTGACCAACGGATTCTTCGGATACACTGCAAATAACACGTCATGGACCGGTAAAAAATGCATGGCGCTGATTATACCATACTGCCGGATAGTGCCTCAGCACTATTTGTTAAAAGGATAAATGATATTTATCGTTACACATCAGTGCTGCCGGTTTCATTATTTATAATGCCTGATACCGCACCACCCGCTGAATAATACGCAATATCAGCCACTGATAAATAATAAATTTACATGAACTTACCGGTGCTGATTTTTTTGGCACAAAAAAAACCGTTATTTAAAAAATAACGGTTTATTGTTACCGGCAATAAAAATGTATCCTGATATGACAGCGTTATGCATCCTGCTCCGGCCACAATCCGCCGAAATGCATTAACTCCCCGCTGACCAGGAAACGGGTGATCATTTCATCCGCCGGGGTCATTCTGTTTGCCAGACGTTCACTGAGTAACTGCAGCCGCGCCGCTTCATTCAGCAGGCCATGCTGCTCCAGCGCGCGCCGGGCGGCGATAAGCAGTGTCTCAACCACCGTGGAAACAGTCAGGTCGGCAAACGGCTCGCGGGCAATCGCATTAAAGCGGGCGTCCGGCTGCACGCTGTAATTAAAGGAAATGGTGTCATCCAGCACCAGCCCGAGGATCCACGCACAGAATGCGCCCATCAGCGCCGGGTCCGGAACCGCATCGAACGCTTTGAATTCAATCCGACCGTGCTCACCCTCGTTACGTGCCGGATAAATAAAGTCATGCGGATACACCGCCGAGTTGGTCAGGAACCCTTTACAGGCCGGACGGTGACAACTGCGCAGTGCGGTACGGCGGGATAAACCGCCCCATAACTGCCCGTTTTCCAGCGGACCGTTCAGCGAAAGCGCCACCAGGTACGGTGCAAAGAACGTCAGTTTTTCAACCGCGTGCACAACACGGGCGTCACTCATTTCCGGCACGGAAATATTGATATCCGGCCCGCAGGTCTGCATTACCAGATCCGCGTGGCGGAAAGCAGCGTGCTCCTCACGGAACGCTTTTTCCCATGCATTCAGCGGCGGATTAAACTGATAGCGCGGCGAAACCGGATGATAAGCACTGATTGCCAGCCCCAGCCCGCACGCTTTCAGACGTTCACTCAGCTGCGCTTCAATAATCTGCAGGGAATCCAGTGCCGCTGTCACCGACTTTGCCGGTGGCGTGCGGATTTCTATCCCTTTGATAACCTGGGCAATGAGTTTGCCTTCCGGTGAAAACCGCTCATCGCCCTCAACATACCAGTAACCGGCTTTAATACCCGCATCACCCTTATGCAGCGAGGCATCATCCATCCCCGGGCGGTTATTCAGTGCAGGTGCCAGCTCTGACAGGGTAATATTGTCAAAGGATTTAATACCGGCGGCACTTTTATTCCGGTACTGTGTCAGCCAATATTCAAATTCAATCCCGACCCGATACTCTTTTTGCATACGTGATGTAATCCCGGTTAATACTTTTGGTGCGACGGTATAGCCCCTGAAACGAATTCAGGCTGCGACAATATGATGAACAGATCCGCCGCCGAATACAGTGAATCTATTTCAGCAACACCTGCGGATTAATCGTAGCAACAATTCCGGTAATATTGAACCGGAATTGTCATGTCATTTGTGCGAAAGTGCTGTCATTTATCAGCAGCTTACTGACAAACGGAGAAACGCCGGAATTCTTCGTAAGCGTAATGGTCGGTCATACCGCTGATATAATCCTGAATCAGCCTGGCGCGGTAATAAAATTCCAGGATGGTCTGCTCTTCCGGCGGTTTATCTGCCAGTGCGGCAACGGCTTCCCCGTAGGCCGCCCGCTGCTTGCGTGACAGCTTATGTAACAGCCGGGTTTCGATAAAATAGTGTTTGTGGAAGTTTTCACGGACCAGATCGGCGAAATCCGCCTGCGGCATCATTAACAGCGGCCGGTAAAAATCCAGCAGGCCGTTGATGATCCGGAATCCCTGTAATTCAAGCTCTTCCACTTCGTGGTGGGTAAACACATATTTAAACGCGACCCGTTTCAGGGTTTTCAGCAGACGGTGCTCTTCACTTTTATCTTCCAGCAGAGCCTGATTGTAAGTACCCGCAAATACGGCGGGCAGATTATCGATAAAGCGCTGCGCGGTATACGGCACCAGTTTATTGGTGATATAGACCCGCAGATACATAAAAAACTGATCCTGCGGGCTGCGGTGCTGACTGCGGGTAAGCGACTGATACGCCTGCTCAATGGTATCGCGGAACAGCGCGGAATCCGCAGAGCCTTCCAGCGCCTGCCACTCCTGGCGCAGATAGGTCACCAGGGTATCCGGGGTCAGAATACCTTTCTCCACCGCATCATCCAGGTCAGCAATGCAATACGAGATATCATCCGCCGCTTCCATAATATAACTGAGCGGAAAACGGCAGAACTCACCGAGCTGTAATTCATCACGCAGCCGCTGAATCAGGGTATTTTCAGACCAGTAATAGCCCGGTTTTTTGGTGAGATAATCGAACTCCTCCGGCACCGGCTCTAACTGCCAGGCAGGACGGGTATATTTCAGCACACTGCCTATCTGGGCAAATGTCAGATTCAGTTTCAGCAGATGGTGTGCCATCCGCATTCCCTGGGCATTGCCCTCAAACAGGCACAAATCACGACGCAACTGACGGCGCAGATGATCCGATTGCGGTGAGCCGGTCAGGCGCAGTGCGGCAATCTGACAGTTATCCTCATCTCCGGTCTGCGGCTCGCCGAGCAGATTACTGAACCATTTCTGAATCGCCGCCTCCCCGAAATGCCCGAACGGCGGGTTGCCGATGTCATGCATCAGACACGCCATTTCAACCACACTTTCAAAGGCATCCGTACGCTCATCCAGGCCGTATTCTTCCAGTTTTTGTGATTGTTTCAGCTGACTGAGGATCGTTTTGGCGATATAGCGCCCGACCTGCTGCACTTCCAGGGAGTGTGTGAGACGGCTGCGGACAGCGGAATTCTGCTCCAGCGGAAACACCTGAGTTTTCTGTTGCAGACGACGGACAGCGGCAGAATTGATAATACGGCCGCGATCACTTTCAAATGCCTGATTCACCAGAAACTCTTGTGCAGATTCCTCCGCAGAAGCACCAAACTGGCGGTGAAAATTCAGCTTCTTTTTAAAATCAATAACCGGCACGTCGCCTCCGTCTTCTTATCCGCACGGGAAAAGACACCACCCGCCGGGATTCGGTGATAAACTGTTGCTAATCCGTTAATATGCAGTTCAATTTCTATTCAGGGAGTATGACATAATGAAAGTCGGTATCATAGGTGCGATGGAGCAGGAAGTAACCCTGCTGCGTGATCAGATTACCAACATGCAGACCCTCCGCCACGGCGGCTGCGAAATCTATACCGGTCAGATTAACGGTGTTGATGTTGCATTGCTCAAATCCGGTATCGGCAAAGTCGCCGCAGCGATCGGTACCACTCTGCTGCTGGAGCTGTGCAAACCGGACGTGGTGATTAATACCGGTTCTGCCGGTGGCCTCGCCCCGCATCTGAATGTCGGCGATATTGTTGTCTCCTCGGAAGTCCGTTATCACGATGCTGATGTTACTGCCTTCGGTTATGAACCGGGCCAGATGGCACAATGCCCGCCGGCCTTTATTGCTGATGCCGGTCTTATCGCACTGACTGAAAAATGCATTCAGACCCTCGGACTGAACGCCGTGCGCGGCCTGATTTGCAGCGGTGATGCCTTTATCAACGGCGCAGAGCCGCTGGCGCGTATCCGTGCCACCTTCCCGTCAGTAATAGCCGTGGAAATGGAATGTGCGGCTGTCGGCCATGTGTGCCATCAGTATCAGGTACCGTTTGTGGTGGTCCGCGCTATCTCTGACGTGGCGGATAAAGCCTCGCACCTCAGCTTTGATGAGTTTCTGCCGCTGGCAGCAAAGCAATCATCTCTGATGGTGGCGGAAATCCTCGCCAATATTGATTCACTGAAATGATAAAATCGTCATTGCGCCTCGCCGGACTACTGCTTCTGCTGGCAGCCTGCGGGGCTCAGGCCGCGGCACAGCGGGTGATCGCACTCTCCCCGTCACTGGCGGAGATGGCGTATGCCGCCGGTCTGGGGGAGAACCTGGTCGGTGTCAGCGCCAATGCGGATTACCCGCCGGAAGCGAAAAACATCGGGCAGGTGTCCAGTTGGCAGGGACTGAACCTTGAGCGCATTATTGCCCTGAAACCGGATCTGATCATGGCCTGGCGCGGCGGCAACCCGCAGCGCCCGCTGAGCCAGCTGGAGCATCTCGGGATCAAAGTCGAGTATTTCGATCCGCGCAATCTTGATGAAATTGCGGATGATCTGGATCGCCTCGCGCCTTACAGCCCGCAACCGGCACTGGCGGAAAAAGCGGCTGCCGATATGCGCAGCGGGATTGATGCCCTGAAAAACCGCTACGGCAATAAACCGGAGAAACTGATTTTTCTCCAGTTCGGTCAGAACCCGATTTTCACCGCGTCCGGCACAACCCTGCAAAGTGAAGTGGTGACCCTGTGCCGGGGTAAAAACGTGTTTGCCGACAGCCCGGTACCCTGGCCGCAGGTCAACCGCGAGCAGGTACTGACCCGCAGACCGGACATGATCCTTATCTCCGGAGATGACCGCGAAGTGGAAAATGTAAAGCGCTTCTGGTCTCCGCAGCTTGATGTGCCGGTGATTACGATTAATGCCGACTGGTTCCAGCGCGGCACGCCCCGGCTGTTAAAAGCTGCGGAAGAATTATGTGAGAAAATAAATAACACCTGATATGAATATATCATGTTAATAATATGCCGCTTATTATGCGGCATATTCTTTTTTTTATTTTTCTGTATTTAATTCAGCTTTATTTTTCCTGTTATTATTACTTATTTCCCCGCGACTATTATTATTCCGTAAACCCGAGAGGATTCCGATACCCGTCAGCGCCGGAGCAGGCGACAATGTTACAGACTGAATAAAGAAATGGACTGTAACGATGATTAAATACCTCAAAGGTGATTTACTGAGATCTGATGCTCAGGCGCTGGTAAATGCCGTTAATTGTCAGGACGTTATGGGAAAAGGAATTGCCTATCAGTTCAGACTGGATTATCCGGTAAATGCGCGCGCCTATGAAGCTTTATGCAAAGAAAATAAAATAAAATAGGTGCCGGCCAGTTATCAGTGACTGATGAACACGGCCGTAAAATTATTAATTTCCCGACCCGGAATAAATGGGATTCTCCTTCCGGTTATGAATTTATCGAAAGTGGCCTGCGTGAACTGAAAGCCCTGATTAAAAAACAGGGGCTGAAATCCGTGGCAATTCCGGCACCCGGCTGCGGCAGCGGCGGACTGGAGTGGCGTCAGGTGGATAATCTGATCCAGACGCACCTCGGTGAATTAAGTGATACAGAAATAATGATCTATCCGCCGGTCAAATATATTGATGACAGCATCAGCCCGCATCATGTGCTGGTCTGGTGGATTGATAACTGTCTGCTGATCCCGTCACGCTACAATCTTTATATTGCCATTTATATTCTGCAACGCCTGAACGACATGAATCTGTTTAATTTCAGCGGCACCATCAGTACCCTCTATTCCGATGATGTTGATCGCTATGTTAATGATCTGCGCGACCGGATTGCTCATTATGGTATTGATTTTAATACCGTGATCGACGTGCAGATTAAACTGAACCGCGAACATCCGGAAAACCCGCTGCCGGTCTTTGATCACTATCTCAACCGGGTTATGGGATCGCTCAATCCGCTGACCTACAGTGACCAGTCGCTGCTGCCGGCGATGATGATTGACGGATTACTGCAGGGTAAGGCGATCAAAGAGATCACCACCATTCTGCGTGAGCGCTATCAGGCGCGGGATATTGATTTTGTGCTGTTCCGGGCGAAAAACGGCGGCCTGCTGAAAGACAATATCTTAGGGGATGTGATTCTGACCCGCTGATAAAAAATCCGGACGCTCTCACGTCCGGATTTTCTGTTTCATACTGCGTGTTATGCGCCGAGTGAAAAGAACACCACACGACCAACCGCTTCACCGGCAAATACACAGATGGCCGCCAGAGCCATCATCAGTGTACCGTTAGTGACCTGTTCGTTTTTCTGACACAGCAGACGACCGGCAAAGAACATCCCCAGCCCGATCAGCACCACGCGGATGATATTCAGGTTCAGCAGCCCTTCCGGCATGGTACGCGGTGTCATCCCGGCGTAAATCGGCTCACCGATATTACCGAGCAGTGACAATGCGCCCAGCAGCATCAGAAGCAGTCCGGCCACACCGGCAGCGAGGGAAATCTTCACCACACGCTGAATCAGCACATCCTCACGGGCAAAGCCCAGCGCTGTCACCAGCAGCAGACCTGCGATCATCCCGCCGGTCAGCAGCACTGTGCCGAAGAATCCGGCATAGGTAAACAGCCCGCCCCACAGGTTAAACAGGGTATTCGCATACAGTGCGGACATCGCATACATATATACCAGCCCCGCCGCCGCACTTAACAGCAGCAGGAAACCGTTCACCTTCTGTTTTAACAGCAGCAGCGCGACACTGAAGAACAGCAGCGCCATATAAATGGCGGTCGCCCAGACTTCACGGCTCATCCACGAGGTCGAGACGTGCAGCATGGTGTAAAACATATGGAACGGATTCCCCATATGGAACAGGGAGCCGAGTAACCCGACACAGCCCAGCAGGAAAGAAGCAACCAGCGGAACACGCACCCATTTCATCCCGGTGCGGGCATCCGTGCAGCCGAACAGACGGAAATAACAAAGCAGCGTGATCACCAGGCAGCCGACCGAAGCCTGCATAAATAAGGTGAATATAACAAGAGGCAGTTCATGCATGATAATTCTCCTTATCCTTTGGTGCCGACAACCAGGTTCGGCCGGGTAATGGATGAGCTCGGCAGACCGCCGATATCGGCATTGGTGCCGTATTTTTTGCGCAGTTCGCTGATAAGGCCGAACTCAATGGCGCGCATCGGACAAGAATCCACACACATCGGATTACCGCCCTGCTCCCGCAGATCCAGACAGGTATCACACTTGGTCATCATACCGATCGCCGGATCAAACTGCGGTGCTTCATACGGACAGGCCCAGGTACAGTAACGGCAGCCCACACACTTATCATGATCCACCAGCACCACTCCGTCTTCTTCCCGCTTATGCATCGCGGTTGTCGGGCAATGACTGACGCACTGCGGATCGTCACAATGGTTACAGGCAATGGAGAGATGCCAGCGGCGCGGGCGCGGATATTCCCCGGCCTCGATATCATACACACGGCGGAAATTACGCCCGACTTCGAGATCGTTCTTATCCTTGCACGCCACAACACAGGTTTTGCACCCGATGCAGGCGGCGACATTTATATAAAATCCAACTTGGTTATCCATGTCTGTGCCCCTTATCCGATAATCCGCTGCGGCAGACGCGCATCGTCAGTTAATTGCTCACCGTGCCATTTTTCGATGTTACACAGCATCGTGTTCCACCCGGAGGTACCCAGTCCGGTCGGTACCTGAATGGTCAGGGTGTTATCCGCCCCGGCCATATCAATCCCGGTGGTTTCATCCACATTGGTCCAACTGCCGTGCGGCAGTGCAACCACACCCGGTTTCATCGTCTGGGTCACCAGCGCCGGACGCAGAATTTTACCCTGCGGGCTGGTCACCAGAACGGTTTCGCCCTGTTTAATATCCAGACGTTTCGCATCAGAGGTATTAATGTAGATCGGGCTCGGCCACTGTTCGCGCAGCCACGGCACGTTATCCAGGGTACTGTGTGAACGGCGCAGATAGTGCGGGTTATAAACCTGGAACGGATAATCCCCTTTCTCTTTTTTGCTGAAATCTTTAAAGCTGGCTTCATAGCCGCTCGCTGACGGGATGTATTCGGCGATCGGCGGTAATTCTGTCCAGCCGCACTCTTTCGCTTTCTCCACCAGAGTTTCGCAGTAGATTTCAAACTTACCGCTCGGTGTCGGACGCGGATTCGCCTCCGGATCGCGGATAAAGTCCTCATACGCGATATAGCCGTAATTATCATCCGGGGTGCGCTCCACCTGATACTTCCCTTTGGTCAGGAATTCATTCAGCGTGATGCGCCCTTCCTGCGGCGTACCGGTCACCTGCCACTCATCAATATCCGCCTGAGTGATGGTAAACAGCGGCGCTTTGGTGACACCATCCTCAGTAATGATGGTTGCACCGTTGAGTTTATTGAAGAACTGCTGTTTTTCGGAGATCGGGAAGATCTCATCCACATTGACACCCAGACGTTTACCCAGCTCTTTGGCGATCCACTGGTCGCTTTTCGCTTCATACAGCGGCTGAGTCACATTCACCGCAGCAATGATGACTTCACGGTTACTCGGGTTAAGAATGGTTCCCTCGCGCTCCCATTCGGTTGTCACCGGTAGGATCACATCGGAATATTTCGCGCAGGTATGCGGGACATACGCTGCGGTCGCGATAAATTCCACGCCGCTGCGGTAAGCCTCGATTCCCTGCATAATGTTGGCACGGGTCTGTAAAGTGGCGTTAAACGGGTGGAAAATCATCTGAATATTGGCATCCACATCCCCCACGCCACGCTGACGGAATTTTTTCTCCAGCAGGGCACGGTTCAGTTCGTTGTGGTTGATTTTCAGAGTGACCGGGTTTTTCACTGCCGGTAAGCCATTCGCACCGGCCATCACCAGACGGGTACCATTGTTCCCGGCGGCATAGTGACAACACGCGCCGGTCATGCGGCCCGGACGGCCCATATGCCCGGTCATAAACCCGAGTGTTGAGAATGCCTGAACCCATCCCTCACCGTTATGAATACGTGCCGGTGCCCAACCGGTTAACAGCGCCACACGCTGTGTGCCGCCGATCTGACGCGCCAGCGAGCGGATGTCCGATGCGGAAATACCGCAGATGTCTGCCGCCCATTCCGGGGTGGTTGGCTTGCCGGTGTAGGTGCCGAGCAGATAATCCTTAAAGTTTTTCTTCGGATCCGCCCCTGCCGGCATATTGCTCTCATCAAAACCGACAGTGCAGCGTCGCAGGAATTCCCAATCGATCAGCGGATTCTCCGGGCTGTCCATCTCCAGCAGTGCATGCATAATCCCCAGCGCCAGCGCGTGGTCTGTACCCGGGTTGATCGGATACCAGTCCGCATCCATCAGCTCTGCGGTGGCGGTATAACTCGGGTCAATACTGATAAAACGTGCCCCGGCTTTTTTCGCCTGATAATAGTTATAAGTCGGGCTGCCCGGGCTGGACCACGCCGGGTTTGCGCCCCACATCACAATCAGTTGTGAGTTGCGCATATCAAAACGGTCATTGGTGCCGAAGGTGTAGAACCCTTCCAGGAGGCCCAGATGGGCCGGGGTTTCAAACCATGCGCCCCAGGAGGTGGTGCCCCAGTCACCGGTAAAGCCCCCGGCGGCGGAGAACACACTCTGGAAATCCGTACCGTTACCGCCGGTAACCCAGAGGGATTCATTGCCGTATTGTCCGGTGATGCGTTTGGTTTCGGAGGCCACAATATCCAGTGCCTCATCCCAGCTGATACGCACCCACTGGTCACGTCCGCGCAGGGTTTTGTCCCCGCCGCCCGGCGCCCAGTTTTTGCGTTTCATCGGGTATTTCAGGCGGTCGGCCCCGAACACCTGTTTACGCTGGGAACGCCCGCGCAGACACCCGCGCTGCTGCGGGAAGTCAGGGGAATCCGCCACCACATCATCAGTTTTTTGTCTGACCACCACACCATCGGCCACCAATGCTTTGTTAACACAGCGCCCGCCGCAGTTATGCCAGCAGGCGACAGGTTTCCACTGCCCTTTGGCGGCAGGCGCTGCCGCAGAGGTGGCCTGTGCCGGTGCCGGGGTGGCCGCGTGAAGTTGTCTGCTTAACGGCAGTGCCGCCATGGCGGATGCCGCCGACGTCCATTTCAGAAATGAACGGCGGGTTACGCCGGTTTTCTGTCTGTCTGACATTGCTCTTACCTCATCATCAGGTTTTTAAATTATTATTGTAAGTTTATTAATTCATTGATTTTCTTATAATCACTCCGGACAAAGACTTCCAGAAGTGTGCTGAGCTGACGATAAAACGCGGTCTCCGCGTGATTATTCAGTTCACGGCAAAACGGCGTGATAAACGCCAGCAGATGTGCCTGCATAAAGTCAGAGGAAACGGCCAGCGGCGCAGTAATGCGCTCACACATCGCCTGTTCCCGGTCGAGCTCCTGTGACGCCTGTTCACTCAGTTTCCAGAGGAAATCAAGCTCATAGCCGATATGATCCGCCGCCTCATACTCCTTTTCCGGCAGATGAAAACCGTTCTGCTGATAAAAGGTTTTCACATTCAGGGTACTTTCCTGAAACAGCAGTTTGTCGCGGGAGACATAAACTGACTCCCACGGCGGTGCAGGCGGCGATTCCGGCCCGATAAACAGGCGTGTGAAATCCCAGTGCAGCGCCTCAAAATCGGCGGCACCGCGTTTAAGCATGCGGGTATTCAGATCATCCTGCATGGCATCGAGCGCACTCTGCATGGCGGGCAGTGCGTCATCTGCCGGAAACAGTGACAGCCCCTCATCACGCAGATAAACCAGCAGTTCCGCTGTCGGTTCGTCCGTCAGCAGACGGCGCAGGACGTCATAAGCAAACTGACGCGCATACAGATAATCCGGATCCCGGTTATCACTGTTCACACATACCTCCGTGGATATCGTCGGGCGAAAATTCAGCGGGTGTGGTGAATTCCACCCGCACTTCTTTAATCAGGGGATTGCCCTGTTCATCGGCTTCCGCAATGTGGGATGTCAGCAGAACAGGCAGTTCAGGGATGTCTGTCAGGCGCATAATCGATTCAGGACTGAATTGTAAAAAACCGTGCAGGAGATCCTCACGGAACGGGACACCCGCCTTACGCAATGCTGCCGCGACGGCAGCACAGTCCTCACCGAACACCTTGGCGCTTTTGAAAAAGTAATCACGGGAAGAAAACAGGTAATACGGCTCCGCGCTGATAAATGCATTACTCTGATACACCTGGCCGGTGTGTTTGTTCTCCAGCGAGCAGTAATGCACACCAACGGAAAGCTGATTTCCGAGGGCAAATTTCAGCACCCGCAGACAGGCCAGTTCACTGTCTGCCACCGCCAGACCGCCTGCGTACCAGTAGTTGTAATAGACTTCATAAGGGGGATTTTTCAGGGCAAAGCCCCGTTCCTGATAGGCAGGGCTGTTGGTCAGCGGGAAACAGAATTCCAGCAGATTGATGCCGTCCACGCCGATAGCATCCAGCTTCAGCAGCAGGTCATACATCTGCTCCTCGCTACCCGGGATCACCGGCATTTCCACCATCACATCCGGGAAAATCTCCCGTGCCAGCGCTATCCGGCTGAGAACCTTTTCAATTTTCTCCGGCGGATCATCAATTTTGATACTGAAACGCACCTCTTTCAGACCGGCTTTCGCCAGTGCCAGCGCAGTATTGCGATCCAGCGGATCACCGGCGGTGTACAGCCGGGTATGAACGCCGGGCAGTTTCGCCTGCACTGTTTCAAAAAAGCGGATACTCTCCTGACGAAACAACAACGGCTCGCCGCCGGTCAGGGCAATATGGGTGAGCGGATACCCTTCTGCGGCAATCGCATTCACCTCACCAATGGCATCCCGCATCTCATTCTGAAAACCGTCGTAATTTTCCTGATTCGGATTGAAGCAGAAATAGCAGTCACGGTGACATTTCAGGGATAAAAACGTGGTGTAACTGCCCTCGCCGGTGCGGCACTGCACACAGGCGGATGACAGCCAGCGGCTGTGGATGCTTTTACCGTTGTTGGCAAAAACCGCACCCAGTGCTTTCACCTCAAGGCGCAGCGCGTCCGTTTCGGCCTGACGCCGGTACGGCGATTCAAAAGACAATCCGTACTGTGCGATGGCCTGCTGTGTCTGTTTTTCAATATCGGCATAACGCCGGACATACCGCTGCAACGCCGCATTATGCTGTAAAACCGGGGTCTGTTCTGTCAGCGGGTAAATCATAGAAGATTCCTTAACGTACGCTGCCGGAAACTCTCCGGCGGGTATCACTGGCTGAGATAAAATAGTCCGGTATATTCCTGCATTTATTTCTCATATTTCAGGTGTGACCGATGTGAACAGGTAATATTTTTACATGTTCTGTGTAAATGAGTGAAATACCGGCATATTGAGCGGGATCAAGATGAAATCAACTTGCCGCTATATATATAAATATGCAGCGATAATATAATCAGACAATGATGAATATAATGGAGCTGACCGAATAAATAAAAATCATTACAAATCAAAGAAATAAACCAACCTCAGCACTATGTTAAAATGCCGTAAATGCGATTGATATTTAATAAATAATTAAATTAAAAACTATATGACAATAAAAAATCTGGATTAAAAATATTAAATAATATATTTTTGTTTCATTTTATTAACTCATCAGTTTATCTGACAAATAATATTAGTATTACACCGTTATATAATATAGTCCGCCGTATTTATATGCTCCTGTTTCAGCCGGAGATCCTGGTTTTTGCAGTGCAGCGGAATAAAATCATCCTGAATGACCGATTTTCTCTATCTGAGGCCGGATATACACAATTATCCTCTTTTATTGTATGTGATACAGGTTGCAGAAAATAACCCTTCTTTCTTTAATGATACTTATCGGCATAAAAACAAAACGGGCGCAAAAGCGCCCGTTTTTTGTCTGCGGATAAATCAGATACTGAAAGAAGAACCACAGCCACAGGTTGTTTTGGCATTCGGGTTGGTGACGATAAACCGCGAGCCTTCCAGCCCTTCGGTATAATCCACACAACCGCCGACCAGATATTGCAGGCTCATCGGATCAACCACCAGCGCCACGCCTTCTTTTTCGATGGTCATGTCGCCGTCATTGATGGCATCATCAAACGTGAAGCCATACTGGAAACCGCTGCAACCGCCGCCGGTGATATACACACGCAGACGCAGGTTCGGATTTTCTTCATCCGCAATTAAGATTTTTACTTTTTTAGCTGCCGCATCAGTAAATTGCAGGGGCATTGCTGAATCATCGCTCATTTATTACTCCAGACTGGCCGCGACCAGTAAACACACGCAGAAGCTGACCGCTTCCGGACACTACTGCTGATTATCCACCACCTCCGGCAATCGTTCAAGTTTCGCCACACAGAAAGCACAGTGTCCACACTATTAATAAGGATATAGTTATCATGAGGATAATGCGATAAGTTGGATTCACCGCCGCTCTCCTTTACAATAGCCGCAATTTCCCGCTCACCGACTGACAGGAGTCCTGCATGAGCCGTTCTGAAAATCTCTATACTGAAGCACAACATTTTATCCCGGGTGGTGTGAACTCACCGGTTCGTGCCTTTAACGGTGTCGGCGGTACGCCGCTGTTTATCGAGCGCGCCAACGGGGCCTATATTTATGATGTCGACGGCAAAGCCTATATCGACTATGTCGGCTCCTGGGGACCGATGGTGCTGGGGCATAATCACCCGGCCATCCGCACCGCCGTCATCAAAGCGGTGGAAAAAGGGCTGAGTTTCGGCGCACCGACTGCCGACGAAGTGGAAATGGCGAAATTTGTCACCGAACTGGTGCCGTCCATGGATATGGTGCGTATGGTGAACTCCGGTACCGAAGCCACCATGAGTGCCATTCGTCTGGCACGCGGCTATACCGCCCGCGATAAAATCATCAAATTTGAAGGCTGCTATCACGGACACGCAGACTGCCTGCTGGTCAAAGCCGGTTCCGGCGCACTGACCATCGGCCAGCCGAATTCACCGGGTGTGCCGGCAGATTTTGCCAGACACACACTGACCTGCACCTACAATGACCTGAGCTCTGTCCGTGAGGCGTTTGAAAAACATCCGCACGATATCGCCTGTATCATTGTCGAGCCGGTCGCCGGGAATATGAACTGTATACCGCCGTCAGCGGATTTCCTGCCGGGCCTGCGCGCTCTGTGTGATGAGTTCGGTGCGCTGCTGATTATCGATGAAGTGATGACCGGCTTCCGTGTCGCTCTCGGCGGTGCTCAGGCACATTATGATGTTGAGCCGGACCTGACCTGCCTGGGTAAAATTATCGGTGGCGGAATGCCGGTAGGTGCCTTCGGCGGCCGTAGTGAAATCATGGAAAAACTCGCTCCGACCGGCCCGGTTTATCAGGCAGGAACGCTGTCCGGTAACCCGATCGCGATGGCGGCGGGTCTTGCCTGCTTACATGAAATCGCCCAGCCGGGTGTGCATCAGCGCCTGACCGAACTGACGGATATGCTGGCAGACGGTCTGTGCGAAAAAGCCCGTGAAGCGGGTATTCCGTTTGTAGTTAACCATGTCGGCGGGATGTTCGGCCTGTTCTTTACCGATGCCCCGGCGGTCACCTGCTATCAGGATGTGATGAACTGCGACGTTGAGCGCTTTAAGAAATTCTTCCACCTGATGCTGCAACAGGGTATTTACCTGGCGCCATCCGCCTTTGAGGCCGGATTTATGTCTGTCGCGCACAGCGACGAAGATATCCGCAAAACCATTGATGCGGCCGCTTACGCTTTCTCTGAGCTGTAATGCCCGCATAACCAGTCACGCCCGGCATCGGTCCGGGCGTTTTTGTTTATGACGGCCTCAGAATTCCCGCTGCTCTGTCAGCCAGCCGTTAAAGTGCACCGAGCACTCATCTTTGTCAGCCAGTCCGGAGGCGATAAAGATATTCTTCTTATTATCTTTATTCACATACGTGATCCGCAAAACCAGGTTATACGGCGGATTAACAGAAAACAGTTTTTTATAGGATTCCGGTGAGCTTTTGGATTTATCTGTCAGGGAATCATAGGTTTCCTGCGCAAGCTGAGAAATCAGCAATTCCCCGGCCGGTGGATGCAGAAAGAAATACGTAATACAACAGATAAAAAAATACGCCTCCGGAGAAAGAGGCGTATAAGATACGGGCAATGTAATCAAACCTTATAACTGTGAATATTATGCTTTTATAAATGATTGCACGGTGGTCAGCGCCAGCCGGGTCAGCGCGGAATAAAACGGACTGTGTCCGTGTGTATCCAGACGCTGCGCATAACGCGGCAGCCAGTTCATCAGATGCTGACTGAGCAGTGTGTTAACCGCCGCGCTCCGCATTTCAGATGCCAGTACCGCCGCCTGGAATAAAATCAGCCCGATATGATCAGCCGGTTCCGGATACGGCGTCTTCAGTTTCAGCCGCTCCTGTTTTAAGAATGCGCTCAGTGCAAGGGTCGAATCCCCCTGCAGTAATCCCTCCGCATCCAGATACACTGAGCCCCAGGGCGGAGCCGGTAACGCTCCCGGCCCGGCAAACAGAGACTGCCATGCGGATTTCAGTACCTCTGTGCCCTCCGCAGCCGTGCGGCTCAGCTGTGAACACAGTGTATTGTCCACCTCACACGGCCACTGCTGTGCAAATCCCGGCAGGGTAAACAGGCGCATAGCGGCCCGGTTGCTGTCATCATCCGGCGGGAACAGATAGCAGATCCCCAGTACGTTAAACGCGGCCGCATAGTGAGCTGTTTTACTCATTACATCCCCCGTCAGATATGAATGTAATAGAACACATAACGCAGCATAAACTCTGCCGCGATGGTCAGCAGACAGCCGCTGATAAACCCGGCGCAGACCGGTAAACCGCTGCGTGCTTTTTTCTGTGCCCGCACCAGAGAGATACCGCAGAGTGCCACACCAATCACCGCCGCACCCCAGACACCAATCCGCAGCCCGGCAATACTGTCATACGCTTCAATGGGTGACAGCGGGAATGTGATTGATTTGTGTGTCAGCTGTGTACGGGTCAAGTAATGCGCATAAAACGGCTGATACAGCAGGCGCCCGATCAGACTTACCGCCATCACTCCCCACAGCAGCCACAGCTGTGATAATGATAATGTGTCTGCGGGCAGTGTAATCCCGGCCCGGTGTCCGGCTTTCCGGATCACCATCACCACCGGCACAAACAGGACGGCACCGAGTGTCAGTGTTGTGCCGTAAAACATCAGATAGGTGTTGATGTCATTCCAGGTCAGAATCGAGGTGTAACGGTAAATCGATGCCATACAAAAAATATCAGCCAGCCCGACAGCCATGGCGCCACCGTATAACAGAAAAGAGAATTTTCCTGTCTTCCACAGCCAGAGAAAACTGACACCGAGCGCACCGACAAACGCGGCCGTTACCACCACTTCACGGCTGAGCCAGGCACTGAACACATTATTAACGGCATTCGGCGCATTAAGCGGCACGCCGAGGTGGGTAATTGATGCGACCGAGCCAGCCCCCGCAATGGTGCAGATAATAAAAATCGTCAGCATCATAAAGCGTTTGAAACTGTCCGCCGGGAGGCAGCGGCTGAGATGCACGGCAAACACCCCGCTCATAACGCACAGCCCCGCCGCCGCATTCATCATGTAAGTGAAAATTAAAAGTGACCACTCATTCATTTTTCTTTTCTCTCACTGTTCATGTCATCAAAATTTGCGCCCTGATGCGGATTGATCACCAGATTCGGATGCGTGATTGACGGATCCGGCAAACCTGTCACGTAATCGAGTGAGCCGTATTTCGCCCGCAGTTCCTCAATTGGTCCGAACTGAATCGCCCCGAGGGGACAGGTGCTGACACATACCGGCTGCTCACCTTTCTGCTGAAGATCAATACAGAAATCGCATTTCGACATCTGTTTCGTTTCCGGATTCATCTGCGGTGCGCCGTACGGACACGACCACGCACAGGCACCGCAGCCGACACATTTATCGGTATTGACCATCACAATGCCGTCCCCTTCGCGCTTATGCATTGCGGTTGTCGGGCAGTTGCGCACGCAGATCGGATCTTTGCAGTGGTTACAGGAGATGGAGAGTGTGCAGGCGAACACGTTATTAATCAGCGCACCGTTTTTATTGCGGCTGTAGCCGCCGCCGGTCATTTCATACACGCGACGGAAACGGCGGCCGACATCAAGATTATTTTTGTCCTTGCACGCCACCTGACACGCCTTGCAGCCGGAGCAGCGGGCGGAATCAATATAGAAACCTAACTGTTTGTCACTGACTGCCGGATAAACAATGAATTTACTCATGCTTTTTCCACCTCAACTAATAGTGTCTGGTGCGCGTTGCCGTGGGCGAGCGCGGTACTGCGTGACGAGGTGAGCACGTTGGCACATCCACCCTGATCAATGCCGTTGCTGTCCGGCTGCCACCAGGCGCCGGCCTGTAATGCCACCACGCCCGGCATAATGCGCGGTGTGATTTTCACCGGGATCATGGTGATACCGCGATCGTTATGCACTTTCACTTTCTCACCGTCACTGACGCCGCGATCAGCCGCATCCGCCGGGTTGATCCACAACTCCTGGCGCTGCACTTCCTGTAACCACGGGTTGGCAAACTGCGTGGAGTTCGCGCGGTTGCGCCCTTTCCAGGTGATCAGCTGTAACGGATATTTCGCGGTCAGACTGTCTTCCGGTCCTTCTGTTGCCGGAACATAGTGAGACAGCGCCGGGATCTCCGGATTGTGCATGTCATACAGGCGTTTGGAGAAAATCTCGATTTTGCCGGACGGGGTCGGGAACGGGTTGTTTTCCGGATCCTGAATATTCTGCTCAAACGCGACATTCTGCGTATGCGGACGATGCGTTAATAAATGGCGGCGTTTGACCAGCAGCTCATCAAAGGTTGGAATGTTATCTTCCGGGCGCTTCTGTGCCGCGTCATTGACGAGAAACTCTATCCAGTCGCGATCTGTTTCATGGCCTTCGGTGAAAGCATCACGGACACCCAGTTTCTCTGCCACTTCGCACAGCCAGTCATAATCAGTACGGCGTTCAAACTCCGGCTCAATGGCTTTTTCAGACAGGATCAGATAATCGCCGTAACTCCAGGTGCCGCCGATATTCCAGCGTTCCAGAAAACTGGTTTCCGGCAGCAGCAGGTCAGCATATTTCGCACTCGGAGTGAGATAGAGGTCACTGCAGACGATAAATTCGACTTTCGATTCATCCTCCAGCACGCTTGCGGCATGAAGAATATCGGTGTTCTGGTTGGTCATGTAGTTACCCGCCATCGAGAAAATCATTTTGATTTCGGTGTCGAGTTTGTCTGCATTTTTCAGTCCGTTATCCGGCGTCACCAGGTTTTTGTCTTCGCACGCCTGCACCTGGTTGGTGATGTTGATTTTGGCTTTGACCGGGTTATCAAACAGCACCGGTCCGGCGATGGTTTTACGCAATTCCGGATTCAGCGCCATGCCGTAACCCGCTGCCCAGCCGCCACGCACACCGACATTACCGGTAATCGTTGCCAGCAGCGTGGCCCCGCGCGCACTGCGCTCACCGCAGATATGACGCTGCGGCCCCCAGCCCTGCATCAGCACCGCCGGTTTGGTTGTGGCATATTCACGCGCCAGCTGACGGATAGTGTCCGCCGGGACTTTGGTGATTTTCTCTGCCCATTCCGGGGTTTTGGCCATGCCGTCTTTGCGGCCGGTCAGATACGCCACCAGCGATTCATTATCCGCCACGCTTTCCGGCATCTGATCTTCACTGAAACCCAGGGTGTATTTATCAATAAATGCCTGATCGTGCAGATTTTCTGTCACGATGACATACATCATCGCATCCATCATCGCGTTGTCGGTGGTCGGCAGCAGCGGGATCCACTGATCCGCCAGCGAAGAGGCGGTATCGGAATAGCGCGGATCAACGACAATAAATTTGGTGCCGTTTTTTTTCATCTTCTGGAAATAGTGGTTACTGTGCCCGAAAATCGTTTCGTTCGGATTATGTCCCCACAGGATCACCAGCGGCGTATTTTCCAGGGTATCGAGTGTGCTGCCGCTGGCCGCCGTACCGTAGGTATAGGGCGTGGCCGCCATGGTGTTGCCGTTACTGACGGAATGATAGTTTTCCAGAAAGCCGCCGGTCAGGTTAAACAGGCGGCGCAGCATATTCGCGCCGGAAAAAATCCCGCCGGTCACGCCGGTACTCAGGCTGACAAAGCGCGACGCCGGGCCGTATTTGTCACTGATGCGCTGCCATTCGGCGGCAATCAGGCTGGTGGCTTCTTCCCAGCTGATGCGTTCAAAACGTCCCTCACCGCGCTTACCGACCCGCTTCATCGGATATTTCAGGCGATCAGGATGATAAATAAATTTCCGGTAGCCGCGTCCGCGCACACAGGCCCGCATGATCGGCATCTCTTCATTCAGTTCCGCATCCGGCCGGGTTGTGATGCGGATAGCTTTTCCGTCTTTGATATGAGCGCGGATATCACATTTCCCGCCGCAGTCAAAACTACTGCAGGTCGGTACAATGCGCACGCCGTCATCCGTCTGATGAACCGGAATATGTGCCGGATCGGCCGGCGCTGATGCAATACTTTCGGATGCCAGAAACGGCACTGCAGATAATACAGAACTGACCTGTATAAAGCGGCGGCGGCTTATTTCGCCGGGAGCGCCGGATTTTTCATTATCGTGGCCGGATTGATGACTCATAATGGATTTACCCCGGGTGAGAAACAAAGTGCGGTATTTAAAACATCAGGAAATAATAAATATTATTTAATTTTAAATGACCGGAAATAACTTCACGCCACCGGTAATCGCTTAATAACCGGAAATAATTAAAATCTGTATAAACAGAATGGCGGCAGCAAAATAGTAATGGATTAATATATTGCCGCCATGCGCAAATCAGACAACGACATTTGAATTCCGGCCTGTTTCCGGTTACTGTTAACTGAACGTTTTATGTTTGTTACCGTAATAATACAGATGTGGCATCCGCGTCTGTTATTGTCACAAAAGCCCTGTTTTGCGGTGGCGGGATCTGATATAACACCCGCCGGTTTTTACTTTCAGTCAGATACGGAGCACAGCACTCATGAGAAATATTCCGTTAAAAAGCGTGGATAATATCGCGCGGGATGTCATTGCGCTCGGCACCGATTATCTGCCCGATACCCTGCTGGAATACCACGCTCACCGCCGGGCACAGTTTTTATATCCGGCCACCGGGCTGATTGAAGTCAGTACCGCAGACGGCGAGTGGGTGATCCCGCCGTCCTGTGGTGTGTGGATCCCGGAACAGGTCGCTCATGAAACCCGGATGCTGAATGTCAGCACGCGCAGTCTGTATATCGAACCGGCAGCAAAGCCGCGTCACGCCGTCAGTTGTGAAGTTGTGAGTGTCTCCCCGCTGCTGCGCCAGCTGCTGCTGGAGGCGGTGGATAGCCCGGCGGAATATGATATTCAGGGGCGTGACGGTGTGCTTATGCAGCTGATCCTCTGCGAGCTGGCGCGTATGCCCCCGCTGCCGTTTTTCGCGCCGATCCCGCGTGATGAGAAGCTCGGTCGTCTGTGCCGTGAGTTTATGCGCAAACCGGTTATCACCTCACAACCGGGGGAATGGGCGGAACAGCTGCACAAAAGCGAGCGCTCTTTCAGCCGTTTTTTCCGCACCCAGACCGGGATGTCATTTTCAGAATGGCGGCAGCAGGCGTGTCTTCTGAACTCGCTGTCTCATATTCTGTCCGGAAAATCGATTACCGAAGTGGCGTATGAGCTGGGTTACAACAGTGCGGGGGCATTCTCAATTATGTTTAAAAAACAGATGGGGCAATCCCCTTCCCATTTTAAAAATGATGATTCGGATATCCGCCATTTTTAAATTGTTTTTTAACAAATATAATCTTATTATGTGCCGCCGGTGAAATTTGACTTATTTTTCTTTTTTCTCCGGACGCTTATTTTTTTAATTGATCTGAATCAATATTCTTAATTTTCTCTACCACTTTGTGATTATTTACAAAACACTAAAAACCCCAATTGATAATTATTAAACATCAAAGTTCACTTTCATTGATTTCAGGCAATATAAATTCAACCTTTGCTGATATTCTCCTCACGATTTTTTACAAATAAATAAAAAAGAGGATGCGATGAATTTCAGCCGCAGACAGTTCTTTAAGGTTTGTGCCGGCGGTCTCGCCGGAACAACTGCCGCCGCTTTAGGCTTTATGCCGTCAGTAGCAATGTCTAATGTCCGGGAATACAAATTACTCCGTTCAAAAGAGACCCGTAACACCTGTACCTATTGCTCCGTCGGATGCGGATTACTGATTTACAGCATGGGTGATGGTGCCATGAATGCCAAATCAGCGATTTTCCACGTCGAGGGCGACCCTGATCACCCGGTCAACCGCGGGGCGTTATGCCCGAAAGGTGCCGGTCTGCTTGATTATATTCACAGTGAAAGCCGTCTGCGTTATCCGCAGTACCGCGCGCCGGGCTCGGATAAATGGCAGCGCATCAGCTGGGATGACGCTTTTGAGCGTATCGCCCGTCTGATGAAAGCCGACCGTGATGCCAACTTCATTGAGAAAAACAGCGAAGGCACCACGGTAAACCGCTGGCTGACCACCGGGATGCTCTGCGCCTCTGCCGCCAGCAACGAAACCGGGATGTTAACCCAGAAATTTACCCGTTCCCTCGGGATGCTGGCAGTCGATAACCAGGCGCGTGTCTGACACGGACCAACGGTAGCAAGTCTTGCTCCGACATTTGGTCGCGGTGCCATGACCAACCACTGGGTTGATATCAAAAACGCCAACGTCGTTGTGGTGATGGGCGGGAATGCTGCGGAAGCACATCCTGTCGGTTTCCGCTGGGCGATGGAAGCGAAAAACAACAATGATGCCACACTGATCGTTATCGATCCGCGCTTTACGCGGACCGCTTCCGTGGCGGATCACTACATCCCTATCCGTTCCGGGACCGACATTACGTTCCTTTCCGGCGTGATCCTGTACCTGATGGAAAACGGAAAATTCCACGACGAGTACGTGCGCCATTACACCAATGCACCGTTACTGGTGCGTGAGGATTACACATTCAAAGACGGTTTATTCAGCGGCTACGATGCTGAAAAACGCCGTTACGACAAAACCACCTGGAATTACCAGTTCGGTGAAGATGGCTATGCGCTGCGTGACGACACCCTGCAGAACCCGCAGTGTGTGTGGAATAAGCTGAAAGAACACGTCAGCCGTTATACGCCGGAGATGGTGGAAAAAATCTGCGGCACGCCACAGGCGGATTTCCTCAAAGTCTGTGAGATTCTGGCCTCCACCAGCCCGGCCAACCGTGCGGCAACCTTCCTGTATGCCCTCGGCTGGACGCAGCATACCGTCGGCGCGCAGAACATCCGTACCATGGCAATGATCCAGCTGCTGCTCGGTAACATGGGTGTGGCAGGCGGCGGCGTGAACGCCCTGCGCGGTCACTCCAACATTCAGGGTCTGACAGACCTGGGCCTGCTCTCCACCAGTCTGCCGGGTTATCTGACCCTGCCGTCTGAGAAACAGACTGATATCGACAGCTATCTGAAAGCCAATACGCCGAAAGCCACGCTGCCGGGCCAGGTCAACTACTGGAGCAACTATCCGAAGTTCTTCGTCAGCCTGATGAAATCCTTCTACGGCGATGAAGCAACCAAAGAGAACCAGTGGGGCTATGACTGGCTGCCGAAATGGGATCAGGCTTATGACGTGCTGAAGTATTTCGACATGATGAACAAAGGCGAAATCAACGGTTATATCTGTCAGGGCTTTAACCCAGTCGCGTCCTTCCCGGACAAAAACAAAGTGGTCAGTTGCCTGAGCAAACTGAAATACCTGGTAACCGTTGATCCGCTGAGCACTGAAACCGCAAGTTTCTGGCAGAACCACGGTGATATGAATGATGTGGATCCGGCATCCATTCAGACCGAAGTGTTCCGTCTGCCGTCCACCTGTTTCGCGGAAGAAGACGGCTCGATTGCCAACTCCGGCCGCTGGTTACAGTGGCACTGGAAAGCAGCGGATGCCCCGGGGGAAGCCCGTACCGATGGTCAGATCCTTGCCGGTATTCTGTGGAAAATGCGCGAACTGTATCAGCAGGAAGGCGGTCAGGGTGTTGACCAGCTGATGAAAATGTCCTGGGATTACAAGCAGCCGTTCAATCCGGAATCCGATGAAGTCGCCAAAGAGAACAACGGCGTGGCCCTTGAAGATCTGTATGACGCCAACGGCAATTTACAGGCCAAAAAAGGCGAGCTGCTCAGCTCCTTTGCGCTGCTGCGTGATGACGGTTCAACTGCGTCCTCCTGCTGGATCTACACCGGCTGCTGGACGGAACAGGGCAACCAGATGGCGAAACGGGATAACAGTGACCCGTCCGGCATCGGTAACACCCTCGGCTGGGCATGGGCATGGCCGCTGAACCGCCGTGTTATTTATAACCGCGCCTCAGCCGATCCGCAGGGTAAACCGTGGGATAAAAACCGCGTGCTTATCGAGTGGAACGGCAAGAAGTGGGTCGGTAACGATATCCCTGACTTCAACGCCTCTGCGCCGGAAGCCGGTACCGGGCCGTTTATCATGCAGCCGGAAGGTTTAGGCCGTCTGTTTGCCATCGATAAAATGGCGGAAGGACCGTTCCCGGAACACTATGAGCCGTTTGAAACGCCGATTGGTACTAACCCGCTGCATCCGGAGGTGATATCCAACCCGGCCGCCCGTATCTTTGAGGACGACAAAAACCGTCTGGGCAGTCACACGGAATTCCCGTATGTGGGCACAACCTATCGCCTGACCGAGCATTTCCATACCTGGACCAAACATGCGCGGCTCAATGCTATCGCACAACCGGAACAGTTTGTGGAAATCAGTGAAACCCTGGGCGCAGCCAAAGGGATACGCAGCGGCGATAAAGTAAAAGTCAGCAGTAAACGCGGCTTTATCCGCGCGGTTGCGGTAGTGACACCGCGCCTTCAGACACTGATGGTGGACGGTAAACCGGTCGAAACGGTCGGGCTCCCGATCCACTGGGGTTTTGAAGGTGCTGCCCAAAAAGGCTTTATCACCAACACACTGACGCCGGGAGTCGGTGACGCCAACTCGCAAACGCCTGAATTCAAAGCGTTCTTAGTCAACATCGAGAAGGCGTAAGGAGGAATTATGTCCATGCAATCTCAAGACATTATCAAACGTTCTGCGACCAACAGCATAACGCCGCCTCCTCAGGCCCGTGACGACAAGTTTGAAGTCGCCAAGCTGATCGATGTGTCCACCTGTATCGGCTGTAAAGCCTGTCAGGTCGCCTGTTCCGAATGGAATGACATCCGTGATGAGGTCGGGTTCTGTACCGGGGTTTATGATAACCCGACTGATCTCAGCGCCAAATCCTGGACTGTCATGCGGTTCAGCGAGACCAAAGAGAACGGCAAACTGGAGTGGCTGATCCGCAAGGACGGCTGCATGCACTGTTCGGATCCGGGCTGCCTGAAAGCCTGTCCGTCTGCCGGTGCGATTATTCAGTATGCCAATGGTATCGTTGATTTCCAGTCAGAACACTGCATCGGCTGCGGCTACTGTATTGCGGGTTGCCCGTTCAATATTCCGCGTCTGAATCCGAAAGATAACCGGGTGTACAAATGCACACTCTGTGTTGACCGGGTCAGCGTGGGCCAGGAGCCTGCCTGTGTGAAAACCTGTCCGACCGGTGCTATCCATTTCGGCACCAAAAAAGACATGCTGGAAGTGGCGGACGAGCGCGTACAGAAGCTGAAAAAACGCGGCTTTGCCAATGCCGGAGTCTACAATCCGGACGGTGTCGGCGGCACACACGTGATGTATGTGCTGCAGCACGCGGATAATCCGGAGCTCTATCACGGGCTGCCGAAAGATCCGCAGATTGATACACCGATTGATCTCTGGAAAGGGGTACTGAAACCGCTGTCAGCTATCGGGTTCATCGCTACCTTTGCCGGACTGGTATTCCACTATGTGGGGATCGGCCCGAACAAAGAGACGGACGATGAGGAAGAGGAGGAAACTCACCATGAGTAAGAAAAGCAAAATGATCGTCCGCACGAAGTTTATTGATCGTGCCTGTCACTGGACAGTGGTGATCTGCTTTTTCCTGGTCTCCTTATCCGGTATTGCGCTGTTCTTCCCGACACTGCAATGGCTGACGGAAACTTTCGGGACGCCGGCAATGGGGCGTATTCTGCACCCGTTCTTTGGTGTGCTGATTTTCGTCGTGCTGATGTTTATGTTTTTCCGCTTCGTTAAGCACAACATCCCGGACAGAGAAGATCTGCCTTGGATTAAAAACATTATCGAAGTGCTGAAAGGCAATGAGCATCATGTGGCGCGTGTCGGTAAATACAACGCCGGACAGAAAATGATGTTCTGGAGCATTATGAGCATGATCTTCGTCCTGCTTGCCACCGGGATCATCATCTGGCGTCCGTACTTTGCACACTACTTCCCGATGTGGATGATCCGCTGGAGTCTGCTGATCCACGCAACGGCGGCTATCGTCCTGATCCACGCCATCCTGATCCATATGTATATGGCCTTCTGGGTGAAAGGATCCATCAAAGGCATGGTGGAAGGTAAAGTCAGCCGCCGCTGGGCGAAGAAACATCACCCGCGCTGGTATGAAGAAGTGGAAGCCGAAGAAGCTGCTGAGGAAACGAAGCAGAAGAAGTAATTTTCTCCGGCTTTTAACTGTGAACTGCGCCGCAAACGTTCAATGCAACGAATGCGGCGCAGTTTTTTTATGGTTTAATTTTTGTCCGGGATGGTGACGGGGTTTGCTGGTTGAGAATAATTATTGGTCTGGTGAAGTCTGTACCAGCGTTAAGGAGATGCTATGGGTATTGAATTTCACATAACGAGAGCTGAATTTTGGGCAGAAAATGAGGATGCGCAAATAACCGCTGATGAATGGCTTAACTACATTAATAACGATAATGAATTAAGAAGATGCATCATCAATGGTGATTACCACGCCTTGTGGTCAGGTCACCCGTTGTACGACGATTCATGGCTTGACTGGAGCGAAGGTAATATTTATACCAAATGGCCAGATACATACCTGTACAGAAAGATGTTGCAGATTGCAAAGCACCTTAATGCCTGGGTGATGGATGATGAAGGTACGATTTACAGTGACGAATCACAGTGGGAGTATGATCCGTCAACTTATGCTTAACGCCTGCTATGAGCGAGGAGCGGAAGTTGGTTTGCCGGAAGATACTTAAAAGTAAATGGTCCGGTTAAGCTGACTGTTTACAACTGAGCTGTATAGAATTTTTCAATCCGCATTGATTTCACTGAAAAAATTTTTATATTTCCCTTCACTACTTTTATCTAGGATAATAAGATTCTCAATAGATCGCGTGATCGATGTATAGATAATCTCAGGAGTATCCTTGTCATCCATAATATAAAACACGGTTTTAGACTCCAGACCTTTAAAACTATGTATTGTGGATAGTTTGATTAATCCACTATTCGGATAAAAATGATTTTTTTTTGTCCTTCTTACCCGCTCAATATCAGACTTAATACCAGTATGTTGCTTAATAAAATCTCGCAGTTCATCTTTTGTGAGCAATTTTAATTTATTGATATCGTAACACTCCTTTCTTTCCGGTAGGAGTTCAATTAGTTCTTCATATGTTTCAAACATACAGGTAGTATTTTCAAATTTATTCAACCTTTCATTCAATCGACGAACAAGAAAAATATTAGACGATAGAATAACAATATCATTTGGATTGAAATTATAATTTTTGATGTAACTTTGAATTTTTTCAAAGCATTTATTTTCCCAGTCGGATGGAAAGAAATGATATTTTATAATATCAAAATTCATTCCTGGCTGGATATTTTGTTGTTCAAATAAATCTATATCTGCATGTTTTTCGACCAGATACTTCAATTGATATTCTTTAAAAATTCGATTCAAAGGCGAGTCACTGCTTGTACGATAGGAACGATTTAATTTCTTCCACTCACCAAATCCCTGTGCGATAACGGCAGCTCTTTTGCTATTTCTTTCATAAATATTTTGTGATTCGTCACCAAACAGAATCATTTCACCCTCGTGATTGAGGAAATTGTCACGAATAATTTTAACCCATTCATTTTCAAAGTCCTGAATTTCATCAATCAAAATTGTCCGATACTTATTAACAGAAAAACCACTGAATAAATCACGGTTAAATAATTTATCAAATCCGTATTTTTCAATTAATTCACTGACATCTTGCTCTGTCTCAATCAATTGAGACATGAAAAACTGATGATAATTTGTCACTGCGAAATGTTGATCATCTCGATAACCAAGAGCATCGCTGATTCGGTCTTTAATGAGGTTTTTTAGTGTAATATTGAAAGTCAGAATCAATACAATATCATCATGTCGATGAAATGCATTTACCGCTCGATTTGCAATGATAGTAGTTTTTCCACAGCCTGCTACACCTTTAATTTTTTCTTTTCCAGACACGCTTACCGCCAACTTACTTTGGCGCTTATCTAAGAAGATTTTTTTTCCCTGTTTTAAAATATGGTCGCTTGGCATCAAGCGTCTTTTAAAATCGTCATACACACGATCGTCAAACAGGACATGTGGCTTAAAGCTTTTAATTTTATTAACGAGTTCTTTTATTCGATCTGCGCCGTAAGCCATGGACTTATCTCTAGCTAACTTTCTTTTTAGCTGCGAGATTTTTTCTGCTTGTTGATTGTATTTTTCTATAGGAATTTCTTTATTCCTGTATTGCGCATCAATATACCTAGATCGCTCCATCAATTCACTCTGGGCGTGAGAATATAACAAATCTATATTGGCTTTTTTACCTTTGTGTAAGTAAACAAACGGCTGGACAATGTTAAAAAAATTGCGATTTTTTAGATAAGACAGACCTAATACTGGTAAATGTAGATTATATAAATTTGACTTGTACCTGAAAGCTTGTGATTGAGGTGATGAAATCTTCGACACCCCTTTTTCAGAACTAACTTGCCATTTATTAAAAGCATCGACACTATAATTAACTAGGTTATAGTCCTTCACTTCAACAATAAAAATTGCCGTGTGTTTTTTAAGAATGATAAAATCAGGGCGATCCCCATCAATAAATGGATTAAAGAAAATTTCGTAGCTATCATCCAAGTTCTCCGTAAGGTGGTTTAACAAGTGAAGTTCACCAGGAGTGGGAGCAACCTTTAAACGGAGTATGTTTTCCAAAGTTGGATGAAGGATAGACACGCTAACACTCCCCTTATAGTGAATAGTGAATTGAATAACCATCTATAATTTACTACGTGCTCTATAAGAAACAAGTATGGCATAACAGATTTTTAAATTTACACAAATAACAATATTAGCTACTTCCGCTCCTGGCACAAAGCAGTCCATCAGATTAGATTCACGTCACAATTGTATCAAACCGAATTTGAACTAATACAACCGACAGAAGCAATTGCAGTGGTGCAGACTGGCTTTATTCTGATTCATCCGTTTCGTGAAGGATTAACTATTCACTATCAGACATTATCAGCATCTGTTGTGTTTTCTTACTGTTTTTCATCGTCCGACACTATGGGTCACTTTATGGTCGACCAGTATTATTTCTTTTCAAATTCAGGTGATTCCGTACGTTCATCCGACAGCTCATTAAGCCATACATCTTCTTCAGAATCGCCGTACAGCGTGATCCCCGAAATATCGACTTCCTTTTCCAGGCGGTGCAAATCATAGTTTGCCTGTAAGCGCAGCCAGAATGCCGGGTTACTGCCTAATGCTGCTGCTATCCGGATAGCCAGGGCAGGTGTCAGAGCTGTTTTCCCCGACAAGAACCGGGAAACCGTTGCCGGTGTTACCCCGATATTTGCGGCAAACTGACGGACTCCCACCCCCAGATCAGCCAGTATATTGGCTACGATTTTACCAGGATGTGAAACAATAGCTTGTTTCATCAGTGATAATTCCCAAATTTAAACGCGTCTGTTGCATAAAACAAAACCCGCCTTGCGGCGGGTTACGATTACTGTTCAAACATCTCTTTCAGCCAGCCGGGGGCTTCTTCTCCCTGCTGCTGAGCCGGGGCCTGCTGGCCGCACAGTGCCTGTGCGTCCGTTGTCCAGACCGGTAATGTCCGGGTGACACCCACGCCGTTGCAGACAAAATTGCCATCCGCATTGACCGACATCTCTGCGATATCTTCCGGCGGTGTGAGGTTCAGTGCCAGCGGCGGCTGATTGTCCAGATAACGGCCATAGAGCACCAGGGCACCGGAGCCGCCGTACAGGCCGGACGGGCTGTTATCATCCAGTCCCATCCAGGAGACGGTGACTTCTTTGCCGTCGATTCCGACAAACCAGCTGTCGCGCATCAGGTTGGTGGTCCCGGTCTTCCCGGCCAGATGGTATTTACCGAATTTAGATCCCAGACGACGGGCCGCGGTACCGCGTTCCACCACCTGCTGCATGCCGTACAGCGTCATATAGGCCGCCTGCGGGGCAACAGCGCGCTGTGCCTGCGGGAAGCTCTGATAAATCACCGTGCCGTCTTCCGCAATCACCGAGCGCAGTGCGGACAGTGTCGCGCGGTTACCGCCGCTGCCGATGGTCTGGAACAGCTGAGAGACCTGCAATGGTGTCAGGTTTACCGCACCGAGCAGCATCGCCGGGACTTTCTGGATATTTTTCGCCGGCGCACCGAGACGGACAAAGGTATCCGCCACCGCATCCAGACCAACCGCCATACCGAGGTTAACCGTCGGTACGTTGATAGAGCGCGCCAGCGCATCCACCAGCATCACACGGCCGCTGAAGGTTTTGCTGTCGTTACGTGGTGACCAGGTACCGCCGCCGCCCGGAACATTAATGGTCAGCGGCTGGTCGTCCAGCCAGGTGTTCAGACGATAAGTGTCCGGAATACCAAGCGCGGTGAGATAAGTCATCGGTTTTGCCAGCGAGCCGATAGAGCGTTCCGCTGCCATAGCGCGGTTAAACCCGGCAAACTGTGGCTGGGAGCCGCCGACCATCGCGCGGACTTCGCCGCTGATGCGGTCAACCACCACCATCGCCCCTTCCAGCTCCGGTTTTTTACGCTCTGCACGGATGGCTTTCACGCCTTCCTCAACGGCATTTTCAGCCGCATCCTGGGAAACCGGATCCAGTGTGGTGAAGATTTTCACGCCAGACAGATCATCCACTTTATCGCCGAGCTTCTCGCGCAGTTCCTGACGGACCAGCTGCATAAATGCAGGCTGCGGCGTGATCACACCACTTTTCTCTTTCACACCCAGCGGACGTGCGCTCAGGACATCATACATTTCCTGGTCGATCACCCCGCCCTGAGTTTGCAGAAGTTTCAGCACCACGTTACGGCGCTCAAGGGCATTTTGCGGGTTACGCCACGGGTTGTAGACCGATGCCCCTTTCACCATTCCCACCAGCAGTGCTATCTGGTCAAGACTGAGTTCATTCACCGGACGGCCGAAGTAATAGAGGCTCGCCAGCGGGAAGCCGCGGATTTGCTCATCCCCGCTCTGCCCCAGATACACTTCGTTGAGATACAGTTCCAGAATGCGGTCTTTATCGTAGCGGTAATCCATAATGAGCGCCATATAGGCTTCATTGGCTTTACGCACCAGTGTCCGTTCATTGGATAAGAACAGGTTTTTCACCAGCTGCTGTGTCAGGGTACTGCCGCCCTGAACCGCACGTCCCGCCGTCAGGTTTGCCAGAAGAGCACGCCCGATGGAGGTGATGCTGATACCGTCATGCTCATAGAAATTGCGGTCCTCGGTCACCAGCAGGGCTTTGACCAGCTCATCCGGGAAGCCGCTGCGGGCCAGGAACAGGCGCTGCTCACCATTTGCGGATTGCAGCATAGTGATCAGTTTCGGATCGAGGCGGAAGAAACCGAATTCACGGCCGTTATCCACGTTTTCAATTTTTTCCAGTCCGCTGCTGCCGAAAGTCAGCCGGGCGTTAATCTGCCCTTCTTTACTGTCCGGGAAATCAAACGGGCGGCGCAGCATCTGAATAGTATTACCGGTCACGGAAAATTCACCGGCTCGGGTGATTTTGGTAACTTTGCGGTACTGCATACCTTCAAGCAGTTTCACCATCTCATTCAGGCTGTAATCCATGCCCGGTTCGAGGTTTACGGTACGTCCGTAGACCGCAGCAGGCAGATCCCAGACTTTACCGTCCAGGCGGTCACTGATTTTTCCGGCCAGATAAACGCCGTAAATCCCCAGCAGGATAGCCATCACAATGCCGAGTTTGACCAGGAACCAGAACCAGCGCCAGCGCCGTTTGGGCGGCTTGTTTTTGCGCCCTTTTTTACTCATGCGCGGACTTTCCTCTTCATCGTCATAATCATCATCATCCGGCTCGTCATCACCGAATTCATCATCGTATTCAATATCATCGTCATAATCCTCATCCCGGCGGCGACGGCGGTCTGAGCGCCCTCTTTTTTTACCGGCAGAAGCCTTGCTGCCCCTGCGGCCGGTGGGTTCACGATCAAAATCAGACATGGTCTCTCCCGTCAGTCTGTCTGCCGCACAATCATGTGCCGGGCGGGACAGGCGGTTATTTCATCAGTTGCTATTGTCGCCGATTCCGGCAACAGACACAGTAAAAATCCGTTAAACAAAGACTATCTTTGCATTTACATAAACTTTTTTACACGCTTTGTCGGCTGTGCATTTGCCGGATCGTCCGGCCAGAAATGTTTGGGATAGCGCCCTTTCATCTCTTTCTGCACCTCCCGGTAGCTCCCGCCCCAGAAGGCTTTCAGGTCGGCGGTCACCTGTATCGGGCGGTGTGCGGGCGATAACAGGCTGACCGTCACCGGCAGCCGTCCCTGCGCCACCACCGGCGTTTCACGCACACCATACATCTCCTGAATGCGGACTGCCATCACCGGCGGTTTACCCGCCGCATATTCTACAGGGATCCGGGTGCCGGTGGGTACTTCAAAATGACGCGGGAATTGTGCATCAAGCCATTGCTGCTGCGACCAGTCCATCCGCTGACGCAGCGCGCCGTATAAATCCAGCTTTGCCAGCTGCTGCTGATTGCGCACACCGGTCAGATACGGCGACAGCCAGGATCCCAGCCCGGCAAGCAGTGTATCATTATCCGCCGCCGGCAGCGGCTGTTCCGGAAACAGATCATTTGCCAGCTGCTGGCGGATAAGTAACTGCTCACAGGCTTCATTGAATGGCAGAACAGAGAGACCCTGTTCGCGGATCCAACTGAGCAGCGCATCGCGGACAACCTCATCAGACGGTGCCGCCAGCGGTTTCCGCTCAATAATCAGCTGCCCGCAGGTGACCGCCTGCCACGCCTGCCAGCTGCCTTTGTTTTCATCACGGGTCAGGCGGTTTTCTGTTTTCAGCAGGTGCGGTGCTATTTCTGTCAGTTGTGATAACTCAAACGGCACCGCTTTCAGGATCCGTGCATTGGCCTGCTGATCATTTTGCAGGATCAGCGGGGCGATAAGTCCGGGCTCATTACCCAGCGGACTACTTTCATCCGTAACCGCGCCGGTGCCGTTTGCCAGCAGAAACGCACCGGAGCGCCCGCGATTACCGGCGATTCTGTCCGGAAAGCCCTGTAATAAGGTGCGGCACAGCCAGCCGCTGTCCGGATCATGAGACGGTTTTCTGACCGGCAGACCGGCGGCCTGCAACAGCTGGTGCGCCCGCTTATCCCACCGGGCGGACGGATGTGTCAGATCATGCAGCAGATTGCCGTTACCCTCACGGGAAGGCTCTTCCAGCGCGGCAATCAACCGGGCGGCATAGTATATCTGTGCCGGTTCTTTATTAAGGGTATAAAGCCACAACGCAGAGAGGCGCGGCTCTGTCCCGGAGGCGGCCATTGCCTCACCTTTGGCGGTCAGTCCGCCGTCAGGCAAAAGACAACCCATTTCTGTCAGTAGTTTTTTCGCCACCTGTACCGCCACGGCAGGCGGGGTATCAAGCCAGGCAAGCTGTGAGACCTCTCGGCAGCCCCACTGCGCCAGGTTCAGCACCAGCCCGGCGAGATCACTGTGACAGATTTCAGGCTCACTGTGAGCCGCAGCGCGTTCGGCTTCCGCCTGTCCGCACAGATGCAGACAGATCCCCGGCGCCAGACGTCCGGCACGACCGGCACGCTGTGTCATCGATGAACGGCTGATGCGGCTGCGCACCAGCCTGGTCAGTCCGCTGCGCGGATCAAACTGCGCGGTTTTCTCCAGGCAGCTGTCCGCCACCAGTGTCACACCTTCAATCGTCAGACTGGTTTCGGCAATATTGGTCGCCAGCACGATTTTGCGCATACCGGGCGGCGGCGGTTCAATCGCCTGCTGCTGTTCCTTCAGGGAAAGTGCGCCGTACAGCGGGCAGATAAGGGTATCCGCATCCGTTTTACCGGTCAGTTGCTCCTGTAACCGGCAGATTTCCGCCTGTCCCGGCAGAAACACCAGCACAGAGCCTTCCTCCTGCTGATACAGCTGTAACACCGCCCGGGCCACCTCACTGATAAAAGGCTGATGCGCACTGAGCGGCTGATACCGTCTCTCCACCGGGAAAGCCCGCCCCTCCGCCGTGATCACCTCCGCCTGCGGCAGCAGGGACAGCAGCTGTTCATTATCTAAGGTCGCGGACATCACCAGCAGACGCAAATCATCACGCAGTGAGGACTGCACATCCAGCAGCAGCGCAAGGGCGAGATCAGCCTGCAAATTACGTTCGTGGAATTCATCCAGAATAATGATGCTTACTTCGGATAATTCCGGATCCTGCTGTAACATTCTGACCAGAATTCCCTCTGTAACAACCTCAAACCGGGTGGCTGCACTGATCCTGGTTTCACCGCGCATCCGGTAACCCACGGTTTCCCCCGGACGCTCCCCGAGCTGCGATGCCAGCCGTTGCGCCACGCTGCGGGCCGCGATACGGCGGGGCTCCAGCATGATAATCCGTCCGGTGACAGATTCGTCTTTCAGCATCAGCAACGGCAGAATAGTGGATTTCCCGCTGCCGGTCGGAGCCTGTAACAACACCTGCGGGGCACTTTTCAGTGCCGTACTGAGTGCCGGATAAATGTTACAAACGGGGGAATATGTCACAAAAACCTCATCATTATCTGCTTAACTTTCGACGCGCAACATTGTAGCATTGCCGCCCCCTGAAAAGTGCAGTCACATTGACAGGAGTTACGATGGAATTTCATCCCCCGTTACAGGCGGGCACACTGGTGCAGCGTTACAAACGTTTTCTGGCGGATATTATCACGCAGGACGGGCGCACCATCACCATTCATTGTGCCAATACCGGTGCGATGACAGGCTGTGCCACACCGGGTGATACCGTCTGGTATTCCGAATCCGCCAATGCAAAGCGCAAGTACCCGCACAGCTGGGAACTGACGCAGACACAGGCAGGGCATCTGATTTGTGTGAATACCATGCAGGCGAACCGGGTGGTGGCAGAAGCCATTGCACAGAACCGGATCCCGGAACTTGCCGGGTATCAGACGCTGGCACAGGAAGTAAGATACGGCAGTGAAAGCAGCCGGGTTGATTTTTTACTGACCGATCCGCAGAAAAAGCCCTGCTATGTCGAGGTGAAATCCGTCACGCTGCTGGAAAACGGACACGGTTATTTTCCCGACACCGTAACTTTACGTGGACAAAAACACTTGCGTGAGTTACAAGCAATTGCTGAAGCGGGAAATCGTGCTGTTCTGTTTTTTGCTGTACTGCATTCAGGGATTGAGGCCGTATCGGACGCAGCACACATTGATAAAAAATATTCATCACTTTTGCAGCAGGCATCACAGTCCGGAACTGAAGTAATTTGTTACAGAATGCGGATGACACCGGACGGCATCACTGCCGGAGAAAAGATACCCTTTGCATTCATGGGGTGAATATCAATTTTTTTAATAATAAATAGGATGTTTTGTGAGTTGCGGGGTGAATAAACACGCTGTTCTTCACACCTTACAAAACTAATGAAAGCAAGGGTTGCATTATCCATAATCATCTGCTATCTATAGCGGCCTATTTTTCCCCTCTAAGGGATATTGTCAGACATGCGTGTGTAGGAGAAGCATTATGCAAGAAGGGCAAAAACGTAAAACCTCGTCCCTGAGCATTCTTGCCATTGCCGGCGTGGAGCCGTATCACGAGAAGGCAGGCGAAGAATACATGAACGAAGCCCAGTTGGCCCATTTCAAGCTGATACTTGAAGCATGGCGCAACCAACTCAGGGATGAAGTAAACCGCACTGTCACGCACATGCAGGATGAAGCAGCTAACTTCCCGGACCCGGTTGACCGTGCCGCTCAGGAAGAAGAATTCAGCCTGGAACTGCGCAACCGTGACCGCGAACGCAAACTGATCAAAAAGATCGAAAAAACCCTCAAAAAGGTTGAGGACGACGATTTTGGTTTTTGTGAGTCCTGCGGGGTTGAAATCGGTATCCGCCGTTTAGAGGCGCGTCCGACCGCAGATTTATGTATCGACTGTAAGACGCTGGCTGAAATCCGCGAAAAGCAGATGGCGGGCTGACAGATTCACCACAGACGGCGCTTTGACAGCGCCGTCCGTTTTTATGCCACTACAGATGACGGAATATTCTGCCGGCTCAGCGCCCGGTTATACCGGCCGCTTCGCACCCTCACCTTCCGGTGCACTTCATTTCGGCTCTCTGGTGACCGCACTGGGGAGTTATCTTCAGGCCCGTCACCTCGGCGGACGCTGGCTTCTCCGTATTGATGATATCGACCCGCCCCGTGAAGTCCCGGGTGCTGCGGATGCCATTCTGCGTATTCTTGACCATTACGGCCTGCACTGGGACGGCGGTGTTCTGTATCAGTCGCGCCGCCATGATGCTTACCGTGACGTGATTGAGCAACTGAAAGCCACCGGGCTGTGTTATTACTGCACCTGCACACGGCATGATGTCCATGACAGCGGCGGCCATTACCCCGGCACCTGCCGTCAGCGCGGACTGCCGCCGGATAACGCCGCACTGCGGCTTATCAGGACGCATCCGGTGTACCATTTTACCGATGGCCTGCGGGGCGATGTGTTTACGGATAACGCCACGGCAGAGGAAGATATCATTATCTTCCGCAAAGATAAGCTGTTTGCCTATAACCTGGTGGTGGTGCTCGATGATGATTATCAGGGTGTGACAGAGGTGGTCAGAGGCGCGGATTTACTGTATCCCACCTCACATCAGCTCTCATTATACCGCCAGCTCAGGCTGCCGGAGCCGCATTATCTGCATTTGCCGTTGATGCTGGGCCCGGCGGCGCGTAAACTCTCCAAGCAAAATCATGCCACCCCGGTGCCGCTCAGTGATCCGCGCCCGCTGTTATGGCAGGCGTTGCAGGTGCTCCGGCAGCCGCTGCCGGAAACGGACCCGCTGTCGCTTTCCCTGACTGAACTGCTGGCATACAGTGTACGGAACTGGGATATTACGGCCGTACCGCGTGATGATGTGGTGACGGACAGGGAATAATTCCGCAATATCCGGGCTAAGGCATTCTCAAAAAACCAAGTGTACGATATTATTAGTCGCTTATTTTTTAGATCATTTAATTGTTATACAGAGGTGTACCATTTTAAACCGAGTCGCAAAGTTCTGTCGCAGTCTGATTTCCCGCGAGAATAAGGCAGATTGCACAGAGGCTGCCAGTGAAAGGCCGGCCCCGAATGCTGACCATACGCCGCAGAATCCGTCACCCCGTGAGGCTTCCCCCGCGCGTCCTGCCGCTAAACGCAAAAAACCGGCAAAAAATATGGATAACAGCGGGACAGTCAGCGCAACGGTAATTCCCCGCAACAGTCACTCTATTTCCCGTCAGGACATCAGCGAGAATGCGCTGAAGGTTCTGTACCGCCTGAATAAATCAGGTTTTGACGCCTATCTGGTCGGCGGCGGTGTCCGTGATCTGCTGCTGGAGCGCAAACCCAAAGATTTCGATATCGCGACCAATGCCACGCCGGACGAAGTGAGAAAACTGTTCCGCAACTGCCGTCTGGTCGGCCGCCGTTTCCGTCTGGCTCACATTATGTTCGGCCCGGATATTATCGAAGTCGCGACCTTCCGTGGCCCGCATGACAATAACGAACCGGCTGATGACGGCAAAGCCCGCTCTCAGCAGGGCAAAAACGGCATGCTGCTGCGCGATAATATTTTCGGTACCATTGAAGAAGATGCCGTCCGTCGCGATTTCACCATTAACAGCCTCTATTACAGCGTGGCTGATTTTACCGTCCGTGATTACGTCGGCGGGCTGGCGGATTTACAGCAGCGCATTATCCGTCTGATCGGCGATCCGGAAACCCGTTACCGCGAAGACCCGGTGCGTATGCTGCGCGCCATCCGGTTTGCCGCAAAACTGGATATGACCATCGAACCGGAGACCGCCGCGCCTATCCGCACGCTGAGCACACTGCTGCGTGATATCCCGCCTGCGCGTCTGTTCGAGGAAGTTCTCAAGTTATTACAGGCCGGTGACGGACACCGTACGTTTGAATTATTACGTGAATACGATCTGCTGGATATGCTGTTCCCGCTGGTTGCCGGGCCGCTGAAAGAGAACCCGGACACCCCGCTGTCCCGTATCGTGGATCAGGTACTGAAAAATACCGACTACCGTATTCATAACGATCAGCGCGTCAATCCGGCCTTCCTGTTTGCCGTGATGCTGTGGTATCCGCTGTGCGAACATGCGGAAAAACTGACCCAGGAGAGCGGGCTCGCCTATTACGAAGCCTTCGCGATTGCCATTAATGACATCCTGGATGAACAGTGCCGCGCGATTGCTATTCCGAAACGCCTGACCACCACCATGCGTGATATCTGGCAGTTACAGTTACGTCTGCCGCGCCGTCAGGGTAAACGCGCGATCCGTCTGATGGAAAATCAGAAATTCCGCGCCGCCTTTGATCTGCTCGAACTGCGTGCGAATGTGGAAGGCCGTCATGAGTTACAGGAATTGGCTCACTGGTGGGCGGATTTCCAGCAGGCGAATGCCCCGCAGCAGCGCTCAATGGTGACTGAACTGGGCAGTGATCCGGTCAAACGCCGTCCGCGCCCGCGCCGCCGTCATCCGCGTGCCCGTCAGGGTAACGGAAACAGTGAATCATGATTCCGGTCTATATTGCGATCGGCAGTAATCTTGCCGATCCGCTTGACCAGGTCAACCGGGCGATTGCCGCGCTGGGAGCTGTCCCGCAAAGCCGCCTGGTGCGCCACTCCGCTTTTTACCGCACCGCGCCGATGGGACCTGCCGGACAGCCTGATTATCTTAATGCGGCTGTTCTGCTGGAAACTGACCTGACACCGCACCAGCTGCTCGATGCCACCCAGGCTATCGAACTGGCGCACGGCCGTATCCGCAAGGATGAGCGCTGGGGTCCCCGCACGTTAGACTTAGATATCATGCTGTTTGGTGATATGGTCATCAGTGATGAACGGCTGACCGTACCGCATTACGGCCTGAAAGTGCGTGAATTTATGCTGTACCCGCTGGCCGAAATCGCCCCCGGGCTGATTCTGCCGGACGGCGAACCACTTGCGGCGGTTGTTGCCCGCACCCCGGAAAACGGGCTTGGCCTCTGGTCATCATCAGAGCCGGTACGCTGAACTTTCTGCTCAACAGACAGACAAGGAGACACTGATGCGGATTATTGAAACTGCGCTGATCCTGCGCAAAGAGATTGCCCGTCTGCGGACTGACGGCAAACGTGTTGCGTTTATCCCGACAATGGGAAACCTGCATGACGGCCACCTGGCACTGATAAAAGAAGCCCGTAACCAGGCGGATGTTGTCGTGGTGTCTGTCTTTGTGAATCCGCTCCAGTTCCCCCGCGAAGATGATTTGCAGCGCTACCCGCGCACTCTCCAGGCAGACTGCGAAAAACTGAGCAAAGCGCAGGTGGATCTGGTGTATGCCCCGGCGGTCAGTGATGTCTATCCGCACGGTTTGGCTCACCAGACTCAGGTGATGGTACCGCCGCTGCTCAGTCAGTGTGATGAGCCGCATCAGCGCACCCGTCTGCGCGGTATCGCCACCGTGATGTGCAAGCTGTTCAATCTGGTGCAGCCGGATATCGTTTTCTTCGGCACCAATGACCATCCGCGTTTCCTGACTATCCGCCGTCTGATCCGTGACCTGAATTATGATATCGCACTGGCCACCATTCCGACCGTCCGGGAAAAAACCGGGCTGGTACTCAGCTCCTGCAATACCCTGCTGAATAAAGAGGAAAAAGAGGCGGCGCCGCGTCTGTATCAGGTTATGCAGACCCTCGCGGATATGATCCGTGAACGCCCGAGTGCTATTGCCGAAAGCCTGGATAATGCCCGTGATGATTTAAGCCGTGCCGGATTCCGCGATATCAGCCTGGAAATCTGTGATGCTGATGACCTGGAAGCGGTGCGCGTCAACAGCGAAAAAGCCGTGATTCTGGCCTCCGCCTGGCTGGGAAATATCCGCCTGATCGACTGCCTGCATGTCAACATGCCGAACCCGGCGGTCAGTGAGACGGTCTCTCCGTCACTGTAAAATAGTCCTCAATCTGCCTGAAAAGCCCGGTTTCCGGCGCGCTGCTGTAATGACGCAGCCGGAACCAGGCCAGAAGCCCGTCATAGCGGGCTTTTATCAGCTCCTGCTCCGCCTGATAATACTGTTCCCGGGCATGTGCCACCTCCGGCTGACTGTTCTGCCCCGCCGCATACCCTTTTTCCGCCGCCGTTACCTGTAACCGCGCAGCCGCTGCGGCCTGCTCCAGCGCCGCCAGCTGTATGCCGCTGTGGCGGAACACCTGATACTGACGTGCCAGGTCACGCCGGAGTGTCTGTATCAGTGCATCCTGTTCATACTGCGCCTGCTGAATCTGAGCAGATACCTTACGCATCCCCGCCAGATCTTTTCCGCCGCTGAACAGCGGAACGGAAATGTGAATCCCGGCACTGAGATTACGGTAGCGCTGACCGACAGTATCATTGCTGTCCGATTGGGTATCCGACCAGGCGGTAAAGAGCTGTGCTGATGGCATAAATGCCCCGCGCTGTACCTCTGCCGCCGCTTTTGCCAGCGCGGTTTCCTGCTGTGCCGCTTTGATTTCCGGATGCACCGCCAGCATCTGCTGTTCCTGATCCGCATAGTCGCCGTCATTCAGGTACGGCAGCCGGAAATCCCCCGCTTTCAGTGCCGGAAGATCCTGCATCCGCAACTGCGCCAGGCCGGTAAGATCAGACAATATCAGCAACGCATTCAGACTTTCCGCTTCTGTTTCCGCGATCTGCGCCTGACGCTGCCGCAGACGGGCACGGGCGGATTCAACCTCTGTCACAGTGCCCTCCCCGAGCTGCAAAAGGCGCTGTGCAGCCCCCAGCTGAGCAGTATTCAGTGCCAGCCGGAGCCGGTCTGTTTTCTGTAGTTCCAGAGCACAGGCCAGGTTCAGATACGCAGAGACCAGCCGGTTGATAAGCTCTGCCTGTTGTATCTGCAAGCGGCTCTCTGCGGCAGTACCGCGTATCTGTGCTGCCCGGTACTGATGGTATGCTGTGTAATCAAACAGCGGCTGTGTCACCACCAGGTTGAGGGAATGGCTGCTGTAATGCCGCTGAGAGGTCACCGGTGCCCGCTGTGTCAGCCGGTTATACGACGTGTTCTGATAACTCAGCCCGACGGACGGCAGCAGGTGCGATTTCCCGGCGGCAACCTCCGCCTGTTCCGCCTCATAAGCCTTTCCCGCAGCACGGAATGGCAGATCATTGTTCAGCGCGGACTGACCGAGTTCAGATAATGTCACCGCCTGCACACCGGCGGACAACAGACACAGCAGTGCCGCAAAAAGGCGTTTTGCAGAATGCATACAGATCACTCCTCGGTCAGTGCGAAAAAGAGCCGGTCAGTCACAGGCTTAAACAGATAACTGAGCAGAGACCGTTCACCGGTACGGATAAAAATCTCAGCAGGCATACCGGGTTTGATCACCTGAGCCGCCGCCATTTCCGGCACCACGATCTGGATCTGATAGTAAGGTTCCCCGTTTGCCGGATTTATCAGACGATCGGCGGAGATCATTGTCAGTTCGCCGCGCAGTTTTGGGGTCAGGTTCTGATTGAAGGCGGTAAACAGCAGATCCGCAGACTGACCGGGGGCGACTTTATCTATCCACTGCGGTGATAATTTGCCTTCAATAATCAGCGTCTGCTGTTCCGGCACCACCGACATCAGTTTTTCCCCGGCTTGCACCACACCGCCTGCGGTAAACACGGACACATCCATAACAGTGCCGGTCACCGGCGCGGTGATAACATGCTGTTCCAGCCGATCGTTTTCGATAATCTGTTGTTTTTTCAGCTCACTGCGCTGAACTGACAGGCGCGATAACTCCTCGCGGATCCCGCTGTGAAAAGCTGCCCGCCGCTGTGTGATCTGCTCTGTCTGCGCGGCTTTTTCTTCCTCTGCACGGCTTATCTGTAACCGGGTGTCATCCGCCTGATTGCGCAGTGCCGCACTTTCCCGGCGAATTTCCTGATAGCGATGGCGCGGCAGATACCCCTCATCCGCCAGCGATTTAAGATTTGCCGCCTGTGCCGTCAGGCTGTCCGCCTGTTGCGCAGTGCTGCGGGCAATCTCCCGCAGAGTGATAAGCCGCTGCGTCAGGCCGTCGACCGTGACCCGGCGGGCCTGAATCTCACTCTCCAGTTCAAGCCGCCGGTCTGTAAGCAGTGCATTCTGCGCCTGTAACTGTGCCCGGCCATACACGGGCGGCGCATAAAAGACATCATCCGCCGCCGGGGTAAATGCCGCTTCACCACGCAGCTCTGCCTCCAGCCGCCGCTGTATCAGCAGTGTGCTGTCGAGCTGCTCTGCCAGCGATACTGCCTGAGCCTGAGACTGCACCGGACGCAGCCGTACCAGCACCTGATCTTTTTCCGCCCGCTGGCCGTTTTGCACATAAATCTCAGAAATCACGCCATCCGCCGGAGACTGCACCTGCTTGATATTACCGGCAATCACAACCGTTCCTGATGCGGCAACGCCCTGATCAAGCGGTGCAAATCCCGCCCACAACAAAAAACCGGCAAGGCCCAGGACAACCCCATATTTCCCCGCGCGCTGATACCCGCCGGTATCGGTTTTTACCCCCGGCGCCGCAGACAACCATTTAGTGATCATTATTTTTACCCGCCTGATTATTAAGTGTTTCAATGACCTTCTCCGCCGGGCCAAAAAGCTGCATCCGTCCGCCTGTAAGCAGCAACAGCTTGTCCGTCACGGACAGCAGCGGTTTATGGTGAGTAATAAGCACAATGGTTTTTCCCTGTTTTTTCAGCGTATCCATGGCAGCTAACAGCGCACTGAGCCCGGCATCATCCAGCGCGGCATTGGGTTCATCCAGAATGATCAGTGCCGGTGAGCCGTACAGTGCCCGCGCCAGGGCGATCCGCTGCCGCTGACCGCCGGAAAGGCCGGTACCGTCTGCCCCGGTCAGGGTTTCATAGCCCTGCGGCAGTTGCAGGATCAATTCATGTACCTGTGCCAGTTGCGCCGCACGGATGATATTTTCCGGATCAGCATCAGGATCGAAACGGGCGATATTATCGGCGATTGTGCCGGGAAAAAGTGCAATTTCCTGGGGAAGATAACCGATATATTTGCCGGACACCGCTTTGTCCTGCTGACAGAGATCGGCCCTGTCCAGCCGGACAGCCCCGCGTGTTGCAGGCCATAACCCGGCGAGCAGTTTTGCCAGTGCCGATTTTCCGGCACCTGACGGACCGATGATCCCCAGCACCTCCCCCGGTACAAGGCTGAAATGCAAATTGTGCAGCTGCGGTGTGTCAGCGCCGGGATAACCCGCCTGCATCACGGAGACGGACAAATTACCCTGCGGAACCGGCAGTGCCAGCTTCTGCGGTGGTTGCGGGTGAGCCGCCAGCAACGCAGTAATCCGCTGATACGCCAGCCTGCTCTCTTTGGCACTTTTCCATACGCCTGTGACCTGTTCGACCGGTGACAGCGCGCGTCCCAGCAGAATCGACCCGGCAATCATCATGCCCGGCGAGATGGTATTATCCAGCGCCAGCCAGCCGCCCAGCCCCAGCATCAGGGATTGCAGGATCAGGCGGATGGTTTTGGTGATTGTCATGATTTTTGCTGAATAATCACTGGCCTGTGTCTGTTTCTTCAGGCTGTCGCAGTGCCGGTTCAGCCAGCGCTGACGCAAATACTGCTGCATTCCCATCGCCTCTGCGGGTTCAGTATGGGCAAAATGGCTGCCCTGCATGCCCTGTGCGGCGGCGGAAGAGCGGTTTGCAGCGGTCAGCGGCGGCCCGGAAAGCCGTTCATTGAGCAGCGCAAGCGCGATCAGCACGACGGCACCGCCACAGGCAAACAATCCCAGCCACGGATTAAACAGGGCGATCACCAGCAGATAAAGCGGGAACCAGGGCAGATCGAGAAAAGCAAAAATACCGTTGCCGGTGATAAAACGGCGCAGGATCATCAGATCGGTCTGTGCCTGTAACGGCAGATGCCCCGGCGTACGGTGCAGTTTTGCCTGAAACGCCGCGTCATAAACACGGGTATTCAGCGCCAGATCAAACTGGTTACTCATGCGGATCACCAGCATATTGCGCAAATAATCGAGGCCGCCGGTCAGTGCCAGTAATCCGGCCATTATCAGCGTCAGCATCAGCAGCGTCATTTCATTGCCGGAGGGCAGAACGCGGTCGTACACCTGCAGCATATACACAGACGGCACCAGCATCAGCAGATTAATCAGTCCGCTAAATAATGCCAGTGAGGTAAACAGGGACTTGCGGGCGGCAATAAATGCCGTAATGTCATTTCTGGTTTTCCCGGAAAGCATATACAGGGACTCCGCCCGGCATGTCTGCCGGGATTGATAATATTGTTCACCAGGTAAAAAAGAGAGGTAATTACTCTTTCAGAAGACAGGCGCCATTTTCATGCCAGATTTCCGCGCGGTAACGGCCGGGGGCTTCGGCGGAAAAGAAATAACGTGTGGTGCCGTCTGCAGTAAGAAACGCAATGCCGTCCGGCGCCGGACGCCAGGCCGTTATCTGCGGCTGTGCCGTGAAATGCAGCTGAAACCCGTCTGTTGTGCTGTCGGGAACCGCCGTGAGTCCGACCGGCAGCGTCTGCCCGTCCTCCGTAAACTGCCAGGGCCCCTGAAGCGCTTCTGCAGCGGGAATTTTCTGGCTGATTGCCGCGCTCTGCCCAGATAGCAACAACGAAAACAATAATGGCCGGGATATTTGCATAGTGAATTCCTGAATACTGCGGACGCCGCACCGGCCGCGCCCGCCTGCTGTGTTAAACGATAAAGTCAGTGTGAACGTTCACCTGGCCGGTGATATCCACTCTGAAATCATAGTTGTAAGGATCTCCGCTGATATTAATCAGCAACTCTGTCAGGTTCAGCCCTTCATTGTACCGGAGCTCGGCCGCACCGGCCGCACCGGTAAATTCATCGGTGAAATAAATGAATTTTTCCCCGGCGCTGTTCTGATTCAGTCCCTGTAAATCAATACTGTCCAGGCCGGTTGAAAAATCCCGGATATGATCCGGATGGTCATACAGGGAATCCGTCACCGCCGAGAACACGAAAATATCGTTCCCGGTACCGCCCCACAACTGATCCTGCCCGGCACCACCGTACAGCACATCATCCCCGGCATTGCCTTTCAGAATATTGTCCGCATCATTGCCGATGATCACATCATTTCCGCACCCGCCGAAGGCATTTTCAATCACCACACCGTGTGCAATTGACACATTTCCGCTCAGGCCGCCGACATCCGAGAAATCCCCTTCGCGCAGGGAAATTTTCTGATCCTGCTTATAACGGGAGAAATTCAGGGTGTCATTGCCACCGCCGTCCCAGACGGTGAAAATAAGCTTGTCTGTGATACTCTTTGCGGTGTAATAATCGCGCCCGGTATTGGAACCAAACCCATAAACAGTGTCATCAGTGCGGATGTTATAATTTGCACCGTACAGTTTCTGAATCGCCGTAATGTCATCCAGCAGCGGCGCGGAAGCGTAGTAGCCTTTGTGGTCTGCACCGGTGATTTTCTCACTCCAGTAACTCATCACGCTGTACTGACGGGTATCTTCGGCATAATCCGCATCTTTATAGGAAGGACGCCCCTGACCGGCGTTATAGTTGCCCGGATGATTTAACCCGAGGGTATGACCGATTTCATGGGTAAATGTCAGGCGGCCATAGTTTCCGGTCACCGGTGTCACATTCAGCGCCCCGGGTTCTGAGCTGTACCAGGACTGGCCGGAGACATCAAAACCCCGCGAATCAGTCACCACATCACCCGAATAATCTTTGGTGTGCGGCAGCCAGGCATAGGCCTGAGTGTATTTATCATTGATATAACCAAAGGTGATATTGGTATAGATTTCCCCCCGGCCGGCATCCACTTCCTTAAAGGTAATATTTGCCACATCAGCCCATGACTGCAGTGATAAACGGGCCTGATCTTTCTGATAGTCATTAAAACCCTTCAGGCCGGTGTTTCCTGCGCCGTTATAATACATTCCCTCCCATGTCGGGAATGAATAGGTTACTTCCGCGGGCTGCCCGAGCACACCCGCGCCATTCCAGCCGGTATTGGCTCTGACAATCTGACTGCCCGCATCAAAGGCATCATATGAAATTTTATTATTAATCCAGCGTCCGTTACCCCGTCCCGGGCTGCTTAACACATCATCGATAAACGACCATCCGTCTTCCCTGTCGTATGTAGCGATACCCATAAAAATATCTCCGAATGTAATAATGAAACAGAATGAAATTTATCCTTAAACATCAGTACACAGCCGGTTTTTACCAGCCCATACACGATAAACACATTAATTTAATTAATCTATGCAGCAGGAGATAAACGCATACTAATTCTGTGATTTAACTTTGGCAGTGGCGGGAACGGGAGAAGGTCTGTATTAATCGGAGATAAACCGAGGAAAAATAATTACATAGCGCAGGAAAATAATCAGGACAGATACAAAAAGCCCGGCAACCATGTGCCGGGCGGATGATCAGAAAGCAGGGTCAGGTTCTCAGACCGCGCCCTTTCTCAATCAGGCGCCAGGTGAGCAGATAAAACACCGCAATAAACAAGCTCAGTACCCCGAGGGTGGTGGTCAGAGAGACATCACTGATACCGAGGAAACCATAACGGAAGCCGCTGATCATATAGACAATCGGGTTCAGTTTGGACACCGCCTGCCAGAACGCCGGTAACAGCGTCAGGGAGTAAAACACCCCGCCCAGGTAGGTCAGCGGCGTCAGGACGAACGTCGGGATAATGCTGATATCATCAAAGCTTTTCGCAAACAGCGCGTTAAGCAGCCCCGCCAGCGAGAACAGAATCGAGGTCATCAGCAGCGTGGCAATGATCATAAACCAGGAGTGGATCTGTAACGGCACAAAGAACAGAGATACTAATGTGACCAGGATCCCGACCAGTACACCGCGCGCCACACCACCACCGACAAACCCGGCGATAATGACATGGGTCGGCACCGGAGCCACCAGCAGTTCCTCAATACTTTTCTGGAATTTTGCCCCGAAAAAAGAAGAGGATACGTTGGCATAGGAGTTCGTAATCACTGACATCATAATCAGGCCCGGCACGATAAACTGCATGTAACCGACACCGCCCATTTCACCGATCCGGTTACCGATAAGATTACCGAAAATAATAAAATAGAGTGACATGGTGATCACCGGCGGGATCAGCGTCTGGATCCAAATCCGCATAAAACGGGTGATTTCTTTGCGCCAGATTGTTTTCAGCGCCACCCAGTACAGCGACATCATTTTGCAGCCTCCAAATCATGATTCACCAGATGCACAAATAATTCCTCCAGCCGGTTCGCTTTGTTGCGCATACTTAACACATCAATGCCCTGCGCATTCAGCTGGGCAAAAACACCGTTCAGCCCCTGTTCACGGCGGACATCCACCTCCAGCGTTGAGGTGTCAGTCAGCCGGAATGTATAACCCTCAAGCTGCGGCAGCGGGTTTTTCGAGCCCAGATCGAGGATAAAGGTTTCCGATTCCAGCTTACCGAGCAGCGCTTTCATACTGGTGTTTTCCACCAGTTCACCGTGCTGGATAATCCCGATATTGCGGCACAGCATTTCCGCTTCCTCGAGATAGTGCGTGGTGAGAATGATCGTGGTGCCCTGCGCATTCAGGGTTTTGAGGAACCCCCACATGGAGCGGCGCAGTTCGATATCCACCCCGGCGGTCGGTTCGTCGAGGATCAGCAGTTTCGGCTGATGCATCAGTGCGCGGGCAATCATCAGCCGGCGCTTCATCCCGCCGGACAGACGCATCGCGCGCTCATCACGTTTTTCCCACAAATCCAGCTGCGTTAAGTAGGTTTTCGCCCGCTCCTGCGCCAGTTTGTGCGGCACCCCGTAATAGCCCGCCTGCTGTAAGACAATCTGCAGTACGGTCTCAAACGGGTTGAAGTTAAACTCCTGCGGTACCAGGCCGAGCTGACGTTTGGCTAAAACCAGGTCGGTATCGATGTCATAACCGAACACGGAGACTTTGCCGCCGGTTTTGTTCACCAGTGAACTGATGATCCCGATGGTGGTGGATTTTCCCGCGCCGTTCGGACCCAGCAGGGCGTAGAAATCGCCGGCACTGACTTTCAGGTCAATTCCCCGTAAAGCCTGCACGCCTCCGGCATACTGCTTGGTTAATTGTGATATTTCCAGTGCATAGGTCATAACAGAAAAATACCTTTTTAATTTAGAAATTTGGGTGCAATATAAACCGAAATAATACCTGCGAACCGGAATCGGTTCTTGACAATTTGTCTTCTTTGCTGAAATTATTTAATAACAATTTATTAAAATTTAAATTTTTTATACAAAAGATTCTAGCTAAAGGATCTGCAACAGGCTATCCGTCATGATGAAAAAAATCGAAGAGCTGTTTGCCAATAACAAACAGTGGTCCGAATCTGTAAACGAAAAAGATCCGGAATTTTTCAAAGAGTTAGCACAGGCTCAAAAGCCGCGTTTTCTCTGGATCGGCTGCTCCGACAGCCGTGTTCCCGCTGAAAAACTGATCGAAGCAGCACCGGGCGATCTGTTTGTTCACCGTAATGTGGCAAACCTTGTCATCCATACCGACCTGAACTGCCTGTCCGTCATCCAGTATGCCGTGGATGTGCTCCAGGTTGAACATATTATCGTCTGCGGTCACTACAACTGCGGTGGTATTCAGGCCGCGATTGAGGGCACCGAACTGGGGCTTATCAACAACTGGTTACTGCATATCCGTGATATCTGGTATCAGCACAGCTCCCTGCTGGGCGAACTCGCACCACAGGACCGCATCAACCGTCTGTGTGAACTGAACGTGGTGGAACAGGTGTATAACCTGGGGCACTCCACCATTATGCAGGCAGCGTGGAAACGCGGCCAGCGTGTGATGATCCACGGCTGGATCTACGGGATTAACAACGGCCTGCTGCATGATCTGGATATCAGCTCTGACAGCCGCGAAAAAATGGAACTGGCTTACCGCCAGGCCGTGGCCAAACTTTCAAATATGCCGTCGTCCTGATCACCGTAAAAGCAAACGGCACCTTCGGGTGCCGTTTTTATATTCACAACCGGACACATTACTCTTCCAGCAGTGTCACATGGCCGATATACGGCAGGTGGCGGTAGCTCTGGGCGTAGTCGATGCCGTAACCGACCACAAATTTGTCTTCGATTGCGTAACCGACCCAGTCAACCGGCACATCCACTTCACGGCGGGACGGTTTATCCAGCAGGGTGCATATAGCCACAGAGTTCGGGCCGCGCAGAGACAAAATGTCACGCACACGGTGCAGTGTATTGCCGGAATCAATGATATCTTCCACGATCAGCACGTCTTTGCCGCGGATATCTTCGTCCAGGTCTTTGACAATTTTCACATCACGGGTGGACGAGGTGCCGCTGCCGTAACTGGATACCGTCATAAAATCGACTTCATGCGGAACATCAATTTTACGGCACAGGTCGGCCATAAAAATAAAAGATCCTTTCAGTAACCCGACTAAGACCAGCTCTTTGTTGCTGTGACGATAGTGTGCGGAAATTTCGCTGCCGAGATCGGCAACGCGCTGCTGAATCTCAGCTTCGGAGATCATTGTATCTAAGGTGTGTTTCTTCATGATTTTTTTGTCGTCAACGGTACGCTGTTTCAGTGGTTCGGCATTAAACCCGGTTTAATACCGGTCAGAAAGCGCGTTAGTTTAGCATACCACGGACAGATAAACAGTATCCGCGCCATGACTGACGCGGATTGTCGCCGGTTAATTTTATATTCAGGCCGTGACAGTAAAGCCGGTCATCATACCGGTATCTTCATGTTCCAGCAGGTGACAGTGCGCCATAAACGGATGCGCATTGGTGGCCGGATGGTCGAATTTCACCAGCACTTCGCTGACATTGCCTTCGATCCGCACCATATCTTTCCAGCCCTGCCGGTGGGCCGCAGGTGTGCGTCCGCCCTCGCTGAGAATACGGAAACGGGTACCGTGAATATGGAACGGGTGCAGCATCATGTCGCCGACACCGGAGATAATCCAGCGCTCCGCCTGCCCCTGTTTCACATCAAAGGCACTTTCGGTCATGGAGAACGGGATGCCGTTGATGCTGTTGGCATTCATCAGATCAACCTCACCGGAGCCGCAGTGGCCGCCGCGCATACCGCGCCCCATACCATTATTATTCATTCCGCCCATGTGTCCGCCGCTCATATGGCCGCCCATGCCGCCGTGCATGCCCATCCCGGCCATCGCCTGCGGGCCGTATTTGTCGGTCAGCATCATCATGCCCTGCATGTCGAGGCGCATATCCATCATCAGACGGAACTCACGCACCGGCAGATGGGAGGTGTCGATCAGGGCAGGCATGGCGGCCAGCACATCCGGCAGCTTACCACGCGCGGCATCGAGAGTCGGGCGGATGGACAGCACCGGCAGCGGGCCGTCAAACGGTGCCAGGGTCATCCCCATCTGACGAACCGGCAAGGTGACAATATCAAAGAATTTTCCGTCCGATGTATCCACCAGCACTTCAAACCGTTCCCCCGGCAGCATCGGCAGCTCCTGCACTTTTACCGGTTCGGCCAGCAGGCCGCCGTCACTGCCGACCACATACAGCGGACGCCCGTCACCGGCTGCCATCTGCAGACTGCGGGCGTTACAGCCGTTGAGCAGCCGCAGACGCAACCAGCCGCGCGGGGCCATATGCTGCGGGTAAACCGCACCGTTGGTGAGCATAGTGTCACCAAACCAGCCGACCGCCGCTGACATCACATCCAGCTGATAATCAATTTCGCCGTCTGCAGTCAGACGCTTATCCTGCAATACCACCGGGATATCATCAATGCCCCACTCACCCGGCAAGCCGGTTGAAGCGGTATTGTCATCCTCAATCAGCACCAGCCCGGCCAGTCCCATCGCGACCTGATGGCCGGTTTTGCCGTGGGTGTGCGGGTGGAACCAGCAGGTGGCTTCCGGCTGATCCGGCGTGAAACTGACCGTGCGGGTGCCGCCCGGGGCGATAATGGCCTGCGGCCCGCCATCCTGCTCTCCGCTGATCTCCAGACCGTGCCAGTGAACCGTGGTCGCTTCCGGCAGTTTATTGACGATATCCACCGTCACCGGTTTACCGCGCCGCAGTTTCAGTGCCGGGCCCAGTAAATCACCGTTATATCCCCAGGTTTGGGTGGTTTTGCCGGGAATAAACGCCATTTTCCCCTGCTGAATATTCAGGGTGATTTTTTGGGCATTATCCGCTGTTAACAGGGGCGGAATACCGAGAGCCGGGCGTTCCTGTGCCGCAAAAGCAAACCGGCTCCATGCCGGCAGCATCGTGGCAGCACCTAGGAATGCGCTATATTTCAAAAAATCGCGTCGTTGCATGATATGCTTCCTTTATCATCAGTGGTGATATGCTATGACAAAATGATTGGGTTCTGTTATAGCGCAGGCTAAACCCTGCCCTAAGGGCAAAGTCAATGTATTCCCTTCTCCGGAATAAGGGCTTTACACCACTTTAGTCAGCGGATGACATTCGCGACAAAACTATTAAAATCTTCACATAAACTGACAGGCGCCACCGGTAAACTACTTACTATGAAAATATTCATTCACGCTTTATTCAGCTGTGCCCTGCTGCTTTCCCTGCCCGCGAAAGCGCTGACGCCGTCACAGGCTGAAGACCTCGCCGGACTGACTGCGGTTTTTATTTATCTGAAAAATGATTGCGGCTACGGGGATTTACCGAATGCCCGTATCGAAAAAGCGATCTTACTGTTTGCCAAAAGTAACCGCTGGGATATGAGCAATTATGATACCCGGCAGATGGCGGAAATGAATAAAGATAACTATTTCGACATCAAACATATAAAGCTGCCGGAAAACTACAAATGCACCGCACTGGCCCGTGATTCACTGCCGTTGCTTGCCTATGTGAAATAATTTACCTGCAACCGAATCGGTTAAGCGGTAAAAAAACAGCCGGGGAGCGGATTTCTGTATGAATATCCTCGATTATCACCCGCTATATTGATATAACCTCTGTCAATAATTGATCCCTTTCTGCTGATAATACGCTGTCCGGACATGATAAAAATAGCGCTCATCGATGACCATGTAGTTGTGCGATCCGGTTTCGCCCAGCTCCTGACACTGGAGCCGGATATTACCATCGCCGGACAATATGCCAGTGCGGCGGAAGCCTGGCCCGCACTGACCCGTCCGGATATTGATGTGGTGATCATGGATATTTCCATGCCGGATGAAAACGGATTACAGCTGCTCGCCCGCCTGCGGGAGCGCAAAACCGCCTTCCGAACCATCATTCTCAGTATTTATGATACCCCGGCCTTTGTGCAGAGTGCGCTGGACGCCGGTGCCAGTGCGTATCTCACCAAACGCTGCGGCCCGGAAGAGCTGGTTCAGGCGGTGCGTTCCGTGCATCAGGGTGGCTGCTATCTGTGTGCGGATGCCATGCGCGCGCTGCGTCAGTCACCACCGGAAAACCGGGCGCTGGAAGAGCTGACCCCGCGTGAACGTGAGGTGTTTGATCTGCTGGTGGCCGGGATGAGTGTGAGGGCGATTGCGGATAAACTCGAACTCAGCCATAAAACTGTGCATGTCCACCGCGCCAATGTGCTGGGCAAACTGCAGTGCGACAGCACGATCGATCTGGTTCATTTTGCCCTGGCGCACCACCTTATCGCGGGACAATAGGCCATGAGGCGCGGCGCTCGTCTGCTGTTACAGTCGGTATTTCTGCTGTTTACCTATTCCCTGACCTGGATTGGTCTGTGGATCATCGGTTTTTACCTCAGTCAGAACAGTGTGCTGTCAGCGTTTTTTCTGCCGGAAGGATTGCGGCTGGCGCTGATGATCCTGCTGTGGCGGCGCTTCTGGCCGACCCTGCTGCTGGCGGAGCTGCTGCTGAATATCTGGCTGGCACAGGAACAATTGCTGTCACAGCCGGTGATCCTGCTGTCGCCGCTGCTGAGTCTTATCACCGCCTTTATTATCCAGACCACCTGGTGGCGCTACACCCTTTACTGGCAGCGCCTGTTACTGCTGATCGCCGGTGTCGGTATCAACAGCCTGCTGCATACCCTGGTGTTCAGCCTGCTGACGCCGCTGAGTGTGACCCAGATTTTCCTCACCACGCTGACCGGCGGTATTCTGCTGACACCGTTTGTCTATCTGATCTATGAATATCTCCATGAACAGCATTTCCGCCTGATCCTGGATTACGGCACGCCGGATCCGCAGCTGCGCACGTCGCTGCTGATGTGGTGTTTTCTGTTCTGCCTGGCCGGGCTCAGCGCCCAGCTCTTTTTTACCCCGGAAATTGAACGCCTGCTGGTGCTGCTGGTATTTATCCCCAATGTCTTTATGGCCTACCGCTACGGCTGGCAGGGCGGCGTACTCTCTGCCCTGCTCGGCAGTCTGATTATCACCTTTGCCCGCCAGTTTAACGGCGCATTTGCCGATTTACAGGAATTGCAGATGTTTATGAGCACCCAGGCGCTGATTGGTATCGGCCTCGGGATTGCCATCAGCCGTCAGCAGCAACTGTCACGTAATTTACAGCGCTACCGCGAACGGCTGGAGCAGGAGTTACAGGCGCGGCGGGATCTGATGCAGCAGTTGGTGCATACGGAAGAGGATGTCAAAAAAGCGATTGCCCGCGAGCTGCATGATGAAATCGGCCAGAACATCACGGCAATTCAGATCCAGTCGATGCTGGTCAGAAAAACCGCGCCGGATCCGCAAAGCAGCCGTGCGGCAGCACAAATCAATGAACTGGCACAGAAAATTCATCAGTCCACCCGCCAGCTTTTACGGGAACTGCGTCCGCCGGTGCTGAGTGAAATGTCTCTTGAAAATGCACTGCGCCATCTGATTACGGAATTTGCGTTCGGGGAAAACGGCATTCAGTGCGAGTTTCATTATGAACTGAAACAGCCGCCGGAAAATGAAACTGTGCTGTTCACGCTTTACCGGCTTGTACAGGAATTGTTAAATAATATCAGTAAGCATGCCGGAGCCACCCACATCCTCATCATACTGAGACAGCAACGTGACACGATACAGCTCCATGTCTCTGATAACGGTATCGGTATCCCGGAGAGCAAACGCCGCGGCGGCTTTGGTCTGCGCGGTATTGAGGAACGGGTCAGGGCACTCGGCGGCGACTGGACACTGACCACCACCGGCGGGACCCGGATTATTGTTAACCTGCCCACATTTTCTGATGAAAATCACGAAAACTAAGACTTATTCCTAGTCATCTACTACCTTCTCTCATCCTTTTTATTGACAGATTGATTACATTTGCAGCCTGAACGGGACATAACGTAATGGCCGGAAAACAGACCAAAACCATGGATAAAACCTATCGATTCTGGCGCAATAAACTGATGTTATCGATGATAATCGGTTACGCCACGTTTTATCTGACCCGCAAGAGCTTTAACTTTGTGATGCCGGTGATGCAGACAGAACTGCATCTCGATAAAAGCGATATCGGCCTGATAGCGACCGCATTTTACCTGAGTTACGGCATCTCAAAATTTGTATCGGGGATTTTCCACGATATCACCGGTTACCGCTGGTTTATGGGCGCTGGGCTGTTTATGACCGGCGTGCTGAATATTGTCTTTGCCTGGTGCCTGTCATTTCCTGCCCTGCTGATTGTCTGGACACTGAACGGGTTTTTCCAGGGCTGGGGCTGGCCGCCGTGCGCGCGCATCCTGACACACTGGTATTCGCGCAATGAACGCGGCTTCTGGTGGGGATTGTGGAATATCTCCATCAGCCTCGGCGGCATTACCCTGCCGCTGCTGACCGCCTGGCTGGCAACCCGTTACAGCTGGCAGACCGCCCTGATAGTGCCGGGCATTATCGGGATGGTGACCGGCCTGTGGCTGTGCAGCCGGTTACACGGCACGCCACAGGAGGAAGGATTACCGACTGTCGGACAATGGCGGCATGACCCGTCAGAACTGCGTCAGGAGCAGTTATCCCCGCCGCTGCCGATGCGGGTGATCCTGAAAGAGACAATTTTATGTAACCGGATGATCTGGTTACTCGGTTTCTCCTACATTCTCGTTTATCTCATCCGGATGGCGATCAATGACTGGGGAAACCTGTGGTTATCCGAAACACACGGCAGCAATCTGCTCAGTGCCAATGCCACATTGTCACTGTTTGAACTGGGCGGTTTGCTGGGTGCGGTCTGTGCGGGCTGGGGGTCGGATATTTTATTCCGTGGTCAGCGCGCCCCGATGATTCTGCTGTTTTCCCTCGGCCTGTTTATTGCTGTCAGCGCCCTGTGGTTAATACCGATTCATCACTACGGACTGCTGGCGGCGTGTTTCTTCAGTACCGGCTTTTTTGTATTCGGGCCGCAAATGTTAATCGGACTGGCGGCGACAGAATATTGCCATAAAAAAGCCGCCGGTACGGTAACGGGTTACCTTGGTCTTTACGCCTACTTAGGGGCGGCAATGGCCGGGTGGCCGCTCGCGCAGGTCATGGCACATTACGGCTGGCAGGGCATGTTTACCCTGCTGACCAGTGCCGCGGCACTGACGGGATTACTGCTGATGCCGCTGCTGATAGCTAATGTCAGCAAGCGGGAACATCTGGCAGGCTCTGTTTCACTCTCCGATGACAGAACCCTATAATAAGGAATGAACTGATAATGAAACTCAAGACCCTCTCTGCTCTCGCTGCCGCCGGTTTATCACTGGCTGCTGTTACCACATCCGCTAATGCCGCCGGTCGTCTGGTGGTTTACTGCAGCGCGACCAACGCCATGTGTGAAGCTGAAACACAGGCTTTCGCCAAAAAATACGATGTGAAAACCACATTTGTCCGTAACGGTTCCGGCAGCACCCTGGCCAAGATCGAAGCGGAAAAACGTAACCCGCAGGCTGACGTCTGGTACGGCGGTACATTAGATCCGCATTCACAGGCGGGTGAGATGGATCTGCTGGAGGCGTACAAATCCCCGAATTTAGATCAGATCATGCCGCAGTTCCGTGATCCGGCCAAACGCAAAGGCAACTACTCTTCTGCGGTTTATGTCGGCATCTTAGGTTTCGGTGTGAACAAAGATCGTCTGAAAGAGAAAGGCCTGCCAATCCCGACCTGCTGGAAAGATCTGACCAAGCCGGAATACAAAGGTGAAATCCAGATTGCTGACCCGCAGAGCTCCGGTACGGCTTACACTGCGCTGGCGACATTTGACCAGCTGTGGGGCACCGATCAGGCATTCGATTACCTGAAAAAACTCAACAGCAATATCTCCCAGTACACCAAATCCGGTATTGCCCCTGCGCGTAACGCCGCCCGTGGTGAATCCGCTATCGGTATCGGCTTCCTGCACGACTATTCCCTGGAAGTGGAAAACGGTGCACCGCTGGAGTTAATTTCCCCGTGTGAAGGAACCGGTTATGAAATCGGTGGTATCAGTATCCTGAAAAATGCCCGTAACATGGACAACGCCAAACTGTTCGTGGATTTCGTGCTGTCCAAAGAAGCCCAGGAAATCAGCTGGAAAGAGGGTAAATCTTACCAGATCCTGACCAATACCACGGCTGAATCCTCACCAATGTCACTGAAACTCTCTGATCTGAAACTGATCAACTACGATATGGATAAATACGGTGATGCTGAAACCCGTAAGAATCTGATCAACAAGTGGGTCACCGAAGTCAAAATGAGTAAGTAATGTTGTCTGCCGCGCGGTGTTCTGCCGCGCGGTCTTGTTTTTATTATAATAATTATATTGTCTTGTCTCATTCTCCTGAATGAAGACGGGCAAGGGAGATTCTTTAATGTCTGAAACCCTGACTCTGCCTTCAAAACAGGGACGGGATTCCATCTTCTTATGGCTGCTGATCGCGTGGCTGGGCTTTGCCCTGCTGCCGTCCTGGAGCCTGGATTATGGTTTAACCGACTCCACATCAGATGAAATTCTTGCCGCTTACGGCTGGCACGGGCTGAATGTCAGCTGGCTCTGGTATCTGCTGCCGTCAGTACTGTTTTTCCGCTCACTGACACCGGCTTCCCGCGACCAGCGCGGACGTCACTATACCGATATTGCGATCGCCGTTCTGACGGCAGTGGTGGCGGTTGTCAGCGCCGTATGGGAAGGGAAAGGTCTCGGCTATTCCGCCATTGTGCTGTTTATCTCGCTCGGCATGATTATGACCCTCGCCCTCAAACGCCTGGAGTGGCTGGGCGGCGACCAGTTTGTTATCGGCTCACTGATTGCGGTGGTCGGGCTGATTGCGCTGTTTATTGTATTCCCGAGTATCGCGATTTTTATCCCGATGTTCACCGACAATAACGGGGATTTCGCGCCGTTCGCATTTGTATCGATTCTCACACAGTCCCATATTGTGCAGGTCATCTGGAACTCCGTGATACTCTCACTGGCAGTCGGTGCGGGCTGTACCTTCTTCGGTCTGATTCTGGCGATTTATACCAGCCGTATCGCAAAACGTTCGGCAATTATCGGCCGTGTGTTCTCCATCCTGCCGATTGTCACCCCGCCGTTTATTGTCGGCCTGGGTGTCACCCTGATGATGGGACGTTCCGGTTATGTGACCGAATTCCTCGCCACGTATGCGGGGCTGGAAAACACCAACTGGCTGTACGGCTTTACCGGGATCTGGCTGGCCCAGGTGCTCGCCTTTACGCCGATGTCCTTTATGATCCTCGACGGTGCCATCAAAACCATTCACCCGTCGCTGGAAGAAGCGTCTTACACCCTGCGCGCCAACCGTTTCCAGACGTTCTTCAACGTCTTTATGCCGCTGCTGAAACCGGCGCTGGCTAACGCCTTCCTGATTGTGATTGTACAGTCACTGGCAGACTTCAGTAACCCGCTGGTCCTCGGCGGTAACTTTGACGTGCTTGCCACCCAGATTTACTTCTATATCACCGGCTCCCAGCTCGATTATCAGGCGGCCAGTACCCTCGGCGCCTCCCTGCTGGTCTTCTCGCTGCTGGTCTTCTGTGTGCAGTATATGTGGATCGGCAAACGTTCTTATGTCACGGTGTCCGGTAAATCTTACCGCGGTGATGTACAGCCGCTGCCTGCCGCGCTGGTTGCGTTTGTCACCACCTTCCTCACCATCTGGGTTGTCTTCAACCTGGTACTGTACGGCAGCATCTTCTACGGCAGCTTTACCGTGAACTGGGGCGTGGATTACACCTTAACCCTGGATAACTTTATCAAGCTGTTCGGTCAGGGCATGAATGACGGCGCATGGCCTTCACTGCTCGATACCCTGCTCTACGCCGGGATTGCCGCACCAATCACCGCCGTGCTCGGCCTGCTGATCGCCTACATTGTGGTGCGCCAGGAATTCCGCGGCAAAAAGACCATCGAATTTACCACGATGCTCTGCTTCGCGGTGCCGGGAACCGTGGCGGGTGTGTCTTACATCCTCGCCTTTAACGATTCTCCGTTCTATTTAACCGGGACGGCGGCAATCGTGATTATCTCCATGACGATGCGAAATGTGCCGGTCGGGATCCGCGCCGGTATCGCCGGTCTGGGGCAAATCGACAAATCCCTGGACGAGGCGTCACTCAGCCTGCGTGCCGGTTCGATGCGGACAATCTTCCACATCCTGCTGCCGCTGCTGCGTCCGGCAATTCTGTCGGCACTGATTTACAGCTTTGTCCGCGCCATCACCACGGTCAGTGCCATTGTGTTCCTCGTGACACCAGACACCCGTGTGGCAACCGCCTATATTCTGAACCGCGTGGAAGACGGCGAGTACGGCGTGGCCATTGCCTATGGCTCAATCCTGATCGTCGTGATGCTGGCGATTATTTTCCTGTTCGACTTTTTGATTGGCGAAGCCCGTGTTTCACGTTCCAAAGCCAAAAATGCACAGTAATCATGGAGTAACCGACATGACACAACAAAGTTTTGTTGAATTAAAAAATGTGACTAAACGCTTTGGCACCAACACGGTCATCGACGATTTAAGTCTTTCTATTCCGGCGGGCAGCATGGTCACCCTGCTCGGCCCGTCCGGCTGCGGAAAAACCACCGTGCTGCGTCTGGTGGCGGGGCTGGAAAAACCGACCGAAGGTAAGATGTTCATTGACGGCGAAGATGTCACAGACCGTTCCATCCAGCAGCGTGATATCTGTATGGTGTTCCAGTCTTACGCGCTGTTCCCGCATATGTCCCTCGGCGATAACGTCGGTTACGGGCTGAAAATGCTGGGCCGCCCGAAAGCGGAAGTGAAAGAGCGGGTGGAGGAAGCACTGGAGCTGGTGGATCTGGCCGGATTCGCGGATCGCTTTGTCGATCAGATCTCCGGTGGTCAGCAGCAGCGTGTTGCACTGGCCCGTGCCCTGATCCTCAAACCGAAAGTGCTGTTATTTGATGAGCCACTGAGTAACCTCGATGCCAACCTGCGCCGCAGCATGCGGGAAAAAATCCGTGAATTGCAGCAGCAGTTTAATATCACCTCTCTGTATGTGACCCACGACCAGAGCGAGGCCTTTGCGGTCTCGGATATGGTACTGGTGATGAACAAAGGGAAAATTATGCAGCTGGGATCGCCGCAGGAGCTGTATCGTCAGCCTGCCTCGAAGTTTATGGCGAGCTTTATGGGTGATGCCAATATCTTCCCGGCGACACTGACCGGTGATGCCGTTGAGATTTTCAGCTACCGTCTGCCGCGTCCGCCGCAGTTCGTCACGGACAAAAGCAGCGTTACTGTCGGTGTCCGTCCGGAGGCCATTACCCTGAGTTTGCTGGGTGATGAGAGCCAGCGCTGCACCGTGTCTCATGTGGCCTATATGGGGCCGCAGTATGAAGTGACCGTCGACTGGCACGGCCAGTCCATGCTGCTGCAGATTAATGCCACACAATTGCAGCCGTCTGTCGGCGACAGTCTGTTCCTGCAAATCCACCCTTACGGTATGTTTATTCTGCCGGAAGAGCAGTAATTTTCCCCTGAAATACAAAACCGCTTCCTCACGGAAGCGGTTTTTTGTGTTGCTCACACTGCCCGGTCAATTATTTTTTATAGCTGTAACCGGCTGAGAAATTCTCACGCGCCTGCTCCTGAGCGGCATCGAAGAAGGTTGCCACCTCTTCTGCTGTCTGTTTCGGCAGCTTTTTCGCCGCTTTCTGAATACGGCGCAGTGCTTCTGTCGCATCAGAACGGATTTTGTCGGTATTCTGCTGTGTCAGCTTACCAAAGCGTTTTTTCACATCGCCGTTGATAATCACCGTATCCACACCGGATGATGTGGTCTGCAGAACCACTGAGCCCGCCGGATAACTGGACGGTACGAAGGCTTCTTTCTGGGAAACGATAATAATATCCGCTTTTTTACCTTTGGTAATCGAGCCGATCTCTTTCTCCATCCCCATCGCTTCCGCACTGCCGTGTGTTGCCCAGGTCAGCGCATCGCGCACACTCAGGTCAATTTTGGTGGTGGTTTTGCCGGTGCGGTTTGCTTCTGCTTCGCTGTCCATACAACGCTGGAACTGAAGACCCAGACGCATCTGCGAGAACAGGTCACCGGAGCCGACACAGACAATATCGCTGCTCAGGCCGGGTTTAAAACCGTGGTCAAGACTGGCGCGGAACGGCGGACGCCCCATCCCCATCTGCATTTCAGTTTCCGGCGCGATAGAGACTTTACCGCCGGTCTCTTTCAGGATTTTCCACTCGCTGTTATCCAGCGAAGTACAGTGAATGTGGAGATGGCCGGGCTTCAGCAGATTATTGTGTTTCAGCTCATGTAACCCTTTCAGCAGAATGGATTTTTCTGCCGCACCGGTATGAGATGCCACAAAGATACCCAGGTCATTGGCCAGCTCAATCTCTTTCGCGGTATGCGCAAACGGAATGGTACCGAAATCACTCAGCAGCACACCCATCTGGTTCAGGGTTTTATTACCGGAACCATAATATTGCTGATGAATATTTTTCATCACATCCAGGCGCTGCTGATGGCTGCGGAACCGGTTACTGCCTTTATAATCATAGGCCTGCATACCATAAGCATAGATACTGCGGATCCCGGAGGCACGCAGGGATTCAATCGCCGCCGGCGCATGATCCGGTGAGTTAACACAGTCACAGCAGTCAAGAATGGTGGTTACCCCGGCATTCAGTGCCTCAACCGATCCCACCAGTGCCGCCATGCGGATATCTTCCGGCTCCATGACTGAACCGATGCCGTAGAAAGTAGAGCCGAGGAAACCGGCCAGTGACATATCCGCGGAGATCCCGCGCAGCAGTGACATCCAGGTATGACGGTGGCTGTCGATAATCCCCGGCAGGATAATACCGCCGTCCGCATCAATCAGCTCCGCATCAACCCCGGCAAATTTGGACACCGGGCCGACATCGACGATTTTATCGCCGTCAACCAGCACCGCACCGTCTTCAATATCACCATACTGCTCATCCATAGTGATAAGATAGCCGTTATAAATCAGCTTCTTACGCTTATCTGTTTTGATATAACTTTTATTTTTATCATCTGCCCCTGTCAGCACGGCATTGCCGCCTGCTAATGCAGAATGGCTGCCGAGCGCACCGGCCGCCAGCCCCATTGTGCCGAGACCGGCATTTTTCAGGAAAGATCGTCTTGAAGGATCCTGCGCTTTTTCTGTCATTTGATTATTACTCCTCACACGGTTAACAGACACCATAAGTGTACTAATTAGTACGGTTTTTAAAGTCTAACAAGACTCATTTGTATTAACCAGTACATATTGTGTGATTTCCTGAATTGACAGATACCGGGCACAGTTTTTGTTGTGATCTTTTTTTATACTGGCAAACTTATTTTTTGCATGAATATCAGGGAAGAAACCATAATGCGCCTGTCTCATTCATTTCTCAGGGGAACCGTTGTACTGCTGCTGTGCGGGATGTTAAGCGGCTGCGGGGTGTTTTATGGTGCCATGTGCGGCGGTATGGCTATATTTACGCCGTCAGAATCGGTGACCAAAATCCCGGCACCGGATGCGGTGACCGGTCAGCCGTATGAGCAAACGATTGAAATCACCCGGCACGCAGGAATGATCCCGTTTTATGTCAGTGAGAAACCGGACTGGATGACGGTCACACTGATGTCAAAAAATGAGGCCGGGGAATGGATACCGCTTATCACCGGTGAGGAGTGGCAGACACGGGTGATGAAAGCCGATCAGCGCCCGCTGATCGCTGCCCGTTTGCAGGGAACACCGGCGGAGCGCGGGAAAGTCAGGGTAAATATCAAAGGAATGTCTTACCGCAACATGTGCGGAAACTCAGACCCGGTCTATTCTGTGCGGCTGACAGTGAAAAAAGCGGAGTAATTACTTACTCCTCCGTTCCTGAATATACAGCACCACTGACGGCACGCTCTGAATAATCAGCATGCGGAGAATATGGTTAAGCATGACAAAACCCGCATCTATCCCCATCGCAATTGCGGCGAATGTCATGGCTTCCATGCTGCCGGGCGCCCAGGAGAGCAGCAGCATCGGGAAGGAAAAACCGGTCAGGTGAGACGCCCCGAATGCAATCAGTGCAGTCAGCACAATATTGATCAGCACCACCTGAGCGGACGTCACCATATTGCGCAGCAGTGATCTCAGCGGAAACAGAACAAAATAGCTCCCGATATACATGCCGATCAGCGTCATACTGATATCATTCAGCAGCAGCGGGAAAACAATGTAAGTACTCACCATGCTCTGCACCGCAATCGCCGTGCCCAGTGATGTCAGCATAAACGGTGCCGGGACATTGATTTTTTCCAGCGCTTTGCCGGACAGATACCCGCACACCACAATCACCAGCAGCCACAGCACGGACACCAGACTCTGCGGCGGAATATCCGCAGGCGGCGGGACAGGATGATCACTGCCGACCACCACACCCGCCAGCATAATCAGAATAATCAGGCGGATAGTATGAGAAATCACTACCTTCTGCGGCGGTGTACCGGTGTGATCCATCAGCGCCAGAATTGCCGCCATTGCCCCCGGCACCGCTCCCAGCAGAGATTCCTGAACTGACCACCCCACCCGTTTGCGGAACCAGAGAAAACTGACGGTAAACTGCACCGCCAGACACGACACCATGATGAGCATAATCAGCAGAAGATGATCAAACTGACTGAGATCGACACGGGTAAACATCAGCCCGACGGATGTTCCGAGCACCATCTGAACAAAGGTTAATGTTCCCTTAGGAATAGTGAGCGAAACATTGAAACGGTGCGCAATAATAATCAGAATGATGGGGCCGAACATCAGCGCCATCGGCACGTTCAGGTATGCCAGCAATAATCCGGCCGCAAAACAGGCCGAAATCCCTGCTGCAGTTTTGATAATATTCATATTGTTATAATGTCAGCCGGTTGCCGGAACAGAAAATCAGTCTATCACCGGAATCAATTAATTACAGGGGATATAATTATGCGCGTAACTTTCTCACCGTCAGAGGCGGAAATCAGTGTGGTGCACGGAAGATAAGAGAACAGCCGTGATTACGGCTGCTCATCCTGTTGTGCCCGGCTGTCCGCCATGGCCTGATTCAGAATCGCTTTTGCCATCCACTGGGTAATATCGATGACTTCACCGTCATTCATCTTCCAGATATCTTTCATCACCAGGAACACTTCCGAACCGTACACCAGCGAGAATGCACGGATCACTTTATCCAGTGTTTCCTGATCCACATGCGCCTTCAGCGGCTCGGTGACATTAGCCAGAATCGCCTTGCGGTGCCCTCTGACCAGTTTTTTCTCATCATTAGTCTGGGATTTGGCCGAAGCCGAGCGATCCTGCGCCCACTGCTGCAACGACACATACAATGCCGCACGCAGTGCACCTTCGTGGCGGAACATCTGCGGATAAGCGAAAGCCAGCAATTGCTCCATCCGGTCGCGGGTTTCCGGGCTGTCGGAGCGCCAGGTCAGAATCGGGCCGAGGCTCGCATCCACGGTGGCGGCGATTAAATCACTTTGTGCCGGAAAATAGCGGTAAGCCGTTGCCCGTGACACACCGGCTTCCGCTGCCAGTTCAGAGACTGACGGCATCGCGCCCTGTTCAAACAGTGCCAGCGCGGTATTAACCAGCAGATTAAATGTCCGCTTCCGTGTGCCGGAGTAAGGTGCCCCATCATCAGTACAGGCCATAACTGATTTTCCTTTAACAATTTTCTGTGAATTTTGCGCGGCTATCTTACACAACATCCCCGCCGGCAACACCCTTATGGTGTTTTTTTTATCAAAAAACTGATTTAAAGATAGACAAATTGAGATGCATGTCTCAAAATCAGCCAAACAAAATGATACTACAGTCTCATTCTGGTTATGATGCGTTATCAGACATCCGATATCCCTTTGAGGTTAACCATGAACAGCAATAAAGGCGCTGTCTATATCGCCACAACGCTCGATACCAAAAGTGATGAGATTTTTTATGTCAGTGAGCTGATCCAGCGCACCGGCCTGGCTGTAAAGACTGTGGATTTAACCACAAAACCCGGTCAGCTGACCCGGGAAGCGGATGTCTGCGCCCGCGACGTCGCCGCTTGTCACCCTGACGGCGAAAGCGCGGTTTTCTGCGGCGACCGCGGCCGTGCTATCGCGGCAATGGCTGTCGCCTTTGAACGTTTCCTTGCAAAACAAAATGATATTGCAGCACTTCTCGGTTTGGGCGGATCCGGTGGAACGGCACTGATTACACCAGCAATGCAATCCCTGCCTGTCGGCATCCCTAAACTCATGGTTTCCACCATGGCCTCCGGTGATATTTCCGGCTATATCGGCGCAAGCGATATTGCCATGCTCTACTCTGTCACTGATGTCTCCGGCCTGAACCGAATTTCACGTAAAGTTCTCCGTAATGCGGCTAACCAGATTGCCGGGGCGGTTTACTTCTGTCAGGAAGAGCAGGTTACTGATAAACCCGCCATTGCCCTGACTATGTTCGGCGTCACCACACCGTGTATCCAGCAAATCAGCAAAGAACTGGAAGCGGATTACGATTGTCTGGTCTTTCATGCGACCGGCAGCGGCGGTAAAGCGATGGAGAAACTGGCGGATGACCATCTGTTCGACAGTATCCTTGACCTGACCACCACGGAAGTGTGTGACTATCTTTTCGGCGGTGTTCTGGCCTGTGATGAAGACCGTTTCGGTGCTATTGCCCGCTCACAGACGCCGTATATCGGCTCCTGCGGCGCACTGGATATGGTCAATTTCGGCCGCCCGTCCACCGTACCGGAAAAATACACCGATCGTCAGTTTTATCACCACAACGCCCAGGTCACCCTGATGCGTACCACCCCGGAAGAAAATGCACAGATGGGGCGCTGGATTGCGGAAAAACTCAACCAGTGTCACGGTGATGTCATTTTTATCATTCCGGAAGGCGGCTTCTCCGCCCTGGATGCTGAAGGTATGCCTTTCTGGTCGCCGGATGCAGACCGCGCCTTTATTGAGGCGTTCGAAACTCATTATAAACAAACAGAAAAACGTATTTTACGCAAATGCCCGTATCACATTAATGACCCGGAATTTACCCGTTTTGTCATTGATCAACACCAGCAATTACGGGCGAAATAAGGAGACACAAGATGCCACTTTCCCGTGACGCATTACTGAAAAAATTCAATGACATGATTTCACGCGGCGAGCCGATTATCGGCGGCGGTGCCGGTACCGGTCTGTCAGCAAAATGTGAGGAAGCCGGCGGTATCGATCTCATCGTTATCTATAACTCCGGCCGTTACCGCATGGCAGGACGCGGCTCACTGGCCGGTCTGCTGGCTTACGGTAATGCCAACGAAATCGTCATGGATATGGCAAAAGAAGTGCTGCCGGTCGTGAAACATACGCCGGTTCTGGCGGGTGTCAACGGCACGGATCCGTTCTGTCAGTTTGATAAATTCCTGGACGATATCAAAGCCACCGGGTTTTCCGGCGTGCAGAACTTCCCGACAGTCGGCCTGATCGACGGTAAATTCCGCGCCAATCTGGAAGAAACCGGCATGGGTTATGCGCTGGAAGTGGAGATGATCCGCAAGGCACATGAAAAAGATCTGCTGACCACACCGTATGTCTTCAGTCGTGAAGATGCCATTGCCATGACCGAAGCCGGTGCGGATATTCTTGTGCCGCATATGGGTCTGACCACCGGCGGTAATATCGGGGCGGAAACCGCCACCACGCTGGATGACTGTGTTGAGATGATCAATGACTGGGCGAAAGCGGCCAAAGCTGTCCGTCCGGATATTATTGTATTGTGTCACGGCGGCCCTATCGCGACCCCGGAAGATGCACAATACATTTTAGATCGCTGCCCGGACTGCCACGGTTTTTACGGTGCCAGTTCCGTGGAGCGTTTACCGACAGAAGTGGCATTAAAAGCCACCACAGAAGCGTTTAAAAATATAACAAGATAATTAAATTATTTATTTTTTAAGTCAACACCGGGTGCCTGCAATATATATTGCAGGCATTTTTTATATCAAAAATCCGCCCTCATGAGTCAGCGGACAGGATCATTAATCTCAACAATCCTGCCGCTTACGTAATGGCTTACCGGTAAACCGGCAACAGGCTGAAACTCGACAAAATATGTACCACCGCGTTCAGTACCCCGAAGCCCAGGATCAGCCAGATCATGGGCTCACCGCCCCAGACCCGGAACTGCGGGCTGCCGAAGCGTTTACGGGATGCACGGGCCAGCAGTGCCGGGACAATAGCCGCCCAGACCGTCGCCGCCAGACCGGCAAAACCGATGGCGTAAATAAAACCGTTCGGATAGATCAATCCGCCCAGCATCGGCGGGATAAAGGTGACACCGGCGGTTTTCAGGCGGCCAATTTTGCTGTCATCAAATTTGAACAGATCCGCCAGATAATCAAACAGCCCCAGCGTCACCCCGAGGAACGAACTGGCCACCGCAAAGTTCGAGAACACAATCAGCAGCAGCTCCAGTCCCCGGCTGTGCAGTACACCACTCAGCGCCTGAACCAGCACATCAATATTACCGCCCTTCTCCGCAATCGGAATAAAGTCCGGACGCGGAATATTCCCCATCGTGCCGAGCATCCAGATGATATAGAGCACCAGCGCCATCAGTGTGCCGATTGTCAGACAGCGGCGGATCTTACCGGGCTCTTTGCCGTAATATTTCATCAGGCTCGGCACATTACCGTGGAACCCGAAAGAGGCCAGGCAAAACGGCAGGGTAAACAACACATAAGGCAGATAAGAAGCATCCGGCTGTGCCACGTTCAGTAATACCGCCGGTTTCACATTCCACAGCAGACCGCCGAATGTCATAAAGAATGTCAGGATTTTGGCACCGAGCACAATCGTCGTCATCCGGCTGACCGCTTTGGTGCTCAGCCAGACAATAAAGGCAACCGCCAGGGCAAACAGAAATCCGCCCAGCCGTGCAGGAAGAGTGATCCCCGCCTGTGCAAAGGTGTGGCTCAGCACCGATCCGCTGGCGGAAATATAGGCATAAGTCAGAATATACAGGACGAACGCAATGGTCAGGCCGTTAATAATATTCCAGCCGTTTCCCAGCAAATCGCGGGTGATCGTGTCGAAACTGGAACCAATCCGGTAATTCAGGTTGGCTTCGAGGATCATTAATCCCGAGTGCAGCATACAAAACCAGGTGAATACCAGTGCTGCAATCGACCAGAAAAACCATGCACCGGACATTACCACCGGCAGGGAAAACATCCCCGCACCAATGATAGTTCCGCCGATAATCATTGCTCCGCCGAATACGGACGGCGAAACAGAGGACGCAGGAACAGTAGCCATAAGAGTACCTCTGGTGGCTTAGTATTACCATTATGTTTGAAATCAGGAGGATGCAGCGCATCCTCCTGTAAGACGACAGGGTTACATGACAGGTTTCAGGCGGGCGACAAAATGACGCAGAACCGGTGGTTCATAGGTGAATGTCAGCCCTTTGATATCCGCCGCTTTCTCTTTCAGCCGGATAAAGGCATCCGCGATATAATCCATATGGTCATTGGTATAGACACGGCGCGGAATTGTCAGGCGCAGAAGCTCCATCGGTGACGGCTTCTGAATACCGGTTTCCGGGTCACGCCCCAGCAGCAGAGAACCAATTTCCACCCCGCGGATGCCGGATTCCAGGAACAGCTCATTGTTCAGGGCATGCGCCGGGAACTGATCGCCCGGGATATGCGGCAGCATTTTCTTCGCATCGACAAAGACCGCGTGGCCGCCGACCGGATACTGGATCGGGATCCCCGCTTCGCGCAGGCGCTCTCCCAGATATTCCACCTGGGTGATACGGTAGCGGAGATAATCCTCATCCATCCCCTCTTCCAGCCCGATAGCCAGCGCCTCCATATCACGTCCGGCGAGACCACCGTAGGTGACAAAGCCTTCCATCGGCACACAGCGGGTGCGCACTTCGTTAAACAGATCTTCGTCATCACGGAAACAGCACAGACCACCGATATTCACCAGTGAGTCCTTTTTCGCCGACATTGTCAGCATATCGCCGTATTTATACATCTCTTTGACGATCTCTTTCACCGACTTATCCGCATAGCCTTTTTCGCGCTGTTTGATAAACCAGGCGTTTTCACAGAAACGGGCGGAATCAATCACCACCGGAATATCATGCTTTTTGGCAATGTCATACACGGCTTTCATATTTGCCAGTGATATCGGCTGACCGCCGGAGCTGTTACAGGTCACGGTGGTGACAATTGCGGCCACATTTTTTGCGCCGTGCTCTGCGATTGCCGCATTGAGCAGATCTAAATCGAAATCCCCTTTCCAGTCATAATAGGTTGTTGTATCAAAGGCTTTCGGTGTGACCACATTGATCGCTTTCGCGCCGTTTAACTCCACATGGGCGGCAGTGGTATCAAAGTGGAAGTTGGAGATAAAGACCGGTTTATCCGCCCCGGCTTTGCGGCGGCGGGCGATCAGTGACGGGAACAGAATTTGCTCGGCACCGCGTCCCTGGTGTGTCGGGATAGTGAACGGGTAGCCAATCAGTTTTTTCACCTGATCACAGAGATGATAATAGTTACGGGAACCGGCATACGCCTCATCCCCCATCATCAGCCCGGCCCACTGGCGGTCACTCATGGCACCGGTACCGGAATCGGTCAGCAGGTCAATAAAGACCACATCGCCCGGTAATAAAAACGGGTTATATCCGGCTTCTTTCAGGGCAACTTCCCGCTCATTACGGGTTGTCATACGGATATTTTCAACCATTTTAATACGGAACGGTTCTGGAATACGTTTCATTATTTTATTCTCCGGTTTCGGGCTGCCGGATATATTTATCCGCTGCATTTTTCTGAAAAGAAAATACAGGAATGCAGCCACGTTATATCAGCGTGTTTTTAATTAGTTCTCGTGGTAAATACGCAAACGGAGAATCACTCAGGGAAGAAGTTGGAAATGCGGTGATCAATATTAAACCATGCCTGCACAAAGCAGACACCGGCAAGACGACTTGGGATGGATAAGAAATTCATACACAAAGCCCTCTGGGTGGATAAGTAATGCACAAAATTACATTGAATAATCCTTTTGTCTATGATGAACATCTCAATTATTATACTTTGATATATTAAATAATCATGATGATTTCATAAAAAAATCAAAATACATTAAGCACAGCTAATCAATTGCTTCGGTAATTAATTACGCGTTCTTTTTTTATCTTCAGCCGGCACGGAGAAAAATAAGAATAACATCAGAAAGCGTCCGGTTTGTTTACCCTTTTTTGTATTCACAGAAAAAATAAACAACAATAACATTACGTATATAACAGTTAATTTAATTATCGGTTTTGCAGGCAATAAAAAAGAGGTTCTCACCTCTTTTTTATTGCTGTTTTGTGACTGAAATATCACTACACCAGTTTGCTGATCCAGTTGTTGATATCCCCGGCCAGGAAGTTTACCGGCGGGATTTCGATCACACTGTATGCGCCCGGCTGCTGACGGCAGGTCGCCCGCGCCGCAGACACCATAAACTGGGAGGTCAGTGCCGGGTTATTGATGCGCATGCTGTATTCAAACAACTGGTTATGGGTTTTACCCGACACGCCTTTGTGCGTCATGGAAACACCGTGTCCCACATCTTTCAGGGCATCCACGCTGTCCACCTGACGGACGTGCGTCTCATCAGAGGCAAAATAGCTGTCGGCTTTCAGCGCGGCGGTCACGGTATCAATATCATGCCCCGGCTCCAGCTCAACATAGACCATGCGGCGGTGAACACCGGTACCCAGCGGGATTGTCATGGAAAGTGCATCCTTCACACCGGGAATCGCTTTGGCGGCAACACTGTGCCCCATGCTCATCCCCGGCCCGAAGTTGGTGTACGTCAGCCCTTTCGGCGCCATTGCCTGCATCAGCGTGCGGATAATGGAATCCGAACCCGGATCCCAGCCTGCGGAGATGATTGCCGTACACTCACCGGCGCGGGCAATCGGGTCAAGGTGCTCTTTCAGCGCGACAATTTCACTGTGAACATCAAAACTGTCCACGGTATTAATTCCCAGTGCGAGGATCTCTGAAGCAACCGCACGGATGGCGCGGGTCGGCGAGCACAGCAGTGCCACATCCACCTTGCCCAGTTCACGGATATCCGCCACCACCGGATACACGGAATCTGTATCAGCGGCAGACGGGTTGCGGCGCACAATCCCTGCAATCTCAAAATCAGCGGCAGCTTCCAGCGCCTCAATCGCATACTGTCCGATATTGCCGTAACCAACGACGGCGGCTCGTATTTTTTTCACGGAATTCTCTCTGTCATCATTGATTAGTCTGATAAGGAAATCATACTTATTTATGAAAGGAAACATTGATTTCTTAATTAGTTATGAAAAAAATGTTTTATTTTTCACCTTTCGCTATTCTCAGTAATATTATCCTGGTAGAATCCGGCTCCCTGTATCCGTCCCGGAACAAAAATCACACTCTTTACAGAAGGTCGTCATGCATCAGTCTGATGTGACAGAGCGCGGGCTCTTTTCCTTAAGCTGGCCGATTTTTATCGACCTGTTATTACACTTTTCCACCTTCCTGATTAATACCTGGATGGTCAGCCATGTGTCGTCAAAATATCTGGCGGCAATGGCGGTCGGCAACCAGGCGTTTGACCTGTTTATCACTATTTTCAATTTCATCAGTGTCGGGTGCAGTGTGGTGATCGCCCAGTATATCGGAGCGGGCAGACGGGATAAGGCCAGTCAGGCTATTCATATTTCCATCGCGTTTAACCTGCTGCTGGGATTATTGTCCGCCGGGTTTACCATTATTTTCGGCTATAAAATTCTGGAACTGATGAATACGCCGGAACATCTGATGGAAGATGCCTTTAATTATCTGCATATTCTGGGGATCTGTTTAATTCCGGAAGCAGTGACCATCATCCTGGCAGCCTGTCTGCGGGTTTACGGCAGAGCCAAACCCGCTATGTATGTCACGCTGATCGCCAACGTGGTGACTGTCGTCGGTAACTGCATTGTGCTGTACGGCCTGTTCGGACTGCCGCAGTACGGGCTGGTCGGTGTCGCCTGGTCCACGGTGGCTGGGCGTCTGATCGCGGTGGCGCTGCTGTGCGGCCTGCTCTTTTACGGCCTGCGGATTAAATTCGTGCCGCGCATGCTGTTTCACTGGTCCAAAAATATGCTGAAGCAGATCCTGCATGTCGGTCTGCCGTCTGCCGGGGAAAACCTGGTCTGGATGCTGCATTATATGGTCGCTATCGCCTTTATCGGACTGATGGGCGAGACCGCGCTGGCGGCGCAGACCATCTACTTCCAGTTATCACTGTTTATTATGCTGTTCGGGATAACCATCAGTATCGGGAATGAAATCCTGGTCGGGCATCTGGTCGGGGCAAAACGTTTTGAGGATGCCTATCAGCGCGGCATGAAAAGCCTGAAAACCGGCTTTTTCAGCACCATCCCGATTGTCTTTCTGTTCTGGCTGTTCCGCGACCATCTCGCTTACGGGCTGAGTGATGACCAGGCGGTGATAAAACTGCTGCTGCCGCTGTTCCTGCTGTCAGTCTTCCTCGAACCGGGCCGGACCCTGAATATTGTGATGGTGAACGCCCTGCGAGCCGCCGGTGACGCCCGCTTCCCGCTCTGTACCGCCCTGTTCTTTATGTGGTGTGTGGCACTGCCGGTCGGCTATGTGCTGGGGATCAAACTGGAAATGGGAATACTGGGGATCTGGATTGGTTTTCTGTGTGATGAGTGGCTGCGCGGGCTCGTCAATACCTGGCGCTGGCGCTCGAAAAAATGGCAGTCAAAACGGCTGGATATTGAGGGCTGATCCTCCGGCAAAATTCCTGCTGCGGCTGCGCAGCGGGAATTACCTGGTAAACCAGCGGATAACACCACAACAAAGCAAATAAAAGAAAAAATACAGAGTTATACTCTGATAAACAGCCATTAACGCAGTTTTTCGTGACTACTGTCACGGGGTCTCATCACACTTTTTTATTTATGCATAACATAATGCATACAAATCATATTCAATACTATATTTAAATCAAATAGTTAGATAAGTATTTTTATCTCTTTCCATAGCCGGACAATTTCTTGCTTTTTTCCCCCCTATCCGCCCTATTTTTTATTTCCGGGAGAAAGTTTTTCTCCGGATTCTGCAAATACCCCTGAATTGTGAAAGGATTTTTCTGCTTCCCTTTCGGTACACTGAGCCGCATAACGGATTCGCGTATTTAAGGCTGAAAAATGGCAACACATCACACCCCTGCTCAATGGAACAATTTTGTCGCGGCACTGCGTCAGTCAGTCAAACCGGCGACAGGCTGCACCGAGCCGATTTCTCTGGCACTGGCCGCCGCAAAAGCAGCGGCCTGCCTCAGCGCTGCACCGACTCAAATCCGCTGCTATGTTTCCCCGAACCTGATGAAAAACGGCCTCGGCGTGACCGTTCCGGGAACAGGCATGACCGGCCTGCCGGTCGCTGCGGCACTCGGCGCTATCGGCGGACAGCCGGATGCCGGTCTGAATGTCCTGTGCGGGGTGACTGCGGACGATATCGCCGCCGGGAAAGCCTTTCTCGCCTCCGGCGCGGTGTCTGTGGAAATCAAAGAACCGTGCAGCCACGTGCTTTACTCTGAAGCCACCGTATACAGCGGCGACGATCAGGCCACCGTCACTATCTGCGGCGATCATACCCATGTAACGGAAATCAGCCATAACGGCACGATTATTTATCAGGATGATGCGATCACGCATCAGGGCGGCAGCGATAATCCGTTCGCGGATGCCTGCGCCCGTGATATTTATGATTTCGCCACTCAGGCACCGGTTTCGATGATCAATTTTATGCGTCAGGCCGCTGATCTGAATGATGCCCTGGCCCGCGAAGGCATGTCCAACCCGTACGGGTTACAAATCGGCCGTTCGCTGGAGAAACAGCGTGAGCGCGGATTGCTGTCAAAAGATCTGCTGTCCGACATTATGATCCGCACCTCGTCAGCCTCGGATGCCCGTATGGGCGGCGCGCAGCTGCCTGCCATGAGCAACTCCGGTTCCGGTAACCAGGGGATCGCCGCTACCCAGCCGGTGGTGGTGGTCGCGGAATATTTACAGGCGGATGAAGAGCAGCTTATCCGTGCCCTGACATTGTCCCACCTGATGGCGATTTATATTCACAGCCAGTTCCCGCCGCTTTCGGCGCTGTGTGCAGCCACGACCGCCTCAATGGGGGCCGCAGCCGGTATCGCATGGTTATTTGAAGGGAAATATGAGCCGGTGGCGATGGCTATCAGCAGCATGATCGGGGATATCACCGGTATTATCTGTGACGGTGCTTCCAACAGCTGCGCGATGAAAGTCTCCAGTGGTGTCAGCGCAGCCTATAAAGCGGTGCTGATGGCGATGAATCAGCAGTGTGTCAGCGGTAACGACGGCATCGTCTGTACCGATGTGGATAAATCCATTGCTAACCTCTGTGCGCTGGCCAGCCTGTCTATGCAGCACACCGACGTGCAGATTATTGAAATCATGGCAAACAAGGCAAAATCAGCCTGATTTTTCCGGGTTTGGCTTTTTAAGGAAGCCCCCTTTCCTTTACCGGCCGCACCGGCCGGTTTTTTCATGCTTTATTTTTACAACGACCTGAGCGGGTGAATATCCGCTGTTATCATGCCGTCAGCGTGGCAAACGCATTGCGGATTTCCTGCTCCGGCAGTTGCATGCCGATAAAAATCAGCACACTCTGTTTTACATCATCCTCACGCCATTCGCGGTCAAAATCTGCACTGTAAAGACGCTGAACGCCCTGGAATAACAGGCGGCGCGGCTCATCTTTAATCCAGAGTAACCCTTTGTAACGCAGCATATTATCAGCATAGCTGAGCAACAACGTTTCCATGGCGCGGGAAATGGCGCTGATTTCCACCGGTTTATCCATGGTGATCACCAGAGACTGAATGTCATTCTGCTGTTTCGGCGCAAAGCGGAACAGCGGTTTGCTGATTTCCACATTGTCATCCAGCATAAAACCGCCGACATTAAACAGCAGGTTCATGTCGATATCACCGTTAATCACCTTATACACCGGCGCTTTGGCATTAATCCGCTGCAAACGGGCAAGCAGCGCCTCATTATCCGGCTCGACGTCCGTTTTGGTCAGCAGAATGCGATCCGCGTAGCCAATCTGTGCCTGGGCGATAGTGAACTGATCCAGTTGCTGCTGTGCATGCACCGCATCCACCAGCGTGATAATGCCGTCCAGCACATAGCGTTCACACAGTTTTTCATTGGAGAAGAAGGTCTGTGTAATCGGGCCGGGATCAGCCATACCAGTGCATTCAATCACCAGGCGGTCAAAATCGATTTTGCCGCTGTCCAGGTTTTCACACAGGTCGAGCAGCGCATCTTCCAGCTCACTCGAGCGGCTGCAGCAGATACACCCGTTGCTCAGGGTTTTTATCTGCGTGGCGCGGTCACCGATAATTTCATCATCGATAGGCACCTCGCCGAATTCATTTTCAATCACAGCAATTTTCTGCCCGTGCTCCTCGTGGAGAATATGGCGCAGCAGTGTGGTTTTACCGGCACCCAGGAAACCGGTCAGGATAGTCACGGAGATAGGTTGCATAATCGGGTCCTTCTTACAGACAGACAGCGGAACAAAGGCTGTCAGAGTAACAAATAACTCGGATAATAAAAAATATCCCCCGTACAATGTGACTGACATCATACGGGGGATGAGACTTCAGCGTTACTGCATGCTGTTATCAGTGTGAGGAGGAGACTTTAATTCCCTCTTCCGGAACCGGGATATACGGAGTTTCATTATCAGTACGTTCCGGGTTTTTGCTCGCTTTCATCGCTGTACGGATGCCGTAGAAGATGATGCTGTACACAACAACCAGGAAGATAATGCTCAGACCGGCGTTGGTGTAGTTGTTCACCACGATGTGCTGCATATTGGCGACCTGCTCAGGCGTTAACGCGACACCTTCAGCAATACGGCGTTTGTACTCATTCGCCAGCCAGAAGAAGCCTTCCAGTTGCGGGTTGTCACTGAACAGTTTCAGACCCAGCGCCCATGTGGTACAAATCAGCAGCCATACCGCAGGAATAGTGGTTACCCAGATATATTTGCTGCGCTTCATCTTAATCAGAACGACGGTGGACAGAACCAGGGCAACAGCCGCCAGCATCTGGTTGGAGATACCGAACAGCGGCCACAGGCTCTTAACGCCGCCCAGCGGATCGACCACGCCCTGATACAGCAGATAACCCCACAGACCCACGCAACCGGCAGTACCGATCACCCCGGCAATGAAGGAGTCAGTTTTCTTCAGGAACGGAACGAAGTTACCCAGCAGATCCTGGAGCATAAAGCGGCCGGAACGGGTACCCGCATCCAGTGCAGTCAGGATAAACAGTGCTTCAAACAGGATCCCGAAGTGGTACCAGAAGCCCATATCCGCTGCAGGAATGATTTTGTGGAACACATGCGCGATACCTACCGCCAGTGTCGGTGCACCACCCGCACGGTTCAGAACAGACGGCTCACCGATATCTTTGGCGGTCTGTAAAATCTCTTCCGGCGAAATCACAAAGCCCCAGGAACTGACCGTCGCGGCCGCCTGAGCGGTCACATCTTTCAACTGTGCCATGATCATCGGTGCATCTGCGGTACCGAGGTTATGCAGATCCGGCATGGTGATACCCAGCGCCGCAGGCGGGGTGTTCATCGCAAAATAGAGACCCGGTTCGATAATGGAGGCTGCAACCAGCGCCATAATCGCCACAAAGGATTCCATCAGCATAGCGCCGTAACCGATATAACGGGCATCGGTTTCACAGGCCAGCAGTTTCGGTGTGGTACCGGAAGCAATCAGGGCGTGGAAGCCGGAAACCGCACCACAGGCAATAGTAATAAACAGGAACGGGAACAGAGCACCTTTCCAGACCGGACCGGTTCCGTCAACGAACTGTGTCATTGCCGGCATTTTCAGATCCGGGTTGAGGATAACGATACCCACAGCCAGACCGACGATAACACCGATTTTCAGGAAGGTTGCCAGATAGTCACGCGGAGCCAGAATCAGCCACACCGGCAGCAGAGCGGAAACAAACGCATAGCCGATCAGGGCATAAGTGATAGTGGTATCTTTAAAGGTCAGCGCAGGGCCCCAGTACGGGTCGTGTGCAATCACACCACCGAACCAGATAGCCGCCACCAGCAGCACAATACCGATGACAGACACTTCACCGACACGTCCCGGCCGGAGATAGCGCATGTAGATCCCCATAAACAGGGCAATCGGCACAGTGGATACGACGGTGAACACACCCCACGGACTTTCTGCCAGCGCTTTCACCACAATCAGTGCCAGCACGGCGAGGATGATGATCATAATCAGGAAGCAGCCGAAGAGCGCGATAGTGCCCGGCACGGTTCCCATCTCTTCTTTAACAATCTCACCCAGAGATGCACCATTACGGCGCGAGGAGATAAACAGCACCATAAAGTCCTGTACCGCCCCCGCCAGCACCACACCGGCCAGCAGCCAGAGTGTGCCCGGCAGATACCCCATCTGCGCGGCAAGTACCGGTCCGACTAACGGACCCGCACCGGCGATCGCGGCAAAGTGGTGGCCGAACAGAACGTTACGGTTAGTCGGAACATAGTTCAGACCATCATTATTAATCACCGCCGGTGTTGACCGGGTCGGATCCAGTTTCATAACCTTTGTTGCGATATACAGGCTGTAGTAGCGGTACGCCACCAGATAGACTGATACCGATGCAACAATGATCCATAATGCACTGACATGCTCGCCGCGGCGTAATGCGACAACGCCGAGACAGAAAGCACCTATAATCCCCAGGATAAACCAGGGAATGTGCTTAAATAAGCGATTAGAGTTCATAACGCACCTTAAATGTGACTGTGATAATCAAAATGATCCGTATCCGTACGGAAAAAGTGTTTCAGCCGAATAAAATAGAAACTTCCTGCAAGTGTGTTTTATGATAGAAAAATCAAGGCGGGAAACGGGGATTATCCCGTAAGCGGTTGTATAGCAGATTAAGCGGTCACTTTTTACAGCCGGGCGGTTTTATCCGCCTCCCGGGACGGTAAAATTTGTGATCGGGTTAACGTTATGTTTTTTAAATTTTTTCGTGCTTTTTGTTAATTTTTTATGAAAGCGTGCTTTTATCCGCTTTTCTCCGTGATTTATGACCTGAAACCGACAGAAGACAGTAACCGATATGACTAAAAAACCCGGCACACCTCCCGGCAACTTCCGTGCTTATGCTGATAAGCAGACACAACGCAATATGCTGTTTCAGCGGGTTCTCCGCCTGCTGACCTTCAGTGTGGTTTTCCTCGCCGGATTTATGATTTATCAGACCTGGCAGACACAACAGAATGATGTCTATGCTGACGGGCAGATAACCGGTTATCTGCGGACAGAAATGCGCGATACCCGTTCGGGACAGCAACTGGTCGGCTGGCCGGTGGTGAAATTCGTGACAGCGGATAATAAAATCGTGACCTTTACCTCAACAGATCAGTTGCTGTGCCAGTCACAGTGTGAAAACGGTCCGGTGGGTGTTTATTATCAGAAGGATAATCCGGGCAAAGCACAGATAGCGGACTTCGGTGCCCGCTATGGTGAAATGATTGTCTGGGGAGTGGTCGCCTTTATTCTGCTGGTGACCTATATTCTGCACAGCTGGCGCCTGCGGATTCTGGCCCGCCGCCGTTACGGTGCAGCATCATAAACGGCTGTCCGGCGGTGGTGTCCGGCCGAATCCGGTGATAAGGCCGTAAGGTGAAATACGGAACCAGTGACCGCCGGTCCACCAGGAGTGCTCGCCGTCGGTTTCCTCTTCACACCCCACGCCAACCTCGGCGGTACCGCTGACAAAGCCGTACGTGCAGTCATAAATGGCGGGGATCACCACCCGCCCGGTGACGCTGTCCGCATAACCGATTTTATTGCCGGAGCGGATACGGTAACGCCCGTCTTCCGGTTCGTCCGGCGCACTGTCGAAATAGTACGGCTGATACGGTTCCTGCAGATTACGGTCAACGAAATGGCTGCCGAAGGTATCTTTATCCCGGTACAGACAGAGCTCAAAGGGATTATCCGGCCTGAAGCAGTTATCCGCCACTGACGGTTCATCCGCGCGGGCCCGCACCCATTCACGGGCTTTTTCTGCCTGCACATCCGTACCGGCAAATGCGGTCAGCGGCAGCAACATTACAAATACGATTCCCGGTATTCTGCATCTCATCGGTTATTCCTCTGCCTGACCACGGTCTGTGATGCCTTCCTCTTTATATATACGGGAAGGCCATCACAGATATTACCCCGGTCAGCCGGTGACGACTACTGATGCCGCCGCCTGTTTTGCAGTATTTACCGCCTCCTGAACAGAAGGTGCCAGCGCCAGGGCAACGCCCATGCGCCGGGAGCCGTCAATCTCCGGTTTGGCAAACAGACGCAACTGCACAGTCCCGGTCAGGGCGTGCTCCAGCCCGCTGTAACGAACATCATCGCTGCGCAGTGACGGCAGGATCACCGCTGAGGCAGCCGGACGGTACTGAACTATCTCTCCGGCCGGTAATCCGAGAAACGCCCGCACATGCAGGGCAAATTCAGAGATATTCTGTGAAATCAGTGTGACCAGCCCGGTATCGTGAGGACGCGGAGAAACTTCATTAAAAATAATATCCTCACCACGGACAAACAGCTCAACACCGAACAGACCATAGCCGCCCAGCCCGTTAACGATAGTCTCCGCCACCTGTTGTGCCCGTGCCAGAACAGCATCCGGCATGGCCTGCGGCTGCCAGGATTCACGGTAATCCCCGCGCTCCTGACGGTGCCCGACCGGTGCACAAAAATGCACACCATCTGCCGCACGGACAGTCAGCAGGGTGATTTCATAATCGAAATCAATCATCCGCTCGACAATCACCCGCCCTTTTCCGGCGCGTCCTGCTTCCTGAGAGGCCAGCCAGGCATCGTGCAATGTGCTTTCATCGCGGATAATGCTCTGCCCTTTACCCGATGAACTCATCACCGGCTTGATAATGCAGGGAAATCCAATCTCACCGGCGGCACGGATAAAAGACGCCTCATCATCCGCAAAACGGTATTCTGATGTCATCAGCCTCAGCTCTTCTGCGGCCAGGCGGCGGATCCCTTCGCGGTTCATGGTCAGTTTTACCGCATTGGCACAGGGCACGACATGAAAACCCTCCTGCTCCAAACGGTATAATGTATCTGTCGCAATCGCTTCAATTTCCGGCACAATATGGTCAGGCTGTTCTTTCCGGATCACAGCTTCCAGCTCCGCGCCGTCCAGCATGTTGATCACATAGCGGCGGTGTGCGATATGCATGGCCGGCGCGTTGTCATAACGATCAACAGCAATCACTTCAATACCGAGCCGCTGGCACTCAATCGCCACTTCTTTGCCTAATTCACCTGCGCCCAGCAGCATCACTTTTGTGGCACCCGGGCGTAATGCCGTACCTAATGTTGTCATCACTGTCACCTGTTCAGAAATACCGGAAAATTTGCGCGCCATTATATACGCAATCGTTTGCTTTAGTCACGAAATAAGCAAATCACCGGCTGTCACAGCGCTCAGCGGGGTTTTATACCCAGACCGGCTTTTGCTGTATTTTTCCAGTGATGGCGGATAAGAGACAGGATACAGAACAACAATCCCAGCCAGATCAATGAGAAACTGACGCCTTTGACAGAATCAAAATGCTCATTAAAGAGGAACACCGCCAGCAGGAACTGAATGGTCGGTTCGAGATACTGTGCCAGACCGATGGTGGTCAGTGTGGTGGAACGCACTGCAGCCGTGAAGAACAGCAGCGGCAGCAGCGTAACAGGCGCGGTCAGTATAAAACAGATGCGGGTAAAGGTATCTGCGGTGCTGAATGTGCCCGCTCCGCTGTTTTCAAGCCAGAAATACAACACAATAGCCACCGGCAGCAGCCAGAGACTCTCAATCAGCAGTGAAGTCGTCAGGTCATAACGGATAAATTTGCGGATAAAGCCGTACAGTGCAAACGCAGAGCCCATCATCAGCGCCAGTTTCGGCAGGCTGCCGTACTGATAAAGCTGATAACCCACCCCGGCACAGACGAAAATCAGCGCGGTTTTTTCTGCCGGTTTCAGGCGTTCATGCAGGAAGATGACACCCAGTAAAATAGAAAACAAGGGGGTGATGAAATATCCCATGCTGGCTTCCAGCACCAAATCATGGGTCATTGAATAGGTAAAGGTGCACCAGGATATTGCCATCACACTGGTACTGAGCAGACAAAGCAGCAGCGAGCGTTTATCAGCCCATACCGCTTTTACCCGGGTACGGTTTTTTAAAAAGAAACGGACAAATAATAACAGCGGAATTGACCAGAGGACGCGCTGGGATAATAACTCCAGCGGCTGCACCCCCGGCAGCAGGCGGTAAAAAAGCGGTGTGATCCCCCAGAGAAAATAAGAAAAAATCGCCAGCATCGCGCCGGATCGTAAAAACATGGTTCAGCCAATCCTGTTTATCATTATGTTATGACTATCATACCCCCCTGCATTAAAAATCCCATGCGCCTGCTCAATTTATTTCCCGTCACCGGTCTCTCCCGTATACATCATATTATGTTCACTGAAACCACGCTTTTTACTACGCAGATATAACTATAAAATATCAGTCTCGCTTGATTTTCATATTGATAACGTTAACATTATAAGTATCATTAACAAATCATTTTTGGGTATAATTCCTAACATTTGATGTTAACGTTAACTTTGAGTGATTATAGCCAGATAGATCCCCTGATTTTTTATACTCTGGAAACTACAACCTCTCGTAATGCATTGATGAAAAACGATAAATAATCATTTAATGTTCATTGCCACGATAAACAGAGCAACACGTCAGACATTTCCCTCCGGAGATTGAAAAATCTTTCGTGCGGTAGCTTTGTCTCTGAAAAATATCATTACCTTTTTTTAATTAACTATTTTAACGTTAACATTGAAAGGTAAGTAATAATAATTACCACTACGAACCAAAAATCAAAGAAACAACATTAAAATACAACATTGAAAGTTTTGTGTTTAGCTAAAGCGAAATTTACGCTTAATGTTGCACTCAAAACGACAGATAAGTCCGTAATTACAAAAATAACGCTGCGCTGATTTTTTATCCGGCAGCCTGCCTTTGGTTAATTAAAAAAATTAACCAAACGTGAACGGATAAAAATCAGGAAAAAAGAGAAAGGATTGTGTAACAGCCGGGGATCAGAGTGACTCTCTGCTGAGCATCCGGCAGGGGACATAAGTCCGCCCTGACGAAACCCGTACTTCAATAAGATGCAGTGCCGCTGTTTCACCCAGCAGGCGATACGGAGAGCGGATAGTGGTCAGCGGGGGATAAAAAAGTTCTCCGGTACCGGTCATATTTTCACAGCCGAGAATACCGGCCTGCTCCGGAACAGAAATACCGCGGGTTAATAAAACCTGATACACAACAAAGGCTATCTGATCATTACCACAGATAATACAGTCAAATAACGGTGAATTACCGTCAATGTATTGATCTATCAGTGTCACAACGTCCCGGTAATAAATATCAGATAATGTGATGTTGTGCTGATTCAGCTGACCGGCTGACAATCCCGCATTCAGCCATGCATTCTGAACCGCATCACGGCGCAAACCGGATGAAAGGCATTCCGCCGGCGGCCAGATACAAAGCGGGCGGCGGTAACCCCGCTGAATAAGATATTCTGTTGCATCATACTGAGCATGATAATCATCCGGAATATAAGACGGTAACGCTGTATTTCCGGGATCATAGCAGTTCGTTAATACCAGGTTTCTGTCGCGGAGTAACTCAGGAATGTTTATCTCACGCAATTCTGCACTGGTAATAATAATACCGTCAGGGCGGCGGGATAAAATCTGGCGGACAGCCGCAACCGGGTCATCTCCGGATGAAATATTAACAACAAAGTGGTCCCAGCCATATTTTTCTGCACACTGCTCAATAGCCAGCAGTATTTCAACAGAAAACGGGGCTGAGGCGGTATCAATTGCTAATACCCCCATGCACGACAGATTTGTATTTTTACCTCTGATTTTCCGGGCTGATAAATCCGGTACATAATTCAGAACATCAATAGCATGCTGAACCTGTCTCAACGTCTCAGGCTTCAGCAGTTCCGGATTATTTATTGCCCTTGAAACAGTCATCAGTGAGACTGATGCCAGGCGGGCAACATCTTTCAGTGATGCCATATTATTATCAGTAGAAAATAAGTGTTTGTTCTGTCGCGTGAAAAAGAAAAAATGTGAGCTGCCATTTATAACATATTGTGTCTGTAACCCCAAGAGCAAATGTAAATGTTTATTTCATAAAAAACCCCTTACTCCATAAATTAAACGAACTTTAAACAATAGCAACATATTGTTTTATAAAAATAAAAATAAAAAACATCCACATTATTTTGCTTTTATTAAAAAACATACACCGATTCCGAAATGAAATTTACTTATCCATTTAAACATTTCCTCGACGTTATCTTATCTACAATACATAAAATTTGCGTAAATAAACCTAAGTAATTATGCCCTTATTTTTATCCGTTAATATCGGTTTGTTTTGTGTCCTATTTTAATTGAGGAGTAACTTATGGATGCCGTTATTCATTTAATCAACTGTGCTGATTTACCAGGCAACAATATCAAATTCATGCTTGATAATATGAATTGTGAAGTAAAATCTTATTCATCTGAGCAGGCTTTTCTGAAATATTATGTTAATACGCCAAAAGAGCATGCCCGTGAATGTATTATTCTGGAAGTGGGAGAATCATCTGCTGAGGCATTCTATCTTATCGATGAACTCAAACGCCTGAAAAGCATTATTCCTGTGATTGTTATCACCGCTTATCCGTCTTTTGAGACCTGCCGTCGTGCATTTAAAGCGGGTATTCTGGAATTCTTCAAGAAACCGATTAATTCAGAGCTGTTAGTTAATGCGATTCATGACGCATTTAATCAATATGAAAATAGCCTCACTAAGTACCATAGATATCAACGCTTTAAAGATAAATTCAGCAAGTTATCTGCCCGTGAGAAAGAGGTCATGGATATGATTCTGGAAGGAAATACCAGTAAAGAAGCTGCACAAAAATTATCATTATCGCCGCGTACTGTTGAAGTACACCGTTCTAATATGTATACCAAGCTGCGTATTAAATCATTACTACAACTGGTGCAGGAATATGATTTCTATAAAAACTATTCAGATTCAATCTGAGCATTTCCGTTTTTATAATAAACTTTATATTCCGCTTTTGTAGTTAATAAATATACCGATGATTTTACCTGCTTCTGCTTGCTTATTTAACTGCTTCTGATGTTTCACTGTTAATACAGATTGTCATTTCTATCATATTCCGGATTGCGCCAGTGTTACCACTGGTGACAAATTGTAATGTAATGATAATACACCAGGGTATCACTCTGATATTAACGACACATACCGGCAGTCATATATTCCGGAAAACCTGACATAATGAGATCTGACATCCTGTAATACAGATATAAAACTTCATTAATAGTATTTAATACCTGATTACTCATTTTAATATTTTGTTACAAATGAAACAAAATGCACTTTACCCACCTTATGGGTAAACCGGAGTTGTGTGCTGCCTGAAAACTCCCTTCTCTTTATACCACTCTTCCCCTGCGTGTTTTCATGCTGATACTGCCAATCAGCAATAATGACATGCCCCGCTGTTATTCCCTGAAATTCGCTGTCTTCCTGTAATAATACGCCATAAAAAAAGCATCCGTTACAGGATGCTTTCAGTATTCACATAATCGCCGGATTATTCTATTTTCAGCACGTTCAGTTTGATCATAGACATTGAGTTCGGTGGTATCTGCCCTTCAATACCGGCGACACCATAACCGCCTTCCGGTTTTATATACACATCAACCGCACCGCCTGCGCCGGCAAGTGAAACGAATTTAGCCAGGTCACCCGGTAATTCATTGAACGGAATAACCGCCGGTGCATTTACCGGATATGACACGGTTACTTTACCGTCAGTTAGTTCCTCATGCATCGCAAATGTGACTGTTTTTCCTTTCAGCGCTTTATATTTCTGTCCCTGTTTGGTGATACGGTAATAAACGTCCGGCGTCATTTTGGAATAATTCTGGCGCTCCAGGCGGGCGATCAGCTCCTGGTTTTTCCGTTTATTCAGCTCACCAACCTGCTGGAAAGTATAAGCCGTCACGGCTTTATTTTTTTCTTCTGCTTTCGCAATTTGTGTATTCAGCGTGGTATTTTCTGTCCGCTGTGCACTGACAACCGCCTTTTGCTTATCCATTTCTTTCTGCAATGCGGTGTATTTTGCCGAGAGATCGGCATTTTCTTTCAGCTTAGCCGCCGCTTTGGCGAGTTCTGCATCTTTATCTGCCAGCTGCTTTTTCTGGTTATCAAGCTGAGTATTCAGCTTAATTAATTCCGCATCAGATTTCGCCAGTGCTTCAATCTGCTGTGTTTTTTCTTTTAAGGCTTTATCCAGCTGAGCAGCCCGCTGCTGTTCTGCCGCTAATTTTTTATTCAGTCCGGCATTATCCGCCTGAACAGTACTGCTCTCTTTATCTGCACCAGATATTTTTGCCGACAGCAGTTGCTTATCCGCCGTCAGCTGCGCAATTTTTTGTTCCAGTGTGGCTTTATCCACGATCAGCGCAGCCACCTCTTTTTTCAGATTATCGCTCTGACGGGCATTATCCGCCTCACGGCTCTGTAACTGAGCTGTCAGCTTAAGTTTATCGGCCTCACGCAGCTGTAATTCTTTTTCCAGTGTCTGCAACTGAGCTGCCATTTTTGCGTTATCGGTATTTTTGGCGTTCAGTTGTGTAATCTGTTTTTCCAGCGCGGTTTTATCGGCGGCCAGAGTGCTGAGGTCTTTTTTCAGCTTGTCACTCTGTGCTGCCGCATCTTTATTCTGAACAGCCAGTTGATCTGCAAGTTTCTGCTTTTCTGTTTCGGTATTTTTCAGCTTCTGCTCAGTATCGGTCAGGCTGCGGGTGACTTTCGCCAGATCGGCATTTTTATCATTCAGCAGTGCCGCATTTTTCTCTGACTGTGCTTTCTCTGCCGTCAGCTGTGCAATCTGTTTTTCCAGCGCAGTTTTATCCGCAGCCAGGGCAGCGAATTCTTTTTTCAGCTGTGCGCTCTGTTTGTCACTGTCAGCATTACCGGCCGCAATCTGTGCCGCCAGCGCCTGTTTTTCGGTATCACGCTGTTTCAGTTGCTGCTCCAGCGTACTCAGTTGCTGAACCATTTTTTCCATATCGGCATTTTTACTGCTCAGCTGTGCGATACTTTTTTCAGCCTGTGCCTGCTCTTCGGTCAGCCGGGTGATTTGCCCGGTCAGCGCCGTTTTATCAGCGGTCAGTGCGGTCAGATCTTTTTGCAGCTGCGCATTCTGCTGCTGGTTATCGGTGGTTTTCTGCAGTAATTCAAGCGCGATACGCTGTTTTTCCGCTGTGCTTGCTTTCAGCTGTTTTTCCAGCTCTGAAACCTGCGCGGTGGTTTTCTGCATTTCCGCTGTTTTCGCATTCAGCAGTTCGGTATTTTTGGCTGAGGCGCTGTTTTTATCTGCGGTCAGTGCAGAGATCTGTTTTTCCAGTGCTGCTTTTTCTGCCGTCAGTCCGTCGAGAGATTTTTTCAGCTCCGCGCTCTGTTTCGCACTTTTACTGCCCTGTTCCGCCAGTTGTGCGGTCAGTGCCAGTTTTTCGGTATCACTTTGTTTCAGCTTACTTTCTGTTGCCGTCAGCTGTTGCGTAAGTTTTGCGAGGTCGGCATTTTTACTGCCGAGCAGCGCGAGGTTCTCGTCAGCCCGGCTCTTCTCTGAATTCAGCTGCGCAACCTGTTTTTCAAGCGCCGATTTATCCGCTGTCAGCGCGGTGATCCTTTTTTCCAGATCGGCTGATTGTTTGCCGTTTTCGGTTTCCTGAGATTGCAGTTTTGCTGTCAGGCGCTGTTTTTCCGCATCCCGCTGAGCCAGCTGTTTTTCCAGCTCCGTCAGCTTCTGCGTGATTTTTTCCATACCAGCATTTTTATCCTGCAACAGCGCGAGATTTTTCTCTGCCTGAGCATTATCGGATTTCAGCCCGGTAATCTGCTTTTCCAGTGCCGCTTTTTCTGCCGCCAGTGCTGCCAGGTCTTTTTTCAGCGCGTCGCTCTGTTTGCTGTTTTCACCGGTCAGCGCGAGGATTTTGTCATTCAGCTGCTGTTTTTCCGCATCCCGCTGAGCCAGCTGTTTTTCCAGTTCCGTCAGCTTCTGCGTGATTTTTGCCATATCGGCATTTTTGCTTTCCAGCAGCGCGAGATTTTTATCTGCCAGCGCTTTTTCTTTATTCAGCGCCGCAATCTGTTTTTCAAGATCGGCTTTTTCGGCTGTCAGAGCCGTGACCTGACCTTCCGCCTGACCAAAACGGGCCAGGTTTTCGCTTATCTGCTGATTGAGTGAATCAATCGTTTTGCGGTTCTGTTCCAGCTCAGCGGTCAGTTTGGCGCTGTCGCTTTTTGCCGCAGTCTGTAACTCATTATTTGCCAGAGTCAGATTGCTGAGCTCTGTCTCTTTTTTCGCAATATCCGCGAGCGCCTGTTCATAATTATGCTGAACATTCCGGTACTTTTCGTTCAGTGACGCGAGTTCACGCTTCACGTCCTGTAATTTCAGGCGGGTGAGGCGCAGTTGTTTCTGCGGATCCGACGGCGTAAACCAGGTTTCCGGTTTCAGCACACGGGCAACCGTCAGCGGCAGATCAGAGAAATACGTCATTGAACGGAAAGGTTCACCCGGGATGGCAAACAAGGCTTCCGGTGTGAGAGTCAGTGAGGAGGTCATACGGGAAGGAACAGGTGAGAACACAAATCCCCGGTGATTTCCGCCCCATTTCTGGCTGTCACGGACCAGATAAGCCGGAGACCACTGCGGGTATCCGATCGGAACAGGATTGGTCACAACAACCGGTTCCCTGACCACAATATTTTCGCATTGTGCCGATACGGAGATCCCCGGGGTTGTTGTGTCAGTTTTCTGTGCGGCAGCTGTTTGTGTCCGGCTTTCCTGCGCGGACGAAACAGTGCGTTTTCCTGTGCGGGCAGCTTTACGTGTGCCCTGACGCTGTGACTGAGTGGCCTTACCCGCCGTATTTACCGGCGGTGTAACCCGGGTTTCGGGAGACCTGCCAGGTTGCTGCACTGATACCGGAAAATTGCCTGATGCTTTTTCAGTCTGAATATAACGGTCAAAATCTTCAATAACCTGATTAAATTCAGATGCAGTTGCCGGTTGCACTGCCGCAAACAATGCGACAGTAATACACAACCTGATGTTCAGTCTCATAACCCGTTAACCTTCTCCAGGGTATTCTCAATAGACAGAACAGAATAATAACGAACCTGGGCACACATCACTTTGGTTTTCGCTTCAATCGACATCTTCAGTAATTTAAGCGTATCCGGGCTGGCGGTTCTTTCGAGCTGACGATACAGTCTGTTGATCTGGCTGATTTCGCTGAAACCGGCGACCATCTGACTGTAATCTTTCGGAGAAATAGTTTTGAGCGAGTCGAGTTCTTTAACACACATACTCAGCTCAGGCGAAATCTGTCCGGAGGGTTGCTGTAATTCAGGTCTTGGCAAAGGTGCAGTCGTTCTCACCGGCTCCTGCTCCGCCGGCTGAACCGGTTGTGCCGCAGGCTTCGGCGCAGAGGGTGTCGTTAATGAACAGCCGGACAGGGTTACAACGCCTCCCAACAGGAGTATCCCCGCCATTTTGTTCAGTGCTGTCTTGGATAACATAGTTTCACCTTAGAGAAATAATTTGGCCACTGCTGCGTTGTGCAAAAATAGGCACCAATTGTATAGCCAGAGCCGTGGAAAATAAACTCTGACGTGTCACAACTCAGGCTTATGTAACATACACTACGTCGCGGGCGAGTCTGAACTATTCGTTTTTTGTTATCCGAACACCTTACTGCAGCCGCACAATCTGAATTCTCACGCTTGTCATCGTCAACGATTTGGCTTCGTTATTATTCTGCTCTGCCGGTCTGTTTCTTACAGGCCGAGAACATAAATTAGTCAGTTTACCTTACAAAACGGTACCGGAATATTTGCCGGACAGTTTGTAACAAGTCTTAAAAATAAGTATCACCCGGTATCTGTCCATCATAAAAAGAATATAAGCACAGTTGTACCTGAGGCGGCATTATATCTTATTCACGAATAAAATCGATTAACCGCCGCAGACAACCATTCTGTAAATATGAAAATAAAACGACAGACACAGAACAAATACATAACCCGCTGTTATCCCGGATGATTCACGGCAGTATAAATGAATAATTCCGTTATGGATTCTCTTTTTTTCAATTATGCGACCGGGATTCCGTTCCTTTTTCCGGGTTGATTATTATCATTATTTTCTTAGTAATCTATTATCTTCTTATAATTTAAAAGCGACAGAATTTATCAGGCTTATTACGCATTATATGATTAGTAACACTATCAAACTATAAATTATCATTCTGCTTCTGCGGTACTCCGGGATTATCAATACAGACACATTTTTCTCTCAATATGAGAGAAAGCGGGACAGGAAAATCCGCCGTTTCCTGCCGGACACCCTTATTTTTTTTACCTCAGTCACAAATCCCCCGATAAATTGCTGTTTTTCTCCCTGCTGGCGTATTTATTGCTTGTTTTTATGCATGCTTACTTTTTCCTGAAGCCGGAGAAATAATAATGTCTGAAGCAGTCGGAAAACGCGCGCTGGGTACGCCTTACCTGCGCGTTGATGCCCTGAGCAAAACATCAGGGCGGGCGCGCTACACGGATGATCTGCCGATGCCGGGTATGCACTACGCCAAATATGTCCGCAGTACCATTGCCCACGGGATGGTAACATCCGTTGATGCGTCACAGGCGCTCGCCATGCCGGGTGTGGTCGCGGTATTCACCTGTAACGATGTGCCGCAGATCCCGTTCGCCACCGCCGGTCACGCCTGGTCTCTGGAACCGGCCAAACGTGATGTGGCAGACCGCCTGCTGCTGAACCGCCATGTGCGCCACCACGGCGACGGTGTGGCGATTGTGGTTGCCCGTGACGAACTGACTGCCGAAAAAGCGGCGGCACTCGTCAGCGTCACTTATGACGAGCTGCCGGTTATCACCTCACCGGAGGCGGCACTGGCCGCAGATGCCCCGCAAATCCACAGCTGCGGTAACCTGCTGAAACGTACCGCTATCAATGCGGAAAGCGCCAGAGCGACAGTCAGTCAGTCGCCGTTCCGGTTCCGCGGCCATTTTGATACCCCGGTGGTTCAGCATTGCCATATGGAAGGCGTCACCTGCTACGCCTGGCAGGAGGCGGATAATAAGATTTCCGTGGTATCGAGTACCCAGATCCCGCACATTGTGCGCCGTGTGATAGGCCAGGCGCTGGATATGCCGTGGTCGCATATCCGGGTGATTAAGCCGTATATCGGCGGCGGTTTCGGTAATAAACAGGACGTGCTGGAAGAGCCGATGGCCGCCTGGCTGACCCTGAAACTCGGCGGTATTCCGGTGAAAGTGGAGCTGAGCCGCGAAGAGTGTTTCTTTGCCTCGCGCACCCGTCACGCCTTCCATATTGATGCGGAGATGGGACTGACCGCCGACGGCACACTGAACGGTTATCATCTTGATGTTCTGTCCAATACCGGCGGCTATGCCTCTCACGGACACTCCATTGCGGCTGCGGGCGGGAACAAAATCCCGTACCTGTATCCGCGCTGCGATTACGGCTATTCCGCCGCCACCGTCTATACCAACTACCCGTCAGCGGGCGCAATGCGCGGCTACGGAGCACCACAGGTCACGTTCGCCCTCGAATGCCTGATGGATGATGCCGCCGCACAGCTGAATATCGACCCGGTGGATATCCGTCTGCGTAATGCGGCGCGGTCCGGTGACTGTAACCCGGTCAATAAGAAAACGATTTACAGTGCGGGGCTGATTGAGTGCCTGAAACGCGGTAAAGAGCTGTTCGGCTGGGATGAACGCAAAGCAGAGGCGCTGGCAACACGCGGAGACATCCGCCGGGGCGTCGGTGTAGCCTGTTTCAGTTATTCATCCAATACCTATCCGGTCGGCGTGGAAATCGCCAGTGCCCGTCTGCTGATGAACCAGGACGGTAATATCAATGTGCAGGTCGGCGCGACAGAAATCGGCCAGGGCTCGGATACCGTGTTCTCGCAGATGGTGGCGGAAACCCTCGGCGTGCCGGTCAGTACCATTCAGATGATCTCCACCCAGGATACGGATATCACCCCGTTTGACCCGGGCGCGTTCGCGTCACGGCAGAGTTATGTCACCGCACCGGCGCTGAAAGAAGCGGCATTGTCACTGCGGCAGAAAATCCTCGATCATGCCTCGCTGATGACACACCAGGCCGCGTTTAATATGACCATTCTCGACGGCAATGTGGTGCTTGAGGCGCAGCCGGACGTGGTTGTCACCACCGTCGCGGAAGTGGCAATGCACAGTTTTTATCATCAGGAGATCGGTGGTCAGCTTTCTGCTGAATCCTCTCATAAAACACAGACCAACCCGCCGGCCTTCGGCTGTACTTTTGTCGATGTCACCGTGGATATTCCGATGTGTCAGGTGACCATTAACCGGATCATCAATATGCACGATTCCGGCCGGATCCTGAACCCGCAGCTGGCGGAAGGCCAGGTCCACGGCGGAATGGGAATGGGGATCGGCTGGGCGCTGTTTGAAGAGATGCTGATCAACGAGAAATCCGGGGTTGTTCATAACCCGAACCTGCTCGACTACAAAATGCCGACCATGGTTGACCTGCCGGATCTGGAGTGCGGGTTTGTCGAAACCTACGAGCCGCAGTCCGCATACGGCCATAAGTCCCTGGGTGAGCCGCCGATTATTGCGCCGGCTGCCGCTATCCGTAACGCCGTGCGTATGGCGACGGGTATTTCTGTCAATACTATCCCGCTGACACCAAAACGGCTGTACCGGGAATTTGTTAATGCCGGGCTTATCAGGGGGTAACTGCCATGTATGATTTTGAAACTTATCACCGTGCAGAGAGTGTCGCACATGCCGTCTCACTGCTGACGACGGATCCGCAGGCCAGATTGCTGGCGGGCGGAACGGATGTGCTGATCCAGCTTCATCACCTCAATGAACGCTTCCGCCGTATTGTGGATATCCATGATTTGCCGGAACTGCGCGGGATCAGCTGTGATGATGCGGGACATATCCGTATCGGCTCCGCAACCACCTTCTCCGAACTGATTGACAGCCCGGTGATCAACAAGTGTCTGCCCGCGCTGAGCGAAGCGGCTGCCACCATTGCCGGACCGCAGATCCGCAACGTTGCCACTTACGGCGGCAATATCTGTAACGGCGCCACCAGCGGCGACTCTGCCTGTCCGTCCCTGGTTTATCAGGCAGAGCTGGAGATAGCCACCCCGGACGGCATCCGCCGCAGACCACTGCGCGGCTTCCATACCGGTCCGGGTAAAGTGGCCTTTGAACCGGGTGAACTGCTGATCGCGTTCCATTTCTCACCAGAGAATTACCGTGGTAAAGGCTCCGCCGCTTATAAATACGCCATGCGCGGCGCGATGGATATCGCCACCATTAACTGCGCGGCTCTGTGTGATATCAGAGAAGGACGTTTTGAGGAACTGCGCCTCGCCTTCGGGGTTGCCGCACCGACACCGGTCCGCTGTGAACACGCGGAAGCGGCTGCGATCGGAAAACCGGTCACCGCAGACACTCTGAAAGCTGTCAGTCAGGCGATTGAACAGGATGTGGCACCGCGCACGTCATGGCGGGCAGAGAAAGAGTTCCGTTTACACCTGATCCGCGTCCTGAGCGAGCGGGTGATCCGCACGGCGGCTGAACGTCTGGGAGAAAAAATCGCATGAATATCAAAGAATGGAAAACCATCAGCTGCACACTCAACGGACAGGTACGGGAACTGACGGTGTCACCGGCGGCACGGCTGTCCGATGTCCTGCGTGAGCAGGGGCTTATCAGTGTTAAACATGGCTGCTCTGTCGGTGAGTGCGGTGCCTGCACGGTACTTATCGACGGTATCGCGGTGGATACCTGTCTCTATCTGGCGGTCTGGGCGGACGGTAAGCAGATCCGAACCGCCGAAGGTGAGATGAAGCACGGTAAACCGTCTGCGGTACAGCAGGCTTATGCGGACAGCGGCGCGGTACAGTGCGGGTTCTGCACCCCGGGCCTGATTATGATGACCACCGCCCTGCTGGAAAAACACAAAGGGCAGACCCTTACCATCCGTCAGATCCGCCACGGCCTGGCCGGTAACCTGTGCCGCTGCACCGGTTATCAGATGGTTGCCAATGCCGCGGATAAACTCCAGCGTAATCAGTAAACCGCAGAAAACAGACACCGTCCGTCTTCAGGACGGCGGTGTCAGGGTTGCGGTGTCTGTTGCTGCAAAAGTACCGGCAGGGCGTGTTCTTCCCCCCAGCTTTTCAGCATCAGTAAGATCGGTACCAGCGACTGCCCGGCGTCCGTCAGGCTGTATTCCACTTTCGGCGGCACCTCCGCATAGACCTTGCGGTGGACAAGCCCCGCTATCTCAAGCTCCCGTAACTGTTTTGTCAGCATACGCGGGGTAATAAATATCAGCAGCCGTTTCAGCTCGTTAAAGCGTTTGATGCCGCTTATCAGATGGTAAAGGATCATTCCCTTGCCCTTCCCGCCCATCATTTCCAGTGTTGCCTCAACCGGACAGGCCTCATAAGCATACGACTCGTAACGCGTCTTTCTGACAGTATCCATTTTGTACCTATATACCAAAAATGTACGTACTTGTTAAAAACATATCATAGTTTATCATTGCGCCGGTTAATGTAAATTACCTTATAAGGATGCCATCATGACCATCACTCAGGCTGTAATGCAGCGTTATTCAACCAAATCCTTTGATCCGGCGAAAAAAATCAGTGATGAGGTGATGAACAGTATCAAAACATTGCTGCGCTACAGCCCGTCCAGCGTCAATATCCAGCCGTGGCATTTTATTATTGCGGCCAGTGAGGAAGGGAAAAACCGGATCGCGGCATCCACCCGCCCGGGCTTTGAATTTAATACCGCCAAAATTACCGACGCCTCTCATGTTGTGCTGCTGTGCGCAAAAACAGATGTGGATGAAGCCTACATGAACAGCGTTCTGGAACAGGAAGACAAAGACGGCCGTTACACCACGCCGGAACACAAAGCGATGAATAACGGCGGCCGGACTTTCTTTGTTAATCTCCATAAAGAAACACTCGGTGATCTGCCGCACTGGGCGGCAAAACAGGTTTTCCTGAACATGGGGACATTGCTGCTGGGTGCTTCCGCGCTGGGTGTGGATGCTGTTCCGATGGAAGGAATGGATTTTAATACCCTGGATACCGAATTTGGTTTATCCGCCAAAGGGCTGGCACCGGTAGCCGTTGTGTCGCTCGGTTACCGCAAAGAGGATGACTTTAACGCCGCGCTGCCGAAATCCCGCCTGCCGGAAGAGCAGATCATGACCGTTATCTGATACGAAAAAGCCGCGCGGACCGGTAACATCCGTGCGGCTTCGGCACACACACATTTTCTTCCGCTTTCTGCTACCCGGCGGATAACTCGTACTTCTTAATCTTCCGGTACAGAGTGGCAATACCGATCCCCAGCTCCTCTGCTGCCTGACGTTTGTTGTCATAGCGCTGCAGTGCTTCGCGGATCATCTGTTTTTCCATCTCTTCCAGCATGGTTTCCCCGTGCAGTGCCGGATCCTCATCCGCTGCTGCCGCAGGCACGCTTCTGACCGGAATGGTAATTTCGCTGCGGTGAATATCCCCAGTATTCTGAACCGGTGCGGCAGTGCCGCTTATCATCTGCGCCGCATGTCTGGCAAAGTTCGGCGGCAGCAGTGAGATATCAATCACCTCACCCGGCGGCACCACGTTCACCAGATATTCCACCAGGTTACTCAGCTCACGCAGGTTACCCGGCCACGGCCATGCATTAATGACCGCCATCACCTCATCCGAAATGCCCGGATACACCAGACCGAGGCGCCTGGTATGCACATTGAGGAAATGGTGCACCAGCAGCTCCACATCGCCGTGACGCTCACGCAACGGCGGCAGGGCAATCGGGATAACATTGAGGCGGTAATAGAGATCCTCGCGGAATTTACCTTCACTGACAAACTGTTCCAGATTCTGGTTGGTCGCGGACACAATCCGGATATCGACCGGGATGGTCCGGCTTGAGCCAATCGGCTGCACTTCGCGTGATTCTATCGCACGTAATAATTTCGCCTGAACAATCAGCGGCATATCGCCGATTTCATCCAGGAACAGCGTGCCTTTATCTGCCGCCTGAATCAGACCCTGTTTTCCGTTGGCGGACGCGCCGGTAAACGCGCCTTTCACATAACCGAATAATTCACTTTCCAGTAACTGCTCCGGTATCGCCGCACAGTTGATAGCGATAAACGGTTTTTCACTGCGGTTACTCAGCTTGTGAATAGCCCGCGCCACCACTTCTTTACCGGTGCCGCTCTCGCCGGTGACAAGAATACTCGACGGGCTCGGTGCCACACGGGAAATCAGGTGTTTCAGCTGACGGATAGGTTCGGATTCCCCGACCAGGTGTTCAATCAGCAATCCGTTTTCATCACGGCGCACTTCATTCATATCAATCGCCGCGTGAGACTGATGGAACGCCATCAGGAACATCTGACAGCCGTTAACCACATGAAGCTGCCCGATAATAATATTGCTCTCCCCTTCCCAGGAGACAATATGCTGTAAATGCCCGCGGTTCAGACTCTTGAAATAGGTCAGCGGACGGATGGCAATGGTTTTGCCGGAAATCTTTTCATGCGGGACATTGAGGATCTTCAGAGCATGCGGATTGGCAAATTTCAGATGATTTGCCTCATCCAGGATCAGAACGCCCTGATCCATAAACTCTATCAGGCTCAGTAATACCTTCTGCGCGGCATTACGGCCTTCCTGTTCATCCAGCAGCTTAGCCACAAAAATATTGGAAATATGCTGCACATAATCCGAGAAGTCATGGATGTTATCCCGGATCCGCTCCTGCTGTTCAGAGGTGACGGCCACCAGGCTGATAACCCCGATACAGCGATCCTGGAAGATGATCGGTGTACCGATAAACGCTTTCTCCTTACAGTTATCTTTATCCGCGCAATTGAGGCAGAGCGGATCAAAACAGGAGTGCGTGACTATCTTTTCTTTTTTGGTATCCAGCACATAGCGGAGCAGCTGGGAATTATTGGTCAGACGATGTCCGAGGTGCTGGTTAAACAGCCCTGTTCCGGCAATCCTTGTCAGTTTGTCATCAACGATTTCAACATCAAGCTGTAACACACTGGCGAGCATTTTGCTGAAGTGAACAATCGTCGGCTGTATCTGCATCAGCACAGATGGTGATTTTTCAGTGATCATGCTTACGACTTCCTATGCTCTTAAAACGACATATCGAAAAGAAAGTTCATAACGCGACAAATTAATGATTTTATTATAGTTATTTATCAACGGGCTGAATTATCACCCACTGATAGCACAAGATTGCCAGATCTTTATCACCGAAACTCTAACGTATGTACAAAAATCACACTTTTCTTCAGATTTGATAATGAAACTGGAATCTCCGTCACTCTATTTTATCAATATGATAAATCCGCCGGGGTGTTTATCATTCTGGCCCCGCTTCCGGCGGTTCCGCCCTCTCACCGGTCTGATACCGGCGACTTTTCACCCTTGCTGAAAATAACTTTTATTCGCATTTGTCACACATAACCCGGCCATCAGCCCCTGATAATTGTGATCACCCTCCCGAATCCGCCCTGCATTTCACCCCCGGAAGATCATTCCGGCTGATTTGGCATGCTTATTGTTAATAGTCACAGTACACATGCAGAAATGCCTTCTTCTCACTGCATATTCAATTGTCACCGGCCATTTCACATAGGATTTAAAGATGAAAAACGTTAATGAATTATTGAAAGATATCGCCAGACTGAAATCTAATCTTCATCAAAAGGATTTTTTGCTTACCTGGGAACAGAGTCAGGATGAACTGACGATGGTGCTTGATATTGCAGCTGCACTGAAAGGGCTGCGTGCCGATAACATCGCAACCAACGTATTCACAAATGGCCTTGGCATCTCTGTTTTCCGTGACAACTCCACCCGTACCCGTTTCTCTTATGCTTCTGCACTGAATATGCTCGGCCTGGCCCAGCAGGACCTCGACGAAGGTAAGTCTCAGATTGCTCACGGTGAAACCGTACGTGAAACGGCCAACATGATTTCATTCTGTGCGGATGCCATCGGTATCCGTGACGATATGTACCTCGGTGCCGGTAACGCCTATATGCGTGAAGTGGGTGCGGCACTGGATGAAGGTTTTGAGGAAGGCGTTCTGCCGCAGCGTCCTGCGCTGGTTAACCTGCAGTGTGATATCGACCACCCGACACAGTCTATGGCTGACCTGGCCTGGTTACGTGAGCACTTCGGTTCACTGGAAAACCTGAAAGGCAAGAAAATCGCCATGACCTGGGCGTATTCACCAAGCTACGGTAAACCACTCTCTGTACCGCAGGGCATCATCGGTCTGATGACCCGCTACGGTATGGATGTGACGCTGGCGCATCCGGAAGGTTATGACCTGATCCCTGACGTTATTGATGTGGCGAAAAACAACGCCAAACAATCCGGCGGCAGCTTTAAGCAGGTTACATCGATGGAAGAAGCGTTCAAAGATGCGGATATCGTGTATCCGAAATCCTGGGCACCTTACAAAGTCATGGAACAGCGTACCGAACTGCTGCGTGCCAATGACCATGACGGCCTGAAAGCCCTTGAGCAGCGCTGCCTGGCACAGAACGCCAACCATAAAGACTGGCATTGTACTGAAGAGATGATGAAGCTGACCAAAGACGGCGAAGCGCTGTACATGCACTGTCTGCCTGCGGATATCACCGGTGTTTCCTGTAAGGAAGGGGAAGTGGAAGAGGCTGTATTCGAGAAATACCGTATCGCCACTTACAAAGAAGCCAGCTGGAAGCCGTATATCATCTCCGCCATGATTCTGGCCCGCAAATTCCCGCAGCCTGCCCTGGTTCTTGAGCAACTGCTGAAAAACGCACGTAAACGTATTTTATAAATCCGGATCCCGGCCGTCACCGGCCGGGTTCTTTTCCCGATGATATGAGGTGAGGCTCTATGTCTGTCTTCTCACTGAAGTTAGATATTTCAGATAACCGTTATTTCAACGGTAAACACTCCCCGCTTTTTTCCCGTGAAGAAGCACATAAGGCGCTGAAGTTTCATGAGAAAATTACGGGTTACCATCCGACACCACTGTATGACATGAAAGATCTCGCCGCGCTGTTCGGCGTGCGTAATATCCTGGTGAAAGATGAGTCACAGCGTTTTGATCTGAATGCATTCAAAATTCTGGGCGGCTCTTATGCTATCGCCCACCTGTTGTGCGAAAAGTACAACATGAATATTAACGATTTCTCTTTCGAGAAACTCAAAAGCACTCTGACTGAAAAAATGACGTTCGCCACCACCACTGACGGTAACCACGGCCGCGGTGTGGCCTGGGCGGCACGCGCACTCGGTCAGAAAGCGGTGGTGTACATGCCGAAAGGCTCCGCACAGGAACGTGTGAATCACATTACCGGCCTCGGGGCGGAGTGTATCGTCACAGATATGAACTACGACGATACCGTCCGTCTCACCATGGAAAATGCCAAAAAACACGGCTGGATCGTGGTTCAGGATACCGCCTGCGAAGGATACACCAAGATCCCGACCTGGATTATGCAGGGCTACACCACACTGGCTGCCGAAGCGGTTGCCCAGATGAAAGAGATGAAGATTCAGCGTCCGACCCACGTGCTGTTACAGGCCGGTGTGGGTGCGATGGCCGGCGGTGTGCTGGGCTATCTGGTCGATGAGTTCGGGGCAAAAGATCTACATTCCATTATTGTCGAGCCGGATCTGGCTGACTGTCTCTACCGTTCCAGCCTGAAAGGCGAAATCGTCAATGTCGGCGGCGATATGGCCACCATCATGGCGGGTCTGGCCTGCGGCGAGCCGAACCCTATCGGCTGGGATCTGATGCGTAACTGCGCGACACAGTTTATCTCCTGTGAAGATGCGGTGGCTGCCCTCGGCATGCGTGTCCTCGGTAACCCGTACGGCAAAGACAGCCGCGTGATTTCCGGTGAATCCGGCGCGGTCGGTCTCGGTGTGCTGGCTGCGGTTAACTATCATCCGGAACGTGCGGAACTGATGGCAAGACTCGGCCTGAACAGTGATTCCGTCATCCTCGTGATCAACACCGAAGGTGACACAGATACCAAACATTACCGTGAAGTTGTCTGGGAAGGTAAAAACCCGGCGCAGAAATATTAACTAATTGGAGTATTGAAATATGGCTAAGCAAATCCCGTTTGATGAAATTGTCAAAAAAGCTGAACACTATAAAAAAGATATGACCCGTTTTCTGCGCGACATGGTGGCAATTCCCAGCGAAAGCTGCGACGAAAAACGCGTGATTCACCGTATCAAAGAAGAGATGGAAAAAGTCGGCTTTGATAAAGTGGATATCGACCCGATGGGTAACATTCTGGGTTATATCGGTCACGGTCCGCACCTGATTGCCATGGATGCGCACATCGATACCGTGGGTATCGGTAACATCAAAAACTGGGAATTCGACCCGTACGAAGGTATGGAAAACGACGAAATCATCGGCGGACGCGGTACCTCTGACCAGGAAGGCGGCATGGCCTCTATGGTCTATGCCGGTAAAATCATCAAAGATTTAGGTCTGGAAGATCAGTATACTCTGCTGGTGACAGGTACCGTACAGGAAGAAGACTGTGACGGTCTGTGCTGGCAGTACATCATCGAGCAGGACAAAATCAGACCGGAATTCGTGGTCAGTACCGAACCGACTGACTGCCAGATTTACCGCGGCCAGCGCGGCCGTATGGAAATCCGCATTGATGTTCCGGGGATCAGCTGCCACGGCTCCGCACCGGAGCGCGGTGACAACGCAATCTTCAAAATGGGTCCGATTCTGGGTGAACTGCAGGAGCTGTCAAAACGCCTGGCCACTGACGATTTCCTCGGCCAGGGTACACTGACTGTTTCTGAAATTTTCTACACCTCACCAAGCCGCTGTGCGGTTGCTGACAGCTGCGCAGTCTCTATCGACCGCCGTCTGACCTGGGGCGAAACCTGGGAAGGCGCACTGGAAGAAATCCGCGCATTACCGGCTGTCAAAGCAGCGAAAGGCGTGGTCTCTATGTACACCTATGAGCGTGCCTCCTGGACCGGCCTGGTCTATCCGACAGAGTGCTACTTCCCGACCTGGAAAGTGGAAGAAGATCACTTCACCGTGAAGACGCTGGATCGCGCTTACCGCGGCCTGTTCAACAAAGAGCCGGTTGTTGATAAGTGGACTTTCTCCACCAACGGTGTTTCTATCATGGGTCGTCACGGCATTCCGGTTATCGGTTTTGGTCCGGGCAAAGAGCCTGAAGCTCACGCACCAAACGAAAAAACCTGGAAAGATCACCTGGTTACCTGTGCGGCAATGTATGCGGCCATTCCGTTAAGCTACATGGCTGAACTGAAAAAATAATCTTGTCTTACCGGCCCCGTACTGATGTGCGGGGCTTTTTCAGGAGTACCCCCTATGCGCACACTGATTATCAACGGCACCGTTGTCAATGCGGACGGACAATACCGGCAGGATATTCTGATTGAAAACGGCCTGATCTCACAGGTTGCACCGGATATTGCACCGGAGACAGATGACCGCGTTATTGATGCACAGGGATGTTATGTTTTTCCGGGCGGTATTGATGTTCACACCCATTTTAATATTGATGTCGGCCTTGCCCGCAGCTGTGATGATTTTTACACCGGCACGCGTGCGGCAGCCTGTGGCGGTACCACCACCATTATCGATCATATGGGATTTGGTCCGGCGGGTTGTTCACTGCACCACCAGCTTGAGAATTATCACCGCTACGCCAAAGGACGCGCCGTTATCGATTACAGTTTTCACGGCGTGATCCAGCATATCAACGACGATATTTTAAATGAAATTCCGCTGATGGTGGCGGACGGGATCAGCAGCTTCAAACTCTATCTGACTTATCAGTACAAGCTCGATGATCCGGATATTTTACGTGCCCTGCAACAGCTTAACCACGCCGGGGCGCTGACCACCGTGCATCCGGAAAATGATGCGGTGATAGCACAGCGCAAAGCGGAGTTTGTGAAGAAAGGACAAACCTCACCGATTTTCCATGCCCTGAGCCGTCCGGCAGAATGTGAGGCGGAAGCAATCGGCAGGATGATTAATCTGGCGCATATCTGCGGCAATGCGCCGCTCTATATCGTCCACCTTTCCAACGGATTGGGTCTCGATTACCTGAAGATGGCGAAAGCCCGCCACCAGCCGGTCTGGATAGAAACCTGTCCGCAGTATCTGTTCCTTGATGAACGCTGTTATGAGCGCGATGACGGCCTGAAATTTATTCTCAGCCCGCCGCTGCGTAACCGCCGGGAAGCCGATGCCCTGTGGCTGGGTATTGATGACGGCGCGATTGATGTGGTCGCCACCGATCACTGCACCTTCCCGTATCAGCAGCGTCTGGCGCTGTCCGGCGGGAATTTCACCCGCTGTCCGAACGGCCTGCCGGGTGTTGAGAACCGTATGTTACTGCTGTTCTCTGCAGGCGTGATGCAGGGACGGATTTCACCGGAACACTTTGTTTCCCTCACCAGTGCGATGCCGGCAAAACTGTTTGGTATCTGGCCGGAGAAAGGCGTGATCCGCCCGGGCGCAGACGGTGATATCACCATTATCGATCCGGCGCAGGAAACCACTATCCGCCATGCGGATCTGCATGATAACGCGGACTACAGCCCGTACGAAGGCATGACGGTACAGGGCGCAGTCCGCTGCACACTGTCGCGCGGTGATATTGTTTACCGTGACGGCGAATTTACTGCTGAACCCGGCCGCGGCCGTTTCCTGAAACGCCGTCCGTTTAAGGCTCCGCACCGGTGTTATTAATTTTTTCCGATTATCGTTTCAACTAATTCATTACGGGTAAAAAAGGATGAAAAAAACAATCGTATTAGCACTGGGCGGCAACGCACTGGGAAATGATCTTCCGGGACAGATGGCTGCCGTCAAAACCACCTCTGTCGTGATTGCCGACCTGATTGCTCAGGGATACCGCGTTGTGGTCACACACGGTAACGGCCCGCAGGTGGGGATGATAACCGGCGCATTTGAGGCTGCCAGCAAAACCGAAGCCAAATCACCGGTTCTGCCGATGTCAGTCTGTGTGGCACTGAGCCAGGGATATATCGGTTACGATTTGCAGAACGCACTGCGTGAAGAGCTGCTGAACCGGGGTATCAATAAGCCGGTTGCCACTATCGTGACACAGGTGGAAGTGGATGCGGCGGATCCGTCATTTAAAAACCCGGCCAAACCTATCGGCGCGTTCTACAGCAAAGAAGAAGCGGAAGCCCTGAGCAGGAAAGGGTTTGAGATGCGCGAAGATGCGGGCCGTGGTTACCGCCGCGTGGTCTCATCACCGAAACCGGTTGATATTATTGAAAAAGAAACCGTCAAAGCCATGCTGGATGCTGATCAGCTGGTGATCACTGTCGGCGGCGGCGGTATTCCGGTGATCCGCGACGGCAACACCCTGCGCGGGGCCAATGCGGTTATCGACAAAGACTGGGCGAGCGCCAAACTGGCAGAGATGATCGATGCGGATATGCTGATTATCCTGACTGCCGTGGAAAAAATTGCCATCAACTTCGGCAAACCAAACGAGCAGTGGCTGGATAAACTGACATCTGCGGATGCACAGCGTTATATCGATGAGAAACATTTTGCACCGGGATCTATGTTACCGAAAGTGGAAGCCGCGCTCTCCTTCAGCCGCAGTAAAAAAGGCCGCAAGGCACTGATTACTCTGCTGAATAAAGCCAAAGACGGTATTGAGGGTAAAACCGGTACTATTATCGGCGATTAATCTTCCTTTTGTTAATATAACGGCCGGGTTTCCCGGCCGTTTTTCTGCTGCAATAATTATAAACCACTGATTGGTTTTTCTTTCGGATATTTCAGTGTGTAACTCAGCGGCAGTTCCATTACCTGCTGCGGCTTCAGCTCCACTTTCCATTCCACTTCACCGGTCTGTTTATTAACGGTCCCTTCTCCGGTTTTAACATCTTTCACCAGGATATTGGTATCCTGACTGACCGGGATCTGATCAAACACCGTTACCACCAGCGGCGCTTTGGCGAAAGATGACAGGGTAATCATATAACCTTCGCTCTGTTCAACCGCAGAGCCCAGAATACCCGGCTGTTTTGTCAGTTTACTGTCCACCTTACGGCTGACCTGAATATCTTTATTCATGCCGAACGGCAGTTCCAGCTCATTGGTGATCAGGCCGGAATCGATATAAGTCTGCCCGATATAACGGTTATCAAAATAGATATTCGCCTTACCGCTGAGCAGATTCAGCGCCGGTGCGTTTTCCACAACCGCCTGTAAATACACATGTTCGTCCATCTTAGGCCGTGTGATATAACGGTATTTTCCGTCCAGCGCCGTCTGTTTGATGGTCAGGGAACGGGATTCAGGAACTGACGGCAGGGAATACGGTTTATCAATACTGTACGTCAGGCTGATACCGTTACTCTCTGCGGTAACAAACGACGAGATCCCGCCGGCAGGGGCTTTTTTCGCTGAGCGATTGCGGCTGTACTCCTTCTTGTCCTCCGCCATCATGGCCACCGGAGCCGGTGCCAGCTCACCCATCACGGCATACTCATTGAACAGTGACAGATACTGCGGATAGAGCTGCGGCGGGGCAATACTTTGTACCGGATCGGCGGATGACAGCACCAGCTCCACCTGATCCCAGTCGATACCGGTGTTCTGGATCACATCCGCTTTGTAGGTCAGCGTCACCGGCTTATCCATACCGGCGCTGCGGATATCATAGGACGGCGCCCAGGCCGCATCCGGCGTGATATAGTCGATATCCAGTTCCGCTGCCACCGCTTTTTTCGCGGACACATTCAGCACCAGCTGCGTGCGGCGCTCCTTAAACTGTGTGACTTTCTCTTCATACTGCGCTTTCAGCAGTGCCAGTGCTTCGGTTTTTTCTTTGATTTGCCGGGAATATTCCAGCTGCTCCGCATAGATTTTTGCCATCTGAGTGCGGATAAAATCCAGCTTCTGCACGGATTGCTCCTGTGTCAGCGGCGCACCGCCGGTGCCGAAGAAATCCTGATCACGCAGCAGACCCAGCTGCTCGTTATTCACTTCCGTCTGCATATTCAGTTGCTGAATCGCCAGATCCTGCTCCTCAATCTGCGCCTTCATAGCATTGATTTCGTCTGAATACACCGGCTTTTCAATTTCGCTGCGCAGATTGACGGACTGAATGATGACATCATCATTATTCAGCATAACGGATAAGCTGCCGGGATTAATATTTCCGGCCACATTAGTCAGGATCACATCACTGTCACCGGCAGGCAGATTCAGTGTTGCGCTGTTACTCAGCTCTGCCCCGCGCAGGAAAATCGTGGCTTTGTTAAGTTTTACATCCTGAACAATCACATTCGGTTTGCCCGCCGCCGCGGCTGTTACCGCCATACCGGCGATCAGCAGGGTACTTTTAACGCCAAAGGTTAATGCCATTACTTAACTCCCTGATTATTATCATCACGATTCCGGCACCGTATACCGGCAGGCCGCTGTGTACACCATAACTCACCATAGTAGAACAGCTGCGGTAACGAAGATAACGGAATAACCTGAAAAGCGCGGCTGTCCGCCGTTTGCTGGGCTTTTTATATGTTACCGTCTCTTTAAAACGGTATTTTATGATTAACATTTGCACGCTTATTGTTTAGTATACTAAACACATTTTCTTCTGACGGATAAAAAAGGTCGCAACCATGACGACACTCCGGACACACACGGCAGCGCCTGCCACTTCACGCAACAAGCTGTTATGGATAGCCGGGATGGGCTGGACATTTGACGCCATGGATGTCGGGCTGCTGGCATTTCTGCTGGCCGCCCTGCAGGCCGACTGGGGGCTGAGTGCCGCACAGCTCGGCTGGATCGGCAGTCTTAATGCCGCCGGAATGGCAGTCGGTGCCTTTGTTTTCGGTCTGATGGCAGACCGGAAAGGGCGCAAACCGGTGTTTATTATCACTCTGCTGCTGTTCAGTCTGGGATCCGGGCTGACTGCTGTCGCCGGTTCGCTGGCCGTGGTGCTGGTGCTGCGCTTTTTCATCGGGATGGGACTGGGCGGGGAGCTGCCGGTAGCCTCCACGCTGGTCAGTGAGAGCGTAGCCCCTCACGAACGCGGCCGTGTGGTTGTGCTGCTGGAGAGCTTCTGGGCCGTGGGCTGGCTGATTGCGGCACTGATTGCCTATTATGTTATCCCTGATTACGGCTGGCGCACGGCGATGCTGCTCAGCGCCCTGCCTGCGCTGTATGCCCTCTGGCTGCGGGCAAAGCTGCCGGAGCCGGTATCCCGCTATACCGCGCAGGAGCGCCCGAAACTCACCATTGCGCAATCGATGGCACTGATCTGGTCGCCGCAGTACCGCCGTGCCACCCTGATGCTGTGGATCCTGTGGTTCTGTGTCGTGTTTTCCTATTACGGCATTTTTCTCTGGCTGCCGGGCGTGGCGATCCTCAAGGGATTCAGTCTGATAAAAAGCTTTCAGTATGTGCTGATCATGACACTCGCCCAGTTGCCCGGCTATTTCAGTGCCGCCTGGCTTATCGAGCGTTACGGCCGCAAATTCGTGCTGGTCACCTATCTCGCCGGAACAGCAATCAGTGCTTACGGGTTCAGTTGCGCGGAAACCGCCACGGCACTGGTCATTTCGGGCATGCTGCTCTCATTCTTTAATCTCGGCGCCTGGGGCGCGCTCTACGCCTACACGCCGGAGCAGTATCCGGACAGTGTCCGCGCCACCGGTGCCGGTACCGCCACCGCAATCGGTCGGATAGGCGGGATCCTCGGCCCTCTTCTGGCCGGTTACCTGATTCAGTATCAATTTGCTGTCAGCACGATTTTCCTGATCTTCAGTGCCGCGGTGGTTATCGCCATTCTCTCCGTCATTTTCCTTGGCGCGGAAACCCGTAACCGCGAGCTCAGTACCATTTAACATCTGTTCTGACGGCGGTTATTCCGCCGTCAGAGCCTGATGCAGCGCATAGTTATCGCTGTCATTCCTCCCCTTTACCGCAACAGGCGCGTATAATTCAGCCATTATGTCACTGCCGGATCGCCGGCGAAAACCGTAAAAAGAAAATGAATCAATACGATAAAATCAGTAAATTTCTGAGTTATGTCCTGCGGCACCAGCCGGACTCCATCGGGATCCGCCTCGACAATGAAGGCTGGACAGATATCACCGTGCTCCTGCGTCAGGCCGCTGCTCACGGCACACCGTTTGACCGTGAAACGCTGGAAAAGGTGGTGGAAACCAATGACAAAAAGCGGTTTACGATCTCATCCGACGGCATGTATATCCGTGCGGCACAGGGGCATTCTGCCGGACAGGTGGCGATCGATTACCCGCCGCAGACACCGCCGGATATTCTGTATCACGGTACCGCTATCCGGTTTATCAGTGATATCTGTGAACTGGGATTAATTGCCGGATCACGGCACTATGTGCACCTCAGCGCGGATGAAGATACCGCACTGACTGTCGGTGCCCGTCACGGCAAACCGGTGGTACTCACCATTGCCGCCGGGGAGATGCATAAAACCGGTTATCCGTTCTATCTGGCGGATAACGGCGTCTGGCTGACGCCGCATGTACCGATCAAATACCTGTCGCAGAAAAAACCCGGCTGACCGGGTTTATGCGTTAAGACGTGCTGCATGCCACGCGATATGATCCGCGATAAAACTCGCAATGAAGTAATAGCTGTGATCATAACCGGCATGCACACGGATGGTGTGCGGGATATTGTGTGTTTCGCAGGCGGATTTCAGTAACCCGGTTTTCAGCTGCTTACTGAAGAAGGTATCGGCAAGCCCCTGATCAACCAGCATATCCGTCACCCGGTGGCCGGATTCAATCAGTTTCACCGCATCATACTGTTCCCACGCCGCTTTATCCTCTCCCAGATAGGCAGAAAACGCTTTTTCGCCCCACGGCACCTGTGACGGTGACACAATCGGCGCAAATGCCGACACGCTGAGAAATGCATCCGGATTACGCAGCGCCAGCACCAGTGCGCCGTGCCCGCCCATCGAGTGCCCGCAGATACCGCGTTTTTCCGATGTGCCGAAATGTCCGCTTACCAGGGTGTGCAGCTCATTCAGAATATAATCATACATCTGATAATGCGCTTTCCACGGCTCCTGTGTGGCATTGACATAAAACCCGGCGCCCTGGCCAAGATCGTACTCTTTATCATCCGCCACCTGACTGCCGCGCGGACTGGTATCCGGCGCGACAATCACCAGACCGAGCTCCGCTGCATAACGCTGCGCCCCGGCTTTGGTGATAAAATTCTGCTCGTTGCAGGTCAGCCCGGAAAGCCAGTACAACACCGGACATTTCTCTGTTTTTGCCTGCGGCGGCAGAAACACGGAAAAGGTCATCGGCGTACCGGTCACCGCAGAATGGTGACGCCAGACTTCCTGGCTGCCGCCGAAACAGGCGTGATGTTCAATCCGTTCCATATTATCTCCCTGAATACGTTATCAGTAATGAATGACGGTGCGGATGGATTTACCGTCGTGCATCAGATCAAAAGCTTCATTGATTTTATCCAGTTCCATGGTGTGCGTGACAAACGGTGCCAGCTCGATTTTGCCGCTCATGGCATCTTCCACCATTCCCGGCAACTGAGTACGCCCTTTCACGCCGCCGAACGCCGTACCTTTCCAGACCCGGCCGGTCACCAGCTGGAACGGACGGGTTGAAATCTCTTTTCCGGCACCCGCCACCCCGATAATCACTGACTGTCCCCAGCCACGGTGCGCACTTTCCAGCGCCGACCGCATCACATTGACATTGCCGATACATTCAAAGGTATGATCCACACCCCATTTGGTCATTTCGACCAGCACCTGCTGAATAGGTTTGTCATAATCATTGGGATTAATGCAGTCTGTGGCGCCGAACTGTTTTGCCAGCTCAAACTTGGACGGATTGGTATCGATAGCAAAGATGCGGCCCGCTTTTGCCTGACGTGCGCCCTGCACCACAGCCAGCCCGATACCGCCGAGGCCGAATACCGCCACAGAATCCCCTTCCTGTACCTTCGCGGTATTGTGTACCGCGCCGATCCCGGTGGTCACGCCGCAGCCGAGCAGACAAACCTGCTCCGCATTGGCCTGCGGATTGATTTTCGCCAGTGATACTTCCGCCACAACGGTATATTCGCTGAATGTTGAGCAGCCCATATAGTGATAGAGCGGCTGACCGTTATACGAGAAACGGCTGGTGCCGTCCGGCATCACGCCTTTGCCCTGGGTTTCGCGGACGGCAACACAGAGGTTGGTTTTACCGGAGGTACAGAAATCACACTCACCGCACTCGGCGGTGTACAGCGGGATCACATGGTCGCCCGGTTTCACACTGGTCACGCCCTCACCGACCTCAACCACCACCCCGGCACCTTCATGGCCGAGCACCACCGGGAACAGACCTTCCGGATCATCACCGGAAAGCGTGTAGGCATCGGTATGGCATACCCCGGTGTGACTGATTTTCACCAGCACTTCACCTTTCTTCGGCGGTGCCACATCAATTTCAACAATTTCAAGGGGTAAACCCGGCCCGAAGGCGACTGCTGCGCGTGATTTCATAACGGTTCCTCTGTGTCTGAGGCTTATCATGGCAGGCGATAAGCACGAATGCCGTCCACCATACCGCACAACAGCGCTGCCTGTATAGCGCCGGTCAGCAGGTGGCCGCCACCACGGAAGCCGCGACCGCGCCGGTGGCACCGGACGAAAACCTGCCGCCGTTATTGCGGGAAGCGCTGCAGATTATGGACAGTGATGATGGTGAACAGGCCTTTCTGCACAGCCCGGAGAGTCTGATTCGGGGGTTTGAGGTGCAGCTTACATCAGCACCGGGGAGTTGCTGATAACGAAAAAAACGAAAACCATTATCGTCCGGCCCGGTAACGCAAATTCGCCAGATCATGACCGGACGGTTGCTGGTAAATATCCAGCCGGAAATATTTTGCCGACGCATTCACATATTCAAATATCTGCGACTGAGTTTCCTCATAATCAACCCAGGTGGTGGAGCGGGTAAAACAGTATATTTCAACCGGCAATCCCTCCGGTGTCGGCGACATGGTTCTGATCACCAGATACATATCCGCCCGCACATCACCGCGCATTTTGATCCAGTTAAGAAGATATTTGCGGAACAGCTGTAAATTAGTGACCCCTTTTGCAGCCATCCACTCTTTTACGTCATCATAACCGGTATTTTCCGCCAGTATTTCATCCAGTGACTGACGAAACGATTCCTGATTCCGCAGCTCCGCTAATAACGTTTCATCAGCAAACGATACTGAGGACTGATCAATATAAAAACTGCGTTTAATACGGCGGCCGCCGGAAGAGAACATCGGCTGCCAGTTAGTGTATTTTTCGGTCAGGAAATCTTTTGTCGGGATCCTTGAGATCGTATTATCCCAGTTGCGGACAGTAATGGTATGCAGCGCAATATCAATCACTTCACCGCTGATATTACTGCCGGGCAATTCTATCCAGTCATACAGTTTCAGCACCTTACCGTTGGAGACCAGAATATTGGCCACAAAGGATAATAAGGTGTGCTGAAAGACAAACATCAGAACAGCTGCAACGGCACCGAAACCGGAAATAATAATCAGCGGCGACTGCGAGGTCATTAACGCAATAATCAGGATAAAGGAAACAATCCACACCCCGATTTTGGCAATTTCAATATACCCCTTTATCGAGCTGTTACGGTACGATGAACGCCCGGTATGGCGCAGGATAAATATATCCAGCCCGTCATTAACCAGTGAAGCCAGATTAATAATCAGGAATGCGCTGCATACGGTATTAAACAGAATATTCATTTCTGCCGAAAAGGTCGGCAGCATTTTATTAATGTACAGCACCAGCGTGACAGCCACGACAGAGGCACTTTTCTTGGCAATACTGTGGATCATGCTGTCGTCAGTCAGGTTAGTAAATAACGACAACAAACGTTTTGCCACGCGCAGAAATATAAGCCGCCCGAGAAACCAGGTGACCAGCAGAATAACCACCAGAATCACCGCTGATAAAACGGCGCTCGCGGTAATAAAATCATATAATTCAGATAATTTTTCCATCATATCTCACAGCATACATCAAAATATCAGCAATAGAGTCTGACACAGGTAAAATATGTGTGTTTGATTACAGGTGATATCAGGCTGTTACCGGTTATTTCCGGCGGGAAATTCAGGATTTTTCCTGCGGCTCACAGACCATATGCCCCGGTGATTCCGGATTCAGATCACGGGTGCCGAAGCGGCGGACAGAATAATCAGAGCGGATACAGTGATAAACCCGGCCTGATGCGGCAGAGGATACCGTAAAATCAATATTCCGCTTACCGGTAACGGACGGCGGATTTTCTTTAATATTGCTGATGGTGAGATCTGATATATCCCCCACCTGAAAATCGCGGTTAATCGCAGCCTGTGCATGCATTTTCAGGGAATCCGGCGTATAGAGAAGTCCTGTACCCGGTATCATCCGAAATCCGCCGGTACTACGATCGCACAATTGTGATAATCCCGCATCGCGATAAGGAATATAGTGATAATAGTTCTCATTACGATCACGGACGGATTTATCATGCTGAATACACCGCAACTCAGTCTGGCTGAAATCAATAATACCGTGCCGGTTGCCGGGGCAAAATCCGGTTTTCTGCGCAAGCTGTTTGCCTTTTCCGGCCCGGGTGCACTGGTGGCGGTGGGATATATGGATCCCGGAAACTGGATCACCTCGATTCAGGGCGGGGCGCTGTACAGTTATCTGCTGCTGTCGGTGATTTTGCTGTCCAGCCTGATTGCGATGCTGTTACAGGCAATGTGCGCAAAACTCGGGATCGTCACCGGCCAGGATCTGGCGCAGGCTACCCGGGCACGGGTCGGGCCGAAGCTGGCGGCGCTGTTGTGGATCACCACTGAACTGGCGATTATGGCGACCGAGATTGCGGAGGTGATCGGCAGTGCGGTGGCACTGAACCTGCTGTTCGGCATTCCGCTGATGGCCGGTGTGCTGCTGACAGTGCTGGATGTATTTCTGCTGCTGGTGCTGATGAAACTCGGTTTCCGCAAAATTGAAGCCTTTGTGTTTGTCCTGATCTTAACGATTTTCCTGATTTTTGCCTACGAGGTGATGCTGTCGGACCCGGACATGAGTGCAGTATTGCGCGGCTTTATTCCGTCGGAGAAAATCTTCACCGCCACACTGGCCGGGCAGGATTCCGCCCTGCTGATCGGGCTGGGGATTGTCGGGGCAACGGTGATGCCGCATAACCTCTATCTTCACTCTTCTATTGTGCAGAGCCGTCAGTATGACCGCCGCAGTGAGGCCGGGCTGCGCGAGGCGATCCGCTTTGCAACAATTGATTCCAATATCCAGCTCGGGTTTTCATTTATTATCAACTGTCTGCTGCTGGTGCTCGGTGCAGCGCTGTTTTTCGGTAACGATCCGTCTGACCTCGGACGTTTCACCCAGCTGTATGACGCGCTGCAGAATCCGGGTATCGTCGGCGGTATCGCCAGTGCCACGCTCTCCACACTGTTCGCGGTGGCGCTGCTCGCCTCCGGGCAGAACGCCACAATCACCGGTACACTGACCGGGCAGATTGTGATGGAAGGCTTTATTCATCTGCGGCTGCCGATGTGGCTGCGCCGGGTGATCACCCGTGGTCTGGCCGTGATCCCGGTGATTATCTGTATTTACCTGTGGGGGGATCGCGAGGATGTGGTGGAAAGTCTGCTGATTTATACCCAGGTGTTTCTGAGTATCGCCCTGCCGTTCTCCATGATCCCGCTGCTGCTGCTGACCTCGAGCAAAAAAATCATGGGGGTGTTTGTGAACTCGCAGCTGACGATCATACTCGGGACTGTTTCCACTGTAGCACTGGTGATCCTCAATTTACAGTTGATCCGGGAAGTGGCCGGGATGCTGTTCCGTGCCTGAATAATCCGGGTACGGTGCCGTACCCGGAAAATCCGTGATCAGCACTTCGGGGCGCTGTCCATTTTATTCAGCCGTGTCATGATGGCCTCCAGCACGCCGCCGCCGATCGCGCGGGCTTTGTCAGAAACCGAACGGAAGTCCGCCAGTGCACCGCGCGGGTCAACGTCAGCGATTTTAAACCCTTCCGGCACACACAGCCCTTCATTGAGCAGGCCGCGTACCATGCCGTCCATCGGCGAGAGAATTTCTGTGTCACCAATACGGGCAATCACATCCCCCTCGTGTACCAGGTCGCCGATATTCACATGGCGCGTCATCATGCCGCTGTGCGGTGCGCGTAACACGCGTTCGGTGGTTTTGCCGTTGATATTGCCCGGAATACCGGTATTCGGTGCCGCGCTGCCGTGGGTGATCACCCGTCCGAGGTGATGACCGCGCTGAGTTTCAATCACCGCATCACAGTCCACTCCGGCCTCAAAGCCCGGTCCGAGGGCAATGGTGCAGGGAGCCATCTTGCGGTGGGTACCGGCAACATTGCGTTTGGCGATAATGGCATCCACCACCACATCCGGGTGCAGCGCCGGTAACAGTTCGCCGTGTTCGTCCGCCAGCACCGGGATAGCGCCTTCTTTCAGGTAGCGGTTTACTTCATCAATATCATGAGCATAACGGGCACAGACGCCTTCCACACAGCTTTCGCCGTCATAGAGCGCCTGGGCGAAAGAGACCGTACAGCGGATCACGGTCGGTTTGCAGACATCCAGCATCACCACTTCAAAACCGCTGTGATACAGGCGTAATGCCACGCCGGTTGCCAGGTCACCCGCGCCGCGGATCACCACACGTTTTGCTCTGCGGACTTCTGCCGGGTTCTGTTTCATTGCCCCGCCCGGGGCATCATTCATAACCTGCAGCAGCTCGGCCAGAATACTGACCGCGATTTCATGGGGCGTTTCCGCGCCGATATCATAGCCAACCGGCGCATGAAGCCGGGAGAGCTGTGCATCAGATACCCCGGATTCGCTTAATTGTTTAGTGAATGTCTGTACTTTACGGCGGCTGCCGAGTAATCCGAGGTATTTTAACGGTTTATCGATAAGGCAGTTGAGGGATTCCAGATCCTGACTGTTGGTGGCGATAATCACATAATCTTCCGGCTGCGGATCCAGCTGATTCACCGCATCGGTAAATGAAGGTACGTGCCACAGGCGGGTTGACGGCGGGAACAGATCCGGCTCAAGGCTGCCGGCATACACATCCGCCACATGAATATCGATATTCAGGAAAGCCGCCAGCTGTGCAATGGCACGGTTGACGTGACCACCGCCGAGCAGGATCAGACGCGGACGCACACCGTGTACCGCGATATACACCGACATCGCGCCGCCGCAGTCAGAGCCGACAGCATGCTGCCCGTTGCGGGCCATCCGGCCGTGGAACATGCGGGAACGCCCTTCGTGCAGCGCTTCCACCGCCTCTTCAATCACTTTGCGCTCCACCATACCACCGCCGATGGTACCGATAGTTTTTCCGTCCCCCAGCACCAGCATTTGTGCGCTGTGACGGGGAGTGCTGCCTGAACATTCAATAATTTCCGCCATGGCAAACGGGCAATTTTTCTCAACCAACTTCGCTGCTTCGGTAAAAATTTTCATAAACAGACCTCAATGGATATCCCTGCATTTATCATTGATATTATTGTCGCTGCAATATGTGTGTAATTGCGGGATCTTCCCTGACGGCACCGAACCATACTGCGTTCAGCGGTGTGCCGCGGAGCCAGTCTGCCAGTATATCCGGCGAAAAATTCTCATTTTGAGAAAAGCGGTTTATCAGCCAGATCCGTAATGCGTCCGGTGGTGCTGATTTCCACATCCCCTGCGGATGCCGGATCAGGCGGCTTATCGCCCCCAAATCCAGCGTATCACCGCTGTTTAAGCCGGTAACGGCAGAGAAATGTGACCACCGGTGAACATTGTCAGGCCCGACGGGAGCCCCCAGAAGCCGGCCATCCGTCACAGCAATAACACAATCACTGTAATCAGGTATGCAAGGTTCATGCTCAGCCGGCGCTTTTATGCCAAAACCGCGAGCTCCGTCAGCTTCGGCTAAAATAACATCAACGGCATTTTGTTCCGCCAGGGCGTTAATATCGGCGGAGGAAAAGCCGCGAACCTTGTTATTCAGCGGGTTCCAGCCGGTATAACAGGCAAATGAGCCTCTGTTTGTGACCGCATCAGGCAGGCGGACCGGGTGACAGGCGAGAATGACCGGGAACCCTTCGCGGGGCAGAAACATATGGGTGGTGGTGGTGATCATCACCTTTTTCCCTAATTGAGAAAAAGCCTGTGCCAGCCAGAACAGACAGCTGGTTTTGCCGCCTGCCCCGACAATACTGATCACCATTGCATGGCCGCCCGGATGTGTATCACATAACCGGCGCAGCGGTTCAGGTATAGTGGCGCAACTTCGGACAGGGATCTGTGTATTGAGGGCCGTTGTCATCGTCATTACCGAATCCTTTGAATATCAGTCACTTTCAATATTTATCAGCGGAGTTTATACCCATTATGCCGTCTCACCCGACCTCAGCCGATACCGCTTTATCTTATTTATCAGTCCGGGAGCCGCTTTGCCCGCAGGAAACGGACTGCATAATGACGGCGGCCGGGCTCTCCTCACGGATGGGTGAGTGGAAAATGATGCTGCCATGGGGCAGCGGCGGTGCCACTCTGCTGGATACCAGTCTGTCGAATGCACTGCGCTTTTGTCACCGGGTTCTGCTGGTGACCGGCTTTCGCGGCGCGGAACTGGCTGCGCGTTATCAGTCCGTAAAACGTATTCAGATTCTGCATAATCCGGACTATGAAACCGGGCTGCTCTCCTCGCAGCACCTGGCCGCACAGGCGGTGACCAGCGAATACTGTTTTCTTACCCACGGTGATGTACCGTTTCTCACCCCGGCTATCTGGCAGACCCTGTGGGCACAGCGCGGTGATGCCGCACTCCTTCCCTGTTACAAGCAAGTTCCGGGCCACCCCGTGCTGCTCTCCCGCGCATGTCTGCTCGCCGCACTATCACAACCGGCGGGCAATACCATGAAAAAACGGCTGCTGGCCGGTCCTCACACCTTCCTGAATATGCAGAGCGATGAGGTTATTACCGACATCGATACACCGGAGGCTTATCAGCAGCATTATCGCGGGTAATCCGGCTGTACACTATTACTTCCGTCTCATTAATAACATTAATTGTTAACGCGGTTTTCCCATTATCAATGTGATACATTTTTTCTTTTTTTGAGAATCTCATTCACATGTTAATCCCATGGTAATAAAGATCTTTTTTATTGATTCATATTCTCATTTAGCGCTGTGCGAGCTGTTTCACACTTTGACATTAAGATTAGATTTGTCTCACATTTTTTTATTTCTCTGAATACGAAATCCGCAGCCTTAAACAATCCTGGCGTAATTGTTGCAACTGTGAGTGCATACAGTTGCATGTCCGGCATCACCGGCATGCCCCCTCATATTGCAGCAAGGAGAGTTTTATGGGAGATATAATGCGTCCCGTCCCGTTCGGCGAACTTCTGAACCGGATCTTTGAAGAATATAAGGCGAGCCGTTCCATTTTTGGTATCAATGAACGGCAGTTTTACCGCAGAGAACATCAGAATCCTCTGATGTCTGTCTTCGGTGAAACCTGCGAGACGCCGATCGGCCCGGCGGCCGGTCCCCATACTCAGCTTGCTCAGAATATTGTGGTTTCCTGGCTGACCGGCGGCCGTTTTATCGAGGTGAAAACCGTTCAGATCCTCGATGAACTTGAGCTCGAAAAGCCGTGTATCGATGCTCAGGACGAATGTTTCAACACCGAATGGTCCACCGAATTTACCCTGCCGAAAGCCCACGACGAATACCTCAAAGCCTGGTTTGCCCTTCATTTATTAGAAGCGATTTTTGACCCGCGCACCAAAGGCGAGGCGAAATCCTTCATCTTTAATATGAGTGTCGGTTATAACCTGGAAGGGATTAAACAACCGCGCATGCAGCAGTATATCCACGCCATGATGGATTCCTCACAGCTGCCGGTCTTCGCGAAATACCGCGAGGAGATGAAAGCCTTTATTTCCCGTCCGGGCTTCCTGAAAGAGCTGGGTCTGGAAGATCGCAAAGCCGATCTGCTGGCCATGACTGACCGCGTGCCGGGGGATTTATCCAAAGGTGTGACCCTCTCCACCATGCACGGCTGCCCGCCGGATGAGATTGAGGCTATCTGCCGCTACATGCTGGAAGAAAAGCACATCAATACCTATGTGAAGCTGAACCCGACACTGCTCGGCTTCCCGCGTGTCCGTGAAATCCTCGACACCTGCGGCTTTGATTACATCGGGCTGAGTGAGGAATCGTTCTCTCATGACCTGAAACTGGATCGCGCCCTGGAAATGTTACAGCGCCTGATGGATCTGGCGAAGGAAGTGGATCGCGGTTTCGGGGTCAAGCTGACCAACACCCTCGGCACCATCAATAACAAAGGGCGTCTGCCGGGCGGCGAGATGTATATGTCAGGCCGAGCCCTGTTCCCGCTCTCCATCAACGTTGCCGCGCTGCTCTCCCGTCATTTTGACGGCAAACTGCCGATTTCTTACTCCGGCGGTGCCAGTAAGTTCAATATCCGCGATATTTTTGAATCCGGTATCCGCCCTATCACCATGGCGACTGACCTGCTGAAACCGGGCGGTTATATGCGCCAGACCGAGTGCCTGCGTGAGCTGGATAAGTCCGATGCGTGGGGCATGACGCAGATTGATGTGGGTAAACTGAATGCGCTGGCAGAACGTGCCGTCAGCATGGAATATACCCAGAAACACTGGAAATCAGACCAGGAAATCGACGCCGGTGGCCCGCTGCCGCTGACCGACTGTTATGTCGCACCGTGTGTGACTGCCTGTGCCATCAAACAGGACATTCCTGAATATATCCGCCTGCTGGGCGAAGGCCGCTATGCGGATGCACTGGAACTGATTTACCAGCGTAACGCCCTGCCTGCCATCACCGGTCATATCTGTGATCACCAGTGCCAGTACAACTGTACCCGCCTGGATTACGAAAGTGCGCTGAATATCCGCGAACTGAAAAAAGTGGCGGTGGAAAAAGGCTGGAAAGAGTACAAAGCCCGCTGGCACAAACCGGCCGGTTCCGGTGATAAAAACCCGGTCGCGGTGATTGGTGCCGGCCCTGCCGGTCTGGCTGCCGGGTATTTCCTCGCCCGTGCCGGTCATCCGGTGACGGTATTTGAGAAAGAAGCCAATGCCGGTGGTGTGGTGGCGAATATCATCCCGCACTTCCGTATCCCGCGTGAAACTATTGAGCACGATATTCAGTTCGTCGCTGACCACGGCGTGAAATTTGAATACGGCTGTGACCCGCGTCTGACCGTCGATAAACTGCTGGAGCAGGGTTTCACCTATGTGCTGGTCGCGATAGGGACAGACAAAAACAGCGGCGTGAAACTCGCCGGTGACAACCGCAACGTCTATAAATCCCTGCCGTTCCTGCATGATTACAACAACAATGCGCCGCTGAAAATGGGCAAACATGTTGCCGTTATCGGTGCCGGTAACACCGCGATGGACTGCGCCCGTGCCGCCAAACGAATTGCCGGTGTGGAAGATGTGACGGTTATTTACCGCCGTTCTCAGGCAGAAATGCCAGCCTGGCCGGAAGAGTATGAAGAAGCGGTTGAAGATGATGTGAAATTCATGTTCCTGCACAATCCGGAGCAGTTCAATGCTGACGGCACCCTGCTGGTCCGCACCATGAAACTGGGTGAGCCGGATGAGTCAGGCCGCCGCCGTCCGGTGGCGACAGAAGAGACTGTCACCCTGAAAATCGACAGCGTGATCACCGCTATCGGCGAACAGCAGGACTGCGAAGTGCTGTCACAAATCGGCGTGCCGATGGGTGAGGACGGCTGGCCGGCGGTGTACCGCAACAGCGGTGAAACCACCCGCGCCAATGTGTTCCTGATTGGTGATGTGCAGAGCGGCCCGTCCTCTATCGTGGCGGCTATCGGTGATGCGGGTCGTGCGACGGATGCCATTCTGGAGCGCGAAAATATCCTCTCTCACTACAGCGACAAATACTGGCTCAATGTGGATCCGCAGGATATCACTGACCGCAAAGGCGCTATCGCCGTGCAGATGGTGGACAGCAACGACCGCGAGGCGTTCGTGAAACAGGAAGCTCAGCGCTGCCTGGAATGTAATTACATCTGTGCGAAATGTGTCGATGTGTGCCCGAACCGCGCCAACATTTCAGTGGCGATTCCGGGCTTCCGTAACCGTTATCAGACCCTGCACCTGGATGCGATGTGTAACGAATGCGGCAACTGTGCCCAGTTCTGCCCGTGGCAGGGCAAGCCGTACAAAGACAAAGTCACTATCTTCAGCCTGCCGGAAGACTTCGAAAACAGCACCAACCCGGGCTTCCTGGCTGACGGCAGCACCTTTACTGTCCGCCTGGACGGCAAAGTCAGCAAATTACAGCTGGGTGCTGACGGGGAATTCAGTCAGGTTCCTCAGGAGCTGGAAGAGATGTGCCGCATCATGAGCCATGTCCATAAACACTATCGTTATCTGTTAGGCCGGGTGGAGAAATAATTATGCTGATTCTGAAAAATGCCACCATCACTGAGTTCGAACCGGCGGGGATCCGCGAAGGGGTCGATATCGCCATAGAGGGTGACAAAATTGCGGCTGTGGGTAACGGGCTTCATTCCCGTTACCCGGGCGCGGAAGTCAAAGAGATGAACGGCAAACTGGTGATGCCGGGGATCGTCTGTTCCCATAACCATTTCTATTCCGGCCTGTCACGCGGCATTATGGCGAATATCGCGCCGAGCCCTGATTTCATCTCCACCCTGAAAAACCTGTGGTGGCGGCTCGACCGCGCGCTGGATGAGGAATCCCTTTATTACAGCGGCCTTATCTGCTCTCTCGAAGCGATTAAGAGCGGCTGTACCTCGGTGATTGACCACCATGCCTCACCAAACTATATCGCCGGTTCCCTGAAAACCCTGCGCGACGGCTTCCTGAAAGCCGGTCTGCGCGGCATGACCTGCTACGAAACCACCGACCGCAACGGCGGCCTGAAAGAGCTGGAAGCCGGGGTGGAAGAGAATATCGCCTTTGCGGAGCTTATCGACAGCGAACGCAAAAGCGGTAAATCCCGCTATCTGGTGGAAGCGCACATCGGGGCACACGCGCCGTTCACCGTGGCGGATGAAGGTCTGAAAATGCTGCGCGAGGCGATTAAGAAAACCGGACGCGGCCTGCATATCCATGCGGCGGAAGACAGTTATGACGTCTCTTTCAGCCATGACAAATACGGCAAGGACCTGCTGATCCGCCTGGGTGAGTTTGATCTGATTGATGAAAAAACCCTGATCGCCCACGGCCTGTATCTTTCTTCCGCAGATATTGAGCTGCTGAATAAAAAAGATGGCTTCCTGGTCCACAACGCCCGCTCCAATATGAACAACCATGTCGGCTACAACCACCGCCTGGGTGACTACAACAACGTGGTACTCGGCACAGACGGTATCGGCTCCGATATGTTAGAAGAAATGAAGTTTGCCTTCTTCAAACACCGCGATGCAGGCGGCGCTATGTGGCCGGACAGCTTCACCCGCTTCCTGTGGAATGGTAACCGCTTACTGGCACGCAACTTCGGCAAACAATTCGGCCGCGTGGAAACCGGGTATCAGGCTGACCTGACCATTTGTGATTACACACCACCAACACCGTTTGTCGGGGATAACCTGCCGGGCCATCTGGCCTTCGGTTTAGGATCCAACAGTGTGAACAGCGTGATGGTGGATGGTGTGATGGTGTATGAAAACCGTCAGTTCCCGTTCGATATCGAACCGCTCTTTGCAGAAGCACGCAAAGCCGCGAAAAAGATGTGGGCCCGGATGGACGCACTGTAATAAAAAACCATGGCCTGCGGCACTGCCGCAGGCCGGAAGAGCAATGTAGGGGTAACCCATGATCGAACAATTTTTCCGCCCTGCCACCTTAACGCAGGCAACTGAGCTGAAACAACGCTTTCAGGAAAACGCTGTCTGGTTTGCAGGCGGCAGTAAACTGAATGCGGTACCGACCAAAACTGACCGCACTGTCGCTATCTCACTGTCACTGCTGCCGCTGAAGTCCATCGAGTGGCAGGACGGTATTCTGCGCATCGGCGCGGTTGTCACGCTGGAAACGCTGCGTGAAAGCCCGCTGATCCCGCGTGCGCTGTATGACGCGCTCGGTTTTGTCTATTCACGCCATATCCGTAACCAGGCCACCATCGGCGGGGAGATCGCCGCCTGTCAGCGCGAACATGCGCTGCTGCCGGTGCTGCTGGTACTGGATGCTCAGGTTCAGCTGGCCAGCAATGATGTGATCCCGCTGGAAAGCTATCTCGCCGCACCGGATGACCGCCTGATCACCCATCTGATTTTACAGGATCCGTTCCGCCGCTGTGCCACCCGTACTGTCCGCGAAACCGCTGACGGCTGGGCTGTGGTCACTGCCGCTGTCGCACTGACCGGTAATAATGAGCAGCGGATCGCCGTTGACGGTGTCGGTTGCGGTATCAGCCGTCTGCCGCAGGTTGAGGCGAAAAATCTCAGCGGGGAAGCGCTGGAGAAAGCCGTCAGTCAGGCCGTGAATCCGAAAGCGGATTTACTGGGCAGCGAAGAATATAAACGCTATATCACCGGAATTTTAGTTTCAGACCTGCTGACAGACTGCCGGCAAATGGGGGAGGAATAAGAAATGAACGTCCATTTTATACTTAACGGCACCCCGCATTCACCCGATTGCATTCCGGGCGAAAACGTCCGTAACATTCTGTTCAGCCTGGGTATGCACTCTGTGCGTAACAGTGATGACGGCTATGGCTTCGCAGGCTCTGACGCCATTTTGTTCAACGGCCGTATTGTCAACGCCTCACTGCTGATCGCCGCCCAGCTGGAAGGCGCAGTGATTGAAACCGCCGAATCTCTCGGCAAATGGAATGAACTGAGTGATGTTCAGCAGGCGATGGTGGATGTGGGTGTGATCCAGTCCGGTTATAACGACCCGGCGGCTGCCCTGATCCTGACTGATCTTATCAAACGTATTCCGGAGCCGGATCGCGACCAGATTGATGATGCCCTTTCCGGACTGTTCAGCCGTGACGCTGGTTATCAGCAATTCTATGAAGTCATTGATCTGCTGGTAAAACGCCGCAAAGATCCGCACTACAAAGCTGACAATGCACCGGCCTTCCGTGATGACCTGACCGTTGTCGGGAAAGTCACGCCGAAAACCGATGCTGCCGTAATGGTGCAGGCAAAACCGTGCTATGTGGAAGACCGCATTCCTGCCAATACCTGTGTCATTAAAATGCTGCGCAGCCCGCACGCTCACGCGCTGATCACCCGCCTGGATGTCAGTAAAGCGGAAGCCCTGCCGGGCGTGGTGCATGTTATCACCCACAAAAACTGTCCGGATGTGTATTACACCCCCGGCGGACAGAGTGCGCCGGAGCCGTCTCCGCTTGACCGCCGCATGTTCGGTAAAAAACTCCGTCACGTCGGTGACCGCGTGGCCGCTGTGGTGGCAGAAAACGAAGCTATCGCACTGAAAGCATTATCGTTAATCGAAGTCGAATATGACGTGCTGAAACCGGTTCTGTCTATCGATGAAGCCAAAGCTGACGGCGCACCGCTGGTGCATGATGAGCCGGTGATTTATGTTAACGGCGCGCCGGCCGACCTGGCAGAGCAGAATAAAAACGCGGCAGATCGCGGCGAGCATTTACAGATTAACTTCCCGATCGGCGCAAAACCGTGCAAAAACATTGCTGCGGGTGTTCACGGCCATATCGGGGATCTGGATAAAGGCTTTGCCGAAGCGGATACCGTTATCGAGCGCACCTATGAATCCCGCCAGGTTCAGCAGTGCCCGACCGAACCGCATATCTGCTACACCTACATGAACGGCGACCGTCTGGTGATCCACGCCTCCACTCAGGTACCGTGGCACTTACGCCGCCAGGTGGCGCGTATTCTCGGCCTGAAACAAAACAAAGTGCATGTGATTAAAGAGCGTGTCGGCGGCGGCTTTGGTTCCAAGCAGGATATCCTGCTGGAAGAAGTCTGCGCGTGGGCAACGTATGTCACCGGCCGTCCGGTCTCATTCCGCTACACCCGTGAAGAAGAGTTTATCGCGAACACCAGCCGCCATGTGGCAAAAGTGAAGATCAAACTGGGCGCGAAAAAAGACGGGAAAATCACCGCCATCAATATGGAATTCCTGGCGAACACCGGCCCTTACGGTAACCACTCACTGACGGTACCGAGTAACGGTCCGGCGCTGTCACTGCCGCTCTATCCGTGTGATAACGTCGATTTTCAGGTGACCACTTACTACTCCAACATCTGCCCGACCGGTGCATATCAGGGTTACGGGGCACCGAAAGGTAACTTCGCCCTGACCATGATCCTGGCCGAACTGGCGAAAGAACTGAATATCGACCTGCTGGATCTGATTGAAACCAACCGCGTGCATGAAGGTCAGGAACTGAAGATCCTCGGTGCTATCGGGGAAGGTAAAATGCCGACCTCGGTACCGACTGCCGCCAGCTGCGCCCTCGGCCCGATCCTGAAAAAAGGCCGCGAACTTATCAACTGGGATTCCCCGCGCAAACAGGACGGCGACTGGAAAACCGGACGCGGCGTGGCCATCATCATGCAGAAATCAGGGATCCCGGATATCGACCAGGCAAACTGTATGGTCAAACTGGAATCTGACGGCACCTTTATCGTCCACTCCGGTGGTGCGGATATCGGTACCGGCCTCGATACCGTGGTCAAAAAACTGACCGCCGAAGTGCTGTGCTGCTGCCCGGATGATGTCCATGTTATCTCAGGGGATACTGACCACGCGCTGTTCGACAAAGGAGCTTATGCCTCCTCCGGCACCTGCTTCTCCGGTAATGCGGCGAAAATGGCGGCAGAGAATCTGCGTAAAAAAATCCTGTTCCACGGTGCCGCGCAAATCGGCGAGCCGGTGGAGGATGTCACCCTGGCGGCACCGGGTGTGGTGCGCGGTAAGAAAGGCGAAATCACATTCGCGGATCTGGCGCATGCAGCCGAAGGCGGTACCGGGTTTGGTGTGCTGGTGGCAAACGCCAGTTATATCACACCGGACTTTGCCTTCCCGTACGGGGCAAACTTTGCCGAAGTGGCCGTGAACACCCGTACCGGTGAAATCCGCCTGGATAAATTCTACGCACTGCTCGACTGCGGTACGCCGGTGAACCCGGATCTGGCCTTAGGTCAGATTTACGGTGCCTCCATGCGTGCCATCGGCCACAGTATGTCAGAAGAGATCCGCTACGACGCCAAAGGTGTGCCGCTGACCCGCGACCTGAAAACCTACGGCGCACCGAAGATCGGCGATATTCCGCGTGATTTCCGCGCGTTCCTGGTGCCGAGTGATGACCAGGTCGGCCCGTATGGTGCGAAATCCATCTCGGAAATCGCGGTTAACGGTGCAGCACCGGCTATCGCCACCGCAATTCATGATGCCTGCGGTGTCTGGCTGCGTGAATGGCACTTCACGCCGGAAAAAATTCTGCGCGGCCTGAGCAAAATATAATTAAATCAACCCTGCCCTCGCCGGTTCCGGTGAGGGCTTTTTGTAAGCAGAGGAGTCAGCTATGTCGTCTGAACATACCGTCAAAGCGGTACGCGGGAAGTTCCTGGATATCACCCGCGTAGTGACCTCGATGGACGATCTGCCCGATGCAGTCCGCCTGATTGATGACGGCCTGATGCTAATCCGGCACGGAAAAATAGAGTGGTTCGGACAGTGGGAAGACGGGAAGCATCTGATCCCGGAAACCGTCCGTGTCCGTGATTACACCGGGAAACTGGTGGTGCCGGGCTTTATTGATACCCACGTTCACTATCCGCAGAGCGAGATGATCGGTGCTCACGGCGAGCAGTTACTCGAATGGCTCAACCGCCATGTGTTCCCGACCGAAAAGCTGTATCAGGATATTGATTACGCCCGTGAAATGTCAGCGTTTTTTATCAAACAACTGCTGCGTAACGGCACCACGACCGCACTGGTCTTCAGTACTGTTCACCCGGAATCGGTCAATGCCCTGTTTGATGCGGCAAGCCAGCTCAATATGCGCCTCATCACCGGTAAAGTGATGATGGACAGAAACGCGCCGGACTACCTCACCGACACACCGGAAAGCAGCTACGAAGAGTGTAAGGCACTGATCGAACGCTGGCATAAGAAAGGGCGTCTGCTCTATGCCATCACCCCGCGTTTTGCACCGACCTCCAGCCCGGAACAACTGGCGGTGTGTCAGCGGCTGCGCGAAGAGTATCCGGACACCTGGGTTCACACTCACCTTGATGAAAACAAAGCAGAAATTGAGTGGGTAAAAGAGCTCTATCCGGACAGTAAAAACTACCTGGATGTCTATCACCACTACGGACTGACCGGCGAACGCAGCGTATTTGCGCACTGTATCCACCTTGAGGAAGAAGAGTGGGACTGCCTGCACGATACCGGCTCGGCGGTGGCATTTTGTCCGACATCAAACCTTTATCTCGGCAGCGGCCTGTTTAATCTGAAAAAGGCGCTGGCGAAAAAAGTGAAAGTCGGGATTGGTACGGATGTCGGTGCCGGAACGACCTTCAATATGCTGCAGACACTGAGTGAAGCTTACAAAGTGATGCAGTTGCAGAAAACCTGTTTAACCGCCTTTGAAGCGTTTTATCTCGCCACTCTCGGCGGCGCGCATTCATTAGGACTGGATAACTGTATCGGTAACTTTGCCGCCGGCAAAGAAGCGGATTTTGTGGTACTTGAACCGACCGCGACCCCGCTCCAGCAATTGCGTTATGACAACTCACGCACGCTGGCGGAGAAACTGTTTGTGATGATTGCGCTTGGTGATGACCGCACGATTTACCGGACTTACATCGATGGACGCCTGGTCTATGAACGGACCTGACGCACACCAATGCAGTGATTAAAACACATTTTCATTTCATTCTCGGGGTCTGCAATTATGTCTGATAATACAACACCGGATAACTCCGGGGCGGCAGCAAAAGGCGCACTGGACGCGTACTTTAAAATCTCCGCCCGCGGCAGCAGCGTCAAACGGGAGATTCTGGCGGGAGTCACCACCTTCCTCGCCATGGTCTATTCTGTCATCGTCGTCCCTTCCATGCTCGGCAAAGCCGGGTTCCCGCCGGGTGCCATCTTTGTCGCCACCTGTCTGGTCGCCAGTATCGGCTCCATCATGATGGGATTGTGGGCAAACCTGCCGATGGCTATCGGCTGTGCTATATCACTCACCGCCTTTACCGCATTCAGCCTGGTGCTCGGGCAGCAAATCAGTATTCCGGTTGCGCTCGGTGCGGTCTTTCTGATGGGTGTGATTTTTACCCTGATTTCCGTTACCGGGGTGCGAAACTGGATCCTGCGCAACCTGCCGATGGGGATAGCCCACGGCACCGGGATTGGTATCGGCCTGTTCCTGCTGCTGATTGCCGCCAACGGTGTCGGTCTGGTTATCAAGAACCCGCTGGAAGGTCTGCCGGTGGCAATGGGGGCATTTACCTCCTTCCCGGTCGCCATGTCACTGATCGGACTGGCGGTGATTGTCAGTCTGGAAAAAATGCACGTCCCGGGCGGGATCCTGCTGGTGATTATCGGGATTTCAGTTATCGGCCTGATTGTTGACCCGAACGTCACCTATCAGGGGCTGATCGCCATGCCGTCACTGAGTGGTGCGGACGGTAAATCTCTGATCTTCAGTATGGATATTATGGGTGCCCTGCAAACAGCGGTTCTGCCGAGTGTGCTGGCGCTGGTGATGACAGCGGTGTTCGACGCTACCGGTACCATCCGTGCGGTGGCCGGACAAGCCAACCTGCTGGACAAAGACAATCAGATTATCAACGGCGGCAAAGCGCTGACCGTGGACTCCGTCAGCTCCATTATCTCCGGTGCGGTGGGTGCTTCTCCGGCAGCGGTATATATTGAATCCGCTGCGGGGACAGCCGCAGGCGGTAAAACCGGGCTGACTGCCGTAACCGTCGGCGTGCTGTTCCTGCTGATCCTGTTCTTCTCACCACTCTCTTACCTGATCCCGGGGTATGCAACCGCACCAGCACTGATGTATGTCGGCCTGCTGATGCTGAGTAATGTGGCAAAACTGGATTTCGACGACTCTGTCGATGCCATGTCCGGGCTGGTGTGTGCGGTCTTTATCGTACTGACCTGTAATATCGTCACCGGTATTATGCTGGGTTATGTCACCCTGGTCATCGGCCGCCTGGTGGCAAAAGAGTGGCGTAAACTCAACACCGGCACAGTGATTATTGCGGTGGTGTTAGTCGCCTTCTATGCGGGCGGCTGGGCTATCTGATCAATAAACAAACGTGGTTTTATTCCTTACGGGGCACGCTGTGTGCCCCGTTCTGTTATCCGCCGCCCGGCGGTACACTGGTTTGTTATTCATACATCAGCCTTCCCTGTATATCCGCAATACCGATTGTGACAATACATCCTGCATTGAAATGAAGAAAATCGGACTCTATCCCGTCAGAAAAAATAACCCCGTTTTCCGGCATCTGTGATTCAAGCTGTAATGTCATCGTATTATCGACCGCCCCGAAAACCAGTGAGGTTCCGGATGTCCGCCCCGGGAAAGGCTCCCGCACACTGAACTGCAGCCGCTTTTCATCCCAGGCGATCCCGGCGCGCAGCGGATGTGAACTGCCGCCGGTCACGCCCAGCGCACCGGCCAGAACAGACTGTAACCAGCCCGTCGAACCGAGCCCTGTTGAGACAATCACCCCGGAGGAAGACTGCGCCTCCGCCTGCCCGCCGTGACTGAGAATATAGCGGGCCGATGTGTGACTTTTCGGCCCGATAAACAGATCATTGACCGCCAGCATTTTCTGTCCGTCATTGGTGACCGCCTGTGCAAAACTCAGGACTTTCGACGGCATATCCAGGTTCAGTGTCCGCATCACCACCGATGCCAGCTGCGGCAGTTCAAAAGGCAGCAGTATACCGTCCCAGCGTTCCGGATCCGGGTTAACCGCAATCACCGGCTGGCCGTTCAGGTATTTCAGGGTATTCGCCACCAGCCCGTCGCGGCCGATAATCACCACAATATCGCGGTCAGAAAACTGATACCCCGGCAGCAGCGTGCGATCCGGAATCTGTACCTGTCCCGCCTGCAGCAAAATACGTTTCGCCTCTGTCAGCTGCGCCTGGTAGCGATCATGCTCCGCGAGATAATCACTCACGGAGATGCCGTTATGCTCCAGATAAAACTTCGCCTGCGGCCAGGTATTGAAACGGGCGATCAGCTCCTGTAACCGGGTTTTCTGTGTAACCAGGACAAACCGTACCTCATCCCGGCGGCTCATGCTTTGCTCACTTTTTTCATCATCTGACTGAACATATCCGGCGCGATATTCAGCTCACCAATTTTTCCGGCATTCTGTGCCAGAGATTCAAAGGCCATCGCCATCAGCTGCTCCGGCGCCATCCGGCTCAGCGCCAGGGCTTTGAGATTCTCCACCGGCAGCTCACGGTACGCTTTCATTTTGGTTTCAATGGCATACGCATCCGCATCGGACTGAACGCGCTGATTATCGGCACTGAGAGAAACCAGTGTCTGACGCTGCTGCTCCTCACCAATCTCTGCCGCCAGCCGCTCCTGCGCCATTGCCGCCTGTTCACGCAACAGTGCGCGTTCGTTTTCCAGCCGGGATTCCTCTATCTGCTGCTCTTTTTTCTGCACAGAGAGATCGGTCTCCAGCTCAGCTTCTTTGATCGTGCGCTCCTGTTCAACGGAGGATTTACGCCGCGCATAAATCGCATCATCCGCCTCTTTCAGCAGGGATTCCCGGGCTTCCGCCTCAAGTGCGCGGGCCGTTTCAGGTGTCGGGGTAATCGCGGTGACAGAGAAATCCAGAATGGTGATCCCCAGAGCCTCAAGCGCCGCCTGCTGTGACAGACGTGACTGCACCAGTGCCACCAGCGACTGGCTGAGCAATAATGCACGGCGCAGCGGCGTGGACTGGATCTCCGCCTGGATAATGGTTTGTGCTGCGCGGACAATCCGGTCATTCAGTTTCATCGGGTCGTCGGTCGCGTAGGTTTTTCCGTCCCGGTTGAGTACAAAGTTAAGCACTCCGGCCGTTTTTTCCGGCGCACTGACCTGAAAGGAGAGTTGCCCCTGAACGCGGAGGCTCTGGAAATCCGCTGTCTGGAAATTGAAAATAAACGGGGTTTCCTGCGCACTTAAGGGTAGTGCGGCGATCGATGTGGTCGCACTGTTGTACCAGAAGCTCAGCCCTTGTCCCTGACTTTTGACATGACCGTTCACGGAACGGATAACAAATGTGGACGGGTCTGCTTTAAAGAATTTTAAATTAAACATAGTATCACCTCATTAGTGTCGTTATGACAATAACAAAATAGTGACTTATTGACACTATTGATGTCAAGCTGAATTAGTGTCTGAATGACATTTAATTTGCAATCCGGATTTCTCTCCTTACAATAGAATGACTTATCCCGATTTCAGGATGTGACGCAAATGGATGAACAAACTTACCTCGCCGGTTATCAGCGCCGTGATTTTTTGTCGCCCCTGGTGACTGTTGATGCTGTGCTTTTCACTTATCACAATGAAACCCTGCATGTGCTGCTGGCCGAACGTGCGGAACATCCGGAGAAAGGCAAATGGGGATTGCCCGGTGGTTTTGTGGATGAGGCACAGGATAAGACTCTGGAAGATACCGTACTGCGGAAACTGCGGGAAAAAACCGGTGTCACACCGCCGTACATTGAGCAGTTATGTACGGTCGGCAATGGTCAGCGGGACAAACGCGGCTGGTCAGTCACCGTCTGCTATACGGCACTGATTGCCATGCAGGCGTGTGAAAAGCAAATTAACACAGTGAATTCAGTCAGATGGATACCGCTGGATGAAGCAGAGAATATGACATTGGCGTTTGATCACCAGTTACTTATCCGTCAGGCCAGAGCGCGGCTGCGCCAGAAATCCCTCTATTCCGTCGTGCCGGGATTCGCCCTGCCGGAAACCTTTACCCTGCCGGAATTACAGCACGTTCATGAAATTCTGATTGGTCAGCCGATTCAGAAAAAATCATTCCGCCGCCGTCTCGAACAGGCCGATCTGCTGATTGATACCGGTGAAAAACGGGCTGAACGCGGTCGCCCGGCGGCACTGTACCGCCTGAAACCGGCGTCGGCTGATTACCGTTTTATCCGTAATCTGGAAACAGACGAAGAATAAAACCGTGTTCCGCCTGTATTACTTCCTGACGGCTTCTGCTATCGTCAGCAACACATCCGGGCTTTTGACGTTGGGATAAACGCCGCTGAACGGAATAACAATGTAACGTCCGTTTTTGACAGCTTCCAGGTGAGACAGCGCCGGATGATTTGCCAGCCAGGCTTTTTTCTTTTCTGCCGGTGACCAGACCGCATCGGCGAGAATAATATAGTCCGGCTGTTTATCCAGCAGTGTTTCCGGAGAGACGTGAATACCTGCCATCGGCATGTCGATAAACACATTTTCGCCCCCGGCCAGGGTGATAACTTCTGTCATAAACCCTTTCTTTCCCTGTGACATCAGGGTGTCACTCTGGCTGTCGAGGTAAAAAATCACCGGTTTCCGGGGCAGCGGCGGCAGGGATTTTACCTGCGCCAGCGTGGCATCGATACGGGCAACGGCGGCATCCGCCTCTTTTTCCCGCCCGAGGACCCGCCCCAGGCGCTGCAAATCAATTTTAATACTGTCAAATCCGCTGTATGCCTGACGTTCGCAGGAAAATGCCATCAGATAGCTGCCGATACCGGCACGTTGCAGATCATCCTGCCCGCCCATCGAAGCCATAAAGGCAGAGGAAAACCCGGCTACGACAAAATCTGCCCCGGAGGCGATCAGTTTTTCTGTCGCGGGGTATTTGGCCGAAAAAACCGGAATACCGTGATAGCGCCCTGATTTCAGTGCCTCCGCTGAATCATCAATATAACTCACGCCCAGCATCTGCGGCCCGGCATCCAGCGCCAGTACCATATCAGCGGCATGCTGATTCATGGCAATGATATGCTGCGGCGGCGCGGTTTTATCCCACAGCGGATCGCATTTATTTCCTGCCGCAGCCCCTGCAGACAGCAGCAACAGGATCACACTGACAGCATACCGGGTAATCTTCATTTTATTTATGATCCGCCAGCAACGACGGTACCACTCTTCCCTGCTCTATCTGTTCAGAAACAAACAGATGGATCTCTTCCGGCGTGGTCAGCCGGTACCATAAATTATCCGGATAGACCGTTACCAGCGGTCCCTGGTTGCAGGGATACTGACAGTGAGAGCGGGTCAGCAGCACGCCGTTTTCATTTTCAAACAGGTTCCGCGCCACAAGCTGATGGCGCAGCTGCATCAGCAGGGATTTGGCTCCCCGGCAGACACAGCGCGGCCCCATACAGAAGAAAAGGTGATAGCGGTACGGCGGTGTTTTTTCCCAGTTCGGGTTGGATTCAGCTTTCGGCTCACGACTGTTTGACTGCTTTTCCAGTTCCGTCATCACGTCACCGGCCTGTTTGGCATCTGCCGCAGAATCCCCCCCGGTAAGTACACACAAACTCCGGAACACCCGTAACTGCGGGTAATACTCTGCTATCTCCAGCTCCAGCGCCGACGTCAGAGACATCAGTTTTTCACCGGATTGCGCCGGGTCTGTCAGCACCATCAGCAGGACACAGCGGGTCTCCGGTGTGACCGTTTCCTTCAGCTGATGCAATACCGCCCCGCTGCCCACACAGCAGGCGGTATCACCGGGAAAGCCCTTCTCACTGAGTGACAGCCAGAAATCCGCAGATAAGCACGCCTCATTCTGCAACGTGTTCAGATACAGTGTGACATTCTTTCCCATAGCTCAGTGTCCTCAGAAACGGTAGGTGTAGCGCAGTTCAGCGGTTAACGGACGACCGAGGTTGTCCACTTTTTCCAGGCCGTTGCTGGTCAGACCCGCCGGGTAATCGCGGTCAAACAGGTTTTCCACCAGCAGCGTGAGCTTATGCTGCTGCGCATGATCCACATACAGATATGCGCTGGCATCAAACACGGTGTAATGGCCGTAGGTATCATTGCCGGATTTCAGTTCACCCACATAGCGGGCAGCCAGTTCCGCACCCCACTGTTTCGCCGGGGCGTCATAACCAATGCGGCCGCGGGTAAAGAACTCCGGAATATCGTTGAGTGTCGCGCCGTTTTTGGTATCCAGCCAGTTACGGGTGATATCCCCGGAGACATACCAGGATTCATCAAAGTTCAGTTTGGTCGCCAGTACCACACCTTTGGTACGGATTTCACCATCACCGTTAACCCATTTATCGTATTTACCGACTTTCACTGTCGTGATCAGATCATTGATTTCACGGGCGTAGGCCGTTGCACCGAACTGCCATGCACCGCCGTTTTCCCACTTCGTCAGGTAGTCAAAACCGGCTTCGATGTTTTTACTGGTTTCCGCTTTCAGGTTGGTATCACCGATGGTTTGCTTACTTTCATCTTTGACATATAACTGTTCAGCGTTCGGCAGTTTAAATGCTGTTCCCACCTGGCCGCGTAAATTGAGCTTTTCATTCACCTCATATTTGGTGCTTGCCATCCAGACGGTTGCATCCTGGCCGCCTTCAAAGCGTTCATAACGCACGCCGAGACTTGGTTTCAGCTCCGGTAAGACAGGGATATCCGGCCGCACCTGTAAATACAGGGCATTGGCTTTCGCAGTATCCGTTTCGATCTTCATGACCTCATCTTTACCTTTGTACCACTGGTTATCTGTCCCGACGACAAACTCGTTATCTCCGAACAGGTAAGATTTGATCTGTGCCTGAACGCCGTAATCCCGGAATCCCCAGTAAGAATCATCATTCTGGATATCCACGGAGCCGTCCGCCAGATAGCGGCTGCGGTCATAACGGGTATTCCAGTCATTAAGATGTGCACGGATTGAGTAGCTGGTATCCTGCGTCAGGAAATGCTCAAAGGAAACTGTGGCCAGATGATGGTCACGTTTGTTCATTGCCTGACGGTGATGGTTCGGGGACACCATATCCAGATCGGCCTGTGTGTACTGGTAGAATCCCTGCAATTGTGCGGTATCCGCAATAGTCTGGGTAACCTGGACACCAACAGATGTCACGTCATAGCCACGCTTTTTCTGACCGATCGTGCCGTTGTAATCACTGTCGCGATATGGCTGATAACCGTCAGATTTACTGCGGGTTACCCACGCCATCAGACCGGTTTTGCCGATATCGTTATCAAACGCTTTCTCGACGTAACCCTCTCCGTAACGGCCTTTATCCGTATCCGCGCCGACACTGAATTCACCGGACAGTACCTCTGAGGTCGGTTTTTTGGTGACAATATTAATCACACCGCTGATCGCCTGAGTACCGAAAGAGAGACTCTGCGCCCCCTGTAACACTTCGATGCGGTCAATCGCAATCAGCGGCAGAGTATCGAGATAGATCCCGCCGAACAGGCGGTTGTTCAGACGGACGCCATCAATCAGAATTAAGGTGTCATCCGGGCGGCCGCCCATAAAGGAATATTTACCGTAGCCGTAAGCCCCTTGTCCCAGAGAGACATATAATCCCGGCACATATTGCTGTAATACCTGGTTTAAATCGGATGACGGCCCGGAACGCTGAATTTCCTCACGGGTAATAACCTGTAATTTATTCCCGTAGTCGGCCAGTTCATTAACGGTGGTGGATTCAATGGTGGAAGATCGGACAATAATCGTGTCGTCATTATTTCCCAGTGTTCCGGCCTGCGCACAGAACGATAACAGCACCATGGCGGATAACGGTACCAATGCAAACTTAACTGATTTCATACCTTTCTCTTTTATTATTTTGTTGTGATACATGCCGTGAAGACAGAGTCGCTCTGACTCAGAAGCAGACAATATACTGAATGAATTCAATGGGTAAATATGAGAACAGTTCTTTTTCCCGCTTTGTGAATACGGACAGATTCAGCCCCTTTTTTCTTTAAATTCCTGTAGGCAGCTGTGTCTTTTTTGTTTCATTTGTTAATTATCACTAATGATAACTATCACCTTAAACTCATTTATTGTTATGTTATAACATAACAATAAATGCATGAAAACCGATCCGAGAATAAAAAACCGCAGCCCCTTATAAGAGAGACTGCGGTCTGAAAATAATTTAATTAATATTTTTCGAAGAATGACTGAATTTTCTGCGGATCAGTGGTCTGTGTCAGAGCCAGTTGCAGCAATACTCTGGCTTTTTGCGGGTTCAGTCTGCCGGAAGCCACAAAACCGTATACATCATCATCCACTTCCGCGTTACGTGTTGTATAGCCCGTTGGCACCCGGCTGGCGCGGACAACCACCACGCCCTCTTTGGCTGCGGCGGCTAATGCATCAAAAACGCCTTTATACATATTGCCGTTACCCACGCCGGCACTGACAATCCCGGCATTTCCCTCTTCCCGCAGGGCTTTTACCGGCGCATCTGAAGCATTGGCATAATTATAAACAATACCGACTTTCGGCAGTTCGCTGAGTTTACTGATATCAAACACCGCACCGGCCTGCCGTGGCAGCGCTGCCTGATAATAGGTCACTTTGCCGTTATGGATAAATCCGGTATCCCCGGCATTCACCGCTTCAAACGCCTGAACTTCCGTGGTATTCATTTTGACCACATCCCGCCCGCTAATCACCTTGTCATTCATCACCATCAGAACGCCGCGATCGGCCGCCGACTTATCCGTTGCCAAAACTACTGCATTATAGAGATTCAGCGGGCCGTCCGCGCCCAGTGCCGTGGACGGACGCATTGCCCCCACCAGCACAACCGGCTTATGGCACGATACTGTCAGGTCAAGAAAATACGCGGTCTCCTCCAGCGTATCGGTGCCGTGAGTGATGATAAATCCGTCCGTTTTATCACAGGTCCGGTTGATTTCTTTTGCCAGCGTCAGCCACACCTTGTCATTCATATCCTGTGAGCCGATATTCACAATCTGCTCACCACTGAGATCTGCCAGTGCTTTGACTTCCGGTACGGCATCAATCAGCGCATTGACGCCTACTTTTCCGGCCTGATAACCGGACGAAACCGACGATTCCCCGCCCCCGGCAATAGTGCCGCCGGTGGCCAGAACTGTCACAGAAGGAAGTGCAAACGCAGGGGTCATAAAGAGAGATATCAACGCGGACAGCAGAATCTTGTTGCGGTTTTTCATACCTGAATACTCCGTTGCTCAGTAGAATTATAAATAGCCAATTAATAAATATAGAACTAATTAGATATTTAAATTCTCCTTACAGAGAATATTCACAGCAAGATGCTGAAAATGAGATCAGAAGCGGTATTTTAAAACGGTGACTCAGAAGAAGCCATTCTGACCTGCCGGAAAGAAAACACGATGCAGGTCAGAAAGCGGAAGCAGAACAACAATCACATCAGACGGCGGCTCAGTGTCTCCGACGGTTTCTCATTAAACAGGCGCTGATAGTCAGTGGCGAACTGCCCCAGGTGCCAGAACCCCCACTGCATTGCTGCGTCTTTGACGGTAGTCTGTTTTGAATACGGGCTGACCAGCTCACGACGCACAGCATTCAGCCGGATGGTTTTCAGATAAGCATTCGGGCCAATACCCAGTACCTGCTGGAAGGCATTCTGCAGCGTGCGGCGACTGACATACAGCTCATTACACAATTCCAGCACGGTCACCGGTTCGGTGGCATTTTCAAACAGATATTCACGGGCTTTAGAGACCAGTTTCAGGTAGTTCACACGGTTGGTGTAGTGCTCATCGGCCACGGTGCTGGCATCTTCCAGCAAGCCGAGGAATGCCGTCAGCAGGTTATGACTCAGGACACGGCTGACGGTACGGTTGCGTTCCTGCTCAATTTTGGAGTGCCAGAGGGCATGGCGGATATACTGCCAGATCGCCTCTTTTTTGAAGGGGTTCACCCCCACAGCCGGGTTTTCGCTGAGCAGATTCATCAGCCGCTCCGGGTTTTGCAGCACCACAGAGTGCTTTTTCAGGATATCGTGAGAGATCACCAGTCCCTGAATGTGATAGTCATCCGGCGTGCTCAGTTCAAATTCTTTTCCGCCCGGACGCACGGCTATTTTCTGCCGGCACAGCATCTGATTGCCGATATAGCCGGTATTCTGCTGCTCCCCCGGAATGCCGAACCAGAAGGCATTCGGCCAGACCATACAGGACTGGCGCAGAGACAGATTAGTGTATTCGTGGAATACCTGAAGCCCGTCAAACAGGGTTTCGGTCAGTTCCCCTTCAAACCGGCCCGGCGTCAGCTGATCATAAAGCTGCTGCCAGGCGGTAATAGCACACGCCTGATCATAGGCATCATGCGTATAACGCTGTGTAAAATTCTGCTCGATCACGATAGGGCTGAGATCGCGGTCATGCGGCACTTCATCATTAAGGTGATGTAAATCTGGTGTGATTTTTTTCATCATTATTTTTTCCCCAAAATGAACGGCCGCCATAAATGTTAACCAGCGACCAATTGCTGCCAGAAATCGGGATGAGGATTCGGTACGACCATGCTGTAAACCAGCGCACCTTTATCTGCGGCGACCTGTGATGCGGCTTTTTTGGCGGTTTCGACGTCTGCAACATCGCCGCTCATCACAAAGTAACATTTACCCCCGATACCATACGCCATATGAAGTCGTATTAACGTGACGCCGGCTGCTTTAACAGCAAAATCCGCCGCCTCAATGCAGGTTGCGACACTAAAGGTTTCCACTACCCCGACGGCTTCGCGGGCATTCACATCCGTCACACCACCGATAGCCGGGAGCACATCCGGGTGGATATTACTGAGCAGAAACTCATCCACTACCTGAGCACCGCCTTTTTCCACACCGCAGCGCATTGCCTGCTGTGCGGCGGCAACATCACCGCCGACCATCACCACATATTTGCCGGGACACACGGTTTTGCCCATCAGCAGGGTGACTTCCGCACTTTTGAGCATAAAATCGGTGACTTCCATCCCTTTGGCGATACTGGACAGTTCCACCATCGCAATTGCACTGTGCATAGTTATTCCTTCTCTATCGTGACAGCCGTGCTGTCAATATGGCGAACCACACCGCTGATACTGGCGTGAACCGGCGCACCCAGTGCTTTTTCCGGGACAGCGGCGATCAGCATGCCCGCCGTGACGTTATCCCCTTCGCTGACAACCGGTACCGCCGGGGCACCGATATGCTGACGTAACGGGATAATCACCTGCTGCGGCGCGTAGATCTCATCAGTCATCGGCGCTTTGTGCATGTATTCCGTCAGTTCCAGACGGCGGACAAGGCGTTTGACCGGCAGCATGCGGTGCTGAGCCATCGGATCTTCCGGGCGCAGTTCACCTTCGTAGCGGATCCCTTCTTCGCGCAGCTTCACTTTCAGCATCTGATTCAGGCGCATCGGTGAGATCTCCACCGGGCAGGACCAGGCTTCACAAATCGCACATTCCGAGCAGGTCAGTGCCGCAACAACGGCTGACGGTGCGGAGATCTGCTCATACCCCACCGCGCGGACAATCAGGTGCGGCGGCAGTTCGTGGCCGATCATATGACGCGGGCAGAGCTCGGTACACATGCCGCACTGTTCACATACGGTACGCGCCTGGTTGATCACCGTGCGCTCCGAACGGGTCCGGCGCTGAATTAAAATATGGTCATCCGGCAGGACTAATAAGCCGCCGGTGGTTTTGGTCACAGCATCATCAAGGGATGTCTGTAATTTGCCCATCATCGGCCCGCCGTTGATATACGCCGGGTTGCTGATGGTGGATCCGCCTGCCAGTGCCAGCACTTCACGCAGTGTGGTGCCGACCGGAACGGAAACGGTAACAGGATGATGAACCGCGCCGTTCACCGTCAGGACACGGTGTATCACGGCCTGTTCCTGTTCAACGGCATACGCGACATTGATCAGCGTCTGCACATTACTGACCACCACGCCGACAGACAGCGGCAGTGCCGCAGGCGGGACCCGGCGGCCGGTCGCCAGCCAGATGGTGATCACTTCATCACCGGCCGGATAAACATCCGGCAGGATATGCAGACGGACAGAATCCGGCACGCGGGCATTCAGGATATCAATGGCCGCCTGATGCTTGCCTTTGATGGCAATAATGCCCTCTTTCGCGCCGGTGGCCCGCATCGCATACAGCAAACCGCGGATCATCGCATCCGCCTCAAGGACAGCCAGCTGCTGATCCACCTGCAAAAGCGGCTCACATTCAGCCGCATTCACCAGATAGATTTCCGCCTGTGCCGCCAGTTTGACGTGGGTCGGGAACCCCGCCCCGCCCGCACCGACAACCCCTGCATCCTGCACACGCTGACGAATGATTTCGGGCCCGCACTCATGCAGACCCGGCATCAGATTACTCATCGCGGTTTCCCTCCTGTTTTACCCGGTAGCGGCTGCCGCGTTTGCGCAGTTTGCCCTGTTTAAACAGGTCTTCCAGCACATCACGGCTGTCCTCTATCAGGCAACTGAAATGCATGGCCGCTTCTCCGGCGGTCACGCCGTGGCGGTGTTTGGCTCCAGCGGCAAAGATCATCATAGCATCCGCATCCGGTGCAGCGGCAGAAACAGCTGCCGCCGGAGCCGGTTCAGATACCGGAACCGGTGCCGGAGACTGCGGTTTTACCTTCACCGGTACACCGCTGAAACCGGTGACCAGCCACTCGGTATCACCATCCGGACGGCCGATGACCTTATGGCCGATCACTTTACCGGTACGGTTTGCGGCCGCAATGCCCGCATCCACCGCCGCACGGCACGCCGCCAGATCGCCCTCAACAACAAGCGTCACCATCCCCGGGATCACCATTTCATAGTTAAGGATGCGGACATTGGCCGACTTCAGCATCGCATCCGCCGCATCAATGCCGGACACCAGGCCGTATACCTCAAGTAATCCCAGTGAATCGATCATGACCTTTCTCCTGTGTTAATGACTGAACTGACTATACCCTTATTCATTCAGACCGCAGGTTCGTTGGCTGCATCCTGAATGACATCGGGTATCCCCGGACTCAGGCGCGCTGAATCGGATTGCGCGCGATATCCAGAACGGCTTCGGTAAAGGCATCACATGCTGCTTTACATGCTGCCTGGCTGCCGGTCAGGAAGGCTGCTGAGTAGTTGGTTTCTGACGGAGGCGGCACGTAAGTGGCCAGTTGCACGTCAGCGGCTTTCAGTGCGGCATCGATCCCGAAGGTCGCTTCCAGCGGCGGTGCCACCAGATAGGCAATCGGATCACCGTGTCTGATTTTGTCACCGTCAGACAGGTAAGAACCGGTACGGGAAATCAGATGCGCCAGGAATGCGGTATCTTCTTTGTCGTTCGCCCACTGAAAAGCAGGGCCTGACTCAATCGTTGCCATCATGGAATCCAGACCCGCGCGGACTTCCGCCGGGTTCGGGCCACCGAGGATAATCATCACTTCACCGGAGGTAGGTGATGGTGAATTTGACGCCCCTGCATACAGGGAACGTCCGTAAACCACTTCCACCAGAGCTTGTTTGGTGGCTTCGTCAGCGGCAATGTAAGCAACATCATCGGAGTCTGCGGTGATAAGGCCGAGGCTGCGGATGTGTTTCGGTAATTTCAGTTCACGGCAGAAATCTTCGTGTGCATTAGCGATAAGACGCATCGCTGTCACGCTCGGCCGGATAAGATCTAATGCAGGCATATTCAGTTCCCCGTTAACGGTTCATGTTGATACCGGACGCTTTCTGCTCCAGCATGCGTTTGGCTAAATCGACGATAACAGCGGCGGCTTCCACCGGCGGTGTCCCTGCGCGGTGAATATTCGAGATACAGGTACGGTCTGCTTCCACTGTGCCCGCCACTGTCGGTGAGTACACCGCGTAGCAGGAGAGGCTTTCAGACTGACCCAGCCCCGGACGTTCGCCCACCAGCAGGATAACCACTTTCGCGCCGAGCACTTCACCGGCCTGGTCTTCAATTTTCACGCGGCCGTAACGGACGAAGAACGGCGTACCCACTTTCAGACCGGACTGCTCCAGACCTTTCATCAGCGGCGGCAGAATTTCGTCGTAGTTTGCGGTGATAGCATCGGTGGACAGACCATCAGAGATAATGACCTGCACATCCGGCGCCTGCACACACTTGGTTTTCAGCAGTTCGATGGATTCTTTATTCAAAATACGGCCCATATCCGGACGGGTCAGATACTGGTTTTTGTCTGTTATTTCAGACTGTAACTCCAGCAGGTTCTGTTTTTTCACCCATTCCGCCGGGACTTCTTTCAGTACGGTATCTTTGGAGCGCGAGTGGTCAGCCAGGAAGCGCAGCAGGCTCTGGGTGCGCGGACGCACACCGGCACGGCCGGAGCAGACACGGGAACCGGTGCTGTTACGCAGTTCCTGTAACACTTCTGCACGGTGCGGGTTCTGCACGCCGATCCACTGTTTTGCTTCCGGTGAACCGAGATCCCACTCAACGGACTCAACAGACGTATTACCCTGATTCAGCACAGCCTGCGTTGCCGCAGCAACCGCCTGTACGTTTTCGCCCGTGTGTCCCATCTGAGCCATCACGCTGCGTACGATGTCATTAATTTGTTTTTGATCCATGGTGATTTACCCCGAAAATCAGAAGAACAGTGACGGATCGCCGGCACGATTGGTAAGACGCCCGTTTTCCATCAGACCCATTTTTTCCAGCCAGGCTTCGAATTCCGGCGCAGGGCGCAGGCCGAGTAACTGACGGATAGTTGCGATGTCATGGAACGCAGTGGTCTGGTAGTTGAGCATGATGTCATCACCCAGCGGCATACCGATGATGAAGTTACAGCCCGCAGAGGCCAGCAGGATCATCAGGTTTTCGTTGAGGTTCTGATCCGCATCCGCATGGTTGGTGTAACAGCAGTCACAGCCCATGGAGATACCGCTCAGTTTGCCCATGAAGTGATCTTCAAGACCGGCGCGGATAATCTGGCGGTCGTTATAGAGATATTCAGGTCCGATAAAACCGACAACGGTGTTCACCATGAACGGATCATAGTGACGCGCCAGGCCGTAGTTACGGGCTTCCATAGTCACCTGGTCAGCACCGTAGTGAGCGCCCGCTGACAGTGCAGAGCCCTGTCCTGTTTCAAAGTACAGGCAGTTAGGACCGGCGATACGGTTGTACTGCGCACCGACGTGGCGGGCTTCGTCCAGCATTTCCAGCTCAACACCGAACTCACGCAGACCTTTTTCACTGCCGCAGATGCTCTGGAAAATCAGGCCGCCCGGCGCACCGCGTTTGATGGCTTCCATCTGTGTGGTGACGTGCGCCAGTACACAACCCTGAGTCGGGATATCGTATTTATCGATGATGCCGTAGACAGCATCCAGCACGCGGCTGAGGTTATCCACATCGTCCGTTACCGGGTTGACACCGATAACCGCATCACCGCAGCCGTAAGAGAGACCTTCATAAATCTGTGCCACGATACTCTGCACTTCGTCACGGGTATCGTTCGGCTGTAAACGGCCGCTGAAGTGGCCCGGCAGACCCATGGTGTTATTCGCACGTTTCACGACAGGAATTTTCTTCGCGCCGTAAATCAGGTCTGCGTTGGAGCAGATTTTTGCCACCCCGGCGATGACTTCTGAGGTCAGGCCTTTGCGCAGCAGATTGATGTTATCGAGAGAGGTCGTGTCGCTCAGGACATGCTCACGCAGCTCACCGATAGTCCAGTTTTTGACCCGGTTGTATTCGGTTTCATTGATATCGTCCTGGATCAGACGGGTTACGCAGTCTTCTTCATACGGAACGACAGGGTTGTTGCGGACATCCGCAATCGTCAGTTCAGACAGCACTTGTTTTGCTGCCACACGTTCCTGGGCGTTACTGGCCGCGACACCCGCCAGGATGTCCCCGGAGCGGAGTTCGTTAGCTTTCGCGAGAACGTCTTTCACGTCCCGGAACTGGTAGGTCTGACCAAACAGCGTGGTTTTCAATTTCATATTACGTTCCCTCAGGAAGGAAATGCGAGTGATTTAACAGTAACAGGGACGACAGAGCCGCTGAATAACGGCGTGCCGATGTCGATATAGTCGCCTGTGTGCGTGATAACTTCGTCGATAACAGCCAGTTCGCGGCCGTTCATCAGCGGACGCAGCAGCATGCCCAGTGCCTTACCGAAATCCTGTCCCGCGATCACCAGCAGCGGCATGGTGTTCGGGTATGTTTTGGTAAAGCGTTCCAGAGCATCGATACAGCTTTGTACCGAGGCGTAGTTAGTCGGCAGTGATTCCGGTAAGGCCAGCGCGTACAGATCCTGCTGCGGATTAAGATCCATCTGCGTCAGGGCGCGGCTCCAGGTATTCACCAGATCTTCATCATCCGCGCGGCCCAGCGCCGGATGTACCACCGGAATATTGCGGACCGGCAGCGTGATGCTGTCCAGCCAGATGGTGCTGCCGGACAGGGACAGCGTATGCGCACCGGCGCCGATCACCGTGGCACGGACAGTCTGTGCCGGAGTCTGCATCGGTAAAGCACTGAAATCCGCATTGCGGTGTATCGCCTGTGCCAGCAGCGGCCCGATATCACCGAAACGGAAATCATTACCGCTTTCCGGATTGCTGTAACACTCCCCGACACCGCCGGACAGTGTGACCGCATAAAAAGAACTTTCCGCAGGCAGGCCGTCCGTCATCAGCAGCTCACGCCCGAGCGGGGTGAGATTGCCGCTGATCACTTCATACAGCAGCTCACTCATGCGGTCGGCAATGGTATTCAGCTGTGCCGGTGTCAGGGACATCGGATCGGTCTGCTCACCAAAGCAGTCACGGGCGATAAGACGGCCCGGCGCGTGCACATAAGTGACGCGTCCGCTACTGTCTGTTTCGAACAGACGGCCACCGACGTTCAGGCAGGCGGAACTGATCACATGACCGGCTTCGAACAGCACGTAGTTTGCTGTGCCGCCGCCGATATCGATGTTCAGTACCCGCGCCATCTTCTGCTCAGAAAGTGTCTGGGCACCGGATCCGAAACCGGCAATCACCGATTCCAGATGTGGCCCGGCGGTGGCGACCACGAAATCCCCGAGTTTCTGGGATAACGCCACCACAGCCGGACGCGCATTGCGGGTTTTAGCGGTTTCACCGGTAATGATGATGGCACCGGAGTCAATCGTCGCCGGGTCCATCCCGGCGGCGGCGTACTGATCCAGCACCAGCGCCAGCAGCTCTTCCTCACGCAGGTGGCCGTCTTTATCCACCGGCGTGAACAGAACCGGGCTCTGCCAGATAATTTTGCGATCCACAAACTCATAACGCGGCACCTGTGACACCGCCGCGCGGTTTACCAGAGCGAGACGGGAGAAAATCACCTGTGTAGTGGTGGTGCCCACGTCAATACCGACACTTAAGAGTTCGAGGGTTTTCATGCTTATTTCTCCTCCGCGACGCTTTCAGCAGCAGCTTCAGCGGCCGCAGCGGCATCTTCCTGCTCAATATTTTTCGGCATCATCATGATGGCAACGAAAATCGCAGTGATACCGCCGATAATTTTCCCTGCAATCATCGGGAAGATCATCGGAGCCATGTTAGCGGCCACAAAGCCCAGGTGGTCACCCAGTGCGAAGGCAGCGGACACGGAGAACGCACAGTTGATGATTTTGCCACGGGTATCCATTTTCTTCATCATGCCGAACATCGGGATGTTGTTCGCGAGAGTCGCGATCATACCGCCTGCGGCCATGTTGTTGATTTTCAGCAGGCTGCCGATCTTCATAAAGGATTTTTCAAACCAGCGGGTCAGCAGCAGCACCATCGGGTACGCCCCTAACAGCACCGCAGAGATAGAACCGATAACTTCGATGGCGCGCATCACTTTGCCCGGCACATCACCTTCTGCCATGAAAATCGGATCCAGGCCCGGAATCAGGTTCCAGCCCACAGTGAACTGCGCCACAGCTGCGGCCAGGCCGATAGTAATGATGGCAACAAGGATTTTGGCGAAGATCTGGAAGCCGTTGATCATTTTCTCAGGAATGAATTTCAGACCGAGGCACACCAGCGCCGCCACGATGATCACCGGGATCATATTGACCAGCAGCATGGTCATGCTGAAATCCACGACCTGACCGTCAATTTCCACACCGGAAAATTTCGCCACCAGACCACCGGCAATACAGCCGACCGGAATGGTCACGATACCGGCCAGCACACCGAGTGCCAGGAAACGGCGATCTTTCTTCTCGATAATGCCCAGCGCAACAGGGATAGAGAACACCATGGTCGCACCCATCATGGATGCCAGCAGTACGCCGGAATATAACCACGCTGCCACATCACCGCCGGACAGCTCTTTTGCGAGGAAGAAGCCGCCCATATCGATGGCCAGAATACTGCCCGCAAACACTGACGGGTTCGCACCCAGCATTTCATAGACAGGAATAATCACCGGCCCGAGCAGCATGGCGATCACCGGTGCCAGCGCGGTCATACCGACCATTGCCAGACCCAGTGCACCCATTGCCATAAAGCCTTCTTCAAACTGTTCACCGGAACCGGCAATGCCTTTCCCGACTTTACCCAGGCCGATTTTACCGAGGATTGCCTCTGAGCCACCGAACTGGCTGAAGATACGATCCACGGCTGCTATCAGCATAAAACTCATCATGATGTACATGATGATTTCATTAATGCCCATACCCTTCTCCTTCCGTGCCTGTCGCGCAGGCTGTTCTTATTGATTGACTCAGGCTGACTCGTAAATCGCCGTTATCTGAGCCGCTGTGACCGCGCGCGGATTGGTTTTGATGCAGATATCCTGCAATGCCGCTTTGGCAAAACCATCGAAATCCTCACGTTTTCCGCCCAGGGATGGCAGCGTCTGCGCGAGTTCCACGTCACTGATCAGTTGTTCCACGGCCTCAATGGCCTCCATGTCGGTCATCGGCCGCTGAGTCAGCGCATGACCAATTTCGCTGTACGCCTGTTTGCAGACCAGGCGGTTAAAACGCATTACCTGCGGCAGCATGACGGCGTTCGCCTTGCCGTGCGGAATGTTGTATGCCGCGCCAATCTGATGCGCCATCGCATGGCACAGCCCCAGACCGGCATTGGAGAACGCCATCCCGGCCATATAAGAAGCCAGCATCATGTCCTCACGGGCTTTGATATCATGCCCCTGACCGACAGCGATCGGCAGCGCGTGGCTGATCATGGAGATCGCCCGCAGTGCCAGCGCCTGTGTCAGCGGCGTGACGTTGCTCGCCACATACGCTTCAATCGCATGTGTTAAGGCATCGATACCGGTCATTGCTGTCACATGCGGCGGAACACCGAGTGTCAGACAGGCATCAATAATGGCGAGATCAGGCAGTAACTGGCTGTGTGCCAGCACCAGTTTGATATGATTTTCCGCAGTAATAATCACGGAAACATTGGTCGCTTCAGAGCCGGTACCGGCAGTGGTCGGGATAGCGATAAACGGCAGACGCGGATTGAGCGCCGCACCCGGCATCATATCCGCCAGCGGCAGATCCGGATTGGCAGCCAGCACCGCCACGGCTTTCGCCGCATCCAGCACCGACCCGCCGCCGAGGGCGATAATGCCGTCGCACTGCACGCTCAGCAGATGCTCAACGGTACGGAACACATCTTTATCCATCGGCTCGCCCGGCGGGCACGGCCAGATTTCATATGCAATGCCGCTGCGGCTCAGATTACGCTCCAGCACATCGGTAAGACCGGCCTGTAACAGCATGCCGTCCACCATAATAAAAACGTGCTTAATTCCGCGCTCCGCAAGAACATCCCCGCTGCGGCCGACGGCGCCCGGGCCGATTAATGTGGTCGGCGGGACAGAAAACTCACGCACCTGACGGGCATTCACCAAATCAAGCGCCTGATAGATAGCGGACTGAACCCCAGCCGCGGGTAAACGATTATCCGGCATGACGGTTTTCTCCCTGAGATACACCGCAGACAGCAATCGCCAGCGGCGTCATAAAAATAGAATGCTGTGGCAGTACCACGGTAAGATGCGGGAAACGCGCCTGAAACAGCGGCTGCACACCGGGCTGCATACAGGAGCCGCCCGCCAGCCACAGTTCAGTCACATCCTCACCGCGAATATGATCGTCGACGATATCCGTCATTTTTTCGTATACCGGACGAATAACCGGCCAGATGCTTTCACCGCGCTCACGCTTCATCTGCTCGGCATCTTCCAGTTCAATGCGCTGGTTGCCCGCCAAGGTCAGGGAAATATGATGACCGCCGGTGGCTTCGTCGCCGGAGCGGGTCACTTCGCCCTTCTGCACAATCGCGATCCCGGTGGTACCGCCGCCGATATCCACAACAGCGGCTTTATCCAGCCCCATCATGTCAGCGACCGCAGACGGCTCATCCAGCACTCTGGCGACCACCAGACCGGCAGATTCCAGCACATTCACGGAGATACGCGGATCTGTTCCCGGCGGGAATGACGTTGTCGCCACCTCAAACCGGAAACCGAACTGTTTTTCCAGCGCATCCAGATGTTTATTAACGATTTTTACCGCACCGAAGAAATCCCAGACCACACCGTCGCGCACCACATCTGCCCAGTCCAGGCACACCGCGACCGGCTGACCTTCCGCATTCACCACCATGGACACCACATCACAGGTACCGAGATCGATCCCCAGCCACAACGGCGCATCTTTGTGATCACCCGCCTGCGGCTGATTACAGATTTCCGCTGCCCGCTGTAAGCGCGATGCCAGCCATTCCTGATTGCGTTGAACCATCGGTTCCTCCGGTTTAAAACATAACGTCAGGGTTAACGTGAGTAACTCACACTAACCGGGAAAAAAGCGGTGAAGCCCGCAGGCCCCACCGCAGCGGCTTACACGATGCGGAATGAATCCACCATGGTGCAGCGGCGCAGACGAACGAACGTCCGCGCACAGGTCACACCTTCACCGGTCGGTGTGGTGATCGTCATGGTTGTCCAGCCTTCGCCGCCCAGTCCCAGACCGGCAATACACGGTCCGTTTTTCACGAAAATACTGGTATCGATGGCATTCGCCATGCGGTTCAGGTTGCTGATGTTATTGGAGTGCATCGCTGCGGTATGATGGCAGCCGCCTTCCAGTTTCACCGCCAGGTCAATCGCCTGATCCACATCTTTCACGCGGATGATCGGCAGAACCGGCATCATCAGTTCAGTGACGGCAAACGGATGTTTGCAGTCGGTTTCCGCGATCAGCAGACGGGTATCTGCCGGCACAGTCATACCGATAGCCGCAGCAATTTTCGCTGCATCACGGCCTACCCAGTCGCGGCTGACAGTGCCGTGGCCGGTTTCATCAACATTCTTCAGCAGAACCGGGATCAGCTTCTCGCTCTGTTCGCGGGTCAGTAATACCGCGTGATTACGCTGCATTTCGGTGATCAGTTTGTCTGCAATGCAGTCAACCGCGATCAGCACTTTTTCATCCGCACAAATGATGTTGTTATCGAATGATGCACCGTGAACAATGGCTTTCGCCGCACGTTCGATATCGGCAGTTTCATCCACCACGACCGGCGGGTTACCGGCACCGGCCGCGATCAGACGTTTGTTGGTGTGTTTGCGGGCGGATTCCACCACCGCATCACCCCCGGTCACGACCAGCAGGCCGATCCCCGGATATTTGAATAAACGTTGTGCGGTTTCGATATCCGGTTTGGCGACAGTCACCAGCAGGTTGTTCGGGCCGCCTGCGGCAACAATGGCTTCGTTCAGAATCGTGATGGTGCGCTGTGAGACTTTTTTCGCTGCCGGATGCGGCGCGAAAATCACACTGTTACCCCCGGCGATCATACTGATGGCATTGTTGATTGCCGTCGCCGCCGGGTTAGTGGATGGTGTGACAGAGGCGATAACACCCCATGCCGCATTTTCGATTAAGGTTAAACCGTGGTCGCCGGTTAACACTTCAGGACGCAGACACTCAACACCCGGGGTGCCGTTTGCCTGTGCTAAGTTCTTCGCGAGTTTATCTTCCACGCGGCCCATGCCGGTCTCTTCAACAGCCAGAACCGCCAGTTCGCGGGCATGTTCTGTTGCCGCACGGCGGATTGCGCCGATGCAGAGATTACGCATTTCAACAGTTTTTAATGATTTCTGTGCTTCTTTGGCGGCAAGAACGGCATCATCCAGGGATTCAAACACCCCGAAACCGTTATTCTGTGAGGCTGCCGCCTGCTGTGGTGCCGCTGATGCAGCCGCCGGTTGTGTGCCCGCACTCATGCTGGCCAGAACCGCTTTTACCACATTCTCAATTTCTTTCTGATCCATATTCACCCACGCCTCTTTCTGTGACTCGTTGCGGCGATTTATTTATGAAAAATCACCTGACTTTCCATAACGGCCTCATCCACAATGCCGATGATGCTGAGATCGACCGGTGACGCTTCTTTGCTCTGAGCACGCCGCGCCGAACTTCCGCTGACGATCAGCACCCATTCACCATTACCCGCACCGATACTGTCGGTTGCGACGGCCACCTCACCGTTAGGACGCCCCTGGCGGTCAATCATTTCCACCAGCAGTAACTTGTCGGATTCCAGTCCGGGATGACGCACGGTGCACACGATTTGTCCGATAACGACAGCCAGTTTCATGTTCACCTCTCTTTATATTTCAGCAGCCTGAATACAGCCGGCTACGGATTTCAGGTAAAAAAATCCCCTGCCGTCTGAGTGACAGCAAAAAAACCGGGGAGATTAAAATCGCGTGGCGTCAGAAGCACGCCACGCTAACAACGATTAATCGATTGATTTATCGCCGGACATTTTGATAGGAAACACTTCTTCCAGATCGCCATGCGGACGAGGAATAACGTGTACAGAGACCAGTTCACCGATACGCTGAGCTGCTGCCGCACCTGCGTCAGTCGCTGCTTTACATGCTGCAACATCACCGCGCACCATGGCTGTTACCAGACCACCGCCGATTTGTTTAACACCGACTAATTTAACGCGTGCTGCTTTGACCATCGCATCGGATGCTTCGATTAATGCAACCAGACCCTTAGTTTCGATCAGTCCTAATGCTTCCATGATATTTTCCTCTCATTGAGATCCCATCAGGGACCGGTTTAAATAACGCTTTCTGCTTCAGTGCGGCGGACAGGTTGTCCGGCCTGAGCTAACTGTGTTTGTGCTACCAGCACCAGTTCAATAATGTCGCGGGCATTACAGCCGCGTGACAAATCATGCACCGGTGCATTTAATCCCTGAATCAGCGGGCCGAGTGCCCGGTAACCGCCGAGACGCTGGGCAATCTTGTAACCGATATTGCCTGCTTCCAGTGACGGAAAGACCATGACATTTGCCCGCCCCTTTAACTCACTGTTCGGGGCTTTTTGCGCAGCGACACTTGGCACAAATGCCGCGTCGAACTGCAGTTCACCATCCGCCTGTAACTGCGGGGCGCGTGCATGAATAATTTCCACCGCCTGCTGCACCATCGCCACATTAGGATGTTTCGCGCTGCCTGCTGTTGAAAAAGACAACATCGCCACACGCGCGGTTTCACCGGTGATTGCCGTGAAGGTTTCCGCACTGCTCAGCGCAATATCCGCCAGCTGTGCAGAAGTGGGTTGAGGTACGACACTGCAATCAGCGAAACCCAGCACATTGCCTTCCGTTCCCGGCGGCAACATGATGAAAATAGATGATAATGTTTTAACGCCCGGCTTCAGGCCGATCACTTTCAGCCCGGCCCGCAGAACAGCGGCGGTTGACGAGATATTCCCCGCCACACATAAATCCGCTTTTCCGGCGGCAACCATGGCGGCACCGAACCACAGCGGCTGGCGCATGGCCTCATCCGCATCTTCTGGGGCTTTTTCGCCGAGGCGCGCGGTGATGGTATCCGCAAACTCTGCACGCCACTCATCCGCACTGTCCGGATCAATGGTGCTCAGGCCGTCCATAATGACACCGGTACGCAGCGAGAAATCACGCAGCGCAAACGGGTTTGCCAGCAGAACAGGCTCCGCCAGACCATTTTGTTTCAGATAACGGGCGGCGTGGATCACGCGCTCATCCAGCGCATCCGGCAGAACCACCCGCGGCGGGTTCAGTTTTGCCTGCTGACGGCATCGTTCAATGAGCATGTGTTCCCCCTTGCATCAGAGCCTGTTTCAGAGCCTGTGTGGTCATTACGCCGCCTTCGCGCACCACCATCACCATCAGGACATACACCGCACTGGAGAGGCGGTTAAGCGCCTGCATAATGTCAGGGCGGATGACCTGAAAATAACAATCGATATAAATACGTGCCGCACTGACTTCCGTTTCACGGACTTTGGTCCGCAGCAGGTTCAGCGCCGCCGCATCACGGCCGTGACTCACATCCGGAACGATATGGTCATGACCCAGGTATTTCAGCGGATTATGAGACAGCTTGTGCAGCTCATCCGCGTTCAGATCCGCAATACTCTGCTCACCGAGCGGTTCATTGAGCGCATCGGCACGCATAATATTGCCGAGCACAGAGCGGATATCCGCCAGCCAGCCTTTCAGCGGCGTCTGTGCAAATTCAGTCTGTAACCAGACGGCTTCGGCAATGGTGGCATCCAGCGCGGCGCGGAAGGCCAGACGCGGATCATTTTTCGCCACCATGGTGTGACCGTTAAGGTGTGTCAGCGTGTCCGGCTTTTTCGCCACCGGCTGATGGCATAATTCGCAGGCCGCGACATCCGCTTTATCCTTACTGGTTAACCCGTGTACCGCTTTCAGGTCAGGGACAGCCGTTTCGGTTTTACCGGATTCATCCGGCGTTTCCACAAACAGACGACCTTGTTTATCCTGAAATTTCACCTGTAAACGGCGGCTTTCGATCAGCTCACGGGCGGATGGTGTCATCCGGCTGTCAGCAGGCAGATGAATTTCACTGCCTTCGCTCAGCGTAAAGTTATCCCGCAACCAGTCTTCAGTGATAAAGGTCATGGCGATACCCCTCAGCAATCCTGCCAGTTAGCCGGCCAGGCCACATACAGGAAGCGGACAGTGGATGGTGTGCCGAACTCAATCGCGGAGCCTTTCGGAATAAACATCACATCCCCGGCTTTCGCGATCATGGTTTCGCCCTGATGGCGCACATGCAGCTCGCCTTCCAGAACCAGATCCACTTCGTCGTAATTCAGTGTCCACGGGAAGAATGCGTTTTCCCACTGCATAAACCCGGCAGCCATGCTGCTGTTGTCCTGCGCGGTGATCAGATCCGCAATCCCGACACGGTGCGGACCCGCACCATCGAAATTACCGAACTTAACCGAGCTGCTGTCGACCACTTTAATGCCGCCTTTGCCGGTGACACTGCGGTAGCTCTGGGTATTCGGGGTATCAGTGTTCTCTTCCGCCGGTTTGAATGCCGCCACTTTCGCTTTAATCTGCGCGATACGCTCCTGCACCACTTTATCGACCAATTGTGCAATCAGGGTTTCGGTGACATTGCCGTCAGGCAGCTGCGCGATAATGCACTCGCGGATTTTCTGACGCTCTGCGGATGAAATATTGGGTTCTGTTCCGGCGGTTGCGGCCAGCGGTGCGGCGGCCGGTGCGCTGTTCTGTGCGGCATCCACCTCACAAATCACAAAGCCCAATTGTTCAGCCACAACATGGGCTTCCGGCGTGACAATGCTCTCTTTCAGCACCACATCCAGACGGGTTTTGCCCGCTGCGTGTGCTTCCCGGATGTCATTGGCCGTTATTAGTTTCTTCATCGGATATTCCTCTTATTGGCTGTCGGCTGTGGCCAAAAACTGTTTCACTTTCAGGACGTCATCAGGATCAAGGCTGTTGATGGCAAGTAACGGTTCCTCAAACCCCCGCGTGGAGAGCAGCTCGCGCACGGCGGGCACATCCGCATCCGGTGCATCGGCTTTGCTGATAACCGCAAAGCGGCGCATACGGGGATAGATATCGAGTAATCCGGCAGGGATCCGGCACTCCGGGTTATTTGCCGCGTGGACATAAACCAGCACATCACAATCTGCCAGCGTATTAATCAGCGCGTGGTAGAGACGGGGATGGCTGAAATATTCACCCGGAGTATCAACACTGCCTTCATCATTGAACTCAATCGCCTGTGTTTTACGCGCAAGATCAAAATCTCCCTGCAACGCATTGAATAATGTCGTTTTTCCTGCACCCACATCACCCACAAACACAATTCGTTTCATTCAGACGGCATCCTTAACTGCACCCGCTCAGCTGCGGGTGATATCACAAACGGCATAATTGAGGAGCTGGCTTAACCCGCGTACAGTCTGGATCAATGCTTCTTCCACTGCGCCGACAGAGCCGTAAATCACGAGAGCACCGGTGAAACGGTCAAGAAAGCCGATATCCACACCAGCGGCCTTTGTGGCAAGATCACCCGCAATCATTGCGGTTTCGCCGGGTGTCAGCGTCATAATGCCGATGGCTTCAGCACCGGGAACCCCGATTTTTTTCGCCAGATCACTGCCCGGATGCGCAATCAGATGCGCCAGCGTGACCTGTTTGCCGGGAACAAATTCCTGGATGATACGTTCCTTTTCCATCGTGCTTACCTCGTCACTCTCCTCATAAGAATTGATTCAATCCTAGTCACACTCTTAAAAAGGGGATAACAAAAATCGGCAATCACGATTAAATGTTGAAACAGATCACTAATTGGCAGAATTGTTAATTTGGTAACAAACAGCGATCACCCGGGGAAAAGGCACGGAAATTGAATCTGTTATTTGTCACAGGATTGTTTCAGATGCGGTAATAAGCAAAATACGTAGTACTGAAATGCGTAAAATACAGCAATTGCCTTACCCGCGATATTCCGGTAAGGCAATAAGAGAGAAAGCGGGTTCGCGGTGTGATTATTTCTGTGTGTCACGAATAAAGTTTTTATCCGGCGACTGCTTGAGCAGACTGATAAACAGGTCCTCTTCTTCCGGGATGATATCCTTGATAAGACATCCTATCCCTATTGTGTAACTGTTTGTATTTGATAATATATTATTCATCGATCCTCGGTCATGGGTATAGATAACCCGGTCCGGGTCCTCAATCACAATCGCCTCTTCCATAAAAAACATTTCACTGAGAAAATCACTGTTATTCTGTACGTACATCACGGCCGGGTAATTTGCCAGCTCGCGGATATTAATCTTTTTTATACTGTACCAGCGGGTGTGTCCGGCAAATAAAATCAAATAGCCTTTTTTATCAGGATATAGATTTTTCTTATGATACGAACGGGGAAATAAAATAGTTATAAGAACCAGTGAGATAAATATTCATTTTCTGTTATTTTCCCGTCTGATAAAAAATAAAGCAGACAGCCTGCTATTTTTATCAATCCGGAATGAGAAACCGGTCACAACGGGGATTTTCGCCGGATCACCGGCAGAGTGTGAAGTATCCCGCAAATTGACATTTATTTATCACTTCCTCACTTGTACGTACAATAGCACTCACGTAACGTATAAACCAATCTGGTTTAAACCAAAAAAAAAGGTCATCCGATGAAAACAACACAAACTGCAGCTGATCTTGCCAGAGAGAAACTCGATGCCATGCTGACCGCCGGCGTTATCGCGCCCGGAGACAAGCTGCCCGCAGAACGTCCGCTGACAGAACAACTCGGTGTCAACCGGATGTCACTGCGCCAGGCACTGCTCAGCCTGGAAAATGACGGAAAGATCTTCCGCAAAAACCGCAGCGGGTGGTTCGCAGCCCTGCCGGTCTTCAATTACAACCCGAAATCCCCGGCAAGTTTTAATCAGGCGGCAAAAGCACAGGGACGGGTACCGTCATGGGAATACACAGACAAACTGACGGTCACTGATGCCCCTGCGGAGATTACCGGTAAATTCGGTCTTGCGGCCGGTGATGCGGTGTATCTCATTACCGGATGGGGGGCACTGGACGGGCATAAAGTGTTCTGGCACCAGACCTATATTAACCCGGCTGCCGGTCCGGACTTTACCGCAAAACTGGATAACCACTCTTTCGCGGCAATCTGGGAAGAAAAATACAATATCACCACCACGACTGCCGGACTGGCATTCAAACCGGCCCGGATGCCGGAAACCGCCAGTAAGGCTATCGGCTGTACAGCGAATTCCCCCGGCATCCGGGTGGAAAAATACCGCTGTGATGCGGAACATAATATCGTTCAAATCGACATTGAGTACTGGCGGTTTGAATCTGTTTATTTTTTTGTTGAGCTTTAGACACAGGAATCTGAATCATGAATACTGATGATGCCCGCCGGATTATTGAACGTGCAGATAAATTACCGTTATATCTGCATGCCTACGCCTATCATCTGAATATGCGTTTTGAAAAAATATTGCCGGGTGACTTACTGGATATCGCAAACGAACATCATTTGCCGGGCGTCAAAATACATGTGCTGGATGGTGAAACACAATCTCTTTCAACCATGACAGACGAACAGCTTGAGGCTTTTGCAGAGAAGGCAAAACGCTATCATCTGGATATTAATATTGAAACCAGCGCCTCCGATAATAAAACCCTGGATGATGCGGTCAGAATCGCACTGAAAACCGGGGCAAGCTCTGTCCGTTTTTATCCGCGCTATGAAGGTGCGCTGTCTGACGTGCTCCGCCGTATTTCCGCAGATATCGGTTATTTAAAAACACACTATCAGCACTCCGGTCTGACATTTGTTCTGGAACAGCATGAAGATTTAAAAAGCCACGAGCTGGTTAAGCTGATAAAAGAAGCTGATTTCCCGGAACTGACGCTGTTATTTGACTTCGGCAATATGATCAATGCCTGTGAATTACCAATGGAAGCCCTGGCAGTCATGCAGGATCATATTACTCAGGTGCATATCAAGGATGCGGTGATTCTGGAAGAAGGTGATGGTTTCGGCCATACCGCCTGCCGTTCCGGGGAAGGTAATCTGCCGTTTAAAGAGATGCTGCGGGCATTAATATGTCTGGGTGAAGAGAAACCACAGGTTATTTCCTACGGGCTGGAAGAAGAAGTGGATTATTACGCACCGGCCTTCCGTTTTAAAAATGAAGGGAATGATCCGTGGATCCCGTGGCGTCAGCTGAGTGAAACACCGTTACCTGAAAATGAAATTGAAGAACGTCTCGCCCGTGAAAAAGAAGATGCCGTCAATCAGCTGATTTATGTCCGTAACGTCATTGATGAAATAAAGACAGAGGCACTCGCCGTTATTCATAAATAAAAAAATATCAGCACTACACACCATTAATTTAAAAACAACACTCAATACTGGCTGAAAATTATTTTTCAGTCGGGAGGCACACTATGCTTGATAAAAAAAGATGGGCTATATTCAGCCTGTTAGTTCTGTGTGGCGGTACTATCTATAAATTACCGTCACTGAAAGACGCCTTTTATGTTCCGATGCAGGAATATTTCCATCTGACAAATGGTCAGATTGGTAATGCCATGTCAGTAAACTCAATTGTGACGACCATTGGTTTCTTTTTATCTATTTATTTTTCTGACAAATTACCGCGCCGTCTGACAATTTCATTCTCATTAATTGCAACCGGCCTGCTGGGTGTGTATTTATCCACAATGCCGGGCTACTGGGGCATTTTATTTGTCTGGGCATTATTTGGTGTCACCTGCGATATGCTTAACTGGCCGGTATTATTAAAATCTGTCAGCCTGCTGGGCAACAGCTCACAGCATGGCCGGATATTCGGCTTCTTTGAAACCGGCCGCGGTGTGGTCGATACCGTGGTGGCCTTCTCCGCTCTTGCGGTCTTTGCCTGGTTCGGCAGTGGTTATCTCGGTTTTAAAATGGGGATCTTATTTTATTCCGGCGTGGCTATTCTGGTCGGTGGTATTATCTTCCTGTTCCTGAAAGATGATAAACACGCCGTCACCGAACCGGTGAATGAATCCGGTGAAAATAAAGAGAAAAAACCCGGCGTCAGCGCGGTATTAAAAGACGGCACTGCCTGTCGCACTGGCCGGTATTTACGGTATTCTGAATCAGTATTGCCTGAAAATGGTCGGCGGCCCTATCGGCGGATTAATCGCGGATAAGATTTTAAAATCACCGACCAAATACCTGTTTTATACCTTTATTATCAGTGTGATTGTCCTGGTCACCTTTATTTTCCTGCCGCACGAAAGTATGCCGGTGTATTTGGGTATGGTCTGCACACTGGGCTTCGGTACTATTGTTTTCACTCAGCGCGCGATTTTCTTTGCGCCGATTGGTGAAGCCAATATCAAAGAGTCCAGTACCGGGGCTGCAATGGCACTGGGCAGCTTTATCGGTTATGCCCCGGCCATGTTCTGCTTCAGCCTCTACGGCCATATTCTCGACAGCTATCCGGGCATGACCGGTTACAAAATCGTGTTCGGCCTGATGGCATTGTTTGCCTGCTGCGGCGCTTTCGCTTCCGGTATTCTGATTATCAGTATTAAAAACCGCAAAGCTCGCGCTGATATGATGGCATCTTCCCGCTAATCATACCGTACGGATAACATCCCCCTGATATACGGTGGTGTTATCCGTTTCTGTTTTCCGGATGACTATTTCAGATATTTACCTTTAGTTAAATATATTTCTTTTAATCCGGAAATTGTGTCATATGTCGTGAAATATATATTTGCCATTAAATGAGTAAAAATAACCGGTTGAAAAACCAATACATCACTACCCCTTAAGGAGTATTGACAAAAATTATTTAAAGCAATGAATTACATAAGCTGAATTGATTAAGCTGCATTTGATATACATCAATGAGAAAAACCGGGATCGCCGTATTTTTAGCCTTAATCCACACAAAATCTGAGGCTGAAATGAGCAACGTCAAGTTAGCAATCATCGGTAACGGTATGGTCGGCCACCGCTTTGCCGAAGAGCTTACCGATAAAGCGGACGCCGGACAGTTCGATATCACCGTATTCTGCGAAGAGCCGCGTGTCGCTTATGACCGCGTGCATCTCTCCTCCTATTTTTCTCATCATACGGCGGAAGAATTATCCCTGGTTAAACCCGGTTTCTATGAAAAACACAATATTTCGGTATTAATCAATGAGCGGGTGATTACCGTTAACCGTCAGGAAAAGGTGCTGCATACCAATACCGGCCGCACTGTGCATTATGACAAACTGGTGATTGCGACCGGCTCTTATCCGTGGATCCCGCCGATCAAAGGCAGTGATACCCGCGACTGTTTTGTTTACCGGACGATTGAAGATCTCAATGCCATTGAAGCCTGCGCCCGCCGCAGCCGCAAAGGTGTGGTGATCGGCGGTGGTCTGCTGGGGCTGGAAGCCGCCGGGGCCCTGAAAAACCTGGGTATTGAAACCCATGTTATTGAATTTTCGCCAGTCCTGATGGCGGAACAGCTCGATGCGCTCGGCGGTGAACAGCTGAAGCAGAAAATTGAACGGATGGGTGTAACGGTACATACCGGCAAAAACACCACGGAAATTACCGCATCCGGCAGCGGAGAGAGCCGCAAAGTGCTGCATTTTGCCGATGGTTCATCGCTGGAGACCGATTTTGTCGTCTTTTCCACCGGGATCCGCCCGCGTGACCGGCTTGCCCGTCAGTGCGGACTGGCCGTGGCGGAGCGCGGCGGTCTGGTGATTAATGACCAGTGTCAGACATCTGACCCGGATGTGTATGCTATCGGGGAATGCGCGTCATGGCACGGCAGAACTTACGGACTGGTGGCACCGGGCTACAAAATGGCACAGGTGGCGGCTGATCATCTGCTGGGGAAGGAGAATCAGTTTACCGGTGCGGATATGAGCGCAAAACTGAAACTGCTGGGTGTGGATGTCGGTGGTATCGGCAATACACATGCGACAGACGACGGCTGCCACAGTTATATTTATCTCGATGAAGCCAATGAGGTTTATAAGCGGCTGATTGTCAGCGACGATAATAAATATCTGCTGGGTGCGGTGCTGGTCGGGGATACCGAAGATTACGGTAATCTGCTGCAACTGGCACTGAACCGTATCGAACTGCCGGAAAATCCGGATGTTCTGATCCTCCCGGCACACGCCGGCAGCAAACCGGCGATCGGCGTGGAATCCCTGCCGGACAGTGCACAAATCTGTTCCTGTTTTGATGTCACCAAAGGAGACATTATTCAGGCCATTCATAACGGTTGCCAGACGGTTGCGGATATCAAAGCGGAAACCAAAGCCGGTACCGGCTGCGGCGGGTGTGTTCCGCTGATCACTCAGGTGCTGAATGCAGAACTGACTAATCTGGGTATTGAGGTGAATCATCACCTCTGCGAGCATTTTGCCTACTCCCGCCAGGAGCTGTATCACCTGATCCGCGTGGAAAAAATCACTACCTTTGATGAGCTGCTGGGCCGCTACGGCGAAGGTTACGGCTGTGAAGTATGTAAACCGACCATCGGCTCCCTGCTCGCGTCCTGCCGGAATGACTATATTCTGCGCGACGACCTGGTACCGTTACAGGATACCAACGATAATTTCCTCGCTAATATGCAGAAGGACGGCACCTACTCGGTGATCCCGCGTTCACCGGGCGGCGAAATTACCCCGGAAGGTCTGCTGGCTATCGGTACAGTTGCACAGGAATACAATCTGTATACCAAAATTACCGGCTCACAGCGCATTGCCATGTTCGGGGCGCAAAAGCAGGATTTACCGGCTATCTGGGAAAAACTGATCGCCGCCGGATTTGAAACCGGGCACGCCTATGCCAAAGCACTGCGGATGGCGAAAACCTGTGTCGGCACGGCATGGTGCCGGTTCGGGGTCGGTGACAGCACCGCGCTGGGCGTTGAGCTGGAACACCGTTATAAAGGTATCCGCACCCCGCATAAAATGAAATTCGGCATCTCGGGCTGCACCCGCGAGTGCTCGGAGGCGCAGGGGAAAGATATCGGGATTATCGCCACCGACAAGGGCTGGAACCTGTATGTCTGCGGAAACGGCGGCATGAAACCGCGCCACGGCGATCTGCTGATGGCTGACCTTGATAAAGAGACCCTGATACGCTACATCGACCGCTTTATGATGTTTTACATCCGCACCGCCGACAAACTCAGCCGGACATCCACCTGGCTGGAAAGCCTGGAGGGCGGGATTGATTACCTGCGGGATGTGATTGTCAGCGATAAACTGGGGCTCAATGCACAGCTGGAGCAGGAACTGGCGCAGCTGCGCGAAAAAGTGACCTGCGAGTGGCAGGAAACGGTGAACAACCCGCATGCCCGCAAACGCTTCAGTCACTTTGTTAACAGCCCGCTGCCGGATCCGAATGTGCAAATGGTAAGTGAGCGCTCACAACATCGTCCGGCCCGCCCGGAAGAGCGGATTGCTGTCACTCTGATCGGGGAGGAATAATCATGAGTCAATGGATTACGGTTTGTCAGGTCAGTGATATCACCCCGGGAACCGGTGTGTGTGCGCTGGTAAAGGGTGAACAGGTGGCGCTGTTCCGTCCTTATCCGGACGAGCGCATTTTTGCCCTGAGTAATATCGATCCTTTTGCGCAGGCCAGTGTGCTGTCGCGCGGATTAATTGCAGAGCATGACGGCTCGCTGTGGATTGTCAGTCCGCTGAAAAAACAGCGTTTCCGGCTGACGGACGGGTTGTGTGCGGAAGACGCCGCATATTCCGTCGCCGCCTTTGCCGTTAAGGTGACGGATGGCACTGTGAGTGTTTCCGCCGTGCCGCAGTAACCCCATACAAAAAAAAGCGCAAAATGACTGAGGGCATTTTGCGCTTAATACTTAGTATATAACACATAAAACTGATTTTTTATTGTTGCGCGGTATCTGTATCCCTTGTACCGCGCCTGTCTTGTTTATTCTGAACGACCGGTCAGGCTGACGTTGTGGCCTGTGCTACCGGAGGTTCAATAACTGCCTTTGGTTTTCCGCGGCAGCCTTCACCGTAGTGCTCACCTTCCCAGCGGCCGACGATAGCGGCACCGATGGCGTTACTCATTACGTTAGTGGCAGAGCGGCCCATGTCGAGGAACGGATCCACACCCATCAGCAGAATCAGACCCGCTTCCGGAATGTTGAACTGGTTCAGTGTCGCCGCGATAACCACCAGAGACGCACGCGGTACACCGGCCATCCCTTTCGATGTCAGCATCAGAATCAGCAGCATGGTAACCTGCTCACCCATAGACAGGGTGATGTTACATGCCTGAGCGATAAAGATAACCGCGAATGAACAGTAAGCCATTGAACCGACGAGGTTAAAGGAGTAACCGATTGGCAGTACGAAGCTGGCGATCTTGTTGGAAACACCGAACTCTTCCAGTTTTTCCAGAGTACCCGGGAATGCAGCTTCAGAACTTGATGTGGTGAATGCCAGCAGTGCAGGTTCAGTGATACCTTTGGTCAGACGGAAGATACAGCGGCCGACAACCACCGCAGCCAGACCAATCAGAATCACCCACAGCATCGCCAGTGTGAAATAGAACTCACCCATAAAGATACCGGCGCTGACCAGAACACCCAGACCACGCTCTGCAATCATACCTGAGATAGCGGCAAACACTGTCAGTGGTGCGAACAGCATGACGTAACCGGTTAATTTCAGCATCAGGCTGACGAGGGATTCCAGCACATTCACAATCGGCAGGCCTTTCTCACCGATAGCGGAGAGGCTGATACCCATAAAGATTGAGAATACAACGATCTGCAGAATTTCGTTACGCGCCATTGCATCAACGATACTGGTCGGAATCGCATGAGCAATAAAGGTTTTGAAGGAGAAAGGAACAGGTTCCACAATACCCTGAACCGCACCGGCAGTATCCGCAACGAAGTTAATACCTGCGCCCGGCTGGAACAGGTTAACAATAACCAGACCTAACAGGATTGAGATAAAGGATGCGCAGATAAATAAGAACAGTGTTTTGGAGAAAACACGACCTAACGTTTTCGCATCACCCATTTTCGCGATACCAACAACCAGTGTTGATATAATCAATGGGGCGATAATCATTTTAATCAGACGTAAGAAGATATCGGTAATAATGGAGATATCTTTTGCATAGACCTTATTAAATTCAGCAGATGCCATTTCATTAAAGCTGAAGCCGACAATCACACCGACAATAAGACCAATGACTATCCAAGTGGTTAAACTCTTCGATTTCATAATAATTCCATTCTGTGTTGGGTCGCATTTATTCTCAACTTACTTAATATCCTCTGAAATTTTATTTCAGTTATTTTTACCCAGCCTTCCGTGGCTTTAAATATTAAATAATTTTATACATCACACTGAGAAAAATGACGATTTCTGTTTCTGAAATCGATGTGGAGCGCGGGGGAACCCCGTACGCCACACCGAGTTGTCGTACTAATGAGATATTGAATGACTGATATTGTTAAATATCAAATTCCATTTTTAATAAAGGCGCATGTTGCTGGGCACCATAAACATCGGTATCTCCGACAGCACCAGAAACAATATGTCTCGGCATTACAATTTTCACAGCATTCGCCGGGTCAAACCAGACAATATTATCGATAAAGTCAGGTTTCACACAATACAGACCAGCGACTAAGTCTTTATTAAATTGTTTTGAATTTTTTACCGCGGTATAAGTTTCTTTATCCTTGAATAAAATATCCATCACAATTTCATACGGACCGGAGTTTTTAGAACGCACAACTTTGGCTAATTCTAAAATTGACTTTTTCATTTCGCCACTCCTTCAGGTGTTACATTCTCCATACGGAATGTGAATTTAATATCCGGGGTGTATTCCATCAGATGATAGATGGAGAACTCATACACTTTACCGGCACGGATATCCGACGGAGAGAACGGGAAGGCTAAGTTGCCCGCGGTGGCGATACGGCCATCATACCCGTAGTGCAGCATAGTGGAACGTGCCAGGGAACAGATACTGTCTGCCTGCTCCTGGGTAGGAGCAACAACATCCAGTAAAATACCCAGCTCATAACTCTTGGTCACAGTTTCAGGTTCTGCGTCACCCATCACACCGTTTTTACCGTACAGATGGAAATTCATTTTCACGGTATCAGGGTCGATGCTGAGGTTTTTCTCAACACTTTTACGCACTTCCACCAGAATCTTATCCATACCGGCGATCATGATAGGGTCATGCGTACCGGCGATAGTGATGGTGCGGTAACCGACCGGACGTGCAGCTTCCAGTTTAACGGTATACGGTGTTGATACATGGCGTGAACCGGTTACACGAACCTGCCCGTTACCCAGATCTTCAAACTTACACTCTTTCAGATCCAGCACACCGCCCGGTCCCGGTAATACGTACGGGTTGGATTTCTCATACAGGGTGTGAGCCGCTGCTGAGGTGTCCGTAAACTTACGGATCGGGTTGAATGCTTTCAGGGTGAAACCGGTTTCGTCGATAATACCCATTGCACAGTCAGAGCCGGAACCCGGGGTGGCTGCGATTGCCGCACACTCCAGAATCTTACCGCAGTGCAGTGCCAGACCTTCGTCAAACCCTTTCATAATCGGCAGAGCCGCGAAGCAGCAAGGGTCATAAGAACGGCCGGCCAGAACAACCTGAGCACCGGCTGCCAGTGCTTCCTGGAACGGCTCGACACCCATCTGAGCAACGATATAGGTACTTTCGTCGATCACTTCATGCGTCAGTTCAGGCACGAACGCCAGCGGCGTGATTTTGCCTGCATCCAGCGCTTCGTGAACGGTTTTCTTCTCAACATCCGCAGGGATCAGGGCCATCTTGAATGACAGACCTTCTTCCTTTGCCAGTTCCAGAATGATTTCACGGCACCATTCCAGATGAGGCTGTGCACCTGAACCACCGGCAGTACCGATGACAACCGGAATATTGTTTTTCACACCGGCTTTCAGCATATAACGCAGGTCGCGTTTTACCCCGGCACGGTCGGTAAAAGCTTTACCGGAACCGAGGTAGTGAGGACCCGGGTCAGAAGACCCGGCGTCGACGGCGATAAGATCCGGCGATTCTTCCATCGCCTTCATAAAACTCTCTTCCGGAAATCCGTACCCCAGGATGGCAGTAGGGGACAGGATTTTAAATGTCCTGGACATAATGCTTCCTTATGCTTTTGCTTTCAGTACAGCCAGTGTGCGGTTCATTTCGTTATGAACAATGTTCATACCTTCATCGAAGCCCATACCCGGCTTGATCAGCATACGCATCGGACGTGTCGCAATCGCGATATGCACACAGGTACGCGCACTGACGTCGGTTTCGTTACAGGTACCGCCCTGGTATGCTTCCATACCGTGTTTCTGGCAGTACAGCACCGCGTCAGCGATGTTGTGAACAGAACCCAGGTCAGGGGTTTTGATCTGAACCATGTCACAGCAGCCGGCATCCGTGAAGTCGATGATGTCCTGACAGGTGTTACACCATTCGTCAGCAACGATTTTGACTTTGGAACCCAGTTTTTTCAGGTGATCCATAATGCCTTTCATCAGGCGGATCTGGTCTGGTTTGTTACCTGCGTCAACCGGACCTTCGATGTACAGTTCCAGATCACCGGCCTGCTCCTGCAGACTTGCGATGTACTCTGCGCAACGAATCGGATCTTTGTCGAAAATTAAACCGATGGTGCCGTAAACGTCGATGTGCAGAGACGGTTTGTAAGTGTCTTCTGTACGTAATTCAACGATACGTTTGGCCAGCCACTCAACATAAGCGCGCAGTTTTTCACCCTGACGGCCCAGTTTTTCATCCACGTTGTTGATGAGGCCGTGCGGCAGAACGTCAACGTGTTTGAGGATCATTTTGTCCACAGCGTTGTAGCGGTCATCACCACTCTGACCGAACAGAGGGATTGGCTCAGCCACAACCGGCAGATGCCACTCGTCGCACACAACTTCAGCTTTCAGACGGTTGCTTGCCAGTGCTGTAGCGTCCAGCAGAGCCTGGGACAGACCATAACGGATAGCGGTATGCAGTTGTTTGCCTTCCACTTTCAGTTCATCGAAGAACTTAGCGTTGTTGCGGAACTCACTGACATCACGGCCTTCCAGCAGCGGTTTGATGTGTTTTTCCAGGAACGGAATGAAGTTTTCCGCCAGGAATAACGGGTCACGACCACCCGCACCGGAGTATTGAACCGCGGCACAGTCACCCATTGCCACAGAACCGTTTTCCAGGATTAACTGGACTGACACACACTCACCTGCCTGACGCACTGCGGTAAAGCCCGGAGTGACCGGCTTACCGGTGTAGACGAAACCGTCGTGACCTGCGCCGTCTTTGATAGCCTGCTGGTCGTCAAAATAGAAGGATGAGTTACCCGCCGTGAACAATGCCTGTTTAATTTTCATTATGGTCTTCCTACTAATTTACTGTGAGATACTGCGTTAATATCATCAATAATCATCTGGAATGAAGCTTCACGACCCTCTTCGCGGGCACGCTCAGCAACGAAATCATGGTGCATGGACAGAACGTCATCCGGCAGCGGAACCGCGCCTGCGTCGAACACACGGATTGCACCGTTGTTGTCGCGGATAGGCATCATCTTGCCGGAGTTACACATCGCAGGAGCGAACGGAATATCCAGAACACCGGCTTCGAATGCGCGGACAGTACCGACTGCAATGTCGCCGTTACCTAGTTCAAGGACTTTCTTCATCACTGCGCGGACTTCGCGTTTAATCAGTTCCACTTCCAGATCCACGTCTTTGCACGGCGGGAATTTCTGGTCGCGGACCATGTTCAGCATCTGGTTGGAGGCACGCAGACCCTGGCAGTTCGCTTCCGCAGTCGGGATACCGAATGCTTCATGCGGAGACTTGGTGATTACTTTGGTTGCACCGGACATACCGGCAACCGCCGCACCCCAGGAGATAACTGCCGCCGCACGGGATTCATCTTCAGGGAAACCGCCCATCCACTGGTGGAATACGGTACTCAGCTCATAATCTTCGTAGCCGTAAGCGCGGAAATATTCATGAGACAGTTCACGCAGGGAGCGGATTGCCGCGATATCCTGCACTAAGTTACCGACCTGGCCGTAACCGACGGTGATGGATTTAACGCCCTGCTCCAGCGCCACCAGACCTTCGATGATTGCCACAGTGTGGGAAATGAATGGCGGGATCAGCGTACCGGTTAACGGACCGAATGGTTCGCGGTTGATACGGATACCGTTTTCTTCATATAAACCGATTACGCGGTCGCAGTACTGCCAGTCACGGATGGATTTTTCCAGGGTGACGCGTTTTGCGTAAGGGATGTTATAGGAGATACCGCCGCCTTCGTAACTGGTGAAACCACTCGCCATGGAGATTTCACATAGCAGACGTGCATCCGGGGTTCCGTGACGGATCTGCAGTGGTTTATCCAGGGATTCAGTGATGTGACGGCAGGCTGCAACACCGTGGTTAACCACCGGCAGGCCGTTCAGTTTAGAGGTACCGGCTTCAACAGATTTCTGGATACCGACTGCCGCTTCTTCATAACGGTTCAGACGGGTATACGCATCGATAGTGGTCGGCAGCAGGTCACACTCTTTCTGCAGTTTTTTCAGCAGCTCGATGTGCTCTTCGATTAAGGCAACACCTGCACGCGGCTGGCTTAATGTGATGCCGTCGCGGTCAGCTTCGAATAATTTTTTGGCAAAGTTTTTATCTTCAGAGATAGTCGCCTGATATTTGACACCATCTTCAAAGTTTTCCACGTCTTTCCCTGTCACCCAGGTCTTTAATACGTCTTTGCGCTCGGCCATGAAGTCGTCGATTGCAATTTTTTTATTCTTCAGTTCCATTTAATGGCTCCAATAATCTTGCTATCTGGTCAAAATCTGCACGCCGGTCTGAGCTGCTGCTTTCGGATACCGGCAGGCGACGTTGGCTAACAGAGGAAATAACCCTTGTGAATCCCGGTAGTACTCAAATTCGTCCGGCAGCAGAATCTGACGGCCTTTGTTATCGAATTTGCGGTACCGCATATACTGTTTAATGTCAAAATCAGCTGTCCGCGACAACCAGCCGCCGGTACCGATGATTTTGCTGACCCGTGATAAATCACGGCCAATCTGTAAATCCACCGTACCTGCACAGGTGGTCACCTGCTGTTTTGTGCCCGCATGGCGTTCAGTCCCCAGTGCGACACAAATACCGGCTAACAGATGGTCATAAACACGTTCTTCGTCCGTCTGAGGCAGATAATCAGGGTGCTCATTGACATAACGGGTGTAGCGGTAAAAGGCATCCAGCTGCTCCGGATGATTCACAAACTGCGCTTCGGCTAATTCGCGGCCTGCCTCACCGGCGATTACCGCCGATACACGCATGCCAAGGTCACCTTCCACAGTCCGTTTCACTTTCGGCTCCGGAATCCCGTGTAAAATGGTATCCGGCAGTAAGCTGTTGTTGCAGGACGAATAAATATCCGTCGTTGCGCCACCCATATCCATCAGCACAAACTCTTCCCAGCCGGGAACGTTGTCACGGATTTGCTGTACTAACTCAAAGACAGAGAATGGTGTCGGACGCGGCTCTTCGCCGGTCTGTTCAACAATGACGTCCAGTCCCTTGCCCTTCACAATCTTTTTCAGAAAAATGTCACAGATAGCTTTACGCGCATCAAACGGGTTCGGACTATCCAGACTCGGTAAAATGTTGTTAACGACAGTCAGTTCTTTATGGCCGAGGATCTCAGCAATATCGTCCTGAATATCACGGTTACCCGCATAAATGATGGAACAGTTCAGATCGGATTCCGCCAGCATTTTTGCGTTTTGTAATCCGTATCCGACATCGCCGCCATCCGTCCCGCCGGTGAACAGGAAAATATCCGGGGGTGTCTGTTCGAGTTTGCGGATATCAGTCCGGTTGAGCTTGTACGCAAAGTGCTGAGACACTTTTGCGCCCGCTGAGTGAGCAGTGACTTTTGCTGACTCAAGGGTAATTGTCGGAACCAGACCCAGTGCCGCTACCGCTAACCCGCCTTTGGCGGAAGAGGAATAGTTAATGTTAACTTTCCCGGCTTCCAGTAAAGGACGCGCATCGGACACATTGAGGATTTTATTCAGTACAGTGAAAAATCCGTCTGCCAGATGGTCAATCGTCGTGGGGGTCAGGGCATAATTCTTTAATTCAATATGATCATCACTTCCCACGTCGAACACGGCACCTTTTGTCCAGGTTGAACCGATATCTATCGAGACGTTGATCATTACGCGGTCATTCCTTCTTTGCGGGCCGGGCTTTTTTCAATGTCTTTTTTCATGACATCGCAGACGTATTCCAGGTCAGTGCTCGGGAAGAACACGCGGTTAAAGCCCATGTCGCTGAATTTTTTCTCGATTTCAGCCGGTTCCTGTTTACCGATAACCAGGTTACCGCCGACATACAGCAGAATTTCGCCCAGACCACGTTCGATGCAGCGCTCACGCATACCTAAACAGTCCACTTCGCCGTGACCGTAAATAGAGGAAACAACGATTGCCTGCGCGCCGGTTTCAATAGCGGCGTCGATATATTCGTCCTGGCTGACCATGACACCCAGGTTAATCACATTAAAATTGTGCTGGGAAAACACGCGATCTAAAACTTTGTTACCGACGGCATGGCAATCGGCACCAATTACACCAATAACAATGGTAGGCTTCTGCATGATATACCTCTAAATAAACTGAATGTTCGGAATTAAAGTTAAAACAAAATCTGTTAAATCCGTTTGGTATTAATTAAGAAAGTATCTAAGTACAAATCAGGTGTTCATCCCTATTTAATTCCTTAACTTTCCACTGATGATAATGTGCAATTCAGGGGATTTAAAAACAATTGATATAAAGTAAGGATATCTTGCAAAAACGGAATGGTTTTCGGTGGGGTATAAAACACGATGCAGATCACACTTAAATTCCATTTAAAATCATATAGATACCATCAAAAACAACAAACAAAAACTTTAATTAACAATTATTTAAACCTAATGACAAATAAATCAATCCTGATTTTGTGATCATTGTTATATTATTAAATTCACCATAAATAGCAATTAATTTTTAATGTTTAAACTATATTTTATAGTATATTCAACATGAATATATTTTGATAAAAAATGACGAAATAGTGTGACGAACATCTTATTAAAGTATGCAACGGAATGCCACAGAGAAATAAAAAAATAAATGATACAAAAAAGTAAATGACTTATTATTAATATGATAATGATGCTGTCTTGTTTTTGTTATTCCAATGACTGAAATAAGCCATTCAGCTCACATAATTACCCCGGAACCGCTATTACGGTGCCGAGGTTTTATTTTTTCAGCGGATTCCGTGCTCTTCGGTAAACTGAGCCAGCAGGTAATTAAGGTAGTCAGTCAGCAGTTCCTCATCTTCCAGCGGCAGGAGTTGTTCCAGGGCGGTGTCGGTAAAGAACTTCTGCCAGAACAGCCGTTTGGCATCGCGGGAAGCATTGGTGGCTTTAACCTGCTCGCGCAGCCGTGCGGCGGCACGCAGCTTCACCGGGGCATCCGCCGGAATCGCCTGCATAACACGGTGTTTCAGAAACTGTGTATAGACCGGGTTTCCGCCGCAGGTCAGCGCAATCTGAACCGGCGGGACATCAATGGTGGCCGGGGAGATAAATGAGGCGCTTTCCGGCGCGTCAGTCACGTTACAGAAGCAGTGACGGGCATTGGCCTGTTCCAGCACCTGCTGATTTACCTCCGGTGAGTCTGTCGCGGCAAAGGCCAGCCAACAGCCCTGCGGCCACAGTGCAGCATCAAAGTCCGCTTCTGTCAGCGTAAGATGCGGATTTCCCGCCAGAGCGGTGAGATCTCCGTGGAACCAGCGGGCAATGACGGTGACATGCGCCCCGGCCTGTAACAGTGTCCGGCATTTATGGGCGGCAACTTCCCCGCCCCCCACGACCAGACAGGTCTTTCCCTGTAAATCACAAAACAGCGGATAACGCAGCATAGTGTCTCCTTTGCGGACAGCGTCAGAATCAGTTGTCTGAATCATATCCTGCCCGTTACCGGGACGCAGCAAAGCGGCGCGTACTTTGTGGGGCAGCGCGTTAAATTGAGGGGAAATGCTCAGCACCGGAGCCGGGGTTCTGCCCCGGGTTTGTTGTTAATAAAGAAGGCGGAATACTCAGCACCGGGACCGGGCTGATAACCGGCAAAACGAAAAGTCGCTGTAAACACTTCCCTGTGCGCTCAGGCGCGTCATCCATGACGCGCATGCTTTTCGTCTCTCTGCCGGTTATCTGCCTTTTACTTTTGCTGCGGATGGAATGATGCGAACTTTGGTTCGGTGGCCTGTTGTTAACAAAGGGGGGTGAAACGCTCAGCACCGGGGCCGGGCTGATAACCGGCAAAACGAAAAGCCGCTGTAAACACCTCCCTGTGCGCTCAGGCGCGTCATCCATGACGCGCATGCTTTTCGTCTCTCTGCCGGTTATCTGCCTTTTACTTTGGCATGATGAAAACCGTGGATATTCAATATCATCCCACAGAAGTCAGGACGTTAAATAAAAAGAGACTCAGGAGTCATCCGCTAAATTATTCAATTTGCAGCAAGGCGGCAAACGAAAGAAACCGGGGAGCATACATCAGTATGTGACCCGGTTTATTGAGTGCAGCCAACGCAGCTGCGGATTGAAGAATGACGCGGATAGGAATACTCAAAATCATTCGGTCTGTGGCAAGGCGGCAAAGTGAAGATGACCGGGGAGCATACACCAGTATGTGACCCGGTCAGCTGAATGAAGCCAACACAGCCACAGGCTGAAGGATGATGAGTATTTAGCGGACGCCGCCCGGCGCCATGCTCACCTCATGCACCTGAGGGTAGAATCTGTCCAGCTGATGCCGCTGGATCCAGTCATAAATAAAATCTTTATCGTGCAGGGTGTCATCATAGATAAGCCCGGCCACGCTGCCGCTGTGGGCGACATTCAGACCGTAAATCTTTCCTTTATCTGCAAGGGCATGCAGCTCGCTGAAACCGGGTTTGGGCAGCAGATCCTGGCTGGCGATCGCACTCAAAGTGGCTGCTTCGCCCAGTCGCTGCGGATCCTGTTGTTCACAGGCGGCGGTAAGCAGTTTCCAGGCCTGAGCCAGCAGAGGTTCCCGCGCCAGCAATGCGGCCCGGCGGTCGCGCTTGTGGAAATCTTCCGTCAGTACCACATCCGGACTTTCCAGCAGCAGCAGTTTCAGATCCGGCGCCCAGCCGAGTGATATTTGTGTCTCAGCCGTCTGGTGGTCAAACAGTGTCAGGGAGGAAAAGAGCGTGCTGTCTGTCGGTTCAACCGCCACACAGAGTTCTGCGAGAGTTTCCGGTGATAATTCATGGCCGTAAAAACGTGCGGTCGCCTGGGCGGTGGCGGCAATATCCGCTGTGCTGCTAGCCAGCCCTTTACCGACGGGGATGGTGGATTCATATTCGATCCGCAGCATACCGGTGGCTTCCGGCACGATATCCAGATGTTTCAGTACGCGTTCCAGCATCTGGCGCATGCGGGGCCGTTCCAGCCCCAGCGGAACACCTTCTTCCACCGAGACATAGCTGTACCAGTTGATGGGGCAGGAAACCAGTTTTTCTCCCCCGAGGATCCATCCCTGCAACAATTCTCCGCAGGATGCCGGACAATGTGCCTCAGCCATGTTGAAATACCTGTTTTAATGCGCCGATAAGATGACGGTTCTCCGCCTGACTGCGGACCGCGATCCGGTAATAAGAGCCATCCAGCCCCGGGTAGTTCTGACAGCGGCGGATCAGCAGCTTATATTTCAGCAGAGCGGACTGGAGTTCCACGCCGTTCAGGCAGCGGATAAAGATATAGTTTGCCGATGGCTGCCGGATTTTCAGCAGCGGAAACTGCCGCAGTTCATTGCACAGGTATTCCCGCTGGGCGGCAATAAAATCCTGTGTTTTGCGGATATAGTCTTCATCATCCAGCAGTGCTTCACCCACCAGCGCAGCCAGACCATTGATAGTCCACGGCTCACGCCAGGCTTTCAGATTACTGATAATGTGGCTGTCGCCGCACAGCAGATAACCGAGGCGCAGACCGGGAATGGCGAAGAATTTTGTCAGCGAACGCAGCAGATAAAGGTAGCGGGTTTCCGGCAGGCGCGCTGTCAGCGGTGATCCTTCCGGCAGAAAATCAATAAACGCTTCATCGACAATCAGATGAATATGGCGGGATTCGCACAGGGACACCAGTTTGTGCAGCAGTGCGGTATCCGGCATCAGACCGGTCGGGTTATTCGGTGTGGCGATAAACACACAGTCCGGGCGGCGGGCTTCAATATCCGCCAGCAGGGATTCATCCGGCTGGAAATCATTCTCTTCCGTCAGCGGGTGTTCGATGATATCGCAGCCCTGCTGTTCCAGTGCTCTGCGGTATTCGGCAAATCCGGGGGTTAACAGTAATGCGCTGTGGGGGTTGAGATGGCGCACCAGCGCGTAAATCAGTTCCGTCTCTCCGTTACCGGCAATGACCTGCCCCAGTTCACAACCCGCACCTTTGGCCAGTGCGGCATGCAGATAGCGGTATTCAATATCCGGGTAGCGTTCAATAACTGACAGGTTATCGCGGATGATGGCTTTAACCCTCTCGGGCGGCCCCAGCGGGTTAATATTGGCACTGAAATCGAAGATAGATGCGGGTGAGATGCCGAGGAGCTCAGCCACCTCTACCACATTACCACCGTGTTCGCTCATAGCCTCCTCCAAATGTAAGAGCTGTACACAGTATCACCTGCATACAGCCGGATGCTTATTATTTTAAGGATAATACTATGACGCAGCTTCTAATGGGGCTTCCTGCGTAATATCAATTTGTGTGGCGGCAAACGCCAGAATTTGGTGCAGATTCACCACATTACCGACGACAATCAGTGCCGGCGGATGTAATTTATGACGCGCAGCCTCTTCCGGTAAAGTGGCGAGGGTGGCGGTAACCACCTGCTGGCGCTGCTGGCTGGCATACATGACCACGGCAGCCGGGGTATCCGGTGATTTTCCGCCGTCGATCAGGAGCTGACTGATTTCGGCCAGACGGGTCATCCCCATCAGGATCACCAGGGTGCCGTTAAGGGCAGCCAGTGCATTCCAGTTCTGAGGCTCATTCCCCTGACACATATGGCCGGTGACCACATGGAAGCTTGATGCGTGATCGCGGTGAGTCACCGGGATCCCCGCATACGCCAGCCCGCCGATGGAGGAACTGATGCCCGGGATAACCTCAAAATCGAGGCCGTTCTCCGCCAGGGATTCCGCTTCTTCGCCGCCGCGGCCGAACACATACGGATCCCCGCCTTTCAGGCGCACCACATTTTTGCCTTCTGCGGCATATTTCACCAGAATGGCATTGATTTCTTCCTGCGGCACCGGATGATGATTCGGTGTTTTACCGACATTGATGATTTTACAGTCCGCCGGTGCACAGGCGATCAACTCAGGATTGACAAGACGGTCATGCACCAGCACTTCGGCATGACGTATACAGTGAAGTCCCTTTACGGTAATTAATGATGCATCTCCGGGTCCGGCTCCGACCAGCCATACTTTACCTTTGCTCATTTTATTGCCTTATCAATCAGATTAATCAACATGAAAAAATCACATCATTTTATTCGTTATGCACGACACCTGGTGGTGATAAAAAATACTATTTATTAATGATGTTTTGTAGTTGGACAGCAGTATTAATTACCCGTGAACTTTATTCTTTGATCTATTCACGATAAATGCGTAATAAAGACAATTCTGTTTAATATTTTGTATTATTAAATAATCACAGGAAAAAATATATGACTAATATCCCAATAATACGTTCACGCAACGGAAGAGTTCATGAAAAAAAATCAAGTAGATCATGTACTTTCAACCAACTGAAATAAATGGATTTTTACATTCACCTCATAAAAACAGGTCATTATAATCAACAAATAAGCCGCCATTTCTGAAATTATCATTAACAAATAATAAAAACAAGATCATTTAATTAACATATTTGCATATGTTTATAAAAATAAAATAGTTGCATTTTATTCATCTTGATCACAAATCAAGTATTTATGTGAAGAAACTCACAAACTGTAATAAGCAGATATATAAAGGCAGCATTTTATGTTTTATTAAACCCGAATATAAATAGCCGTAAAAAAATCACTATATCAAAAATCGGCAATGTTAATTAAATGATCATTACATTTTCGTGTCGCTGTTCAGCAATATTCCGTGTTGCTTATGATCATGAAAATAAAAAGACAGTTCACCGGGTTAATTTATTTAACCTTTTTTGCTTTCCTGGTATCAGGACGTTTTTTTGGCAACAACACCGTGTCAAAGGTAGCGTATGAATAAGGCACAAAAACAGGTCTTCGTAATCGCGGGCACCAGCAGCGGCTGCGGAAAAACCACCATTACCCTCGGGATCATGCGGGCACTCAGTGCACGCGGATTGCGTGTCCAGCCCTGCAAAGTCGGCCCTGATTACCTCGACAGCAGCTGGCATACCGCCGTCACCGGCGTACCTTCCCGTAACCTGGATGCCTTTATGCTGCCGGAGTCCGTTCTGACCCCGCAATTCCGTCATTATATGCAGGACAAAGACGCCGGTGTGATTGAGGGCGTGATGGGCCTGTATGACGGCTTCGGTACCGACCCTCACTATTGCAGCACTGCCGCGATGGCAAAACAGCTGGACTGCCCGGTGATTATGCTGGTCGACGGCAAAGCGGTTTCCACTTCTATTGCCGCCACGGTGATGGGATTTCAGCATTTTGATCCGTCACTGAATATCGCCGGGGTGCTGATTAACCGGGTTAACAGTGACAGTCATTTCCAGCTCCTGAAACACGCGATTGAACACTACTGCCATGTGCCGGTGATCGGCTACGTGCCGGTGATGAGTGATATTGAACTCCCTTCCCGTCATCTGGGGCTGATCCCGCCGCAGGAGCAGGCACAGCAGACTGAACGCTGGCAGCGCCTGGCCGATCAGATAGAAAAAACCGTTGATGTGGATAAGCTGCTTTCCCTGACACACTGGCAGGCACAGGCAGACAGCACACCAATACAGCTCACCACCCCCGGTGCCGGGCACGGGCTGACTGTCGCCGTGGCGGATGATGCCGCTTTTAACTTCTATTATCCTGATAATCTCGATTTACTGCGTCAGAGCGGCGCGGAGATTGTCACATTCAGCCCGCTCAATGACAGTGTTCTGCCGGATCCGTGCCATATGATTTACATCGGCGGCGGTTATCCGGAAGTCTATGCTGAAAAACTTTCATCTAACACCGCGATGCGGGACGCACTGCTGGCGGCGCATCAGCGCGGTATTCCTGTTTATGCGGAGTGCGGCGGATTGATGTATCTCGGTGAAACCCTGACAGACAGCAGCGGCAACACCTTCCCGATGACCGGCATCATTGCCGGACACAGCACCATGGGTAACCGACTGAAGCGCTTTGGTTACTGTGAAGGTACCGCACTGACAGACACCACTCTGGTTCGTGCCGGTGAACGCCTGCGCGGTCACGAGTTTCATTATTCTGATTTTGAGACTGATCTGCCGTCTGCTTTTGAGTTTATCAAAGAGCGCGACGGCGAAATCCTCAAACGCTGGCGCGGCGGTTATCAGGTCGGAAATACCTTTGCCGGATATCTGCATGTGCATTTTGCCCAGCGTCCGGGGTTATTGGATCACTGGTTTGCCCTGGCACGGAGTGTGTTATGACGTTGCTCAGCTGGCTGGCCGCTTTCCTGCTCGACTGGCGCCTCGGTGACCCGGAGCACTGGCCGCACCCGATCCGCTGGATTGGCAACGCCATCCGTAAAACCGAAGGTGTGATCCGCCGCCGCTGTCAGAGCGGTGCGGCACTGCGCCGTGGCGGAGCCGTGTTGTGGATTGTGATCGTCGGCGGCACCTGGGCGGTGAGTTACGGCGTGCTGGCGCTGGCGTTTTATCTGGAAACCAGTCTCGGCTGGCTCGTCACCATCTGGATGACCTACACCGTTCTTGCCACCCGCTGTTTACAGGATGCGGCGATGCGGGTGTATGACGCGCTGAAAGCGGATGATCTGGATGAGAGCCGTGAAAAATTATCATGGATCGTCGGGCGTGATACCCGGGAGCTGACACCGCCGCAAATCACCCGCGCGGTAACCGAAACCGTCGCGGAAAATACCACCGACGGCGTAATCGCCCCGCTGTTCTTCTTATTACTGGGTGGCGCGCCGCTGGCGATGGCCTATAAAGCGGTGAATACCCTGGACTCGATGGTCGGCTATAAAAATGAAAAGTACGGCGATATCGGTATGTTTTCCGCCCGTGCGGATGATGTCGCCAACTATATCCCGGCGCGTCTGAGCTGGCTGCTGTTCACCTTCGCCGCCTTTGTTCTGAAATACCGTTACCGCGAGGCTTTCCGCACCGGATTACGTGATCACGCCAATCACCGCAGCCCGAACAGCGGCTGGTCCGAAGCGACTGTCGCCGGCGCACTCGGTGTACAGCTGGGCGGGCCGAATACCTATTTCGGTCAGCTGGTGGATAAGCCGTGGATCGGCGACAACACCCGCGACATCAATGCAGACGATATTCTCAGCACCATCCGGCTGATGTGGGTTGCCTCCTCCGCCGCACTGGCGCTGTTCGCCGTCATTCATCTTCTGGCACAGTGGATTTTGTAAGGGAAAAATATGAGTTACATACAACAGCCGCAGGAAATCGAAAAAAACAGTTTTCTGATCATTGATGACATTATCCGCGAAACACGGCCGGAATACCGTTTCGCCAGTGATGATCACGCGGCAATTATCAAACGCGCTATCCATACCACTGCCGATTTTGACTGGCTGGATATCCTGCATTTTTCTGACGGTGTGATTGAAATCCTCCGTGACGGCATTATGCGCGGCTGCACTATTTATACCGATACCACTATGGCACTGTCCGGGATCAACAAAACCCGCCTGGCGAAATACGGTTCAGAGTGCCGCTGCTATGTCAGCGACCCGCGTGTGGTCGCTGCCGCCAAAGAGCAGCAGATGACCCGCTCTATGGCCGCCGTGGATATCGCCATGCAGGAGCCGGGTGAGAAAATTTTTGTCTTCGGCAATGCCCCGACCGCCCTGTTCCGCGTGCTGGAACACACAGAAAAACCGGTTGCCGTTGTCGGCGTGCCGGTCGGTTTTGTCGGCGCGGCAGAATCCAAAGATGCGCTGGCAGAAAGTTCACTGCCGTGTATCGCCGCGCTCGGCCGTAAAGGCGGCAGTAACGTGGCCGCCGCGATTATCAACGCCATCCTTTACCGGATGCCGGAGGCGTAATCATGACGCAGGAAAACATCACAGCACCTGACGATAACGGCACCGGCGTCGTCTGGCACAAAGGCAAGGCACTGCGCAAGGGGTATACCACCGGCTCCTGTGCCACCGCTGCCGCCAAAGTGGCGGCGCTGATGGTGTTGCGTCAGGAAGTGATTCAGCAGGTTTCGATTGTCACGCCGTCAGGGGTGACACTGAACCTGAATGTGGAAGATCCGCTGATCTGCGGGCAATCCGCCACCGCCGCCATCCGCAAAGATGGCGGAGATGATATTGATGCCACCCACGGCATGCTGATTTTCGCCCGTGTCGCGGTCAATGACAGCGGCATTATCACCCTGGACGGCGGCGAAGGTGTCGGCCGGGTGACGAAGGTCGGTGTTGGTCTGCCTATCGGTGATGCGGCGATCAACAAAACCCCGCGCCAGACTATTGAAGCGGCGGTCCGCGAAGTCATCGGTCCGAACCGGGGGGCGGATATCACCATATTTGCCCCGGAAGGGGAAGAGCGGGCGAAAAAAACCTATAACGGCCGCCTCGGTATTCTCGGCGGAATTTCTGTCATCGGCACCAGCGGTATTGTCACGCCGATGTCGGAAGAGAGCTGGAAACGCTCCCTGTCCATCGAGCTGGAAATGAAACGCGCCCAGGGTATGACCCGCGTTTTCCTGGTGCCGGGTAACCACGGCGAACGGTTTGTCAGCGAACAGCTCGGGCTGGACGGCACCTATGTCGTCACTATGAGTAACTTTGTCGGCTATATGCTGCAGGAAGCCACACGACTGAAGTTTGAGCAGGTGGTGATCCTCGGGCACTTCGGCAAGCTGGTCAAAATCGCGGCAGGCATTTTCCACACCCACAGCCATATTGCGGATGCGCGGATGGAAACCCTGATTGCTAATCTCGCCCTGATCGGCGCTCCGCTCTCCTTATTACAGGAAGTGGACGGCTGCACCACCACCGAAGCGGCGATTGAACTGATTAACGCACAAGGCTGGCAGGCGGTCTATCCGCGGATCGCGGAAAAAATCTGTGACCGGATTAATCAGATGCTGCGTTTCTCCGATGAGCCGCCGCACTGTGATGCCATTCTGTTCTCGTTTGATAATCAGGTGCTGGGGACCAACCGGCCGCTCAGCGCCATAACGGAGGGATTCCGATGATTTATGTGACAGGCGTGGGCCCCGGCTCAGAAGCGTATCTGACCCGGCGGGCAGCGGATGTGATTTCCGGGGCGGACATTTTAATCGGCGGTCAGCGCCATCTGGATGAATTTGCCGGGCTGACCACAGAAACCCGTGTCATTGATGCGGATATCAGCGGCCTGATGAACTGGATAGCAGAGCGTCTTGATCGCCGCATTGTCATTCTGGCTTCCGGTGACCCGATGTTTTTCGGCATCGGCAAACGCATCAGCGAAACCTTCGCACCGGAGCAGGTTCAGATAGTGCCGGGTATCAGCTCCGTACAATATCTGTGTTCCCGTGCGGGGATGGATATGAATGATATTTATCTCACCAGCAGCCACAACCGCAGCCCGGATTTTGACTGGCTGCTCGCCCATGAGCGTATCGGCATGGTGACGGACAGTAAGATCGGCCCGAAAGAAATCGCCGCCGAAATCCTTCAGCGCGGCCAGACCCGGCGGATGATCATCGGAGAAAACCTCTCCGGCCGGAATGAGCGGATCACCATTCTCAATGCAGAAGAGGTCAGCGGTGATTACAACATGAATGTGGTGTTAATTGATAAGCGGGGCAGCGTGGCCTGATGAAAGACGAACTGTTTTTACGCGGGCAGCAGATCCCGATGACCAAAGAGCCGGTGAGAGCGCTCGCCCTGTCACGGCTGGATTTACAGGGTGCACAGCGCCTGATTGATGTGGGTGCGGGCACCGGCAGTGTTTCAATTGAAGCGGCACTCAGCCACCCGGCGCTTGAGATTATTGCCATCGAGAAAAAACCGGAAGCCATTGCGCTTATCAAAGAGAACTGCCTCCATTTCCGCTGCCCGCAAATCCGCGTGATTGACGCGTATGCACCGGTGGAACTGGCCGAAAAAGCAGATGCCGTGTTTGTCGGCGGTACCGGAGGAAATCTCACGGAGATTATCGACTGGTCTCTCGATCATCTGCACAGCGACGGCACCCTGGTGATGACCTTTATCCTGCTGGATAACCTGACACAAGCCATTGCGCACCTGAAACAGTGTGCGGTGAGCGAACTGGACTGCTGTGAATTACAGGCCGGAAATATGACCGCGCTCGGACACAGTTATTATTTTAAACCGAATAATCCTACCTATCTTATTTCCTGCCGTAAGGAGGCGCGTTGTGGCTGAACAGTTTGACCGTCAGAAAGTCTGGTTTGTCGGAGCCGGTCCCGGGGATATCAGTCTTATCACCCTGAAAGGCTACCGTATTTTACAACAGGCTGACATCGTCATTTATGCCGGTTCGCTTATCAATACTGATCTGCTGGACTACTGCAAAGACGGCGTCGAAAGCTACGACAGCGCCGCCATGACCCTCGACGACATCATCACTGTGATGGTTGACGGCGTGAAAAGCCACAAACTGGTGGTGCGTCTGCAGACCGGCGACCTCTCCCTGTACGGCTCTATCCGTGAACAGGGCGAAGTGCTGGCGGAACACAATATCGGCTTCAGCGCGATCCCGGGCGTCAGTTCCTTCCTCGGTGCCGCAGCCGAACTGGGTGTGGAATACACCGTACCGGAAGTGTCCCAGAGCCTGATCATCACCCGTATCGAAGGCCGCACACCGATGCCGCCGAAAGAGAGTCTGCGCAGCTTTGCCGCTCACCAGACCTCAATGGCGATTTTCCTGTCTGTTCAGGATATCAAAGGCGTGGTGGAGCAACTGACCGAAGGCGGTTATCCGGAAACTACCCCGGTCGCCGTGGTGTATAAAGCGACCTGGCCGGATTGTCAGGTGCTGCGCAGTACTCTGGCGGAGATCACCGTTGCCGTGCGCGACGCAAAAATCCGCAAAACCGCACTGATTCTGGTCGGTCCGTTCCTCGGCGACGAGTATCACTATTCAAAACTGTATGACGCAGGCTTCAGCCATGAGTACCGCAAAGCCTCGCGGTAAGCGCATTGCGCTGTTTTGCCTGACACCGGGCGGCAAAGCGCTGGCGGAAAAGATCCGCCCGCTGCTGCCGGTGACCTGTTACACCAGCGAAAAACTGGTCTCGGATGGCTTTGAACCGTTCCGTGACGGCTTTGCCGCCACCTTACAGCAGGCATTTGCAGAGAATGACGCTCTGATTGTCATCGGCGCAACCGGCATTACCGTGCGGGTACTGGCACCGGTGATTCAGGACAAAATGAGTGACCCTGCCGTGATCGTGATGGATGAGAAAGGACAGCATGTGATCAGTCTGCTCTCCGGCCATCTCGGCGGGGCTAACGAGCTGGCCACCTGGCTGGCGGGCCGGATCGGCGGACAGGCGGTGATCACCACCGCAACCGATGTCAATCAGGTCACCAGTTTTGATCTGCTGGCGCAGGAGATGAATGCCACGTTCACCGATTTCCGCGCCACCGTCAAAACCCTGAACCAGATGATGGTCAGCGGGGAGCGTATCGGCATCTGGTGGCATCCGGATATGGCGGCAGAGCAGGATAAATACGCCTTACCCGGGCTTATCCCGGTGGCGGATCTGCGCACTCTGCCGGAACTGGATGCGCTGGTGTGTGTCAGTTACCGCCGTGAGGAAGTGATGCTGCCGGTGCCGGTCTATAAACTGATCCCGCGCCGGATTATTGCCGGTATGGGCTGCCGCAGAGATACCGGGGCAGATGAAGTTCAGCAGCTGTTTGCTGAACAGCTGGCTGAGAACAATCTGCTGCCGGAAGCCGTCCGCGCTATCGGCAGTATTACCCTGAAAGCACAGGAGCCCGCCCTGCTGGCGCTCGCTGCCCGCTATCAGGTGCCGTTTACCGTATTCAGTGCTGAGGAGCTTGCCCCTGTGGCGGCACAGTTCCCGGAATCAGAATTTGTTAAAAAAACCACGGGTGTCGGGAGTGTATCCCGGCCGGTCGCCTGGCTGATGAGCAAAGGCTGTCTGATAGGGCAAACCTGTAAGACCCGGGGGATCACCATTACGTTAGGAGCAGAAACAGTATGTTAACCGTTATAGGCATTGGCCCCGGCAGTGAAGCCATGATGACCGAAGAAGCCGTCACCGCACTGAAAGAAGCGGAAGTGGTCGTCGGGTATAAAACCTATACCCATCTGGTGAAACCTCTGGTGGGCGACAAAGAAGTCATCAAAACCGGCATGCGCAAAGAGATCGAACGCTGCCATCTGGCCATTGAGCTTGCACAGGAAGGCAAAAACGTGGCGATGGTGTGCAGCGGTGACGCCGGGATTTACGGCATGGCCGGGCTTATCCTCGAAATCGTCACCAAAGAGAAGCGCGATATTCAGGTGCGTGTGGTGCCGGGTATTACCGCCAGTATCGCCGCCGCGTCTTTACTGGGTGCCCCGCTGATGCACGACTTCTGCCATATCAGCCTGAGCGACCTGCTCACGCCGTGGGAGGTGATTGAGAAACGCATCAAAGCCGCCGCCGAAGCCGATTTTGTTATCTGTTTCTATAACCCGCGCAGCCTGGGCCGCGAAGGTCATCTGGCCCGTGCCTTTGAACTGATGGCACCGTTCAAAGCCGCCACCACCCCGATCGGCGTGGTGAAAGCTGCGGCCCGTAAGAAAGAAGAGAAATGGATCACCACCTTCGGTGAGATGGAATATGAGCGTGTCGATATGACCAGCCTGGTGATTGTCGGTAATAAATCCACCTATATCAGTGATGACCTGATGATCACACCACGGGGATACAAACTGTGAATGACGGCAGACTGCTGATTTTCGGCGGGACCAGTGATGCCCGTCTGCTCTGTGAGCGCCTGGATGCACAGGGAGTCCGCTACCGGCTCTCGGTCGCCACCGCCGCAGGCCGTCAGCAGGCAGCCGGATTACAGGGTGAGATCCGGGAAGGCCGGATGGATGCACAGGCGATGGCGGAATACTGCCGCCGTCACGGGATCCGCCTGCTGGCGGATCTCTCGCATCCTTACGCCGCCGTGCTCAGCGACACTATTTTGCAGGTGCAGCGTGAGCTGGGCATTCCGCTGGTGCGTTATAACCGCCCGAGTGATATTGACGCGGTTGATAACCCGCTGATTTACAAAACGGACTCCATCGACAGCGCCTGTGAGATTGCCATGACACTCGGTCAGCGGATTTTGCTGACCACCGGCAGCAAACAGCTGGCGGATTATATTGCCCGGCTGCCGGGCAAAACCGTGCTGGCGCGGGTACTGCCGACACAGGAAGTGCTGGCGCAGTGCGAATCTTACGGGATGACCATTGACCAGATTTTTGCCCTCAAAGGGCCGTTTTCGGCGGAATTTAATGAAGCGTTTTACCGTTACTGCGGCACGGATGTGGTGATCACCAAAGAGTCCGGCACCCAGGGCGGATTCAGTGAAAAAATCGCCCCCTGTCTGGCGCTGGGAATTCCCTGCATTGTCGTGGTACGCCCGCAGACCCGGGTGTCCGGTGATGTGACTGAATTGCAGGATCTTTGCGGGGTAGAGCAGTATCTGACATCCCGTTTTTCTGTCTGTTGATTTACTGAGGTTATGAGATGAAAAAAGCGTTATTAGTGATTAGTTTCGGCACCAGTTACGCGGAAACCCGTGAAAAAAATATCGAAAGCTGTGAAAAGCAGCTTGCGGCAGCGTTCCCCGGCCGTGATTTTTTCCGCGCCTTCACCTCCGGCATGATTATCCGCAAATTAAAAGAGCGCGATAACCTGCATATCAATAACCCTGAAGAGGCATTACGCCATCTGCACGAGCAGGGTTATGAGGATGTGGCTATCCAGTCACTGCATGTGATTAACGGGGACGAATACGAAAAGATTGTCGGCCAGGTTGAAAAATACCGTCCGTTTTTCCGCTATCTGCGCGTGGGCAAACCGCTGCTGAGCAGTTTTGAGGATTACTCACAGCTGATTGATGCCCTGCACTTCCAGATGCCGGAACTGAAAGCCGACGAGCGTGTGGTCTTTATGGGTCACGGCGCCACTCACCACGCCTTCTCCGCTTATGCCTGCCTGGATCACATGATGACCAACAGCGGCTTCCCGGGACGTGTCGGGGCGGTGGAGAGCTATCCGGAAATCGACCTGATTATTAAAGGTCTGAAAGCCGAAAACGTCCGCAAAGTACACCTGATGCCGCTGATGCTGGTCGCCGGTGACCATGCCATCAATGATATGGCCTCCGATGAAGAAGATTCCTGGAAAACACAGCTGGAACAGGCCGGAATCGAGGCTACCGCATGGTTACAGGGCATGGGTGAGAACAATATGATCCGTCAGATGTTTGTCGAACACCTGGCGCAGACAATGGATAACGGGGAGTAATATCCGCACATGAGTCAGCAAACAGAAAAACCACAGGGCAGACTTTACGCTATCGGCACCGGTCCCGGTGCCAGTGACCTTATCACGGTGCGCGGCGCACGGATTATCAGCGAGCTGGATATCCTGTATGCCCCGGCCGGTAAGAAAGATGCCCCGAGCCTGGCACATACCATTGTCGCCCCGTATATCACCGGTAAAACTACGGTGAAAACCTATCACTTCCTGATGAAAGCGCCTCAGGAAGCGAAAGAAGCAGTCTGGGATGATGTCGCGAAAGCGATTCAGGAGGATGTGGCTGACGGTAAAAAAGTCGGCTTTATCACCCTGGGCGATTCCATGCTGTTCAGTACCTGGGTTTCCCTGCTGGAGCGTATCGGCAATCAGCCATGGCTGGAAGTGATTCCGGGCGTGACCTCGTTTGCGGCTATCGCTTCACGGGCCGTTGTCCCGCTGGCAATGGAAAACCAGAGCCTTGCTGTCATGTCGTGTACCGCATCTCCCGAAGAACTGGAGCATGCGATCACGCATCATGAATGCATTGTGTTAATGAAAGTCTATGGTCGTTTACAACAGGTACGCGATCTGCTCCGCCGCCATGATTTGTTTGATCATGCCATCCTGATGGCCGATGCCACACTGGAAACTGAACAGTGCTGGCGGCGCCTGGATGAGATCGACGACGAACAGACACTGCCTTATTTCTCAACGGTATTAATTAATAAAACCCGGAAATAATTCGGTGAGGTTGTTATGCAACAGAAACTCACGCAGTTCTCGTTAACCGGTGCCGCCGTCACAATTCTGCTGATGATTGCACCCCAGGAAGCCTTTGCCATGCATATCATGGAAGGCTTTTTACCGCCGATGTGGGCGATTGCCTGGTGGCTGATTTTCCTGCCGTTCCTCGGCGCGGGGATTGTCCGCCTTAAAGCGATTGTTCAGGAAGATGCCAACCAGAAAGTTCTGCTGGCACTGTGCGGCGCCTTTATCTTTGTGCTTTCCGCGCTGAAGATCCCGTCAGTGACCGGCAGCTGCTCTCACCCTACCGGGGTGGCACTGGCGGTGATCCTGTTCGGGCCATCCGTGGTGGCCGTGCTCGGCTCCATCGTGCTGCTGTTCCAGGCATTGCTGCTGGCGCACGGCGGCCTGACCACCCTCGGTGCCAACGGCATGTCGATGGCGGTTATCGGACCGATTATCGGCTACCTGGTCTGGCGTTTCACCACCAAACTGGGCTGGCGTAAGGATGTCTGCGTCTTCCTTGTCGCGGTGATAGCGGATTTAACCACCTATTTTGTCACCTCGGTGCAGCTCGGTGTCGCTTTCCCGGATCCGCAGATGGGGATGGGTGCGGCGATCCTGAAGTTCATGGGTATCTTCTGTCTGACTCAGGTACCAATTGCGATTGCGGAAGGTCTGCTGACGGTACTGGTTTATGATCAGCTGGTGAAACGTAACCTGGTGGGTAACGAGGTGCGGGCATGAAAAAGACACTGATTTTACTGTTTCTGACTGTTGCGATTTTTGTCATCCCGTTCTTTATCGATCATGGCGGTGAATACGGCGGTTCAGACGATCAGGCAGAGCAGCAGATCCTCGCTATCGCGCCGGATTATGAGCCCTGGTTTGAGTCTCTGTACGAACCGGCCAGTGGTGAAATCGAAAGTCTGCTGTTTACATTACAGGGCTGTCTGGGCACTGCAGTGATTTTCTACGTGCTCGGTTACTACCGCAGCGGCCGGAAAAATGCAAAGCCTTGATGCGCTGAGTTATCAAAGCCGCTGGCGTCAGCGTGACCCGGGGATGAAGTTTGCCTTCTGGGTCGTGATGATGGTTCTGGCCATGAGCCTGCCGCCGGCAGGCCAGGCGGCTTTATTGCTGTGTATTGCGGCGTTTACCTGCTGGTTACTGCGGGTATCGCCGCTCCGCTATCTTAAATGGCTGCTGATCCCGTTCAGTTTTCTGGCTGTGGGTCTGGTGGCCATTATTATCTCATTTGCCCGCACACCGGACACTCTGCTGTGGGGCATTCAGATTGGTCAGTACTGGGTTGGCCTTGATCCCGCCGGTCTGACAACTGCCAATCAGACCTTCTGGCGCAGCATGGCGGCTCTCGCTGCCACCTTCTGGTTTATGCTCAATATGCCGTTTGAGCAGCTGATTAAACTGATGAAACGCGGCCGTCTGCCGCTGGTGCTGATCGAGCAGATCCTGCTGACCTGGCGCTTTATCTTTATCTTTCTGGAAGAAGCCGCCACCATTTACCACGCACAATCCCTGCGCTTCGGCTACCGCAACCTGCGCACCGGCTACCGCTCACTGGCGATGCTGGTCACCATGCTGTTTTCCCGCGTGATGATGCGCTATCAGCAAATGTCCGTCGCACTGAATGTGAAGCTCTATCAGGGAGATTTCCACCTATGAATCATCACCCTCAATTATCGGTCAGCGGTCTCACATTCCGCTATCAGGACGATAATATCCTGAAAAACCTGACGATGGATTTCGGCGCGCACCAGGTCACCGGGATTATCGGTGCCAACGGCTGCGGAAAATCCACCCTGTTTATGAACCTGTCCGGTATTCTGAAACCACAGGACGGTCAGGTGAACTGGCGGGGTAATCCGCTGAAATACGACAAAAAATCCCTGCTGGAACTGCGTCAGCATGTGGTGACCGTTTTTCAGGATCCGGATATGCAGATTTTCTACACCGATGTGGACAGTGATATCGCTTTCGCCCTGCGCAATCTCGGGGTGGAAGAGGATGAAATCAAACACCGCACCGATGAGGCACTGCGTCTGGTGGATGCGCTCGCCTTCCGTGACAAACCGGTGCAGCACCTGAGTTTCGGACAGAAAAAACGCGTGGCAATTGCCGGGGCGCTGGTGATGCAGTCAGATTATCTGCTGCTCGATGAACCGACGGCCGGGCTGGATCCTGCCGGACGTCAGCAGATGATCGATCTGCTGGCCCGTATTGCCGCAGCCGGTAAACACATTGTGATTTCCAGCCATGACATTGATCTGATTTATCAGGTCTGTGATGGTATTTACGTGATGTCGCACGGCGAAGTATGCGGCCACGGCACGCCGGAGTCCGTTTTCCTGCAAAAAGAGATGATCACCGCCGCCGGGCTGGAACAGCCGTGGCTGGTCAAACTCCACTGCGAAACCGGACTGCCGCTGTGCAAAACTGAACAGGCGCTGTTTGCACAATTGCAGCAGCAGACAACTCCCGCCGCCGGAACACACGAGGTAATGGCATGACATTTTCACTGATGATCCAGGGTACTGCTTCCGATGTCGGAAAAAGTGTATTAGTTGCCGGATTCTGCCGGATTTTTTCTCAGGATGGCTATCACTGCGCGCCGTTCAAATCACAGAATATGGCACTGAACTCGGGGATCACCCGTGACGGCAAAGAGATGGGCCGGGCGCAGATCTTTCAGGCGGAAGCTGCCGGTATAGAACCGGATGTGCGCATGAACCCGGTTCTGCTCAAACCGACCTCTGACCGCAAATCCCAGGTGATTCTGATGGGAAAAGTCGCGCAGAATATGGATGCGGCAGAGTATCACCTCTACAAACCTCAGCTGAAAGCCATGATCCGTGATGTTTACAATGACCTGGCTTCTGAGCACGACATCATTGTGCTGGAAGGTGCGGGCAGCCCGGCGGAGATCAATCTGCGCGACGGCGATATTGTGAATATGGGCATGGCGGAGATGATAGACGCACCGGTGATCCTGGTAGCAGATATCGATCGCGGTGGTGTGTTCGCCTCGATTTACGGCACACTCGCCCTGCTGACAGACGACGAACGCGCCCGGGTGATCGGCGTGATCATCAATAAATTCCGCGGTGATGTCGCCCTGCTGATGCCGGGCATTAAACAAATCGAAGACCTGACCAACGTTCCGGTGCTCGGCGTACTGCCGTGGCTGGATGTGGATCTGGAAGATGAAGACGGGGTAGCGTTACAGGTCGGCAAATATGACGGCAAAACGGAGGAAGTGCTGGATATTGTGGTGGTTCAGCTGCCGCACATTGCCAACTTCACCGATTTCAATGCCCTTGCCGCCCAGCCGGATGTCCGCCTGCGTTATGAATCCGATCCGCTGCTGGTCGGTGAACCGGATCTGCTGATTATCCCGGGCAGCAAAAACACCCTCGGTGATCTGCTGTGGCTGCGTCAGAAAGGAATGGATAAAGCCATTCTCACCCGCCATGCACAGGGTACACCGGTTGCCGGGATCTGCGGCGGCTATCAGATCCTCGGTAAACATATTTATGATGATGTCGAATCCGGATTATCCGATCTGCCGGGACTGGGGCTGCTCGATATCACCACCCGCTTCTCACCGGAAAAAAATACCACCCAGACCGCCGGAACCGTGTGCGGCGCACTGCCGGGGATCTGGTCAGCCTGTCAGGGTGAACCGATCAGCGGCTACGAGATCCACATGGGCGTATCCGAAACCGGCGCGGATGCCATCCCGTTTGCACAGATGCATGAGAAAAACCGCGAGCCGTGCAACCATGCTGACGGTGCGGTCAGCCCGGACGGCAGTGTGATGGGCTCTTATCTGCACGGAATTTTTGACCGCAACAATTTCACCCGTCCGCTGCTCAATCAGCTGCGGAAAAAGAAAGGGCTGGAGCCCCTGCCGGAGAGCACGTTTGATTATGCGCTGCATAAAGAACAGCAGTTTAATATTCTGGCGCAGCAGATGCGGGAACACCTCAATATTGATGAAATCTGCCGTCTGATGCGTGTACACAAGGAGAAAACAGCATGATTTTAATTACCGGCGGCGCCCGCAGCGGTAAAAGCAGTTTTGCTGAAGAACTGGTGGATAACCGCTGTCACAGTGCGCTCTATATCGCCACCTCAGTGGTGACGGATGATGAAATGGCCGCCCGCGTGGCACGCCATAAGGCCGATCGCCCGCAGCACTGGCGTACGTGGGAAGGTTTTAAAAACATTGCCCATGCTATCCGTTATGAACGCAAACCGGGCGAAGGGGTGATGCTGGAATGCATCACCACGCTGATTGCCAATCTGCTCTATGACGCCTCGGGCGGCGCGGATCCGGACACGCTCGATTACGCACAACTGGAGATCGGCATCAACAGCGAAATCGACCATATTATTGATGCCTGCAAAGAGAGCGAGTGCCCGGTGTATATCGTCACCAACGAACTGGGGATGAGCATCACACCGGAAAACCGGCTGGCACGCCATTTTGTCGATATCGCCGGACGTATTAATCAGAAACTCGCCCGTCAGGCCGAACAGGTCTGGCTGGTGGTCTCCGGGATCGGAGTTCAGCTCAAATGAACCTGAAATACCTGTGGGCGACACTCCAGTTTATTACCCGCATTCCGGTGCCGCAGCGCTGGAGTGAAGGCACGGAGTTTCAGCAGTACGGACGTGGCGTACCATTTTTTCCGGTGGTCGGATTGATTGCCGGGATCATTGCAACACTGCTGACGGTGTGGATTGCGCAAGCGGCTCACAGTCCGCTGATCGCCGCGCTGGGCTATGTGCTGGCACTGATCCTGATCACCGGCGGTTTTCACCTCGATGGCCTGGCAGATACCTGTGACGGTATTTTCTCCGCCCGCAAACGCGAAAGAATGCTGGAGATCATGCGCGACAGCCGCATCGGTACGCATGGCTGTCTGGCACTGATTTTTGCCCTGATGGCAAAATCCGCTGCCGCGTATGAGCTTCTCGCCTCCTCTTCCCTTTCCCTGACCACCGCTGCCGGATTGCTGATTTGCGCCCCGGTCGCAGGCCGCACCTGTATGTCACTGGTGATGTACAACCAGCGCTATGCCCGCGAGGGGGAAGGTATGGGCAATATTTATATCGGCCGTATCACTCTGCGCCAGTTTGTCATCACCCTCGCCACCGGCGCGGTGATTGTCACGGTAGCGGGCGGAATGAAAGCCCTCGGCGCACTGATTATCACCGCCTTTATTATTTACGGGCTGGGGCGTTATTTCCGCCATCACCTCGGCGGACAAACAGGGGACACACTCGGTGCCGCTGAAGAGTGCGGGGAAATTATCTTCCTGCTCGCGCTGTTCTGGGTGTAAGCAGATGAGTATCAGCCGCTTTATTCTTGTCCGCCACGGGGAAACCGCCGGGAACAAAGACGGTTTGTTCTACGGCAGCACTGATTTACCGCTGACGGAACACGGCCACCGCCAGGCAGCCAGCGTAGCCGCTTATCTGCAGGATATTCAGATAGATACTATACTGATCAGTGAATTGCAGCGGGCAAAACAGACAGCGGAATACATCCGCGCCCCGGAAACTCATCACTATCACTGCGACCCGCGCCTCAATGAAATGCACTTCGGCGAGTGGGAAATGCAGCATTACAGTGAGATTGCCGCCCGTTACCCGGCGGACTGGGAAACCTGGATGAATGACTGGCTGCATGCCGCACCGACCGGCGGCGAGCCGTTTCCGCAGTTTGCGGCGAGGGTTCAGGCGGTGGCGGATGAACTGCGCCGGGAAGCATCAGAAACCCCGGCAACCCGGCTGATTGTCGCCCACAAGGGCGTGCTCGGGCTTATCATCACCCGCTGGTTCGGCCTGCCCGCAGAGGCCATGTGGCAGTTCCCCTGTGAACAGGACAGTTACAGTGTGGCGGAATGCCGCGACGGATTTATGACGTTAGCTGTGTTTAACGGGCGATCATGTTTTACGCCTGTTGTTTGATTATAAAAATATAATGTGAGCATAAAAACAATGACAACACTGAAAGACCTGATCCGTGCGATCCCGCCTCTGGATCACGCGGCCATGCAGGCGGCAGAGCAGCATATCAACGGATTGGCCAAGCCGCCGCGCAGTCTCGGCCGCCTGGAAGATCTGGCGGTACATCTTGCCGGAATGCCGGGGATTGACCATCCGGATAATCTGCCGAAAGAAATTATTGTGATGTGTGCGGATCACGGCGTATTTGCAGAAGGTGTCGCCGTCACCCCGCAGGAAGTCACCGCTATCCAGGCCCGCAATATTCAGAAACAGCTGACCGGTGTCTGCGCGGTTGCCCGCAGCAACGGCACCAGCGTGCTGCCGGTGGATATCGGCATTGACTGCGATCCTATCGATGACATGATTTCCCTGAAACTGGCACGCGGCTGCGGCAATATCGCCAAAGGCCCGGCAATGTCTTACGCCGATGCGGGGCATCTGCTGGTTGCCAGTGCAGAGCTGGTAAAACAGCGGGTTGCCGCCGGGATCCGCGTTGTCGGCACCGGGGAACTGGGGATCGCCAATACCACCCCGGCGTCTGCGATGATCAGCGTCCTGTGCGGGCTTGATCCGCATGATACCGTCGGTATCGGTGCCAATCTGCCGCTGGATCGCGTCTCGCACAAAGAAGCGATCGTCAGACAGGCTATCGCGCTGAACAAGCCGGATCCTGCAGATGCCATTGATGTGCTCGCCAAAGTCGGCGGGTATGATCTGACCGGGATGACCGGTGTAATTCTGGGTGCCGCCGTCTGTGGTATTCCTGTCGTGCTCGACGGCTTTTTATCTTACGCCTGCGCTATCGCAGCCTGCCGTCTGGCCCCTGCTGTCCGGGACTATCTGATCCCGTCCCACTTTTCCGCCGAGAAAGGCGCGGGTATCGCGCTTGAGCAGCTCGGTCTGAAACCTTTTTTATATTTGGATCTCCGGCTGGGTGAAGGCAGCGGCGCGGCATTAGCCATGTCCGTCATTAATGCCGCATGCAGCATGTATTGTCATATGGGGCATCAGGCCGGGAGTGGTTTCACTCTGCCGCCATCCCCCACCCGGTAAAATGGATTATATTTTTAGGGAGTAAAACGCCATGCGAAAGAAGATCCCGAAAACGGATTTACTGATCACCTTCGAAGCTGTTGCGCAGTATGAGAGCTACACCCGGGCAGCGGAAGAGTTATCACTGACCCAGAGTGCGGTTTTCCGTCAGATCGCCGCGCTGGAAGAATTTCTGAATGTGTCGCTGTTTCATCACGTCCGCAAACGTATTTTCCTCAGTGATGCCGGAAAGCATTACCTCGGGCTGGTGCATGACACGCTGGATAAGCTGGAAAAAGACACCCAGGATATTATGTCCTGGCAGTCATCACAGCAGCTGTTTGAGCTGGCGGTAACACCGACCTTCAGCACACACTGGCTGATCCCGAACCTGCAGAGCTTCCGTGAGAAACATCCGGAAATCGCATTAAGTATTAGCGCATTAACCACACCGGCGGACTTTACCAGCCTGAAATACGATGCGGCAATCATGCGTGAGGATTTCTGTAATCCGTGGCCGGATTTTGAATATCTGTTTGAGGAAGAGCTGGTACCGGTCTGCAGCCGCATGCTGTGGCGGGATGACAGTATCAAACTCACCACCAGCCAGGTGCTGGAAGAGTTTACTCTGCTGCATCAGACCACCCGCCTCGATGCCTGGAGTGACTGGTTCCAGCTCTCGGGCATTCACAACCCGAAAACCCGGGTCGGTCCGCGCTTTGATCTGCTTTCGATGCTGATCTCCGCCATCCGCTCAAATCTCGGTGTGGCGCTGCTGCCGCGTTTTGCCATCCAGAAAGATCTGGAAAACGGCGATCTGGTGATCCCGTGCGACCTGCCGATGAGCACCGGCAACCGCTTTGTTCTCACCTATAAAGAGGACAAGAAAGGATCACTCAACCTGCGGAAATTCAGTGACTGGATCCACGAGAAATCGCGGGAAAAAGAACTGATTCTGTCTTAAATAAAAAAGGTGGCTCAGCCACCTTTTTTATTATCCGGAATACTTACTGTTTATCTGCCGCGATCCGGTTGCGGATATTCTCTGCGCGCTCTGCGGTCGGCGGGTGAGAATCAAATATGCTGTTCTGCCCTTTATCCATTTTCGCAAGCTTTTCAAACCCGGTGGCCAGACCTTCCGTTGAAATGCCGCGTTTTTTCAGCAGATCATAGGAATAATTGTCCGCTTCCGTTTCCTGACGCTGTGAGAACTGCGCATTAACCAGTTTGATACCCATATCAGCAAACTGAGAATTACTCAGTTCAGACGCCAGACCGCCCGCTGAACCCGCCGCGGTTTTTGCCGCCACCGCAGCATAGGCAACCTGCATTGCTTTACGGGTGTGACCCAGGCCGACGTGTCCTAATTCATGCCCCAGGACACCTTCGATTTCATTATCATTCATGATATCCATCAGGCCGCTGTAAACACGGACACAACCGTTCGCCATCGCCCAGGCATTCGGTTCATTGGTCATATAGACCTTGTAATTCACTTTTGTGCCGTTCACATCGGAACCTAATGATTTGGCGATTTTGTCCATGCGTGCCGCGTATTTTCCGGAGGCCGGTGCAATGTTATTTTTTGCGTCCATCTCTTTGCAGGCACCGTCCGTCAGTTTCACCATATCCGCATCGGTTAAGGTGGCCGCCTGAAATAACTGGCCGCCGGACTGTGCCAGGGTGTCATAATTCATATTCTGGCAACCGGCCAGAACAACAGCGGATACCGCAAGGGCTGAGATCGTCTTTAATTTCATTCTGTCTGCTTCCGTTTACTCAGTATTTTTACGGATGCAAAGGTATCAATTTATGTTCATCCGCTGCCAGCAGTCTATTCCGAAAAACAAAGCGCAGCGCTGCCGGACCGGCAAAAAAAATCGCCCCGTATAAACGGAGCGATTGTGATAACAGACTGTATTTACGGGATGAATTACCAGTCGATACCTTTCTGTGCCTGAATACCACTGTCAAACGCGTGTTTAACCGGACGCAGCTCACTGACGGTGTCTGCCAGATCCGTGATATCGCGGTGACATCCCCGGCCGGTAATAATCACGCTCTGGTTTTCTGGGCGATTTTTCAGGTAACTGATAATCTCATCCAGGTCGATATAGCCGTAGCGCACCATGTACGTCAGTTCATCCAGCACCACGAGGTCATAGGACGGATCCTCTAACATCGCTTTGCCGAACTGCCATACTTCCTGTGCCGCTTTGGTATCGCCTTCTTTGTCCTGCGTGTTCCAGGTAAAACCGGTGGCCATGATATGGAATTCAACCCCCAGTTTTTCCAGCACATTGCGCTCGCCGCATTCCCACTGGCCTTTGATAAACTGCACCACGCCCACTTTCATACCGTGTCCGGCGGCGCGGGTCGCGGTACCAAAGGCCGCAGTAGATTTCCCTTTCCCGTTACCGGTGAAGACCATCAGGACTCCGCCGGTCTTCTGAGCCGCGGCAACGCGCCCGTCGACATGCTCTTTCAGTTTCTGTTGCCGTTGTTGATAACGTTCGTCGCTCATGCAAACTCCTCAGGGAAAGTGTTGGCTCAGGCAGGCTGGCCTGCCACGCATTTCTCACATTTTTTCGTCTGAACCTGTTCGAAGAAGTTATTCCCTTTGTCATCCACCAGGATAAAGGCCGGGAGCCCTTCCACTTCCATTTTCCAGACTGCTTCCATACCCAGTTCAGGGTATTCCAGAATATCCAGGCTCTTCACATATTCCTGAGCCAGAATCGCCGCAGAACCGCCGATACTGCCCAGATAGAAGCCGCCGTGTGCTTTACAGGAATCGGTCACCGCCTGACTGCGGTTTCCTTTTGCCAGCATCAGCATACTGCCGCCCTGCGACTGGAACAAGTCCACATACGGATCCATCCGGTTACCGGTGGTCGGGCCGAGAGAGCCGGAGACCAGGTCTTCCGGTTTTTTCGCCGGACCCGCATAGTACACCATATGATCTTTGAAATACTGCGGTAATCCCTGTCCGCTGTCCAGGCGCTCTTTCAGTTTCATATGCGCGATATCACGGGCAATGATGAGCGGGCCGCTGAGAGAGACGCGGGTGGAGACCGGATACTTGCTCAGCTCTTTGAGGATTTCCGCCATCGGCCGGTTCAGATCGATACTGACCATGTCGCTTTCATTCTCTTTGCGCATGGATTCCGGAATGTAACTTGCCGGATTGTATTCCAGTTTCTCCAGCCAGATCCCGTCTTTGGTGATCTTGCCTTTGATGTTACGGTCAGACGAACAGGACAGTGCCAGACCAATCGGGCAGGAACCGCCGTGACGCGGCAGACGGATCACACGGATATCATGGGCGAAATATTTACCGCCAAACTGGGCACCGAAGCCGAACTCACGGGTGGCTTCCAGCAGTTCCTGCTCCAGCTCGCGATCGCGGAAGGCGCGTCCCAGCTCATTACCGGTATCCGGCAGATTGTCATAATATTTGGTGGACGCCAGTTTCACCGTTTTCAGGTTCATTTCCGGTGAGGTGCCGCCGATACAGAACGCAATATGGTACGGCGGGCAGGCAGTGGTACCGAGATACTTCATTTTGTCGATCAGGAATGCTTTCAGGCGATCATGTTCCAGAATGGCCTTGGTTTCCTGATACAGCGCGGTTTTGTTGGCAGAGCCACCGCCTTTATTGATAAACAGGAAGTGATATTCCGCGCCTTCGGTGGCCAGGATATCAATCTGTGCAGGTAAGTTGGTGCCGGTATTCACTTCCGTGTACATATCCAGCGCTGCGTTCTGTGAATAACGCAGGTTTTCACGCTGGAATGTGTTGTAAATACCACGGGATAAGCATTCCGCATCGTTGACGCCGGTCCATACCTGCTGGCCTTTTTTCGCCACGATAGTCGCGGTGCCGGTATCCTGACAGTTCGGCAGAACCCCTTTGGCAGAGATTTCCGCATTGCGCAGCAGTTGCAGCGCGACATATTTGTCGTTTTCGCTGGCTTCAGGGTCGCTTAAAATCTGTGCAACCTGTTTCTGATGTGCCGGACGGAGGAAATAGGAGGCATCATGCACGGCCTGCTGGGCAATCAGCGTCAGCGCTTCAGGTTCAACCTTAAGCATCTCACGGCCTTCAAATGTCGCCGTGGAAACGTGCTCCCTGCTCAGCAGATAATAGTCCGTTTTATCTTCCGATAACGGGAATGGCTCCTGATACTCAAAAGTTTTATTTGTCATTATATTCACTCGTATTAAATCAGAAAAATGAAGAACCTATTGACTCACAATTTAAAAAATAAAATTACCTGTCCCGATTATGGTGGCTTATTATGCACAAAAACAAATGATTAAAATGAAGAAGTTGGTGAATTTCATGAAGGAACAGACACGTATCACACCATTTTAATATCATTATTAAATCCGTTTAAAAACAAAGTAATAAACCATAAATTAACGATTTCAAAATGAGAAAATAACATATTATCGTTACATTTGATGATTGAATTAAATTTATAAAATAAAAAACCAAAGTTTATTTTAATAAAAATGAGATCTTAATACGGAAATACAGAATAATGAAAATGTAAAAGTGTTAAGCGGGTCATGAGATACAAACTGCAGATATAAAAAAACACAGGTGAAAATCGGTACCTGTGTTTTTTTTCATACAGAGAATAGGTTCTTCAGCCTGCTTTTTTCAGCGGCTCCGGTTCTGCCATCTCAACTACCGCTACCGGCGGTTTTCCGTGACAGCCTTCCCCGTAATGCTCGCCTTCCCAGCGCCCGACAATCGCCGCGCCCATCGCATTACTCATCACGTTGGTCGCGGAGCGGCCCATATCCAGGAACGGATCGACTCCCATCAGCAGAATTAACCCGGCTTCCGGGATATTAAACTGTGTCAGTGTGGCGGCAATCACCACCAGCGAGGCACGCGGCACACCCGCCATACCTTTGGATGTCAGCATCAGGATCAGCAACATTGTAATCTGATCTCCCATGGAAATCTCAATATTACAGGCCTGGGCGATAAAGATAACCGCAAAAGAGCAGTACGCCATAGAGCCGACGAGGTTAAAGGAGTAGCCAATCGGCAGTACAAAGCTGGCGATTTTATTGGAGACACCGAACTGCTCGAGCTGCTTCAGTGTGCCCGGAAACGCCGCTTCAGAGCTGGAGGTGGTAAATGCCAGCAGCGCCGGCTCAGCGATCCCTTTGGTCAGCCGCAGAATACAGCGCCCCACGATCAGAACTGCCAGACCGATTAACACCAGCCATAATGTTGCCAGTGTCAGGTAGAATTCACCCATAAAAATACCGGCTTCCAGCAGCACCACCAGCCCGCGCTCGGCGATCATACCGGAAATAGCGGCAAAAACCGTCAGCGGCGCAAACAGCATGACATAGCCGGTCAGTTTCAGCATCAGGCTGACCACCGACTCCAGCAGTGTCAGAATCGGCTTACCTTTTTCACCGATAGCGGAAAGAGCAATTCCCATAAAAATAGAGAAAACAACGATCTGCAAAATCTCATTACGGGCCATGGCATCAACGATACTGGTCGGGATCAGATGGGCGATAAAGTTTTTCACCGAAAACGCGGCGGTCGCCACATTGTCCACCACCGTATCCGCCGGTGCCACAAAGTTAATTCCCGCACCCGGTTTAAGCAGGTTAACAATCACCAGCCCGAGTGTAATGGAAATAAAAGAAGCGCAGACAAATAAAAACAACGTCTTGGAGAAAACCCGGCCGAGTGTCCGCGCATCCCCCATTTTTGCAATACCCACCACCAGCGTGGAGAGGATCAGCGGCGCGATAATCATTTTAATGAGTCGCAGGAAAATATCTGTCACCACTGAGATATCAGCAGAATATTGCTGATTAAACCCGGGTGTGGCCAGTTTGTTCAGCGCAAAGCCGACAATCACCCCGATAAATAACGCAGCCACAATCCAGGTCGTTAAACTTCTTGACTTCATACTATCTCCATAATGCTGATGTACTTAATCCCCCGGAGACTTTAAAAAATCTGATTAATTTCTTCTGAGCCTGACGGCAGCAGAAAAAATAATAAGCAGAAAGTGAGGGAGTTCAGAACAAAACTGACATCTGCCTTTAACAAAATGAACAATAAAATACACCGCTATTGACATAGTGATGTGTTATTTTACCGGGCGGACCGTACATTATTCCGCCATTACTTTGTTGCAGATAAAGGATTCCGTAACAAATGTTACGTAATAAAGTGTGTTTTAAACTGTTATTTACATCAGATTAACCCTGATGTTGTTTTTTTATACTACCGGCCGGTTTTCAGATGAAAAATACGGCTCTCCTGAAATCATACTCCTTTTTTATTTGATGTCCCTCTCTTTATTGTTTAATTTTTTGTTGCTGATAAAACCAGCAACTCATTATTTTTCATTAAAATTTTTAATAAAAAAGGGCCGCGTGATAATGCGGCCCTTTCCGGAACTGAATGAAAAATCACTTATTTCGGCAGAACCCCGAAGGCGCGGAAATTGCCGGTCTGCGTGATAAAGGTGTTGTAATACTCATTTTCCGCCACCGTATTGGATGATGCGGACCCGGCAGACGCGGATACCAGATCCATGGTGGTCTGGTGAATCTCTTTATTCAGCTTGTCGTGAATATCCGGATTATCAGATTCGTTAATCTGCTTCAGCAGGCCGGTTAATTTCAGCGCCTGTTTCTGTGTTTCCGCATCTTTAAACTTCGGCTCCGGAATGGCGTAATCGAAAGTCATATTGACGCTGTCTTTCAGCTCATCACCCGGCGCCACCGGCTGTAATTTTTCTCCGTAATCGGATTCGATATAGGCGACCAGTTCTGCTTTATCAAAACATTTGGTTTTAATATTGCCGACAGACTGGCGGTTACTGGTGGTAATTTCTTCCGGGAACGCCGTACCGACAGGATAACTGCAATTAAACAGATTGTGGTCAATCAGGGTGGCATTGCTGCTGCGCACCGGCATCTGTAAATCATGGCCGTTAATGGTGACATCATACAGCGCCGGTTTAAAGCGATCGCTCTGCCCTTCCACCGCATAGACCTCAGACAACATATAATAGACGTGATTATCCGGGTTAATAATGCCGCCGCTGTTATTGTCATACACCATAAAATTCTGTTTCTCACCCTTCGCATTCTCAATGCTGTGCATACCCGGTGATAATTTCAGTTTCGCGGCGGTACCCGGTTCGGTGGTGTATTCTTTGTCATCCACTTTAAAGGTCAGTGTGGTGTCAGTCGGGTTGCTGTACCAGAATTCATTTTTAGTGCTGTCCGGATCCAGACTGTCACAGGCGGCCATTAATAATACGGCAGAACCTAATACACTTAGTTTTATTGCGGTTTTCATAATCGATCTCATCATATTGTTCTGAACACAGTCCCGATATTATCAATCCTTATTTACCCGGCATAGGATAAATTACCGCCAAATCCCGGCGGCTAAAAACACAATAATCAGGTAAAGCCGGAAAATAACAGGATGATGACTTATATCATCAGGCGTTATTGTATTTTTTCCGTAGTTTCTTTTCTGTTATCGCCAATCTGCATTATTACTGTCACCACCCGCGCAGCAGTAAAAAAGCAGATTATTTTAATTCGTTATTAATATTTAACTATTCGTCATCAGGCGATGTTATCGCGCATTATGTGCACCCTGACAATATTTCTGTATGACAATCCCCGGTTCAGTGATATGTTTTTTTTATTACTTCATTTCTGTGCCGGATAATCATCATGATGATTTTTTTTGCTGTGGCGCTCGCTCACTTTATCGCTCTGATAAGCCCCGGGCCTGATTTTCTGCTGATTATAAAAAGTACCCTGCGTAACAGCAGACGGGTGGCATTTGGTGTTGTCTCCGGTATTGCCACTGCCAATGCACTGTATATTGTACTCTGCCTGGCCGGTGCAGGCGCTATCCTCGCACAATCTGTCACGCTGATGATTCTGATTAAATTGTTCGGCGGAATATTCCTGCTCTTTATCGCATGGCAGGCATTACGGGCAAAAAAATCTGATTACCGTTTTCTGATGGCACAGGCAGCTGAAGACAGAAATACACATCCGCAGAGTACGTTTAAAAAAGAATTTCTGGTCGGCTTATCCTCCGGCCTGTTAAATCCCAAGAATTTATTATTCTATTTAAGTCTGTTTACTGTTGTGCTGGAAAGTCAGGATAATTCCGTACTATTTAAAACCGGTATTGCACTCTGGATGGTGATGGCCGTATTAATCTGGGACAGCCTGATTATGTATCTTCTGACCCGGCCCGCAGTACGTCAGCAATTTAATCGCTGTGCCTTCTGGATTGATAAAACCGCCGGTATTATTCTCGGTCTGGTCGGACTGAAAATTATTCATATGACATTTAAAAGCACGCCTTAACTTAATCAGGATATTACCGTGACTGCTGTTTTACGACATTGTTTTACCGCTCTGCTGATTATTTTTATTTCTTTGCAGACAGCTGCTGCCGGGAAAAATATCCCGGCTGAAATAAACGGCCTTAACGGCACACTGACACTGCCGGAAAACAGCACGCCGAAAGGTGTCATCCTGTTTATTGCCGGTTCCGGCCCGGTGGATCGTGACGGTAACAGCCCGGGCAGTCAGACCGATAATCTGCGGATGCTGGGCGATGCCCTGAGTGATGCCGGTTATATCACACTGCGGACCGACAAAGCCGGAACAGGTGCCGGTGCAGCAACCGTTAACCCGGCAGATATCACCTTTGCCGGTTATCTGCGGGATTATCAGGCGTGGTTCGATTTTCTGCAAAAGCGCTATCCGGACACCCCGGTGTATCTGCTCGGCCACAGTGAAGGGGCGTTGTTTGCCACCCTGATGGCGCAACAGCATAAACCGGCGGGGATTATCCTGGTTTCACCTGCGGGATATACCATCGATATTATCCTGAAAAAACAAATGAGTACCCAGCCATTCCCGCCGGAGGCGCTGGCCTATATCAACGATGTGATTGACCGGCTGAAAGCAGAGAAAACCACGGAGAATGTCCCGCCGTCTCTCAATATTCTGTTCGCCCCGGAATTACAGCGCTATTTTATGGAGTGGATGCAGTATGACCCGGCAGAAGAGCTGGCAAAAGTGAGCGTTCCGGGACTGATTATTCAGGGTGGTCATGACTGTCAAATCCCTCCGGAAAACGGCGAACGGCTTATCCGTACCGCACCGGATAATCAGTATGCGGAGATAGCAACCATGAATCACGTTCTGAAAGCGACCCCTGCTGATTGTGCGGCGGCTATCGCCAGTTACAATAACCCGGCGCTGCCGCTGCACCAGGAACTGGTTCCTGCTATTACCCGTTTTTTATCTGCCCGCTGACGTCATGTCAGCGGATGTATTCCGTCAGGGTGTTTTTTTCAGTGTCTGCAGAAAGTTATTATAAATTTCAGTGAAATCATCTTTAAAGCCGGGGAATTCCGCGAGACTTTTGATATTCAGGGTAATATGCATCATAAAACCGTGGATCAGGCTGCATAACAGATAAGAGTCATACTCTTTGATTGTCTGCTCTGCTTTCAGCTGACTGATAATATTATCCACCCGGCTGCTGATATAGCGCCGGTTAATACCCTCAAATTCATACCACCCGGCGACCGGCATCACTTCCTGAACCGGAATCAGTTCCCGGTAATGCTGTTCCAGATAATTCATAAAACTGCGGACAACAAGCTGCAGCTCTTCCCATTTATCCGCCAGAGGTTCAATATGATCGAGGACAGCACTGATTTTCTGTAATTGTATTTCATAGCAGTGCAATAACAGGTCACTTTTACTTTTAAAGTGGTGATAAAACGCCCCTTTTGTGACCCGTGCATCACGGGCAATTTCATCAATCGAAACGGACTGATAGCCTTTTTCAATAAAAAGTCCGTGTGCCGAAATCAGTAATGCCTGCCGCGTCCGTGCTGAATTTTCCTGTTGCCTGGTCAGTGTGTTCATGGTAAAAATGCCCTGTTACATACTATCAGTATGTAATCGTATCACAGTATTTTTTGGGTGCCAACAAACGGAAATCCTTATGCTTAAACATGATAACACTGTCACGGAATCCGTTGATTCCGTACCGGTCACCGATAAAGAACAGGATGACAATGCCTTTTATCTCAGCGTGATAAAAGACATTATTTTGTGGATTGAGCATAACCTGGATAAGTCACTGCAGCTGGATGTGGTGGCTGAACGTTCCGGCTATACCAAATGGTATTTTCAGCGGATTTTTAAACGCTTTACCGATATGACGCTGGCAGGCTATATCCGCCGCCGCCGTCTGACAAAAGCCGCCACCGAATTACGGCTGACCACACAAAACATCGGTGATATCGCGCTGAAGTATCAGTTTGATTCCCAGCAATCTTTTGCCCGGCGTTTTAAGGCAGTCTTTAATATGACCCCGACAGAATACCGCCGTAATCCCAACTGGGATCTGACAACGCTGCAACCGCCGGTACAACTGGAAATGCCGCCGCTGCCACAGCCGGACATTATTATGCTGGATGATATCGCTGTTATGGAAAAAGGCTATCACTACCAGTCACCGCTGGATGAAATCGGCCATCTGCATGAAGAGATCCGCACGACATTCTGGCGTGATTTTATCCGTCTGGTGTCACCGGAACTTCCGTACTGTTATGTCCGCACCGCCTATGACAGAACATCAGATCAACCGGAATGTATTGCTATCGGCTATCATATCGGGGTGGATGATCCGGCCTTTATTGTACAGGAAAACGAATTAACACCGGCGGTGATCAACCGCGGGAAATATGCAAAATTCCATTTTGACGGCTTATTCCGTGATTACCGGGATTTCACCTTCAATGTGTATTTATACGCGTTACCGCAGCTCGGATTATGCCGCCGTCCGGGACTGGATATTGAAAAATATACCCGAACCGAAGCAATAAGTGATAATCCGCCAGAGCACCTGTGTGTGGATTATTATATTCCGGTACTTTAATCTCTCCCGCATTTTCTCCCTGTTCATGCCGGTTATTTTCTGTTACAGAAAAATAACCGGTATCTGACATAATATTGATTACGGTCAGTAAATCTCAGCACGGTTATTAACCTGTTGTAATATACTATAACCTTCATTAACTCAGTATAAATACGTCACCCTCCGGCAGTTAAATACAATTACCACGGACGGACCTATGAATAAACTGACTCCGCTGAAACCTGTTCCTTCCTTAATCGCTGTTCTTATTACCTGTATTATCTGGTTTGCTGTTCCGGTACCCGATGGCGTTGATCCTAATGCCTGGCATCTGCTCGCACTTTTTGTCGGTACAATTGCCGCGATTATCGGTAAAGCGATGCCTATCGGTGCCGTTTCCATGGTGGCGATTGCCCTTGTCGCCCTGACCGGCGTGACTAATCCCGGCTCCGCGAAAGCTGCGCTCGCTGATGCCCTGAGCGGCTTTTCCAATGAGCTTATCTGGCTTATCGGGGTCTCTATTATGGTCTCCCTCAGCCTGAATAAAACCGGGCTCGGGGCACGTATCGGGTACTATTTTATTTCCCTGTTCGGCAAGAAAACGCTGGGTATCGCTTATTCCCTGGCGATCGCCGAAACCGTACTGGCACCGGTCACTCCCAGTAATACTGCGCGCGGCGGCGGGATCATCCACCCGATTATGCGCTCTATCGCTGACAGTTTCGGTTCAAAAGCCGATGACGGCACCAGCGGAAAAATCGGCCGCTATCTGGCGCTGGTGAATTACAATACCAACCCTATCACGTCCGCCATGTTTATTACCGCCACCGCACCTAACCCGCTGATTGTCACCCTGATTGTACAGGAGGCCGGTAAAGGAGCAGAGCTGAGCTGGTCGATGTGGGCAGTGGCCGCATTTTTACCGGCGCTGATCTCGCTGATTATCATGCCGCTGGTGATCTATTTTCTGTATAAACCGGAGATCACCGCCACCCCGGATGCCCCGGAATTTGCCCGTGAGCGGATCCGCGAACTCGGCCCGGTGTCTCTGCCGGAAAAAATCACACTCGGGGTCTTTATCCTTCTGCTGGCATTGTGGGCCGGCGTGCCCGGCTGGCTGTTCGGCAGTGAATATAACGTGAACCCGACTACCGCCGCCTTTATCGGCCTTGCCGCCCTGTTGTGCAGCGGTGTGCTGAGCTGGGATGATGTGCTGAAAAACAAAGGGGCGTGGGATACCGTCGTCTGGTTCGCCGCGCTGGTAATGATGGCATCATTCCTCGGCAAACTCGGGCTGATAAAATGGGTCTCGCTGACGGTCGGCGGCGGTATTGACCATCTCGGGATCGGCTGGACCGGCGGGATGCTGCTGCTGGTGCTGTTTTATGTCTATTCCCACTACTTTTTTGCCAGCACCACTGCGCATATCACCGCCATGTTCGCGGCGTTTTATGCCGCCGGACTGGCACTCGGCGCACCGCCGATGCTGCTCGGGCTGACCCTGGCGTTTTCCTCCTCGCTGATGATGTCACTGACTCATTACGGCACCGGCACCGCCCCGATTATTTTCGGTTCGGGTTACACCACCCTAGGTGAGTGGTGGAAAACCGGTCTGGTGATGAGCATCGTTAACCTGGTTATCTGGATTATCGCCGGCAGCCTGTGGTGGAAACTCCTCGGATACTGGTAACAGATTGACCGGCATCATCTTCCTGAGGGTATTCTTTGCCGAATTAAGAATTATCGCATAAAGAATACTTATATACTGACCCCGCAGTTTTTATCAGTGATAACACGGGGGGATGATGCAAAAGGAGATAGTGCAGCCGGTATCTGCGGACACCGGCGCGATTGAGCAGTCCGCAGATAATCCGTCGCCCTGTGCGCCGCTGACCCCGTCGGCGGAAACCCGCTATCTGAAAGCGATGGAGCAGACTGACCGTTATCACTGCCGCTATAATCCGTCCTATGCTCTGCTGGATAACGCAGAGCCCGCGCCGGTCATTCCCGCAGCGCTGTTCCGCAGCGGGTGTCCGGCCACGCACTCATTCTGTCAGATGCGTCTGCAATGGCTGGCGGCCGCCTGCGCCATTGATACCGCTGCAGAACATGCCCTCAGCGACTCACATTGGTACGCGGCACAGCGGGTACTGATTATTGATAACGGCCATAATCCGCTGACCACGGCAGAGCTGGTCATCGCCGCTTATATCACCGGTACAAAATGACATCCGTCTGCGGTGAAATAACACACCGCCGGCTTACGCAGCCTGACATTTGATCTGCTATTATTATTTGTCTCAGCAAAATCACGGATTTGATCGTTATGACCACAGAAGCACCCGTTTTTTTACTCGCCCCGCCTCAGCGTGATGAAGCGGATTATCTGACCCGCCTGTGCCTGCGTTCAAAACAACACTGGGGATATGATGAAAAATTTATGGCGACCTGCCGGGATGAACTGACCATTACCTCCGCTGATTTTGACCGTTCGCGGCTGATGACCGCACGAATCAACGGCAAAATTGCCGGTGTTGTGCAACTGACCATCAACCGCCAGGAAGAGAACGGAAAGCTATCCAAACTCTTTGTGCATCCGGATTATCTGCATCAGGGAATAGGCAGCGCACTGTACCAGTGGGCAGTTTCCTCCGCCCGGACACAGTGTATCAGCGCCCTTCTGGTGGATGCTGATCCCAACGCGGAAGCATTTTATATCCGCCAGGGGGCTATCCGCATCGGGGAAACGCCGTCGGAATCCCTGCCCGGCCGGGTTCTCCCGCTGTTACTGATTTCGCTGCACTGACACCGGCGCTGTTTTTTTATCCTCAGCCGCCGCATGTGCTGTCAGTGCCGGAAAATCCGCTTCGGTAAACGGCAGTGCGGTCACCGGCAGATTTCCGGGATTGTTTGTCCGCCATAATTCAAAGGACGCCAAATCCGCCAGCGGCCAGCCCCGGTAATGCTGAGGTAATGCCAGTCTCAATCCGGCGGCGGTTTCCCGCGCTGGCTGTGACGGCAGCCGGTCATCACTCACACTGTAATCCCGGCGCAGCACCAGAAACTTCTCCGGCACCCGCTGGCGCTTATCCCACCAGCGCCCGTCGATACTGTCAAACATCTGCCGGGTAACGGCTGCGGGCTGTGCATCCAGTTGTGCCAGCGCCAGCGGAAGAATACTCTCCATTCCGCGGTTAAAATCAGCGACTGATCCGCCGTGTCCCTGTAACAGCAAGGTGATGGCAAGGCGCGCCCCCAGCAGGTTGGAATAGAGATCTTCCGGGGTAAATGCCGAAATTTCTTCCGGAAAACCGGGAACTGAATGATAACCATACCACTGGGCAATTTCATGCCATGCCGCCAGGCGAAACGCGAGCCGCGCGGCCAGATACACACTCAGGGTATAGCGCTCTGCCGGATCCTGCGGCGGGATAAAATGGCGGAACTGAATACGGCGGGAAAACAGTTCATCCGACAGTATCAGCATCCGGGCATTACCAAGATGCGGATAGATTTGCGTGAACAGGTAATAAGTGTAATCGGCGGTATCCCGCACATGGGCGATATCAATAAATCCGCCGTGGCGGGAATAGATGATCCCGAGGTTTTCATTACTCAGGCCGATAACTTCCGCCACGCCAAACCAGAAGCTGTCATTGTAGACATGCTCCCCCAAATCACCGGCGGTCAGCACATTGCCGATGGTGTAAAACGGCACCGGAACCGGCCCCAGTTTTGCCTGCAAATCATAGCCGAATGCGCAGCAGGGGCGCAGCCCGTCAGGCGCCCCCACCTTATCTGCAACCGGAAATGCCTGAGCTGCCGTTTCCGTGGTCTGCGGAGAAAGATCGGCGCGTATAACCGGCACATCGGCCATCCGGCTCTGACAGCCGGATAACAGTACCATCATGATAATTGCGCTGATAAATACCCGCATCAGAAGGCTTCCCCGACCTGGAAATAAAAACCGCTGCTCTGTTTCCCGACCCCAAAATCAAGCCGCACATTCATCCGGGGTTTGAATTCAAAACGATATCCCACACCGACGTTCGGCAGCCAGTGACCGCCGCCGAGATGACGTGCACTCTCACTCATCGTCCCGCCGCCGGCCCAGAGCACAATACCGTGCCGCCAGTCCAGCTTGCGCCGGTACTCCACCTGTGAGGCAAAGACATGATTATCCTGATAGCGGCCGTCATAATAGCCGCGCATCTGCCGCCCATTACCGAGGCGGGAATACTGATCCCACGGCACATCTCCGGAGGCAAACCGCGCGTAGTTATCAAACGCCAGCACCGTTTTATCATCCAGCGGATAATAATAGTTGTACTGAATCTCGGTGGTATTAAACCGCGTATCACTGCCGAGTGACGGCGCATACCAGGTATAACGCAGATCCAGCGCCTGCCCCTGACGGGCATTCGGCAGGAAATCCCGGCTGTCATAACTGAAGGTGGCGCTGACCCCGGAACTGACCGCATGCCGGTCATAATCATGCTCATCCATATAGCGGCTGAACGGTTTATCCGGCGAGGCCGCATTCAGTGTGCTGAAATCCCAGCCTAACCCGATATAGGTATTATCCGCCACCCGGCGCAGCAGTGACGGCGTCAGCCGCAGTTGCTGTGACTTATATTCACCGAAATGATCTTTGACACGCCCGGCCTGATAGCCTTTCCCCCAGTAATCCGTCGGCACATTATTGATCGTGCCGCTGAGATAAAAACGCCAGTTATCATTATCCAGATAGGTGTAATTATTCAGGTTCAGCCCGAACGCCCCGGTTGAGGAGGCAAAACCACTGAGGGATAAGGTGGATATTTTACTGTCAGGATCACTATCCGCCTGATACATACCGACCAGCGCCACCCCGACGCCTAATTCCAGTTCAGGGGTATAAAACGGCCCGGGTAACACCCCCCAGTCGATGGTTTTGCTGCGGTCAAATTGGTTATTACTGCCCAGTCCGGACAGTGCATCATCAATTTGTTCCCGTGAGGGTAAATAACCGGCCTTTGCTGTGTGAACCGCCACCAGACCGGCAAATGCCAGCCCGGCGGAAAAATAACGAAATATCATTAAAAACGGAATTCTCCGGAAATAAAGAAACTGTTACGGTTATTAAAACCCACTTCTGAGATTATATTAAAATTGCGGGTCACTTCTAACCGGGCGCCGACCAGGTTGCTCCATTTATGAGCAAGATGCTGTTCAACATCGAATTTCATATCGCCGGGGATCATATTTTCCATGCCTCCCGGTAACGATAAGTTTAATCCGCTGATATCCCCTTTGAAACGCTGGGTAATATCCTGATACATAGCACCGGTCCAGACCTGTAATTTGGTATTTCCCTGACCGGCAATTAACGGTGAAAAAACAAATTCATAACCGACGCGGGGTGAAACAACCAATGCTTTAATATCACCGTCAAGGATATCAAGATTGGTTTTGGTATAGTTAACATCGACTGTACCGAAGAATTGCTCATAGGCACCGGCAAAAGTCACACCCGCACCATAAGTTTTCCCTTCGAAATCCAGTTTAAAGGGCTGACCTTCAATCTTAGAGTCAAGATTAATATTATGTATTTTTCCAAACATCTTAACATCCACCGAACCACCGGCCAGTGTTGTGTCAGATTTACCCTTTGTTTTTCCGTATAAACCATACACATTCATAAACGGAAATACCCATGAGTCTAACTTCAGCATATGGGTTTCTGTTTTTTCACGGGTATGACCGGCATCAATGTTAATACCTTCAACCGATGCTTTAAAAAGGCCTTCACCGACGACAATTTTTGTCGGCATAATAAAACCGATTTTATCCACAACAATATCCTGCCGCAGATTCATATAGTTATAACCGACACCAAACGGCTCGGGAAGATCATAACCACGGGCGCGGGCTTCATCGCCCCAGATAGGCAGAATACGGGATTTGGATTCAGAAGGACGGGTGGCATCAGGAGAGCCATCGTCATTTTGTGCAGAGCCGCCGGACTGGCTGACACTTAACGACAGAGTCGGGCCGTCAGCATAAGAAAAAGCGCTCAGGCTCAGTGAGCCGGTAATAATCAGAGTATGAAGTATCGGGCGTAACATAATATAAGCCGGTTTTGTTTAATTAAATGGTGATGAATTCTAACGGCTAATCCCCTCTGATTACGAGCTTTCTGTGCGATAATTAGTAATAATTGCTATGTACGTAACGTTATTGTCATTTACAGTAATAATAACTTAACATTATCATAATAAAATACACAGTAAATATGTAACCTGAAATATAAAACATTAATATCCATATAATCACATCGTATATTTTATATTAGATGCAATAATTTAAATAATAAGATCATTAACTTTCAATATTGCGGACATTATGCTATTTCCTTATAACTATAAACGCACCATCAACCCCACTAAATAATTAAAGGATACCAATATGCCTATTGCAGAGCCACGCAGAGATGACGTCATGACTGACTACGGTACACTTAATCGTCTTTATCCACAGACTGTTACATATAAAGTTGATAATAAAAATTATATTCTTATGGAAGATGAAAATGGTGAATTCATCATCAAAGAAATCAGCCAGAAAGGGAAACTGGATAAAGATATTTCAAGTGGTCAATTCTCAAGATATTTCGACATCATTCAGGTAGCCTATGATGATAAAAATAAAAATACATATATTTGCGCTATCAGTTTAGGAGGAAAGAAAATGAAATTATTCCAGGCAAATAACCTGGGGATAGATAAAAAGTATTCCAAAGATTATGTCATCAACGGCCGGAAATCATTTAACTTCTTTTTCATTGACGGGTTACTCCATCTTTTTGAATGCGATGAAGACAACAAAGGCCGCTATAGTATTTATTCAATTTCTTTTTAATAAAAACCAATATTACTTTAGCATTAAAAACATCAAAATCAGTTGTAATTACGGGAGGCTTTAATTTATTATATCCGGATTATTCAGAAACAGTTATTATTCATGGATAGAATTTAACTGTTATAAGTCCTGAATCCTGGTTATAAGATAATATGTCTGATAATAAAATAGTAGATTCCTGCTGTCTCCCTGCAAAAGCCACGTTATTTTCATTACGTGGCTTTTCAGCATCAGCACCGTGATACCCGTCTGACTTCCCCGGTTTTGCGATCTTCCTCCACCCTTTTCAATAATTCACCGCGGTACAGGAAGGAATCCCCTCTTTCATCATAATCTGTGTTATTTTAAGCATATTAATGAAGACAATCCCGGGAACGGGCAGTTGATAAACCGTAACTCTTTCAGAGTGTTAACAGAATCCTTATGACTGACAACCAAAACTTTGACTCCCATACACCCATGATGCAGCAGTACTTCCGGCTCAAGGCACAACATCCGGATATTCTGATGTTTTACCGGATGGGTGACTTCTATGAGCTGTTCTTTGATGATGCCAAACGGGCAGCACAGTTACTGGATATTTCACTGACCAAACGCGGCCAGACCGCCGGTCAGCCGATCCCGATGGCCGGTGTGCCGCATCATGCGGTTGAGGGATACCTGGCAAAACTGGTTCAGCTCGGGGAATCCGTTGCCATCTGTGAGCAAATCGGCGATCCGGCCACCAGCAAAGGCCCGGTGGAGCGCAAAGTGATCCGTATCGTCACGCCGGGAACGGTCAGTGACGAAGCCCTGTTACAGGAGCGTCAGGATAACCTGCTCGCCGCTGTCTGGCAGGATGCGCGCGGCTTTGGTTACGCCACTCTGGATATCACATCCGGCCGTTTCCGTATCCTCCAGTTAGACGATAAAGACGCGATGGCCGCGGAATTACAGCGCACCCGCCCGGCAGAGCTGCTCTACCCGGAAGATATGGCGGATTTCGCCATTATTCAGAATCAGAAAGGGCTGCGCCGCCGTCCGTTGTGGGAATTTGAGCTCGAAACTGCCCGTCAGCAGCTGACATTACAGTTCGGCACCCGGGATTTGCACGGCTTCGGCGTGGAAAATGCTCCGCTGGCCTTACAGGCCGCCGGATGTCTTCTGCAATATGTCAAAGATACCCAGCGCACCTCGCTGCCGCATATCCGCAGTGTGACCCTGGAAAATCTGCAGGAAAATGTGATTCTGGATGCAGCCACGCGCCGCAATCTGGAAATTACCCAGAACCTCAGCGGCGGCACCGAAAATACCCTGTCGTCCGTACTGGATCTGTGTGTCACCCCGATGGGCAGCCGGATGCTCAAGCGCTGGCTGCACTCCCCGCTGCGTGACAGAGCCGTGCTCGCCAACCGCCAGCAGGCGATTGCCGCGCTGATGGAAATCAGCCCGGATTTACAGCCGGTTCTGCGCCAGATTGGCGATCTGGAACGAGTGCTGGCACGTCTGGCACTGCGCACCGCCCGTCCGCGCGACCTGGCGCGGATGCGCCATGCTTTTTCACAGTATCCGGATATTCAGGCACAGCTGAGTGCAGTATCTGATCCGTATATTCAGACACTGCAACAGCGTATTGGTCAGTTTGACGAATTACAGGCTCTGCTGGAGCGGGCCGTTGTTGAAGCGCCGCCGGTACTGGTGCGTGACGGCGGTGTGATTGCCCCGGGCTACAATGAAGAGCTGGATGAGTGGCGTGCACTGGCGGACGGTGCCAGTGATTATCTCGATAAACTGGAAATCCGCGAGCGGGAAAAACTCGGCATCGATACACTGAAAGTCGGGTTTAATGGTGTCCACGGTTACTATATTCAGGTCAGCCGCGGACAAAGCCACCTGGTACCGATCCATTACGTCCGCCGTCAGACCCTGAAAAATGCCGAGCGCTACATCATCCCGGAACTGAAAGAGTATGAAGATAAGGTTCTGACCTCCAAAAGCAAAGCGCTGGCGATTGAAAAAGCCCTTTATGATGAGTTATTTGATCTGCTGCTTCCGCACCTGGAAGCTCTGCAGCTCAGCTCTGATACCCTGGCGGAACTGGATGTGCTCACCAACCTGGCCGAGCGCGCTGAAACCCTCAATTACACCTGCCCGCAACTGACGGATAAAGTCGGTATTCAGATCACCGGCGGTCGTCACCCTGTTGTCGAACATGTACTGACAGAGCCGTTTATCGCCAACCCGCTGACGATGTCACCACAGCGCCGCCTGCTGATCATCACCGGCCCGAACATGGGCGGTAAGAGTACCTATATGCGGCAGACAGCGCTTATCGCACTGCTCGCCTATATCGGCAGTTTTGTACCGGCGGAAAAAGCCGTTATCGGCCCGGTGGATCGGATTTTCACCCGCGTCGGAGCATCGGATGATCTGGCTTCCGGCCGCTCCACCTTTATGGTGGAAATGACCGAAACCGCCAATATCCTGCATAACGCCACAGAGCAGAGCCTGGTACTGATGGATGAAATCGGGCGCGGCACATCCACCTATGATGGTTTATCTCTGGCCTGGGCCTGTGCGGAAAGTCTGGCAAACCGTATCAAAGCACTGACACTGTTCGCCACCCACTATTTCGAGCTGACCACGCTGCCGGAAAAACTGGAAGGCGTGGCCAATATCCATCTGGATGCGGTTGAGCACGGCGACACCATTGCCTTTATGCACAGTGTGCAGGATGGTGCGGCCAGCAAAAGTTACGGCCTTGCGGTCGCCCTGCTCGCCGGCGTGCCACGTGATGTGATTAAACGCGCGAAGCAGAAGTTGCGCGAGCTGGAATCGCTGTCACTGAATGCAACGGCAAGCCATGTGGAAACACCGCAAATGAATCTGCTGGATACCCCGGAGGAAGCGGCTCCGGCACTGGATGCGCTGGCGGGGATTAACCCGGATTCACTGACACCGCGTCAGGCACTGGACTGGCTCTACCGCCTGAAAGAGATGCTCTGACAGCCGGACAAAAGAAAAGGGGGAATAAATTCCCCCTTTTGCATGAATAATATTTATAACTGCTCTGAGAACGCTGTTTTACGGATCACTCAGTTAAACAGTGAATTCTCACATAACCCGTGGTTGTGCAGGATATCTTTCAGGCGGCGTAAACCTTCCACCTGAATCTGCCGCACACGTTCGCGGGTTAAACCAATCTCGCGTCCCACATCTTCCAGTGTCTCCGCCTCATAGCCCAGCAAACCAAAACGGCGCGCCAGCACTTCCCGCTGCTTCGGATTCAGCTCATACAGCCATTTCACAATGCTCTGCTGCATGTTGTTATCCTGCAGCCGGTTTTCCGGTGTGACATCATTTTCGTCAGACAGAATATCCAGCAGTGCTTTATCTGAATCCGCACCCACCGGGACATCCACTGAGGTGATGCGCTCATTCAGACGCAGCATACGGCTGACATCATCCACCGGTTTATCCAGCTGTTCGGCAATTTCTTCCGCTGTCGGCTCATGATCCAGCTTTTGTGCCAGCTCACGGGCGGTGCGCAGATAGACATTCAGTTCTTTGACAATATGGATAGGGAGACGGATGGTGCGGGTCTGGTTCATGATAGCCCGTTCAATAGTCTGACGGATCCACCATGTTGCATAGGTAGAAAAACGGAAGCCTTTCTCCGGATCAAATTTCTCCACCGCGCGGATCAGCCCGAGGTTACCCTCTTCGATCAGATCAAGCAGCGCCAGCCCGCGATTACTGTAGCGGCGGGAAATCTTAACCACCAGACGGAGGTTACTTTCAATCATACGCTGGCGCGCTGCGGTATCACCCCGCAGGGCGCGCCGTGCAAAAAAGACTTCTTCTTCTGCGCTGAGCAGCGGTGAAAAGCCTATCTCACCAAGATAAAGCTGAGTAGCATCCAGGACACGCTGGCTGACACTCTGCACGAACTCAATGTCCGGGCCGGGATCGTCAGATTCGCTCTCCTCTGCCAGCTGTTTCTCATCAAACAGCTCTTCATCTTCATCCTGCCCGGCGGCAAAATCTTCGTCGTATAACTCGTTAGCGTTCAGTGGATTACGGCTCATCAGCTTGCTCCTACCCCGATAATTCAGGCAGAACAAGCTGTTCTGCCGTTTATCGCTGCGGTAAGTACTGCAGCGGGTTGACTGATTTTCCCTTGTAACGAATTTCAAAGTGTAATCTTACAGATGTGGTTCCGCTGCTGCCCATCGTGGCAATTTTCTGACCAGCTGCGACGTCCTGCTGATCTTTAACCAGGATGGAATCGTTATGCGCGTAGGCTGTCAGGAAATCATCATTGTGCTTGATGATGACCAGATTACCGTAGCCGCGTAACGCATTACCGGTATACACCACTTTACCCGGCGCTGAAGCAAAAACAGGCTGTCCACGTGTACCACCGATATCAATACCCCGGTTACCGCTGGTAGGTCCTGTGTAGTTGGAAATGACTTTGCCTTCCGCTGGCCAGCCCCATTTAAAGGAACCACTATTTACGGCGACAGGCGCGCTGGTTGTTGTTGCCGGTGCGGTAACGGCTGCGGTTGTTGCCGCTGTAGTGGCGGCAGTGCCGTTATTCGCTTTTGCCTGTGCGGTGACCTGAGATGAGAGCATCTTACCGCCGGCCGGTTTAGCGCCTGCAGATTCAGAATACGCATTAGTTGGTTGAGAATCAACCACCCCGTTTTGCGGAGTATTCCTATTTGTTGCGACCTGAGTGCCGCTGCTGACCGGTGCAACATTGTTGCCGCCGCCGTTGCTTAACCGAATCACCTGCCCTTCGTTCAGGCTGTACGGCTCAGGAATATTGTTCTGTGATGCCAGTTCGCGGAAGTCAGATCCGGAGATATAAGCGATGTAAAATAATGTATCACCGCGCTGAACCGTATAGGTATTTCCGCTGTAACTGCCTTTCGGGATCGCATCATAATTACGGTTGTACTGAATCCGGCCATCGCTGCTGGTCTGCACATTGGCAGAGCGCGGCTGCTGCACACTCCGGCTGACCGGCTGTGTGTTATTGGCGGAACTGAGCTGAGGACGTACCGGCATCGGTGTGGACACAGATGTACTGTTGTTATCATTGCCTGCTGTCATTACCGGTGCACTGCTGCTTTCGTCCACACTGCTGATTGGTGCGGCATGATACGGCGTTGAGCATCCGGCCAGAACCGTGCTCATCAGTGACCCAATTGCAACCCATCGTATTGTTTTCATAGGGTTTCTTGAGTTCATATTCCTTCTCCCGAAACTGGAAATAGTGCGAAAACTGACAATCAGAAAGTCACCACGCGGCCGCAGGCCACATGGCAGGATTGTATTATTAAAACAGATACTAAGCGAAATGAAAAAGTCTTGTTACCAAAATAGCCATTTTTATCCCAGATCGCCGTGAATCAGGGGAACAAACCGGACTGTTCCGATCGATTGGGTATGAAAATCATTGCCCCGGCGGCGGATCAGTTTGAGCATCTGCTGCTGTTCCCCTACCGGTATCACCATCCGGCCGTTATCCGCCAGCTGACTGAGCAGCGCCGGCGGGATATCACTGGCGGCGGCGGTGACAATAATGCCGTCAAACGGACCGCGGGACGGCCAGCCTTCCCAGCCGTCACCGTGACGAGTGGAAATATTATGCAGATCAAGCTGTTTAAAGCGGCGTTTGGCATGCCACTGCAGTCCCTTAACCCGCTCAACAGAGTAAACATGCGCCGCAAGGTGTGCGAGGATCGCCGTCTGATAGCCGGAGCCGGTGCCGATTTCCAGCACATGCGCCTGCGGAGCCGGATCCAGCAGTTCTGTCATCTTAGCCACCATAAACGGCTGGGAGATAGTCTGCCCGTAGCCAATCGGCAGCGCAGTATTGTCGTAAGCTTTGTGTGTCAGCGCCTCATCGACAAAATTCTCCCGCGGGACAGCCGCCATCGCCTGTAACAGACGTTCATCGCGGATCCCGGCCTGACGTAACTGTGTAATCAGATCCTGTACCACCCGGCGGATCATTCCTGTATCACCCCTGCTTTTTGTAACCAGTCTTCTAATTTTTCCTGCACGCTGTAGGCGGTCAGATCAACATGCAGCGGCGTGACAGAGACATAACCTGCATCCACCGCCGCGAAATCGGTATCCGGCCCGGTGTCCAGTTTTTCCCCCGGAGGGCCGAGCCAGTACAGCGGATTTCCTTTCGGATCCATCTGTGTGTAGACCACATCCGGTGCCCGGCGCGTTCCGCAGCGGGTCACTTTCATTCCTTTGATCTCACTGAGCGGAACATCCGGCACATTCACGTTCAGAATATTACCGGCCCGTAACGGCACCTGCTGCAGCATGGTCAGCAGACGGCAGGTGATTTCCGCCGCTGTATTATAATGGGTTTCGCCGTTCAGGGAGACCGCAATCGCCGGTAATCCCAGGTGACGTCCTTCCATTGCCGCCGCAACCGTACCGGAGTAGATCACATCATCCCCGAGGTTCGGGCCGCAGTTAATCCCGGAAACCACAATTTCCGGGCGCGGGCGCATCAGCAGATTAGCACCGATATAGACACAATCCGTCGGCGTGCCTTCCACCAGCGCAATATCGCCGTTCTCATGCACTACCGTGCGCAGCGGGCGGTCGAGTGTCAGCGCGTTGGATGCCCCGCTGCGGTTGCGATCAGGTGCAACCACCTGCACATGGTAAGTGCGCCGCAGCGCCTCAGACAATGTCCGGATCCCCGGCGCACTGACGCCGTCATCATTACTCACCAGAATTCGCAGCACAACGGTATCCTTTTTTATCAGTAACAGCTCGTTTATCACGACAGAAAACTATTTTATCAAGTTAGCCGCGATAAAAAAGGGTTATAACAGATTTAGTCTGATTGCTTTTTTCATATTCAGCTGCATGATACTTGTATTATTTATGACTGAAAGGATTTCTGCATGGCTATCTGTAAACGAATCACAGCTACCCTGTTCACCGCACTGACTGCCGGACTGCTTCTGGTATCAGAGGCATTCGCGCTGTCACCTCAGGAAGAGACCAGAGTGGAAAACCTGCTGACCGCTGTCGGGAAGCAGGAACAGCTGATTTTTATCCGCAACGGCAGTGAGCATAATGCCGCCGACGCGGAATCACATCTGCGCCTGAAATTAAGCAAAACGAAAAAACGTCTGAGCACCGCAGAACAGTTTGTGGATAAAGTGGCATCCGGCTCCTCCATCAGCGGTAAGCCGTATCAGGTAAAACTGCCGGGCAAAGATCCGGTGGATGCCAAAGTGTATCTGACTGAATTGCTGGCGGAAACAGACAAAGCCGCCGCAGCAAAACCTGAATAAAAAACAGAACGAAAAAAGGGGCGGAATAATTTCCGCCCCTTTTTTATGTTAATCAGTCTGTTGATTATTCACTGAATTCCGCCGCCTGATCCGCTTCCAGCTCAATAATTTCGCGGATAACACTGGTGGCAAAACTGCCGGCCGGCAGGAAGAAGGATAAACGGACGGTTTCATCATCCATCCATTCAGATGTGAAATGCTCCGGATACAACATCAGCGCTCGGCGGGCATTATCCGCCCCCTCTTTTTCCGCCAGTTGCCACAGTGATTGCCACGGTGCCAGCTGTCCTGTTTCAAAGGCCAGTGCCGCATCCTGAGACCCCAGATCACCCTTGCCCGGTAACGGCGCTGTAATGCGCAGTTCACGGTTATCCAGACGCTGCTGTACATCCGCCAGTTCATCCGCCTGAACCGCAAACCAGCTGCCGCGCCCGGCGAGCTGTACCGCATCACCCTGCAATGCGGTTGCCTGAAGCTGCTGTGTCAGACGGGCGTCCGCCACCGCGTTAAACATCGCACTGCGGGCAGCGGAGAGATAAAAACCGCGTTTGCTGCGATCTTTCACACTGATTTCGCCGTCAGCCCAGCGCTGTGCGAAATGCAGATTCTGGCCGTTGCGCCCGAAACGCTGCTCACCGAAATAATTCGGCACCCCGGACTGCGCAATCTGCTGCAGACGCTGTTCTGTCGCGGCGCGATCGCTGATCCGGCGCAGCACAATAGTAAACTGATTACCTTTCAGCGCACCGATCCGTAATTTGCGTTTCTGGCGGTTAACCGCCAGGACTTCGCAGCCTTCAAGCTGCATCTGCGCGAAATCCGGTGTTTCTTTTCCCGGCATCTGCAGGCAGAACCACTGCTCGGTGACCGCATGGCGATCTTTCAGCCCGGCGTAGCTGACAGCACGGGCGGCGATTTTCGCAAATTTGGCCAGTTCTTCCGCCACAAACCGCGTGTTACAGCCGGTTTTGCGGATACGGACCATCACATGTTCGCCGTCACCGTCAGGTTCAAACCCCAAATCTTCCTGCACCAAAAAATCTTCCGGCTGTGCTTTCAGTACCCCGGTGGCCGCTGGTTTACCGTGGAAATAACTGACCGGGAGACTCATGCTTCAGCCTTCACAAGCAGCGCTACCGCCTCACAGGCGATCCCTTCTTTGCGGCCAGTGAAACCGAGTTTTTCGGTGGTGGTGGCTTTCACATTGATATCATCCATATGACACTGCAAATCTTCCGCCAGATTCACCCGCATCTGCGGGATATGCGGCAGCATTTTCGGTGCCTGGGCGATAATAGTGACATCCAGATTACCCAGTCTGTAGCCTTTTTCCTGAATACGACGGAATGCCTCACGCAGCAGCACACGGCTGTCCGCGCCTTTATAGGCCGGATCCGTATCGGGGAATAATTTGCCGATATCCCCCAGCGCCGCCGCACCCAGCAATGCGTCGGTGGCCGCATGCAGAGCGACATCACCGTCGGAATGCGCCAGTAATCCCTGTTCGTAAGGAATGCGGACGCCCGCAATCACAATCGGGCCTTCGCCGCCGAAGGCATGAACATCAAAACCGTGTCCGATTCTCATCATGTTGTCTGTTCCTTATTGTTATTGGACAGGTAGAACCCAGCAAGTGCGAGATCTTCCGGCTGTGTGACTTTAATATTGTCCGCGCGGCCGGGCACCAGCAACGGCTGATAGCCGCAAAACTCCAGCGCGGAGGCTTCATCAGTGATCACTGCCTGCTGAGACAGCGCCTGCTGCAGACAGGTGCGCAGCAGATGAAGCGGGAAAAATTGCGGGGTCAGGGCGTGCCACAACTGTGTGCGCTCAACAGTGTGATCAATACCGGTATATCCGGCAGATGCCACACCCCGCTTCATGGTATCACGTACCGGTGAGGCCAGAATCGCCCCCTGCACGCGGTTACCGGTTTGTGTGTCTGACATCACGGCCAGCAGCCGGTTCAGATCTGTCAGTTGCAGACAGGGACGCGCTGCGTCATGTACCAGCACCCAGCTGTTTTCCGGAGTATGCTCAGCGAGATAATCGAGACCGGCCAGGACAGAATCCGCGCGCTCACCACCGCCGGTGACAGTTCGGATCCGGGGATGCCGCGCGACCGGTAATGTACTGAAAACCGTATCCTGCGGATGCAGCGCCACGACCACCTGTGTGATGCGCGGGTGTTCCAGCAGAATAGCGAGGGTATGTTCCAGAATGGTTTTTCCGGCAATAATCAGGTATTGCTTGGGGCATTCGCACTGCATGCGGGTACCGGTACCGGCGGCCGGGATCAGCGCCGTGACCGGAGCATCATCAGAAATACCGGACAGATCCGGTGCCGGTTGTGCGCCGGTCATTGCGGAAGAAAGTATTGTCATAAGGATTAGTTACTGCGACTTTGTGGCTGCGCATTCTGCTGTGTCCGTTTTTCGGACAGGACCCGGTAAAAGCTTTCGCCGGGCTTGATCATGCCTAATTCACTGCGCCCGCGCTCTTCGATGGCCTCAAGCCCGTCGTTCAGATCGCCGATCTCAGCAAACAGCTGTTCGTTACGGGCTTTGAGCTTCGCATTTACCTGTTCTGATGCAGCAACATCTTCACTGACCTGTACATAGTCGTGAATACCGTTTTTCCCTAACCACAATGAATATTGCAGCCAGCCCAGAATAACTAAAAGTAATAGCGTCAGTTTGCCCATCACCGCCCCCGAAAAGATCGGCTAATCTTCCCATAAGATCGGCGCAGATGCTACTGTTCCGTCCGTTATTCGGACAGAAGATCAGTAAACATCCCGCTGATAACGTTTTGCTGTCCGTAATCCGTTCAGAAAAACCTGTGCCTCTTCTGCGGACATCGCCCCTTCACTGCGGATAATATCCAGTAATGCGGCATCCGTGTCTTTTGCCATCCGGAAAGCATCCCCGCACACATATACGTACGCGCCCTGCTCCAGCCAGCGCCAGACGGTTTCCCGCATTTCAGACAGCTTATCCTGCACATAAATCTTCTGCGGCTGATCCCGCGACCAGGCGGTTGTCAGCTCCGTCAGTACGCCCTGACGCACAAAATCTGTCAGCTCTGTCTCATACAGAAAATCGCTTTTTTCATGCGGATTGCCGGTAATCAGCCAGTTTTTTCCGCCGGATTGCTGAGCCGCACGCTGCTGAAGAAACGCACGGAACGGCGCAATGCCGGTACCCGGCCCTATCATAATCACCGGTTTTTCCGGATCATCCGGCAGGCGGAAGTGATCATTGTGTTCCACAAAACAGGCAACCGTATCCCCGGGCTGTAACTGATGCGTCAGGTAACGGGTTGCCGCACCGTAGCGGGTGCGCCCGTCAGTCCGGAACTCCACCACCCCGGCGGTCAGATGCACTTCATCCGGTGAGACCAGCGGCGACGAGGAAATGGAGTATAAACGCGGCATCAGCGGCGGCAGGCAATCCACCCAGGCCTGTGCGGAGGTCTGCACGGCAAACTCACGAACCATATCCGCCACCGGTCTGCGCTGTGCGTACGATATCAGTTGCTGCGGATCCGCAATCATATCCAGCAGTTCCGGCGCGTTACTGAGGCGGGCGTAAGCCGCCACAACCGGTGCGCTGTTGATGGTCAGCTCACACTGCGTCATCAGGGCGTCACGCAGAGAATACGATTTTCCTTTCAGCGTGACACGCTCAGTACCGTCAAACCAGAGCAGTCCCAGCAGCTCACTGACCAGCTCCGGGCTGTTTTCCGGATACACACCCAGCGCATCACCGGTCTGATAATGTAACCCGGTGCCGCGGATATCCAGCACAATCTGACAGACATGCCTTTCCGATTCCGGTGCGGTCAGGCGTACCGCGCGGCGCAGAACCGCAGACTGTGGTTTATCACGCTGATGCGGCTGTGAATCAATCTGCACCACCGTATTGTGAGTGAGACGGCTGAGCCGCTCTTCATCTGCCGGCGGTGTCAGGGTCAGCAACTCAGGGAGCAACTGAGAGATCCAGTTATCTGCAGTGGCCTGATAATCACTGTCTGCTTCCGCACGCGCCAGGATCCGCTGCGCCCCGAGGGCATGCAGGCGGTTATCAAAATTCTTTCCGGCCTGACAAAACTGCGGATATGCCCGGTTACCCAGTGCCAGCACCGCGTAGCGGATTTCTGTCAGTGAAGGTGCCTGAACAGAATGAAGGAAATGAAACAGCGGCAGGGCTTCTTCCGGCGCATCACCATCTCCGGTGGTGGCACAGATAAGCACCACCAGCGGTGATTCCGGAAATTCAGTCAGTGAGAGGTCACCGGCATTCACCAGACGCACCGCCCGCTGCGCACTGAACAACTGATCCCGAAGGGATTCCGCCACACACCGGGCGTTACCGGTCTGAGATGCGGCGATCAGCAAAATATCCGCCGGTTCCCGTTCCGCCGCAGACGGCGCTGCCGCTGCCCGTTCACGGCACCAGGCCGATAACCAATTCAGCTGTTGCGGAGTCAGTCTGTCAAGTAAGGGTTGCAGGTGCTGCCAGTCAGGCGCGGAGAGCGGAGAGGTTGTGATCGGCGATGTCATAGTAAACCCGGTAAATGAGTGTATTCGTTATTATTCTGACGTTCCAACATAGAGAAAAGTACCGGTTTTGTCGATGAAAAATAGCAGGGCATTTCTGTTATTTATTCGCCACTTTGCTGTTTTTTGGTAACATTTTCACTGAATATTGCGTAAAATGACGCTTTTATTATGCCATACCGTCATTATCCGGAGAGAGTTATGAGCACCACGATTTTTAAAGAGTTCCAGTTCGAAGCCGCCCACCGCCTGCCGCATGTCCCGGAAGGCCATAAATGCGGGCGTCTGCACGGGCATTCCTTTCTTGTCCGTCTGGAGCTGAGTGGTGAGGTGGATGTACATACCGGCTGGCTGATCGATTTTGCTGAGGTCAAACAGGCATTTAAACCGATTTATGACCGTCTGGATCATCACTACCTCAATGAGATCCCGGGGCTGGAAAACCCGACCAGTGAAGTGCTGGCGGAGTGGATCTGGCAGCAGACCAAACCGCTGCTGCCGATGCTGAGTGCCGTGCTGGTCAAAGAGACCTGTACCGCCGGCTGTATTTACCGCGGTGAATAATCAGGCAATATTAAGATATTTATGAGTCTGCATCGAGAAACGCCAGTTACGCGCGATGCAGGTCTCAATACAGAGAGCAGTGGCAGCCGGTTTCTGACTGATCGGCTGCAACGCCACCACCGGCTGTTTATCCCCCGGCAGTTTCGCCAGCAGTAAATCCAGTTCATCAATATCCCGCTGCCGCCCGACCGGGTGTTTCACCTCATCAGCCCGCAGCAGTGAAGGTGTCAGCACATCATAGCCGCCGCGCATATTCACTTTCGGGGAAACGGTCACCCAGGTCTTCTCACTGCACTGCACCGGTTGTGTGCCGCTGGTTTCAATCTGGCACTGATAACCCCGTCCTTCCAGCACCGCCGTCAGCGGCCGTAAATCGTATAAGCACGGTTCACCGCCGGTGATCACAACATGGCGGGCTGTATAACCTTTCGCCTCAAACTGCATAATAATGCTGTCTGCATCCAGAGAGGCCCAGCGGTCGTCCTCCTCTGTTTTACTCATCATGTCTTCTGCTGAACAGGCTTTTTCCGGTAACTGTTCCCAGGTATGTTTGGTATCACACCAGCTGCACCCGACCGGACAGCGCTGCAAACGGACAAAAATCGCCGGAACGCCGGTAAAAACCCCTTCGCCCTGCAATGTCTGAAAGATTTCGTTAATAGGGTATTGCATCACTCATCTGTTCCTTACGTTTAAGGCCGTATTATTGCAGATAATTATCCCGTCAGCATGACTCTTTATGTTAAAGTACCAGGTTGACTCTGACCGCGTTTCACATCAGTAAAAACGCTGCTAATCATGACAGCGACAGGATTAATTACATGAAAGAAAATAATACGGCGCTACGACGGGGGCTTACAGGGCGGCACATCCGCTTTATGGCACTCGGATCGGCGATAGGTACCGGCCTGTTTTACGGCTCGGCAGCCTCTATTGAGCAGGCGGGTCCTGCTGTTCTGCTGGCCTACCTTATCGGGGGTGCGGCAGTCTTTATGGTGATGCGTGCGCTGGGCGAAATGGCAGTCCACCATCCGGTACCGGGTTCATTTTCACAATATGCCAGCCATTATATGGGGCCGCTCGCCGGGTTCCTCACCGGCTGGAACTATGTTTTTGAGATGCTGATTGTCTGTCTCGCGGACGTCACCGCCTTCGGCTTCTATATGAAGCTCTGGTTCCCGGATGTCGATCAGTGGATCTGGGTGCTGGGGATTGTGTGTTTCATTGGTGCGCTGAATTTATGTCACGTGAAGATATTCGGGGAGATGGAGTTCTGGCTCTCGATTGTCAAAGTGACCGCAATTATCGCCATGATTGTCGGCGGCGCGGCGATTATGCTGTTTGGCTTCGGCCAGGAAACCGCACATCCTACCGGTATCAGTAACTTATGGGAATTCGGCGGCTTTATGCCGAACGGAATAAGCGGGGTAATAGCCTCACTGGCCATTGTGATGTTTGCCTTCGGCGGCATTGAAGTGATCGGTATCACTGCCAGTGAAGCACAAAACCCGGAAAAAACCATTCCGAAAGCGATCAACGCAGTACCGCTGCGTATTCTGCTGTTCTATGTGCTGACACTGTTTATCCTGATGTGTATCTTCCCGTGGAACCAGATCGGCCATAACGGCAGCCCGTTTGTGCAGATTTTCGAGAAACTGAATATCTCCTACGCGGCCAACATTCTGAACCTGGTGGTGATCACCGCAGCCGTTTCTGCCATTAACAGTGATATCTTCGGTGCAGGCCGGATGATGTACGGCATGGCGCAGGAAGGTCAGGCACCGAAATCCTTTATGAAGCTCACCAAAAACGGTGTGCCGTGGATGACAGTTCTGGTGATGAGTGCAGTTCTGCTGGTCGGCGTGGTGCTTAACTACCTGATCCCGGAAAAAATCTTCATCATTATCGCCTCTATCGCAACCTTCGCGACCGTCTGGGTCTGGCTGATGATTCTGTTATCTCAGGTGGCAATGCGCCGTAAGATGAAACCGGAAGAGGTCAAAACCCTGAAATTCCCTGTACCGATGTGGCCGGTTGCGCCCGCTCTGACCATCGCCTTTATGGTCTTTGTGATCGCCCTTCTGGGTTACTTCCCGGATACACGTGTGGCACTGATGGTGGGGATTGCCTGGGTGGTAATTCTGACTGTTGGTTATTTTGCCGGTGTGAAAAAACGGGTATAAACAGACAACTCACTGTTCTGAAAACACGAAACCGGGTGAATCATACACCCGGTTTTTTTATGTCCGGTATCAGGGTTCGCTGTTGATACGCTGAATACGGGAGCCCATAATCTGTAACGTTCTGAGCACCATATTGATGCCTTTGAGCGTGTCCTGATCTTTCAGTAATTTATAGGTATTACGGAAATTGTACTTTTCATCACTGTACATCATTTCCATTTTGGCCTTGTTCAGCGTCAGTCCGCTTTCCCACAATAATGCGATACCTGATTCCGCATTATCCGCCAGTTTATTGACCTCATTCTTGCCGATAATATCGACCAGATCCGAGACCAGAGACAGCAAATCAATCACATTATCAAAGCGGTTCAGCTGCATTAATACCGCCAGTTTTTCCGCTGTTTGTGCGGATAATTCAGGCTGTGGCGCAGCAGTCTGTTCATTCATCTGTTCTGTTGCAGACATTGCAGTTTCCTCTGTTATACCAGGCCGCGAACGGTTGACCAGTACAGCCCGCGGTTAAAACCGGTACGCAGCAGGCCACCCAGCTTTGTCGCCGGTGTCGGTAACACATCATGCTTATAATCATACTGAAGCGGCATCCCTGCATTCAGCCCCATCTGGGCGACTGCCTGAACCCGTCCGTCATAAATGGCGGTGGTATAGCCGAAACGCATCTCGCCGATAATATTATCCACCACGACAGTCGACTGGTTATGGCAACTGCCGGCCGCTTTACTGATAGGCAGATCCACAGTATCCCCGAGGACATACACGTTTTTCAGTCCGTACACCTGCAACGTTTCCGGATCTGTCGGCAGCCAGCCCTCTTCCGGATCGCCGTCGGATAATCCGGTATTACGTACCGATTCCACCGCAGAAATCGGTGGCGTACCTATCAGCAGATCAAACGGCTGCTCTTCCCCTTCTTTGGAATACGCAATTTTCTTTTCAGGGCAGACACGCTCCAGGGTAAAACCGCGCTGAGCCTGAATATTACGCTCCTGAAAGACCGCCGGCAGGACTTCACAGACATCTTTCTGCATAAACAGGCAGTTACGTAATAACTGAGATACTGTCGGATAGGTATAAACGATTTCGATATCCTGGCGGACACGACGCTGACGGAAATAATCATCCAGCATCAGCGTGGTTTCCATCGGTGCGATACCACACTGGTGAGGAACATTCGGGGTATTCGGGAAAGAAACCGTAATAAAAATCCGGCCTTTTTCGAATTTTGCCAGCTTTTCAGCCAACTGGCGAGCGGGTTGATACTGATAGAAATGATCGGCAGCTTCTTTCATTCCGGAGATCCGATCCGGTCTCGGCTGACAGCCGGTCGCGATCACCAGGTAGTCATATCCGTATTTGGTGCCGCTCTTTCCCTGCAGCGTCTGTGATGCAAAATCAAAATGCTCGACACGGTCGTGAATAAACTGAATTTCGGGGCGAAGCAGAGAGCGTTGTGACTTTCGTAATTCCTCTTTCAGATACAGATTAAAAGCCACATACATAAACGCAGGTTTATAATAGTGCCATTCACTGTCTGAAATAAGGACAACTTCCACTTTCTTCTGATAAATATCATTTAACAGCTTTCTGGTCAGAATATTTGCGACCATCGTGCCGCCGGCGCCGCCGCCAACAATAACAATACGCTGCATAGAGTCTCCGGTTTTATTACTTAATTAGTTAATAATAAATAACACCAGGCAATAACAACCAGATAACTATAGTTAGTATAAATAATATTGCATTAATATTATTACTTAATGATAACAGTGATAAACAATATCATCAGATATTTTTACATGAACTCAGCAATTAAAGGATAGTGATCTGAAGCATCTGTCTGCATAACGTCCGATAAAACCAGTTTAAATCCGCGATAAAACAGATAATCCAGCGGGTGACCAAATGCTTTTGTCCGGATATCATCCGGAAACAGCACTTCTTTCAGGCCCTGCGCACGGGCAAAACGTTTCAGGGCATTCATGCGCTGCCTGCTCCAGGCGTTAAAATCACCGCCGAGGATCACCGGCCCGATATGACAGCGGATCTGGGAGCCGACCGTATTCAGCTGGCGCCGGTAAACATCCACACCAAAACTGAAATTAATAGCATGGACGTTAATCACCATCAGCTGACGGCCATCCGGCAACGGGTACACAGTAACTAATGCGGATTTAGGCAGACGCAATAAGGGTTCTTTCTGCTGTAACGGGCAGCAATAGATTGGATGGGAGGTTGCCAGTGTCATCACACCGGAAGGATGCTGCTGAAAATGCAGCGCGGGAACCTGATCAGCAACAAGCTGGTGTTTTCCGGCCAGGCTGACCAGTTCAGGAGAAGGCTGTGCTTCCTGAAGCAGGACCAGTTGTGTGTCATGCAAAATGCGATCAAGGGTTTTGCGCCAGTCAGGACGCTGTTGCTTATAGATATTCCAGACCACAACGCGGATAGTTTGTTCCGGTGCGGATAATGGTAAACCAACCGGCAATCCGTTACCCAGCATGTCTGCCGACATGGGGGGGATTTGTCGTGCCGGATGCCCTGCGACATACCGGACGGACCAGTTTTTTTTCTCTTTCAACGATAACCCCGATACTGTTTGCTTCTGTCCGTCACTATCTTAGCAAACTTTGATTCATGCTATCCGGTTCAGAACACGTATTCAGGTGAAAAATATTTTTTCTTTTCACCCAAACGCAAAAAAGCCACCCAAAGGGTGGCTTCTTCACTTAATAATAACCTGGCGGTTCCCTACTCTCACATGGGGA